>SMEI01000001.1_pt1 | contig 161819 bp, 158 predicted proteins | sample 2456321 | NCBI WGS metagenome assembly SMEI01 (sample SAMN10132588, study PRJNA489261) | soil metagenome | isolation source: day1 control-silt loam soil ammended with composted manure from dairy cow... | place: USA | collected 2015-05-01
AATTAAAACTATAAAACTGTATAAAATATTATATTATTAATTGAAACTATTGTATTTTTGTGAAAATTTTTTAACGAAAAAAAAGAGTCATCAGACAAATATTATGGATAGGTTTTCCTTTTTAAACACTGCGCATACCTCATTTTTTGCAGATTTATACGATCAGTATTTAACCAGCCCTGATAGTGTTGAACCAAGTTGGAGAAGTTTTTTTCAGGGGTTCGATTTTGCAAATGAATACAATGGCAGTCCGGTAGAACAATTATCAAATGCTTACGAAGGATCTGCTGAAACAGCAAAGTTAGCAGAAACAGTTAAAAAAGAATTTGCGGTTTTAAGGCTGATCGACGCTTACAGAACGCATGGGCACGTAGTAACCAGAACAAACCCTTTAATAGAAACAACAGGTACAAACTCCGAACTGTCTATTGAAAAATATGGTCTTTCCCAAGCAGATTTAAACGTTACTTTTGATGCTGCTTTAAGCATTAACTTACCTAAAAGTACTTTACAGCAAATTATTGATCATTTAGTAAATACTTATTGTACAACAATTGGTATTGAATATACGTACATTCCAAACGAAGACAAAGTTCAGTGGATTGCAAAATATTTTGAGTCAAAATCAAATGATTTGTCAACGGATCAACAAAAGCATATTCTGGAAAAATTAGTAGAAGCAGCAGCTTTTGAAAATTTCTTCCATACCAAATATGTGGGGCAAAAACGTTTTTCTTTAGAAGGATTAGAAGCTACAATACCCGCATTAGACGCCATGATTGATGCTGCGGCAACTTCTGGTGTAGAAGATGTGGTTATTGGAATGGCACACCGTGGACGTTTAAATATCCTTGCGAACATCATGCAGAAACCTGCACAGAATATCTTTACAGAATTTGATGGAAAAGATTATGCCGATGTAGCTGATACGTTTGACGGAGATGTGAAATATCACTTGGGATACACTTCTGAAAAAACAACCGCTTCAGGCAAAAAAATCAATTTAAATTTAGCTCCGAATCCATCACATTTAGAAACCGTTGGTGCGGTAATCGAAGGTGTGGTGCGTTCAAAACAAGATAAATTATACCCAACCGATTTTTCAAAAGTATTACCTGTTGCATTACACGGTGATGCTGCGGTTGCCGGTCAGGGTATTGTGTACGAAATTGTTCAGATGAGCAAATTACGTGCTTACCAAACAGCAGGAACCGTTCATTTGGTATTAAACAATCAAGTTGGTTTTACAACAAGTTATAGAGATGCCCGTTCGGGTGTTTACTGTACCGATGTTGCTAAAGTGGTTGCTGCACCTGTGGTTCATGTAAATGCCGATGATACCGAAGCTGCTGTAAAAGCTATGTTATTCGCTTTGGCTTACAGAATGGAATTTAAAGAAGACGTATTTGTTAATTTAGTTGGATACCGTAAATACGGGCATAACGAAGGTGACGAACCACGTTTTACTCAACCTATTTTATACAAACTAATTTCAAAACATCAAAACGCACGCAACATTTACAATGCACGCCTGCTTGAAAACAAAGTAATTAATGATGCATACGTAGGTGCTTTAGAAGATAAATACAAAGCAGTTTTAGAGGATAATTTAACAGCCGCAAAAGCAACTGAAAAAGCGACCGTAATTCCTTTTATGCAAAAAGAATGGGAAGGTTATCACATTGCAAATGCTGACCGTATGTTGCAAACTTACGATACTAAAGTATCCCGTGAATTATTAGATGATATTGCACCTTCATTAACATCGTTGCCTGAAGATAAAAAATTCATCAATAAAATTTCAAAATTAATCAAGGATCGTTACACCATGTACTATGAAACCAATCGTTTAGATTGGGCAATGGGAGAATTATTGGCTTACGGCACCTTGATTTCCGAAGGTTTTGATGTACGTTTTTCAGGTCAGGATGTACAACGCGGTACATTCTCGCACCGTCATGCAGTGATTAAAACCGAAGATACCGAAGAAGAATACATCCCTTTAAACAATATCAAATCGCAAAACGGACAAATGCGTATTTACAACTCGCATTTATCTGAATATGCTGTTTTAGGTTTTGAGTATGGTTACGCCATGGCAAACCCGAAAGCACTGACCATTTGGGAGGCTCAGTTTGGAGATTTCTCTAACGGCGCTCAAATTATGATCGACCAGTACATTTCGGCGGCGGAAGACAAATGGGGAAGCCAAAACGGAATTGTGTTACTGTTGCCTCACGGATACGAACACCAGGGAGCAGAACACTCGTCGGCTCGTTTAGAACGTTACCTGCAATTGTGTGCAAACCACAACATGTATGTAGCCAACTGTACCACACCGGCAAACCATTTCCACATGTTGCGCCGACAAATGATTACCGATTTTAGAAAACCTTTGGTAATCATGTCGCCAAAATCATTGTTGCGTCATCCCGAAGCTACTTCAACCGTTGAAGAATTAACCAGCGGTTCGTTCCAAACCATTGTTGACGATCCAAAAGTAGAAGATAAAAATGCTGTAAAAACATTGGTTTTTGTTTCAGGTAAATTCTATTATGATTTACAGGCAGAAAAAGAAAACTTAGGCAGAAAAGATGTAGCTTTTGTACGTGTTGAACAATTATTCCCTTTAGATAACGAACAATTAAAAGAAGTAATTGCTTCATATCCTAACGTTGATGATTATGTGTGGGCACAAGAAGAACCACAAAACATGGGGGCTTACGGATATATGCTGATGAATTTTAATTTAGTGAAATTCCGTTTGGCGGCACCGGCACCGGCAGCAGCACCCGCGGCAGGTTCATCTGCTCGATCTAAAGAAAGATATGCACACGCAATTGCCAAAGTATTCGATAAAAATTTATAATTTTAGAACGTATTTCAAATAACAACAATATTAAATTAATATACTGATGAGTATCTTAGAAATGAAAGTTCCTTCGCCAGGGGAATCAATCACAGAAGTGGAAATTGCTACTTGGTTAGTAAAAGACGGCGACTATGTAGAGAAAGACCAAGCGATTGCTGAGGTTGATTCTGACAAAGCAACTTTAGAATTACCTGCTGAAGCAAGTGGTATCATCACGTTGAAAGCAGAAGAAGGTGATGCTGTGGCTGTGGGTCAGGTAGTTTGTTTAATCGACACAAGTGCTGCAAAACCATCTGGTACCACACCTGTAGCCGAAGCTCCAAAAGCTGAAGAGAAAAAAGAAGAACCAAAAGCAACTCCGGCTGCTGCACCTGCACAATCTGCAACTTATGCAACAGGATCTGCATCACCGGCAGCTAAAAAAATATTAGAAGAAAAAAATATCGACGCCGGATCTGTTCAGGGAACCGGAAAAGACGGCCGTGTGACTAAAGAAGACGCTATTAACGCCGTTCCTTCAATGGGTACACCAACAGGCGGACCTCGCGGAACAGAACGTAAAAAAATGTCTATGTTACGCAGAAAAGTGGCAGAACGTTTAGTAGAAGCCAAAAACACAACAGCAATGTTGACCACGTTTAACGAAGTTAATTTAACCGAAGTAAACAAATTACGTTCTGAATACAAAGACGCGTTTAAAGCAAAACACGGTGTTTCGTTAGGTTTTATGTCGTTCTTTACAAAAGCGGTAACTCGTGCTTTGGAATTATTTCCTGATGTAAATTCAATGATCGACGGTCAGGATCAGATTAAATTTGATTTTGCTGATATTTCTATCGCTGTTTCAGGTCCAAAAGGATTAATGGTTCCGGTTGTTCGCAATGCAGAATTATTATCTTTCCGCGGTGTTGAAGCTGAAATCAAACGTTTGGCAACAAGAGCACGCGACGGACAAATTACTGTTGATGAAATGACAGGTGGTACGTTTACAATTACTAATGGTGGTGTATTTGGTTCTATGTTATCAACACCAATCATCAACCCGCCGCAATCAGGTATTTTAGGGATGCACAATATCATCGAGCGTCCGGTTGCCGTAAACGGTCAGGTGGTTATCGCTCCAATGATGTATATCGCGTTGTCTTACGATCACAGAATCATCGATGGTCGTGAATCAGTAGGTTTCCTGGTAGCTGTTAAAGAAGCTTTAGAAAACCCAATGGAGTTGTTAATGAACAACGACCCTAAAAAAGCTTTGGAATTATAATATTTTATTGTTTTTTATATCCCGAAAAGTCTTTCTGTTTAGAAAGACTTTTTTTATTTCTTTTTGTAGCTTTGTTTTTTCTAATTCAAAAATACTTATGAGTTCAAAAAAATCGGCGGCAATTGGTTTTATTTTCATTACCATGCTGATTGATATTATAGGCATTGGGATTATTATCCCGGTCATTCCAAAGTTGTTACAAGAATTAAATCATTCTGATATCAGCGAAGCCGCTCAATTAGGTGGTTGGTTGGCATTTGCCTATGCCTTTACGCAATTTTTGTGTGCACCGTTAATGGGCAGCCTGTCTGATAAATACGGTAGAAGACCTATTTTATTGATTTCTTTGTTGGCGTTTGCAATTGACTATTTGGTTTTGGCATTGGCACCAAATGTTCCGTGGTTGTTTGTAGGTCGAATCATTGCCGGAATCACCGGAGCAAGTATTTCTACCGCAATGGCATATATTTCTGATGTAAGCACACCCCAAAACAAAGCCAAGAATTTTGGATTAGTAGGCGCCGCCTTTGGTATTGGCTTTATTATTGGACCCGTAATTGGCGGTTTGTTGGGGCAATATGGTTCACGTGTGCCTTTTTATGCCGCCGCAGTTCTGTGTTTTGTAAACTTTATTTATGGATATTTTGTGTTGCCGGAATCGTTAAAACCTGAAAAACGCAGAATATTTGAATGGAAAGCGGCAAATCCCATTGGAGCATTATCCCGTTTAAAGAAATTTCCGAATATTATTGGTTTGGTAACCGCCATGTTTTTTATGTATTTTGCATCGCACGCTGTAAACGGAAACTGGAGTTTTTATACCATGTACCGATACCATTGGGACGAACGAATGGTAGGAATATCTCTGGGCGTTGTTGGTTTATTGGTTGCCATTGTTCAAGGTGGTTTGGTTCGATACATCAACCCTAAAATAGGTAACGGAAAAAGCATTTTAATAGGTTTTTTTCTAAATGCCATCGGTCAGTTTTTAATTGCAGTGGCAACTCAAGAATGGATGATTTTCGTATTTTTAATTCCGTATTGCATGGGCGGATTGGCAGGTCCGGCAATTCAATCAGAAATTACAAATCATGTACCGTCAAACGAACAAGGGCAAATTCAGGGAACCTTAGCAAGTTTAAACAGTGCCACGGCAACTTTTGGACCTTTGGTAATGACAAGTATTTTTTATTACTTTACACATGACGATGCGCCGTTTAAATTTCCTGGAGCACCTTTTATTTTGGCAGCATTTTTAATGTTCGCCGCCTTAATTTTTGCATATAACGGCTTAAAGAAAACACAATCTATATAATGAGTAATTTTTATTACATAGACCGAAGCAAGGTTTCGTTTGAAGATTTTATCGCTTCGCCTGAAATCAAAAGTCATTTAATGACTTTTTTACACGAACAACAGTTTAAGCACTTGTTTGATGAATACAAAATTCCCGTATCGAACAAATTGTTGCTGTATGGCGACAGCGGTACTGGAAAAACAATGACCGCTAAAGTAATTGCCAATCATTTAAACAAAAAACTGATGATTGTGAATCTGGCAACCATCATCTCGTCAAAATTAGGTGAAACGGCAAAAAATTTAGATGCTTTGTTTAAAGAATCACAATACGAAAGTATGGTTTTGTTATTAGATGAATTTGATTCATTGGGACAAATCCGCGATTATGATAACAAAGATAATTCAGAAATGAAACGGGTGGTTAATGCAATTATTCAATTGATGGATTATTTTCCGCAGAAATCCATTTTAATAGCAGCAACCAACCAAATCCAAATGATTGACGAAGCGTTAAAGCGACGTTTTGAATGGCAGATTGCTTACGAAAAACCCGCCAATGATTTGTTAGATGATTTCTATGATACCTTACAAATTCCCATTCCCAAAAAATATCATCCTAACAACAGAAAATATCAGGTGTCGTATGCCGAAGCCAAAGATTTTTTCTACAAACAGGTGAAACAAAATATTATAAACGAACAATTGTCTTAAAATGGCAAACAATATAATGAATTGGCAACAGTTGTTGTCTTTAAAAAAATTTGGTGATAACCACATTCGTGAGCGTAAAGACGAAAACCCTTCGCGCGTGGGATTTGAAGTAGATTACGACCGTATTATTTTTTCTAATGCGTTTCGCAGTCTGCAAGACAAAACACAGGTGATTCCGCTTTCAAAAACCGACTTTGTCCACACAAGGCTAACTCACAGTTTAGAAGTTTCGGTTGTTGGGCGTTCTATTGGCAGGCTTGCTGGTGCTCAGATTGTCGAAAAATATCCCGATCTGGCAGCTTCAGGTTACACCATAAACGATTTTGGAGCCATTGTAGCGGCGGCTTGTTTGTGTCACGATATTGGAAATCCTCCGTTTGGACATTCGGGCGAAAAAGCCATCGGCGATTTTTTTAAGCACGGTGCGGGCGAAAAATTTCGATTGGATTTAGAACCGGCACAATGGCAGGATTTGATTGATTTTGAAGGAAATGCCAACGGTTTTCACATATTGACCGATTCGCGTCCGGGTGCTGAAGGCGGTTTACGAATTTCGTATGCAACTTTGGGTGCGTTTATGAAATACCCGAAAGAAAGTCTGCCTAAAAAGCCAACCAACGATATTTCCGACAAAAAATACGGTTTTTTTCAGGCAGATAAATCCGGTTTTGTAGATGTGGCAAACACCTTGGGATTGATAAAAAGAGAAGGTGAACGATTGCGGTATTTGCGCCATCCGTTAACCTATCTGGTTGAAGCTGCAGATGATATTTGCTATACCATCATTGATTTTGAAGACGGTATTAATTTAGGCTGGATCCCGGAAGAACACGCTTTGGAATTCCTTATTAAAATTGTAAAAAATAACATCAATTCAGTAAAATATGCCCAGCTTCAAACCAAATCTGAGCGAGTAAGTTATTTGCGCGCACTGGCAATTGGCAGTTTAATTAATGATGTGGTGCGTGTGTTTATGGAATACGAAGAAGAAATCATGAAAGGGAATTTTCCGTTTGCACTAACCGATAAATGTGCTTATGTGGCACAAATGAAAGATATTCTTACCATCAGCATTTCTAATGTGTACGAAAGTAAAGAAGTGGTTGAAAAAGAAGTGGTAGGCTATAAAGTTTTGCACACACTGTTAGAAAAGTTTATTGCCGCCGCTAATAATAAATTCAACGGTAAAGCAACACATTACGATGAATTGATTTTGAAACTTTTACCGGAACAATACCAAACCGAAAATGAAAGTTTGTATTTACGCTTATTAAATATTTGTCGTTTTATTTCATTATTAACAGACGGTAAAGCATTGGCGTTGTATCATTCTATTGTGGGGAGATAAATTACAAATCAAAGCCTGCATAATTTTTCAGTAATCATGCAGGTTTTATTTATTGCAACATTTATGATTTAATCATCTCAAATTTTATTTTACCTGAATGCTTTTTATTTGATTCAATAAACAGAATAAGATCCTTAAAACGTATTTTTAAAAGATAATTTTTTCCAATATAATACACCTGTAAAACTTCGGCTTCATAACCATTATCAACAACCTTTAATTGATCTGGACGAAGTAAAAGATCATTTTCATTATTCATATAATTTGCGGGAATTACATTCACTTCTCCTGTTAAACGGGCAATGTATTCGTTTTTAGGGTTTTCGTAAATATTCTGTGGTGACTTTTTTTCAATGATACTACCGTTTTTCATAACAATCACTTCATCAGAAAACATCAAAATTTCCTCGGGTGTATGCGATGTATAAAGAACGGTTATTCCTTTTTCTTTACAATACGCAAAAACATGCTGTGCCAATTCAGTCTTTTGATGATAATCAATATGCGAAAAAGGTTCATCAAGTAGTAAAACTTTGGGTTCTAATGCTAAAACTTTTGCTAAAGCGGTTCGCTGCATTTGTCCGCCACTTAAAAACTTAGCTTTGATTTTAGAAAATTCGGTCATTCCAACCAAAGTTAATAATTCGTTGATTCGTTCTCTTTTTTCTTTAAGATAAAAATTTGACAAAAACCTACCCACATTTTCTTCAACCGAAACAAAAGGCATCAAATCAAAATCTTGTGCCAGATATTTCATAAAATCCATTCCCGGAACCAAGTGATAAGCAGGTCCTAAAATTTGTTCATCATTCCAGAAAACAGTTCCAGAATGGGCATCAAGCAATCCATACATTAACTTTAACAAGGTAGATTTACCGCTTCCGCTGGCACCTATCAAGGCATACGAGTTCCCGGCTTTAAGTTGAAAATTTATATCAGTTAAAACAGGTTTTGTGGCATAAGAAAATGACAATTGATTTATTTTCAGCATAAATAAAAAGCGACCGAAGCCGCTTGATTAAATTATAAACTTGCCAAATAACGCTCGGCATCTAAAGCGGCAATACACCCCGAACCGGCTGCGGTAATTGCTTGGCGATAATCTTTATCCTGCACATCTCCACATGCAAAAACGCCCGGAATATTGGTTTTTGAAGTTTTGCCTTCTGTAATTAAATAACCGGTTTCATCCATGGTTAACTGGCCTGCAAATATATCTGTATTAGGCTTATGCCCAATAGCTACAAAAACTCCGGTTACAACAATTTCTTTCTTTTCTCCGGTTTTATTATTCACTACCCTAACTCCGCTTACAATTTGTCCATCACCTAAAACTTCATCAATTTCGGTATTCATTAAAATTTCGATATTCGGAGTATTTTTAACGCGTTCTTCCATAATTTTTGAAGCTCGGAAATTTTCTGAACGTACCAACATCGTTACTTTTTTACATAAATGAGATAAGTAATGAGCCTCTTCACAAGCCGAATCACCTGCCCCTACAATAATTACTTCCTGATTACGATAGAAAAAACCATCACATACAGCACAGGCTGAAACACCACCGCCCATTTGTAAATAATGTTGTTCTGATGGAATCCCTAAGTATTTTGCTGTTGCTCCCGTTGAAATAATTACTGTTTTCGCATGAATTTCTATTATATCATTAATCCAAACTTTTTTAATTTCACCGGACAAATCAACTTTTGTAGCATAACCATCTCGAATATCTGCTCCAAAACGCTTAGCCTGTGCCTGTAACTGCATCATCATTTCAGGTCCTGTTACCCCATCTGGATAACCCGGAAAATTTTCTACTTCATTTGTAGTAGTTAATTGTCCGCCCGGCTGCATTCCCTGATATAATACTGGATTCATATTTGCACGAGCTGCATAAATTGCAGCGGTATAACCCGCCGGTCCAGAACCTATAATTAAGCACTTTACTGTTTCTATTGTTGACATATTTATTATTCTAATTTAGGTTTACAAAAATATGTATTTATGAATGGATATAAAAGAAAGTATCCTTTTAAATATCTATGATGTAATCAATTGATTCTATTACGAAGTAATTTTTTAAAAAATAGTTCAAAAAAATTGATCCAAAACAAAAAAACAATTACATTTGCACTCGCAATTAAAGATTATTCGGGGTGTAGCGTAGCCCGGTCATCGCGCCTGGTTTGGGACCAGGAGGTCGCAGGTTCGAATCCTGCCACCCCGACCACACTTACACTAAGTAAGGTCAAAAACCCTCAAATTCTATGAATTTGAGGGTTTTTTCTTTTATATCATATCAAGAAACCCCAAAGATTATCAAGGTAAATGTGAGTTAAACGGTGAGTCATTTTAAGTTTTAAATTTACTCACCTAATAGCTTATAAATAACTGTAAATCATTTATTTAACACATTTATTTTGATGCTATTTATAATTGTTTGACTTCTTCACTTCATTCCTTCTATCGATCGGAATGTGAGAATTGCTCCAAAGTGTATGAGTTGAACATAAAATAAATGGATATGAAAAGTAAAAACACCTTTGGGATTCAATTCGTGTTGCGGTTACCCAAGAACAAGAAAGAAGAGATGGCTGTTGTTTATGCTAGAATTACAGTAAATGGTCGTAGAGCAGAAATTTCCTTAAAAAGTAAAATTGATCCAAACAATTGGGATGAAGCTAAAGGAAGAGCAAAGGGAAAGCGAGAAGAAATCATAAAATTGAACAGCCACATGGAACAAGTGCGCTCGTTGATTTTTGATGGGTACCAAGAATTGATACAGCAGAATAAATCAGTTTCCGTGGATGCCGTTAAAGCCAAGTACCTTGGTGAAGGTATAGAAGAAACGATGACTTTATTAAAGATTGTTGAATATCATAGGCAAGTTGCTGCTACAAAACTTGCACCGGGTACCATGAAGAATTATTATACTACCGAAAATTATCTCAAAAAGTTTATTAAGCATCAATATCGTAAAAACGATATAATGCTGGAAGAACTCAATTATAAGTTCATTCTCGATTTCGAAAATTTCCTCATTAATTATGAGTCGACCGATCATCACAAATCCCTTAATAACAATGGGGTGATGAAACATATGGAACGTTTACGGAAAATGGTAAATATGGCTGTTATGATGGATTGGTTAGTTAAGGATCCATTCTCCAAGTATAAGCTCCATTTCGACAAAGTAGAACGAGGTCACCTCACTAAAGAGGAATTAAAGGTATTGAGTGAAAAAAAGTTTAAAATCGAACGATTACAAGCTGTACTTGATATGTTCCTGTTTAGTTGTTATACAGGGCTCGCTTATATAGATATATTCAATCTAACCAAAGAGAACATAATTAAAGGGATAGATAGTAGAGATTGGGTTAAAACTAATCGACAAAAAACGAATATAATAGTTAGGATTCCTCTTTTGCCAGAGGCAGTAAACTTGATTAAGAAATATAATGACCATCCTGTAGCGGTTGGAAAAGGTACCCTTTTCCCAGTTATTTCTAATCAACGAATGAATGGCTACTTAAAGGAGATTGCTGAAATCTGTGGGATAGATAAAAATTTTACCTTTCACCTTGCAAGACATACTTTTGCTACAACTGTGACTTTGAGTAATGGTGTACCGATAGAATCAGTAAGCAAAATGCTCGGACATACTTCTATTCGTACCACTCAGATTTATGCAAAGGTAGTGGAACATAAACTTAGCGAGGATATGCAAAATTTACGGAAAAGGATGGTTGCTAAAAATTGATTTGCAGATGTTAAGCTGCCTTTTAGAGCCAAAGGCTACCAATAGGTGCCATATTATGATGTTCAGTTTAAAAGTTTTGTTCATTTGGATTCATTATGGCATGATTTAGTATTAAGTGCTTGTCTTTTGCCTTCGTGATAGAACTGGATTTTAATAAAAAAAAGAGAACACATGAAAGTTGAGCTTATTACACGGGAAGATTTGGAGAACTTTAAAAAAGAACTTTTGCAAGAAATTAGAAGAAGTACGCCGCACCCTAGAAAACCAGGACAAGAACCAAAGGAATGGTTGAAAAGCTATGAGGTGCGTAAATTACTGGGGATTTCGGCAGGTACACTTCAAAACCTTCGATTAAATGAAACATTGCCCTATACTAAAATAGGTGGATTAATGTATTATCGCTATGAAGATATTAGGAAATTAATGGATGGAGTTGATGGAAGTTAGAATATTAGAGAGATGAATTAAGCAGGATTTACCATTCCTGCTTTTTTTATGCCCTTATTTTTTATCCTCAAAGCACATTTGTTTTTTTTTACTGCAAATCCAAGGCGCATAAAAGAGCTTTGATTGGACTTTTAGATAAAGAATATTGAAGAAAACACTTCCCGGTACCCAATTCAATATTTTCTTCAAAACCCTTTCTTATCGGTTCTTTAACCGATATACTTCAGAAAGATTTACTAAGCAGGATTTAGAGTTCCTGCCTTTTTTTACAACTATATTTTTTATAACCAAAGCACATTTACACACCATGCACTTTTTCTGGCGTTGTAAAAGAGCTTTTGGCTATTTATGAAACAGAAATTTGAAAATGTACCTCCGATCTATTTTCTAATCACTTCCATTTTTCAAACTTCTCTTTTAGGCTTCTACAGCCTAGCATTATGCAATAAAAATTAGAATAGAATATTTCCACAATCAACCGGTAAAAAGGCAGCCAATGTACGGCGGTCACCCCTCGCTCATATCCAGCCAAAAGACTACGGCATAAGCGGTTTCCTCCCTGAAGGTGCCCTCCAATTATTCCGTTTCCTTTTGGCTTTTCAATTTGACCGCCTTAATAGCCTGCTTTCTTTTTTCCGGTTTTTCTTTTGGAAAAAATTATGCGAAGCGAGGCGAGCTACAACAAAAGCAAGTAAGAAAATAGAAAAGCGAACGTAACAAAATGTAAAACTTTTAATACAGGAACGATATGAACATCATTGGACGATTGACAAGGGATGCGGAAGTACGCACAACGTCACAAGAAAAACAAGTAGTAAACTTTTCGATAGCAACCAACGACAGCTACCGTAACAAACAGGGCGAACGCATAGAGCAAACTACCTATTTCGATTGCTCATACTGGATAAGCCCAAATGTAGCGAAGATACTCACTAAAGGCACATTGGTAGAGCTGACTGGCAGGGTAAGTGCAAGGGCGTGGACAGGTAATGACGGAGAAGCACACGCAGGATTAAATTTCCATACCTCAAACATCAAACTGCACGGAGGGGGCAAGAAATCAGAAACCGCACAAACTACCACAGGAACAAGCAACAACAAGTCAGAGGACGACCTCCCATTTTAGCAACGAATATTTCAAACATTTAAAATCATTTTATCATGGCACATAATATCAATTTCAACGAGCAAACAGGACGTCATTCATTTTTCAGCGTTCAACAAAAAGCGTGGCACGGTTTGGGGCAAATCGTGGAGCAGTACCCAACAAGCGAGGAAGCAATAGTACACGCAGGTTTAGACTACGAGGTTATCAAATCCCCATTGTTTACACAGGGCAGAACAATGAGTATAGGCGACAGCGGAGAACTGATTGAAGCCAATGACATCTTAGTACCTAACAGTTTCGCCACACTCCGCACCGATACCAATACACCGTTGGGCGTAGTAGGCAAAGACTACCATATCGTACAGAACCGTGAGGCGTTCAATTTCTTTGATGCTATTGTAGGCGGGGGCGATGGTATATTGTACGAAACCGCAGGAGCATTGGGCAACGGGGAGCGCATTTTTATCACTGCCAAGCTGCCCGACTATATCCGTGTAGGTAACGGCGACGACGTAACAGAAAAGTACATCTTCTTAACCACAAGCCACGACGGTAGCGGGAGTATTACCGCAGCGTTTACCCCTATCCGTATCGTATGCCAAAACACCCTTAACGCTTCATTGCGGAGTATGACCAACGTAGTGCGTATCAAACATACGTCAGGAGCAAAACAACGCCTTGAAAACGCTCACAAGGTTATGGGGCTTGCCAACACCCTAAGCACACAGTTAGAGAGCATTTTTAACGACTGGGCTAAAGTAAGGGTAACAGACCGAGAAGTAAGAAAGCTAATCCAGTTGGCACTTTGCCCGAACAAAGAAACGCTTAACCTTCTTAAAAAAGGTGCGGAGGATGAAGTTTCTACTGTGTTCAAAAACACCGTAGATGATGCCTTTGAATACGCTATGATAAGCGACACCCAACAAATGGCGACTACCAAAGGCACATTATTCGGGGCTTACAATGCGGTTACAGGCTACTTTCAGAATGTACGCAATTACAGGGATGGCGAAGCCAAACTACAATCTATTGTAATGGGCGGTACAGCACAGCTAAAGACCCAAAAAGCCTTTGAACTGTGTACCGACTTTGCCTATTCAGGAGCAGAGATTTTCAACTTCAATTAATCATCAAAGGCGACTGCCTGCAAAGGTGGTCGCCTACTAAAAACAAAAGATATGAAAGCATTAAATAAAATGGATAACCTCGATAAAGCAGGCTTGTTATGTAAACTGTTTCCCGAAGAACTGGAGAACCTGCAAAATGCTATAAAAACGCAATGCGACTACTTCCTGCAAAATGAAACCACATTCCGTGAGGGTTGGTATCAAAACGGATTTTTCACGGCTGAATTTTGGTACAGGCTTGTGCAGAATGCACAAAAAGGGATAGACAAAAATGAACCGCTGTGGAAACGCCCGCACTGGTTTACAGACCATTTTTTTGACGGACACCATTCAATTTTTGCCATTCACAGCCTGATTGAATACACAGACGATATGCAGTGCGACCCACAACTAAAACAGGCAATACACCTGCTTTTCGGGAGAGACAAATTTTTACAGATAACCTTAAACGATAAATAATTATGGCTAATTGGTGCAACAACTGGGTTGTTTTTGAGGGAACAGCCGAAGCATTAGAACAGATAACACAGCTATTCAAATCAATGGCTGAACAGGAACAGAAAGACAACTGCGGGCATTTACCCCATTTCGTACAGGACACGCACGGGGATTATTTCTATAATATCAGTCAGGACAATGAAAGTGCGGGCGTATTCCAGTATGAAACAAAATGGTCGCCAAATACGGAAGGCGTTAAGCAGATAGCCGAACATTTCAAAGTGAACTTTACACACGAGTACGAGGAATTGGGCTGCTTAGTGTATGGTAAAGTGACATTTGAAAACGGCACATTAACAGAAACCTGCTTAGATAGCCAGGACTTTGACCGCTACGAATTAGACGAGGAAAAGGACACCTACCATTTTGAGGGCAAGGAGTATGACAGCGAGTGGGAAATACTCGACACCCTGTTAGAACGTAAAATCGAAAATCAATTTAACAGCCTCCAAAACCAAGAGCAATGAAAATCAGAGTTAAAAACGGGAATTGGATTGAAGTTACCGACCTTGAAAAAGCTATTCGGCAAACTGGGTGGTATAAAGAATATCAGCATAACCCACCAGTGGAAAGCGACAAGGAAAGGCATGTATATTGGGCAGATATGCACGAGAAATTAATAGCTTTGAAAGAACAGTTAAATAAGCCGAAAAATTAAAACACCGTCTGACCCGAAAAGTCGGGCGGCAAAAAGACACTCCCTCCCGATGGTCGGGACAGTCTTTTTGCATAAATCGGTGCAACCTCTTGGTAAAATGGGATACCTACCCACCATCCATTCCGGCACATTTTACCAAACAGGTTGCGACATTATTTGAGGGATATTCATTATCCCTTTCGTTGTTTTAAGGAACTTCTTTTCTTGCCACATTGGCGACCAAAGAAAAGATTCTGTGTTATAAACCAAATATATTTTTTAAAAATGATAGAAATTTAATACTATCTCTTCTCTAATTCTCGCTATATATTATTTAAAAATAACAGTTGATGTTCTAATTCTTTATTACTGTGTGAAATTGAGCATAAATTTATACATTTGCCAAATGAAAAATTTATCATTCATATTAGCATTAATGGTCTTGGTCTTATCGATCTTGCCAGGCTTTATGGAAGATAAATGCTTTGACGTCATACATCAAACAACAAATAGTCAGGAAGAAGATAGCGACGGTTGCGGTATGGAATGTTGCTCGCCTTTTTCTAAATGCAATACCTGTACTGGATTTGTAATTACTTCTTTTTATGCTTTAACATCCAATTATGTCCAACAACCTAAAAAGAAATTAGGTGTAATAACTGCGTCAGCTGTTTCAGACTTCTTCTCTTCCATTTGGCAACCGCCTAAGATTAATTAATGTTTTTAGTGTCTTCGGCACAATAACAAATTGCGGTGCTACAAACCGTCAATTCTTATTTTTCAAACATTAATAATTTTTCATATAATGAAAAAAATACTCTTTATGTCATTTTTTATGACACTAAATCTCTGTGTATTTGCACAAAACAATTTAAATGCTGTTATTAGAAACAGTGAAAACAAAGATCCTTTGATTGGTGTGACGGCATCTATAAAAGGAACCTCGCTTGCAGCGACATCCAACGAAAATGGTCAAATCATAATAGTAAATGTTCCTGACGGTGTACAGGAAATACATTTTAGTTACGTAGGCTTTAATGAACGTATTGATACATTGGAATTTCCATTAAAGGACACCAGCGTTATTGAAATCTTACTCAAAGAAAGTTCAGAGGAGTTAGAGGAAGTGGTTATATCTTCTACAAGAAGTACAAGGAGCATACAAAATATTCCTACCCGCATTGAATTTATCGGAAGTGAAGAATTGGGCGAAAAAGGCAATATGAAACCTGGGGATATTCGTATGCTCTTGGCGGAAAGTACAGGTATTCACGTACAAACCACTTCGCCCACAAGTGCCAATGCAAGTATCCGTATTCAAGGACTTGACGGAAGATATACGCAAATCTTGAAAGACGGCTTTCCTATTTTTTCGGGTGCTTCAAGCGGATTAGGTTTGTTGCAAATTCCACCGCTTGACTTAAAGCAGGTTGAAGTTATCAAAGGTTCTACATCTACGCTGTATGGTGGTGGAGCAATAGCAGGTTTGGTAAACCTGATTTCCAAGACACCAACGGAAGAAAGGGATTTGCGTTTTCATTTAAACGGAACATCAGGTGGAGGTTTAGACATCAACGGTTTTTACGGACAGAAGTTTAAGAAAATCGGAACAACCATATTTGCTTCGCATAATAGAAACGGAGCTTACGACCCTGCAAAAATTGGTTTTTCTGCCATTCCAAAATTTGAACGTTTTGTACTGAACCCTAAATTGTTTGTTTATTTCAATGATAAAACAAAAATGAATTTCGGTGTCAATACAACTATCGAAAACCGTTTGGGAGGTGATATGCTTTACATCAAAGGTAAAGGAGATAACACACATCAATATTTCGAGAAAAATAAAACACAACGCTATTCCACACAATTTGTTTTCGACCACTTAATTGATGAAAAAAGTTCTTTTCAAATTAAAAATAGCGTGAGTTATTTTAACCGAAATACAACAATTCCCAACTATCAGTTTGAGGGAACACAAACCGCAACTTTTACAGAAGCAAATTATACCAACAGTACAGAAAAATCGGAATGGGTAGCAGGGGTCAATATTTGGACAGACAATTTTAAAGAAAAGCAGATTACTGCATTTCCGTTGAGGGATTACAGCCAAAACACATTCGGAGCTTTCGTTCAAAATTCTTTTAAGGCTACTGATTGGCTTCAATTAGAAGCGGGTTTAAGAACGGATTACGTGATAGATTACGGAGCTGTATTTTTGCCAAGAGTATCTGCATTGTTTAAGATTGCAAACGGATTGACTTCACGTATTGGAGGTGGATTTGGGTATAAAACACCAACCATTTTTACAGAAGAAAGCGAACGCCTACAATATCAAAATGTAATGCCTATTGACAACAAAATCAATAAATTGGAAAAAAGTTATGGAGCAAATGCAGACATCAATTACCGCACCTACATTGGGGAAGATTGGTCATTTAGCATAAACCAATTGTTCTTTTACACCTATCTGGATAATCCCTTGTTACTTGAAAACCCCTCTACAAATCTGTATCAGTTCGTTAATTCTCCAGGTTATATTCATACTAAAGGAACAGAAACCAATATTAAAATTGGTTACGATGACCTGAAATTATTTTTGGGATACACTTATACAGATGCTCGATTAAACCAAAATGGAATGACTGTAGAAAGCCCGTTAACGCCAAAGCACCGCATTAATTCCATCCTGATGTATGAAATAGAAGACAAATGGAAAGTTGGTCTGGAAGCCTATTATTTCAGTCCTCAAAAACTGAATAATGGAACTACGGGCAAAGGTTACTTTATTACCGGGTTTATGGCTGAAAAGATTTGGGAAAGATTTTCTCTGTACATCAACTTTGAAAACTTCCTTGACACCCGACAAACACGCTTTGGTAGCATTTATACAGGAACAATAACCAATCCGGTTTTTAAAGACATTTATGCACCTTTGGACGGATTTGTGATTAACGGAGGAATAAAATTCAAGCTTTAAAACAAATGGAAAAAACCATATTCAATATAACTAAAATGGATTGCCCAAGCGAGGAGCAATTAATCCGTATGAAACTGCAAGACTTTGATACGGTAAAAGGATTGGAATTTGATATAGCCAATAGAAAATTGGACGTTTATCACAATGGAAACCCAGAGCCAATTTTTTTGGCTTTGGGAACACTGAACCTAAATACGACATTGGTTTCAACTGAAAAAAGCAATTTTGTTGTTGAAACAGATACAAGCAACAAGCAACGGAAATTACTTTGGATCGTGTTGATTATCAATTTCCTGTTTTTTGGACTGGAAATGTTGTTCGGTATTTTTTCAGGTTCAATGGGATTGATAGCCGATAGCTTGGATATGCTTGCAGACAGTGTCGTTTACGCATTGGCATTAATCGCTGTTGGTGGAACAATCGCCCTAAAAAACAACATCGCCAGATTTGCAGGATACTTCCAAGTCTTACTTGCTATTGTAGGTTTCGTTGAAGTGATCAGACGTTTTATGGGAATTGAAGCTATGCCCGATTTCAAAACAATGATTGTCGTTTCAGTTTTAGCATTGATTGCAAACGTATTTTGCCTTTATCTCTTACAAAAGAACAAAAGTAAAGAAGCGCATATGCAGGCTTCGATGATATTCACATCAAATGATGTCATTATCAATTCGGGAGTTATTGTTGCTGGTCTTTTAGTTAATTGGCTCAATTCAAGTTATCCCGATCTTATTATTGGAGCGCTTGTATTCCTAATTGTGGCAAAAGGTGCGTATCGCATTCTAAAACTTGCAAAATAATAATGAAGGTTAACAGAATTGTTCGTGAGAAAGCATAACACTGCGGATGAATTTCTTACTGAGAATTCATCTTGTTTTGCATATTTATTATTGGGTAGCATATAAAACAGCTACCCTTTTTTCATTTTATTACATGGTTATTGTTTCTGTTGTAGTACTCTGATTGTGATAATTTGGGCAATAAGACGTATTTGATTTCCATAGGATATACGTTAGCTCCAGAAGCTTTCTTTGAATGGCAACAATTGCTTTCATTTTAATGCCATGCCTTGAAGCCAATCTTAAGAAAATACATTTGAAGTTTTCATCGGTTCTGATTGCAGCCAATGCGGGGAAGTGCATTACTTTCCTTAAATTCCGATTACCCCGCTTGGATATTCGGGGTTTAGATTTCACAGAAGTTCCAGATGTTTTTTCCCTTACATCCAATCCAGCATAGCTTACCAACTGTCTTTTATTTTTTATTAATTCAAATCCGTTGGTTTCAGCGATAATGGTGACAGCAGTCAGATTTCCTATTCCTGGTATAGAAGTTATTACTTTCATCTTTTTAGCTATAGCTTCATCTCCTTTGATAAGTGCAGCAATTTCCTCCATTATTTCCTTTTCCTGCTTATCAATCATGGCAATTCTTTTCTTGGTACGTTTTATTGATTTTTCGCTAGATGTTGCAGAAGTACGCTCAGCATGTAGCTGATTTTTTAACATAGTCCGTTCCTGTACCAGTTGTTCTCGTTCTCGACAAAGCTGTCTCAAATCATTGAATATTTTTAATGGAGGTTGCCATACTTCTAATTGCCTTTCCAAGCCAAATCTTGCAATGGCTTGTGAAGCACTCTTGTCGGTAATAGTTTTTATGTCAAGTGTCCTTACATAATTACTGATTTTGTTTGGTAAAACGATACTAACTTGTTTTTGATTAGTGCAAAGGTAATAAGCTAAGGATTCATGGTAAACTCCGGTAGCTTCCATCACATACCGTACCTCTACATTAGTTAATGTTTGCTTATTTACCCATGATACAAGACTGGAAAATCCTTTTTGTGTGTTGGGAAATACTTTATAGGCATAAACTTCTATGCTTATCTGTTGATCCATTCGACCAAGCGATACAACTAATTCATTTTGTGCGACATCAATTCCTACTGTCTGTTTTAATAATACCTTCATCTTATCTGGTTTAGGTAAGTGATAACCTTTCTACATCTTTTCTCCTGAATGGATATACTGGCTATACAACCCAATGTTTGTGGGTGAATTCCTTACATTCTGTTCAGATTCTAAAAGGTAAAAGAAGAGGAGGCAGTTTCTTTTCTTGAATATACTATTAAGCTATTTAAAGCAAAATCTGCTCTCACTCTTCCTCACTTAGATTATATTATACAAACATAGGAGGTAAAAGAAGAAGAGGCAGTTTCTTCGCTTGAAAATACTATTAAGCTCTTTAAAGCAAAATCTATCTCACTTTTCCTCACTTAGATTATATTATACAAACATAGGAGAAGCAAAAGAACGCCGCAGGTTATATCTGGAGAGCAGTCTAAATTGATTAAATTTGGAACTCCTAAATAATACCAATATATCAATGATAGAAACCGAAATCAGCATAATAGTCAATCGAAAAACAGATATTGATTTAATACAACAAAAAATTATCGAGAATAATTTTAGATTTCCTGTTTATGTCTTGGAATTTGAAGAAGGTTTTCAAATAAAAACTACAAGTGATTATGAGGAATGGGAGTTGGATACTTTAATATTAAACAGTTTTCCAGAGTATGAATTTACCACTGACCTTGAGAAAGGCAGGAAGGAAATAAGGTTACAAATTTCAAGATATCAATCTGAACTATCTACTGATGGCTGGGGAAGAAGAATTGAAAATCCTTTAGATGAGACAAAATATCTGATAAAAAAATCGGTTCAGAAAACTCCGAATTTTAACCCCAAGGTAAAAGTTTTATTTGGAGACAAAGAACAGTTTTATCAAGTAAACATTATAGATGGTATTAATGAAGCAACGAATGAAAAAGGCTTCCTATTACTGAATGAGTTTAAAAATAATGTGAATGATGATACTGATTTTTTCAAAGATCGACTTTATAAATCTAAGATAGAGGCATTTCATTTTGGATGCGATAAGATGCGTAAGTTGGTAGATAATGATTTTGCTTTTTACCTTGAAAATGAAAAGAAAAAAATCAGAGAAATTCAAAAGATACCGCGAAAAATCATCAGGGATTTTATAAAGGCTTGCAACAGTTCCGACGAAAGTAGTATCCTGAAAAATCTTGACGAGAATATCACTTTTGAAGAACGCAAAAACTGGAAAACTATATTTGAAACCGAAGGTCTTTCGAAATTCAGAGAATATTTGAAATCATCCGAACAACAATTGTGTGGCAAGGATTTTAAAATTCGATCATCTTGGAATTTCAACTTACCAAATGTAACTATTGGTGTTAAGTATTTCCCCAAATCATCAAACTCAGAAGATCGACCATTTCAAAAATATGAACAGATCCAATTTGTAATAGAAAATGATAAGATAATTAAGGTTTATTATCAAATTTAAAGAAATTGGATATACCATTTAAACTGTCCCTCCTTTACCACTTCAAAGTGTCCCCTCAGAGTTGAGGTTTGAAAAGAACAAAAAGTTGTTGAGCAGATCGATTCGTTAGACGGATATTTTTTGTCCGGTTTAACAACTATTATTTTTACAAAAATACATTTTCTGGATTAGTTTTTTTTCTCCTTAGTGATTCTCCAAACAATTCGACCCTTAATGAGTGGTGGACAATTCGGTCAAGCACTGCATCAGCTACTGTTTTTTCACCAATGATATCGTACCATTCTTTCACTGGAATTTGAGAAGTAATTACCGTAGAACGCTTCTGATGCCTGTCCTCAATGATATCAAGCAACGCAAGTCTGGACTGTGGGTCGAATGGCTGGAGGCCGAAGTCGTCTAGTATAAGTATGTCCAGACGCTCTATGCGCTTAAGTTCGGCCAACATGGTACCTTTTGCCTTAGCCAGCTTTAGTTGCCCCATAAGCTTAGCTGTATTCACGTACATCACTTTGTAACCATTTTGGCAGGCATGATAGCCTAGCGCAGTGGCCAGGTAACTTTTACCGGTCCCAGTGGAACCGGTAATAAACACATCTTTGTGTTCTTTGACGAACTCCAGTCCGGCAAGCCTGTGAACATGGTTCTTATCTAGGCCGCGCTCAAAGGAATAATCTATTTGCTCCAAAGAGGCGCTGTAACGGAAGTTTGCTCCTTTGATGGCTCTCTGTACAGTCCGGTTCCGCCGGTCGTCCCATTCGCTGGCCACCAATAGTGCGATAAATTGGTCTGCGGTCAAGGACTCTTTCACTGAAGTCTCCAAATTGGTTTTAAAGGCGTCATACATGCCGTAAAGGCGAAGCTGACGCATCTTCTCTAATGTTTCGTTATTCATGATTATGATGAATGTTAATGTATTACTGATAATATTCTTTGCCTCTAATGTTGTTATGGGTTGGGATACTGTTGGCTGATTCATCCTCAGGGGTAAGCTGATCCAGCCGTTTTCTCAAGATCTCCTCAATGATTGGATAGCTGTACTGGCCAAGATTGTCGGCCCAGCGGCAGGCATTGGCCAGACGCTCTGGTCCGACACGTCTGGTGAAGCTCAATATACCTGAACATGACTTATAAGCCTGTTCAGGATAGATCTTCCGTTCCAGGACCTGAGAGATGTATTTAGCTACATCCGCATGGATCTGCTCGGCTTCCTGGATAAACTTTTCAGGTGTCCATTCGGTCAGAAAACGGTGCTGTGAGGCCAGGTGTTCTTTATCGGTGGTGTAATGATACTTGGTCCGGTCGCGTTTATGGGCTGCAATCTGTGTGTAGTGGTAATAGATCAGGACCATACTGGAGGTATAAAGTACCTTTACTTTCTTGCCGATATAGGTATAAGGAACGCTGTAGTAATGAATATCCTCACCCAAACGGATATACCCGTTCTTCATCACCGTTACCATAACCTGTCTATGAACTTCGTAGCGAATCGGATTGAGTGCACCCAAAGCTTCCCGTTCCACTTCCTCGAACTGTTCCCTGCGCGAGTAACTCCGTCCTGAAAAAGGTTTGTTGTTGTGGATTTCCAGTGCGGATCGTATAGCTGCATTCAGTGATTCTAGGTCGCTGAACCTGCGGCCTTCCAGCCGCTGGTAAATACTTCGGTAGATAAGTTTAACAGCCCCTTCCACCAAAGCTTTGTCACGGGGCTTATAAGCTCTGGCAGGGACTACTGCAACCGCGTAATGCTCGGCAAAAGCCGCAAACTCATCATTGAGTACGGCTTCATATTTACTCCCTCTGGTCACTGCAGAACGCAGGTTGTCGGGAACAATAGCCGCTGGAACACCTCCGAAATAGTGTAGGGCATTCTCACAGGCCTTGATCAGATCTTCTTTACGCTGACTCTCTACTGCTTCCACATACGTAAGCTGACTGCAGCCCAATATCGCTACAAATACTTCTACATCACGCTCCGGACATGAGGATGGGTGAAGTTGCAGTTTGCTTCCCGCAAAGTCGATATAGATCTTATCTCCTGCTTTATGATCAAGGTGCATCACAGGCTTGGAAAGTTGAAGATAGGTATGGATGGCATTATTGAACCGGGAGCGCGCATAACCCTCAGGGTGCTTCGAGATATATTCCAAATGAAGTAGCTCACGGGTCACACCCTTCTTTTTTAATCGTTTACAGTAATCTGGCAGCAGCAGTTCCAACTCCTGCATACGAGAGCTACATATCGATTTGGCAGCCGTTGTATTAAAAAGAATGGATAGTTCACTATCGCTCTTGGAATTGAATTCCTCGTGGGTGAGACCCAGTTCGTGCCAGATCCGCACATATTTTTTGATAGTCGTACGGGAAGTACCTAACATCCCGTGAATAGTTTTTGTGCCGGTTCCCTGGCAATAAAGGCGGATAATCTGTCGTAGTTTATTCATTTTTATCGGTGTATTGGACATCGTAATCAAGGGTTTTGTTCATCAAAAATCTAAACAAAAACCACATCTAACGAAACCGATTGGCAAACTACTTTATATTCTTTTCAGGGGATCACTTTGCCCTGGTCAAAGGGGGACACTTTGCTTTGGCCGAAGGGGATCACTTTCCTCTGGTAGAAGGGGACAGTTTCAGATGGTCTAGGGGGACCATTTTGGAGAGGTTTATCCAGAAATAATGTAACCCTATTTTTCAATAAGACGAGTTACCAAACTATCTCTACAGAGAGACCTTCTTGTCTTATCAATGCATTTCAACAATATTTTTTATAAAGCTATTGCAGTTTTTGATATATTATCGTAATATTGCGATATAAATAAAAAAACAAATGGGTGTCACGAAGACTGAAATATTTACAGAAGAGCAAAATCATTTAGCTATTACTTTGAAAGCACTGGCGCATCCTGCAAGAATTGCCATTTTACAATATATCATCAAGCAGAATGCCTGTATCTGTAATGATTTGGTTGAAGAATTGGGATTGGCACAGGCCACCATTTCACAGCATTTGAAAGAATTAAAGAACATTGGCATCATTAAAGGTAATATTGAGGGAACAAGTGTTTGCTATTGTATTAATGAGATAGTTTGGCAACAAGTTAAAAAGGAACTCAATACTTTCTTTGTAGATGATATAACTATAGAAAAATGCTGTTAAGGCATTTTTTTAAAGCCTTTATTTATCGCTACATTGCAATATATAATTAACTATAATTTCAACAATATGAAACTATCAGAGATCAAAGAAATCCTTCCGACATTGGATAATGTTGAATTCCAATTAGAAAACGGAACTTTTGTACCCGAACATTTTCATGTAACCGAAGTGGGGCAAATAACTAAAAATTTTATTGACTGCGGTGGCGTAGTTCGCACCGAAAAAGTTATCAATTTTCAATTATGGGATGCTAACGATTTTGAACATCGCTTAAAACCCACCAAACTTTTAAACATCATTAAGCTTTCGGAAGAAAAGTTAGGTATGGAAGATGCCGAAATTGAAGTGGAATACCAAAGCAATACCATTGGAAAATATGATTTAGAGTTCATCGGAAAAACATTTGTGCTGAAAAACAAAACTACAGCTTGTTTGGCAGAAGATGCTTGCGGTATTCCATCAGAAAAGCAAAAGAAAAATTTAATAGAATTGAACGTAAATCAAACCAATACTTGCACACCAGGTGGCGGATGTTGTTAATCCCAAAATAAATATGGAACATTTCAATCGAAAATCCCATTGGGAAAATATTTACGAGAGCAAATCTTTAGAAACAGTGAGTTGGTATCAGCCTAATCCAGAAACTTCATTAAATTTTGTTCATCAATTCAACTTACCGAAGAGTGCAAAAATTATTGATATTGGCGGAGGAGACAGCTTTTTGGTTGCCTACCTACTTGATTTAGGTTATGTCGATATTACCGTATTGGATATTTCCAATGCCGCTATCCAACGGGCAAAGGAAAGATTAGGCAGTAAAGCCAACAAGGTACACTGGATTATTTCAGATATTTCAGATTTTGTACCCACTCAACAATACGACTTTTGGCACGACAGGGCAGCGTTTCATTTCCTGACGGAGAACCACGAAATAGAAAATTATATACAGACTACGACCAAAGCAATTGCCCCGGATGGCATTTTAGTAATGGGAACCTTTTCTGAACAAGGTCCCACAAAATGTAGTGGCATAGATATCAAGCAATATTCGGATAGTAGCTTGTCGAAATTATTTGAAAACTCCTTTGAGAAAATCAATTGTATAACCGTTAATCATACGACACCATTTGATACCGATCAGAATTTCGTGTTCTGTAGTTTCCATAAAAATTAAATCCCCCATTATGTATTCAGTATTATCAAAAACAATCGAACAAGTACAAAAGCAAAACATTAGCGAAGAACGTAAAACTATATTACAGCCACTGATCGATTTTGTACAGCAAAAAACAGCTCATAAGCGGGAAATAAATATCAACTTCATTTGCACCCATAATTCCCGCAGAAGCCATTTGTCCCAGGTTTGGGCACAAGTAGCCAGTGCGTACTTCAATATTGCAAATGTACATTGCTTTTCCGGCGGAACGGAAGAAACAGCACTATTTCCGAAAGTGGCAGAAACATTGACTAATCAGGGTTTTAATATCTTCAAAATTGCAGACACTCATAATCCTGTATATGCTATAAAGTACAGTGAAAATGCTTTACCAATAATCGGTTTTTCCAAAAAATACGATAGCCCTTTTAATCCGGTTTCAGCGTTCGCAGCTATTATGACCTGTTCGCAGGCAGACGGTGGTTGCCCTTTTATAGCAGGAGCAGAAAAAAGAATTCCCATCACTTTTGAAGACCCTAAAATTTCAGATAATACACCGGAGCAATTAATGGTATATGCAGAAAGGAGTTTACAGATAGCAGGCGAAATGTTTTATGTCTTTTCAAAAATCAGCCGATAACCTATGCAACCAAAACTAAAATTCCTTGACCGTTACCTGACCTTATGGATATTCCTTGCCATGGCATTAGGTGTAGGATTGGGTTATTTCTTTCCCACAATTTCCAATGTTACAAACAGCTTGTCAGTAGGTACTACCAATATTCCCTTAGCAATAGGATTAATACTGATGATGTACCCACCATTGGCAAAAGTGGATTATTCCTTGCTACCTAACGCGTTTAAGGATAAAAAAGTAATCGGCATATCCTTATTGTTGAATTGGGTAATCGGTACAGTATTAATGTTCGGATTAGCTGTTTTGTTTTTACGCAACGAGCCCGATTATATGACAGGCTTAATACTGATAGGCTTAGCAAGGTGTATCGCCATGGTTATTGTATGGAGTGATTTGGCAAAAGCCAACAGAGAATATACAGCTATGTTGGTTGCTTTAAATAGTATCTTTCAGATATTGAGTTACAGTTTTTTGGTTTGGCTGTTCATCAATGTATTACCAGCAAAATTAGGTTTAGCCAATTTCAACGTAAGTGTATCTATGAAAGACGTAACAGAAAGCGTATTGATATACTTAGGAATTCCGTTTTTGACAGGTTTTTTAAGTCGTTATTTTTTAGTCAAAACCCAAGGAATTGAATGGTATAACAGAACATTCATACCCAAAATATCGCCTATTACTTTGTATGCTTTACTCTTTACTATCGTATTGATGTTTAGCTTGAAAGGCGACAAAATAGTAGAGTTACCAATGGATGTGATAAAAGTAGCCATACCCTTAATTATCTATTTTGTATTGATGTTTTTCGTGAGCTTCTTTATCAATAAATTGTTGAAACTTCCTTACGACAAGAACGCATCAATCGCTTTTACTGCTACAGGTAATAATTTTGAATTGGCAATCGCCGTATCTATAGCGGTTTTCGGTATTCATTCGCCACAGGCATTTGTTGGCGTTATCGGCCCACTGGTTGAGGTTCCTGTTCTGATACTTTTGGTTAGGGCAAGTTTGTGGTTAAAAAAGAGGTATTATAGTTAATTTTATAAAGACAATATTGAAGTTCCAGCAAATTGAAAAATTCTATTTTCATAAAAACCAAAATTGAAGCGGCAGCATTATTAAAAGCTGCACCGTTCCGGAAAGAAATTCGCAAGACCGAACCGCACAAACACAACAGCTATTTTGAAATTATTTATTTAAGAGAAGGAAGCGGTTTCCACACCATCGACCATACTTCATTTTCAATTAAGCCACCCACCGTATTTTTTGTTCGTAAAGAACAGGTACATCATTGGGATATGACAGATACACCTGACGGCTTTGTTCTGCTTTTAAAGAAGGGATTTCTCGACCAATCGATGGACAGTGAGCTGAAAAGTCTTTTATCCAAACTCAGCGAATTAAGTTGCATCTATCTGAAAGAAACAGAAAGTATAGATACTATATTTCAACTGCTCACTACAGAGAAAGACTTTACCGTTACCGAAGGATTATTGAAGGCACTATTTGCTAAAATATTGATTTCAGCAAAACCTTTGACTAATAAAACGAGTAAAACCGATGATGTAATTACAGTTTTCAGGGAATTGCTCAACCAACCAAACGACCTTCGAAACAATGTTGCTCACTATGCAGAAAAGCTCCATACGACACCACAAAATCTCAATGCTATTTGTCGTAAAACACTAGACCAATCAGCTGCAGAGGTAATTGCTGAACATATCATCAGTGAGGCAAAGAGGCAATTAATGTATACAGAAAGTCGTGTTTCTGAAATTGCCTATAGTTTAAATTTTAATGACACTTCCCATTTTGTAAAATATTTCAAACGGTACACAGGTCTTACGCCACAAACCTTCCGGAATACCTAAATCATACCGTTTTATTTTCAAATATACCGTATGTGATAGTTTGTATTGTACGAAATTTGTATGGCGTAAAATACAGGTTATGAAATATTTGACATTTTTATTTATACTTTCTTTTTTTTCAGCTTGTAATCAAAAACAAGAAGCTGTTGAAGGACAGTGGATAAAAGGAAACGAGCAGGAGAAACTTGAAACGATAGAAAATCAATTTCGTGGATTTGACATGGTAATGGTTGAAACCGGATATCGTTATCAGGAATTATATTGGGCAGGACAAGACGAAAACTGGGAGTATGCTGATTATCAATTGGAAAAAATCCAAAAGGCGATAGAAAATGGATTGGAAAGAAGACCAAAACGGACAGCTTCCGCACAACATTTTTTAACCGTTACACTCCCTCAAATGAATGAGGCTCTAAAAAAAAGAGATACAGTTGTTTTTAATAAGAACTTCCAAATGCTTACCAATAGCTGCGTTAGCTGTCATGCAATGGAAAAAGTACCTTTTTTTACTGTAAAAACTCCTGTAGAAAGACAATCACCCATCAGAAAATAATGCTTGAAGATATCAAACAGATAGATACAAATATTCTATTATGGCTAAATGGAAGCCACAACGAATTTTTGGACGAAGTAATGTGGTTTGCCAGCGACAAATACACTTGGCTTCCTTTTTATTTTGCACTGATAATTTTGCTTGTCTGGAAGTATAAAAAGGATGCTATCCTGATGATCTTACTAATCGCCTTGCTCATCACAATGAGTGATCAGCTGGCTTCCGGCATATTTAAACCTCTATTTGAAAGGCTGCGTCCAAGTCATAATGCAGCATTGGAAGGAGAGCTGCATATAGTAAACAATTATCGAGGCGGCAAGTTCGGTTTTATTTCTTCTCATGCCGCCAATGTCTTTGCCTTAGCATTTTATTTAACCATATTAACTAAACAAAATCTAAAATGGCTCCCAATCATTCTTATCCCATGGGCAATTTTTGTCAGTTTGAGCAGGGTTTATTTAGGCGTACACTATCCAACTGACATTTTAGTTCCAGCTATTTTAAGTATGCTTTTTGCGGGGGTGGTAGCCCATCTATATAAAACATTCAATCCAAAATTCATAAAACTATTTAATCATTATGTTTCAAAAAATAACTAAGACAGACCAATCAAAAACTACCATACTTATTCGACTGATGGTAGGTGCCGTATTTCTTTCGGAAGGAATACAGAAGTTTTTATTTGCAGACACCTTAGGTGCAGGACGTTTTGCAAAAATAGGTCTGCATAATCCTGATTTTTTGGGCAGTTTCGTTGGCAGCTTTGAAATTATTTGTGGTTTTTTAATTCTTATTGGACTTCTGACAAGATTGGCGAGCATTCCTCTTATCATTATTATGTTCGTTGCTATTGCAACAACCAAATCAGAAGTTTTAGCAGAAAAAGGATTTTGGGAAATGATGCATGGAAGTCGTACAGACTGGGCGATGCTTTTGGGGAGTATCTTTCTATTGATAAAAGGTGGAGGTCGTTGGTCGATAGATAGTTTGACAAATACTCCTAAATAACTAGGACAATTTCAATCACTTAAATATAACATATCATTTTAGACAATTTATATGAATAAGATACTATTTTCTGCTATTGCGTTAGTGTTTGCTACAACAGCAATGGCGCAACTTCCTAAAATTCCTGCGGTATACAGTAACCTTGGCTATGATACTAATGGAAGGTTATATTTTGAAAATAAGGATGAAAAATACTTTGCTGAAGAATTTAAAAATCCGCTAACGACCGAACAACTTCTTGGTAAACCGAAAGGTACTGAAAATGGAGTTCAGATGGATTTTGGGACTTTAAAAGGAACGGTAACTTATGGCTTAATCCCTTACGGAAAAGTTCCGCATCCCCTTCCCGTATATCGAAAAACCGCCAAAATTGAAGACGGTAAAATAGAGCTCAATATAAAAGAGGATTTCAAGTATCCGTATGATTTTGTAGACTGGAAGAAAAATGGGTACCTGAACCTTGGCTACCGAATTGCTGATGAGCAGGGTATGCTTTTGTTTGATGGCATAATTGCTTTAAAAGGTGAAGGACCATTTGAAGTCATACCGGCAATTTATGAAGGACCTTTTGTAAATATGCTTACTGATAACTCTGCTGTAATCTGGTGCAAAACCACACATCCCGTAAAGGCCGAAATTGAAATCAATGGCAAAGTTTATAAAGATGAGCACGAAACAACGCTGCATCGCTGGAATATAGCAGGACTTACCCCAAATACAAAGCACAACTATAAGGTAAAATATGGGATACAATCGCAATCGTATCATCTTAAAACTGCACCATCTAAAGGCAGCAGAGAAGCGTTCGTATTTGGTTATGCAAGCGACAGCCGCCATGCTACAGGTGGAGGTGAACGGAAAATCCTTGGAGCCAACGCCTACATAATGAAAAAAATGGCTGCACTTGCTCACATGAAGGACGTGCGCTTTATGCAATTCACCGGTGATATGATTAACGGCTATTTGAGCAGTAAAGAACAGCAGAGACTGGAATATTCTAACTGGAAAAAATCCATTGAACCATTTTGGCACTACATGCCCTTTTATATAGGTATGGGTAATCATGAAGCATTAGGTCTTATTTTTAAAGATGAAAACGGCAAGCAACAGGCATTTATTGATGCTTTTCCTTATGAGACCCAATCAGCAGAAGCACTTTTTGCAGAGGAATTTGTAAATCCTGAAAATGGTCCAGATAGCGAGGATGATAACAAGTATGACCCTGACCCTAAAAATATAGACTTCCCTTCCTACAAGGAAAATGTGTTTTATTATACCTACGGAAACGTGGCGATGATTGTCCTTAATAGCAATTACTGGTATGCACCTTCCATTGCTAATCAAACGGCTTCCAGCGGAGGGTTGCATGGGTATTTAATGGATAACCAACTTCAATGGCTTAGTGAAACGATCTCAAAATTGGAAAGAGACAAGAATATTGACCATATTTTTCTTACACAACATACTCCTGCATTTCCTAATGGTGGACACAGTAAAGATGTGATGTGGTACAGCGGTAACAACGAAAAAAGACCCTACATTGGAGGAAAGCCCGTTGATAAAGGAATTATAGAACGCAGAGATGAATATTTAGATATTTTGATTAATCAAAGTAAGAAAGTGGTGGGGATGCTTACAGGCGATGAACATAACTATAACTGGTTAAAACTGACGGCTGATATGCCAATTTACCCCGAGAATTATCCGCATAAAAAACTTAACGTATCGCGACCAATCTATCAAATCAATAATGGTGCAGCAGGAGCTCCTTATTATGGCCAGGAAGTATTGCCATGGAGTAAGCATACCCAGTCCTTTAGCGTGGAAAATGCACTGTGCCTTTTTTATGTGGAAGGAAAAAAAATAACAATGAAAGTATTTAATCCGGACACATTAAATCAAATAGATGAAGTCGAATTAAGATAGTTTAAATGGAAAAGAATGTAAACGTAAAAGAAATCGCAAAAGTTTTCGGTAAGTTGGGGATTATAGGGTTTGGAGGTCCAGCAGCACATATTGCCATGATGCGGGATGAAGTGGTGGTTAAACGAAAATGGATGAGTGAACAGCACTTTTTGGATTTACTAGGTGCTACCAACCTTATTCCGGGACCTAACAGCACGGAAATAGCTATTCATATTGGCTATGATAAAGGTGGTTGGAAAGGCTTATTGACAGCCGGTTTATGCTTTATTCTGCCTGCCGTTTTAATAACAGGAATTTTAGCGTATTTGTATAGCCTTTACGGACAGCTACCCGAAGTACAACCTTTTATCTATGGTATCAAACCTGCTATAATAGCCATTATTCTGGCTGCAATTTATCCATTGGCAAAACAATCTGTCAAATCCATAAATTTAGGTCTTATTGGTATTACTGTTTTATTAGCGGCGGTGTTTGGAGTTAATGAAATTTATTTAATGTTTGGTGCAGGTCTGTTAGCGTTTGGATTGCACACGGTTAAGAACAGACAAAATGATACTTTGCAAAGTATTGTTCCGTTTACCTTTCTTCAGGTTACACAGACAACTTTTTGGACAGCGACAAATGCTAAACTGTTTTGGACATTTCTTAAAATTGGCTCCATACTTTATGGGAGCGGATATGTGCTGTTTGCTTTTTTAGATACAGAATTGGTAGCAACAGGTCTGCTCACAAGACAGCAATTGATGGATGCCATTGCGGTAGGTCAGTTCACACCTGGTCCTGTTTTTTCATCGGTAACGTTTATCGGCTGGCAGATCAATGGGCTTTCAGGTGCTTTTATTTCAACCGTAGCTATTTTTCTTCCCTCATTTGTTTTTGTGGCACTGCTTAATCCGTTAATGAAAAAGCTACGAAATTCTAAAGGGTTATCTGCCTTTTTAGATGCCGTGAATGTAGCATCGGTAGCCATAATCATAGCAGTGTGCTATGAAATGGGTAAAGAAACCATTACTGATTGGCGAACGATTTTAATTGCAGTTTTGAGCATTGCAATAACTTTTGGATACAAAAAATTAAATAGTGCTGTTGTAGTTTTGGGCGGTTCCTTATTAGGATATGTGTTATTTCAAATTTGATAAAAATTTAGATTATTATCTTCATAAGGAGAAACTGTACAAATTCGTAACTTTCTCAGATTAACTGTCCATACCGATAACGGTTTCTATTACTCTTTCAAAATCATCCACATCGCTACCAAGTAGTAGATAACTTGAAAACCCAATCTCTAAAAGAGATTTCCCAACTTTCTCATCATCAATATCGCTATGGGCAACCAGTTTGATTGCAGGGTACTCTTTCCTTAATTCTTGAAGCTGTTTAAGCACATTTTGGTCGTAAAAATCCAAGTCAATAATACAGAATTTGGGGAGTTCATTCAATGAAGACAACTGTGTTAGCCCATTTTCAATGCTTTCTGACCGAGATAGTATTTCCATTCCAGATGCAGCGAGATCTTTGCAGATGTTATCGGTTACAGGGCTTTTGTCATTGATAAAAGACAGGGAGATTGTTTCTTGTACAGTACCAGTTTTCATACGTTACCTTTTTTTGAGTTAGATGAAGTTCCTGCACAAAAAGAAAGCGCAGGCAACTACACTTACCGCACATTGAGGTACTGGTATACCCGACAACGAATAAGCGAGCGCCCACGCCTATGGCATGAGCGTTCTTCCTTATCGTCCCGTTGTCTAAAAATTACCAGTTTTCAATGTGGGACTTAAAGCAAAAACACTTTAAGTATTTCTATATTTTACATAGCAAAGATACAAAACTCGTTTCGATATGGAAATATGATTGCTCGAAATCCGTTACTTGTTCTTTTGTCCATTGCAGACATAGTTTTGTTTAAGTATCCGTAAAAGGTCGGTTTGCTTAAAAATGATTTTGCCGCCTATCTGGATGTATGGGAGTACTTGGTCATCACGGTATTGCTGTAAAGTCCGTCTGCTGATGTGTAACAGTTTACACACGTCTTCGCCTGAAAGATATATTTCACCGTTCATTACAGGACGGTAGTTTTTCAATATGCTTTCAATACGGTTTCTTAGCTGCGCAATCATTTCCTTGTGGGCGATGATTTCGTCACTATCATTCGTGAATAAATCCATCTTCAGTAGTATTGTCCAGCTGTCCGGCTTCGAGCAAAGCCCTTACATCCGAGAGTTTGTAATAATTTTTGCGGTTCAGTTTTAAATACGGTAAAAGTCCTTTGCTTTTGTAGGTCTGTAAAGTCCGTTTGGTAATGTTCATCATCAGGCACACTTCTTGGTTATCAAGCCACTGTTCCTCTTTAAAAATGGGCGTATATTTCTGTGTGACATTTTCGGTCAGTTCCAAAAGTGCTTTTAGCTCATTTTTCATTCCGTCTAGTGCGGACTTTTGTATTGCAATTACTTCCATTGTTTGCTCAATTTTACTATGGAAGTCGAATTTATAAAGCTTATTGCTGCGTTGAGGAATGTTGCAGGATTTGGCTTTGAGAGGTAGCGTTTGGCGTTTGAATATAAATTTTGGAGGAATTTATTTTGTAAATTTGGTAGATGTCCTACATAGAAGTATTCAAAATAGATTTGTAACTTCTATAGTTCGCAGCAGTATCAACAAGCATTTCAAATATGAAAGAATTTAAGAATACAGAAAAATTAATATTGTTTGAAGAGGAAAAAAAAACCTTCAAAAAAGTATATCGACAACTTAAAGAAGATGAAAAAAAAGAAAAGGTTTTAATATATACAATCAATAAAGGAAATATTATTTATGAATATGAGGGAGAAAAAATAAATAAAATCATTATTGAAGATACCGACCAATTCCCATCTTTCATAAGTCCCTACGGTTATGGTTTTTCAGAAAGAAGTTTAAACAACTTTTTGCGATACAGCTTTAATGACGACAAAATTGATACTATAGTATTAAGTGAAAATAAACCTTCATCCAGAAATAAAACTCAATTAATATTAAGTTATGACGACGTGGAGTTGCTTCTAAAATCGATAAATCAAGAACAGCGAGCCTGTAATGACACTAAAAAAATATTAATAAAAAATCTAATAGTCGATATTTTTCCAGAAGTAAATTTTGACCATTCCGAAACTAATAACAATAAAGATTTAATATTACGAAATCTCAATGATAAACTAATAGATAAACTAACAGCAGATGAGATACAGAGATTAGGTGAGTTTTATGTTAAAGCAACAAGGAAATTCAAAGCTGGTCATATAATTAAAAAAATGACCGCTGGGCTAATGAAGAATGCTCAAATCTTATCATTACAAGAAATTATTTTGAAATATGAAAAGTTGCTTTCTGAAAATCCTGCAGAAAGTGAGTGGCAAAAGTTTTTTGACGAATACATAACACTTTTTGACAGTAGGTATGTACACAAGATAAATTATAAAAATATTGCTACCGGAATTACTAAATATCCAGACTTAGTTTTGGTAGATATTTACGGTTATATTGATTTTTATGAGCTTAAAAAAAGCGGGACAGACCTTATTCAGTACGATAGCAGTCATAAAACTTGGTATTGGAGCAAAGATGTTTCAATGGTGATTTCACAAGTTTCAGATTATCTTCAAAAATCTAAAGAGAACGCATTAAGTTATGCTAAAGCTATAAAGAATGAAACTGAAACCGAAACAGAACAAGGATTAGAAGTCAATATCATTAATCCTCGAGCGATAATTGTAATTGGAAATACAAAACAATTAGATACAGAAAAAAAGCGAAATCATTTTAAAAACTTAAGAGAAAGTTTAAAAGATATTGAATTTGTACTTTATGATGAATTACTGGAAAGACTAAAAAATCTATTAGATACTATAAAAATTGACGGTAATAATTGATGATTATAAAGAATTTTTGACCACACTCATAAAAAACCCTTTTTTGCTATTAATAAAAATCTGACAACCAAGATGTTCGATTTGCTTTAAGATAGGCATCACCGTTTTACAGGTTTTTCAGTTATTACTTCTGACTGCTGTTTTTCTTTTTTCTCACGGGAATACACCCACAGCGACAACAGACCAAAAATAATCAGTGCATAAGCTATCCATTTACCAACTCTTTCAATCAAATTAATGAAAACCGAGCTTTCGTAAGATGAGAAGCCCTCTGCTCCCATAGGGCTGCGCCTGTAAAACTTTCTTCTGTTAATCCAATACCGAAGTGCCAAGCCCGCAACCAAAAATATTATCCCGATAACCAATGATGAAACCATATCCTCATATTTTAATTTCACAAGTATAAATTTAAGAAATATTGATGAGCCAGTAAAATGCACATAGCCAATATGCTGTAAATAGAAAACGGCTTACCATTAAGATAAGCCGCTTTCAGCGTTTATGGAAATAATAAGTTATTAAGCGTTTGTTGCAATTTATAAAATGTTGCTTAATCAGTGTTGTTGAACTGAAAACTTATTTGCTTTTCATTTCCAAAGCTGTCCGAAATCCAAACGTCAAAGGATTGCGATACGGCAGATGTTGATGTGTAGTACAGCCTGAACTGCTCCGTTGGTAACTGGTACAGGTCATTGGGCAGGTACGGCGGTTCATCGTAGTACCGCAATGTGCCTTGCCCGTCAAACTGAAAGTAGCGCAGGAAATACTGCGTATTGCTGTAATTGCCTGTACGCTGTATGGTAATGCGTATTTCTACCGTCTGCCCGTTGGCAACATCTTTAGGCACAGGCATTACATTGACCTCGAAAGGAAAATCGTTCTGTATTTCGAGTTCATCATCTTTGCTGCAAGATACCAACGTAACCGAAGCTGTGAGGATTGTCAGGAATACATATAGTGGCAGTAGCCCAGTTCTGAATTTATTGAATATTGCTATCATCGTTTTTTACGTTTTAAAAGTTAAACCTTAATCCCACACCTGCCGACGGTCGGAACTGTTGTAAATCTGTACCCCAAAGCATTTTTGTACGCCCTTGCAGGACTAATACAAATCGGCCGGACAGGTACGTTTCAAATGTGAGCCGTCCACCAGCTCCGTAGATAAAATTGTCCTCGCTCAGTATCTTCGCTCCGTCATACAACATAGCTTCGCCCCGGTTAATGCTTTCATAACCGACTACGCCTGTTATTCCTAAATTCAGCGTAATGTTCTTACGGGCATCGCCCAACAAGTAGAAACTGTAACCGCCTTCGGCACTATAAGTTTCCAGCGGTATGCGGAGGTCTTTATAGTCGTGGTATTGGTGTGTATATTCCAATGCCCAAAGCTGGTAATTGCCGTTTTTACCATTTACAGTCATCGCTACACTGATGTAATAATCATTGCCAATCTTATCATTGGATAATACGCCTGTGCTTATTTCCAAGCCTTTCTGTTTAGGCAGCATTCGTTGTGCCTGTGCCATTGTGATGCCCATTAAAACAAGCATCACTGTATAGATATACTTTTTCATTTTATTGCTATCGTTTTTAAAGGGTTATTAAAATTTCAGGTGCATATCGTTAATCAAACGAGCATTGATTAAATCAGAGTTTTCTATCTGAAGTGTTTGATGCCTGCCACCGTTTTTCTCGAAAATCTCAATCAGTAATACCTTGTCATCAGCAATGGTAAATTGGTCTAACAGGAACACGTTTTGCTCGATGGTTTTTCCACCGATCTCGTCCAATGGTTTGTAAGTGCGTAGCGGTATCATCGGACGTTCCTGTACTACGGTACGTTTGGCTACCTTTTTATCCACTACCTTGAAATTCACAAAATCAATCTGAAATGGCACATTGGTACGGTTTCTCAATTCCGTATGGAAATAGTATTTGCCGTTGTGGATGTAAATGCCTTTGAGCATAAACTGAATGCCGAAACTCTTAGCCCCGATATGCTTTACAATACGCTTGTCTTTTTTGTAAATGGTTTCCAATAGCAAGCCTGCTAATGATGGAGAATTGTTACCCAGTTCCTCAAAAAGCACATCGTTACCGTTGGCTTTATCCACCGCTTTTTGCATTGTGAGTAGGTCGTAACTCAATGCCTCAGGATAGGAACTGTAATACACATCGAAACTGTAAAAACGACCGTCATTCGTAATGACTGAAAAATTGGTTTCGGGTTCAAAATCCCTTACCGTTGCTTTTACACGCAACACGTTTTCTGCATCTTCTGCTTTTCCTGCAATCAGATATTCGCTGCCTAGATCCACGTAACGGATAGCGGTCGGAAAAATCAGGTGTGAAGTTTTATCATAGGTAACTTCCATTCTATACGGTTGTATCTTGCCCAATGCAAGTTTAGTTCTTGCACTATCCTGTGCGTAAGACTTTACGGCAAAGCCGAGTATCAGGGCAAATGCCCAAAATATTTTTAAATGATTTTTCATTGTTTTATTTATTTGAGTTCAACATTATTTTTTAGATACCAAGAAGACCTGATGCCCTGCTTTTAAGGCAACTTTGGGTGTTCGTACCTTTTTGGCGAAGTAGCCCGAAATTCCCTGTACCACGCCACGGCTCAGGTCTGCGGCAACCTGTTGTCCGGCATTCTGTGTGAGCATAACGCTCGTTCCACCAGTTTGGCTCATATTGCCCGCCATTTCAGTAAGGGCATTCATTTCGGGCGAATATGGAACGTACAAGCCTTGCTGCCCATCCAAATCGTAAATGGTAATATCTACCGGTATGATGTTGCCCTCCAGTTCTACGGAGGTAACTTTTAATTGCAGCCTGCCATTCTGATATTTGGCATTAGCTGTTACAATCGTTGCTTTAGGGATGGTACGTTGTGGCGTTTGGGCAGGCTCTAAAAGTCGCAAACGAACCCCCGTTTCGCCTACTACCGTTTGGGCTTCGTGTACACAGGCTTTGATACTGTTTTTAAGTTGTATTGCCTGTTGGGTAGCACCTGCGGTATAAAACCTACGATTTTTTGTTTGGCTCCAATCGGCTGCAAAAGCACTGTCCGATGGTTCACGGTACAAGGCTGATACAATGTTCTTTCTTGTGGGTGTGAACGATACAAAATGCTCCTTTTGATTAGCACCCGCAGCCCCAGTAGCTTCGCCGTTGGCAGGGGCAGCATTTCCGGTATTGGCATTTTGCGGAAGATATTTTGCTGCCATTTCATAGGATTTCTCCATTAGTTTAAGTTGGTCATCAACGGTGGCCACAGGTGGCACATCTTTTTCTGCCAACTTTTCTTTCATTTCGTCCAGTTGCCTGCGGAGTTCCATTGTTTCCGAACTATTATCCTGATAGAATGAACCCAGTGTGCTTTGTGCATTGCGGTAGCTGCTCAATGCAGGATTGCCATTTCTTCCTGAATTTCTGCCGCCAAAGCTGTTGCTGTCCTCATCTTCAGGAAGCTGCTCATCGGTCGGCACTTCCTTGTCTTCTGTATTCCAGTAATCGGAAAGCGTGGCAAGCGCATTGCGCTTTTCCTGCTCTTTGCGTTCGAGCATTTCCTGTTCATACGCCTTGCCTTTATCAGCAGGCATTCCTGCCCCGGTAGCCTGTGGTACGGCATCGTTTAATCCGATGTTTTCAACTGCCTTTTTATCTTTCGACGGTTTAAATATCAGGTACATACAGCCGAGAAATACCACTCCCATTAAAAGGAATATTAGTGGCTTTTTGAGTTTGTCGGCTTTGTTCTGTGTGTCGTCTTGCAGCACATCAGCAGTTTCATTCGGGTTCCCCTCCGTTACCCGAACAACCGATTTTTTGTTCTCATTTTCTTTCATAAATCTGATTTTTTAAAATTGTTGATACACTATCCTGCAACCTTGCAGGATTTTTACTTTTCAGGACAGGGTTTTCGATATGCTCTATGACCATACCGTTGCCGGACTTTGAGGTATCGTACATCACTTTGCCAATGACCGCTACGGTAAGCAGCAGGTAACCCACAAAGAAGTACAGCGTATATTGGTGCTGTTTGCGTAAAGGCAACGCCCGCCAACGTTCGTCCAACTTGTCAAAGTATCTGTCCATATTTGCTCTTAATTTTTTCATAGCCTTACTATTTGTTGTTACAGCTTGAAACGTTTAGGACTTTTCGCCGCCTTTTGCTTCGGCTCATCATTGACCAGTGCCACCGCCTCCGTTAATTTGGGTGCGGATATTACTGACAGGTTTGCCAGTTCTGATTTTTTGAGCAACTGCCCGAAGCCATCTTTCTTGGCTATTTCCATACGACTAAGCGAAAATTTTCCGTTCAGGTATTTTACCCACATATTGCATTCTACACAGGGCTTGTCATCGCCTGACCATTGCAGGTAGCCTGTCAGAAATAAGTCTTGCTTAGGCAAACTGTCCGCACCTTTTTGGCAGCTTTCAAGGTATTCGCTGATACTGTCTTTCAGCTTTCCGGCATACGCACCCTGCGTATGGAAATACCCGTTATATCCTTTGTCGGTAAGGATTTTTGCGAACGTGTTTAAATCTGATAATGCTTCCATAAAGATTGTTTTTAGCGTTCGATAACTTCAATGTCCTTGTTTTCTACGACTGCAAATTTTTCAATATTGAAGCCCTGCGGGTTATTGTCGGAACGAACGGAGTTGACGAGATAGCAGGAGGTAATCAGGTTACGTCTGGTTACATTGCTTGACCGGATAATGAACTGTTTGGCGTAGGTACGCACTGCATAAGGGTAATTGTCAAAATTGCATACTACACTATCCACCTCTATGCGTTGTTGCACGTTACCCGAAATAATCCTGCTGTAATAGCCCTTTTCTGATAAGTCTTTGTAGTAATCAAAAGCACTTTTGTCCGCAAGGTTAAATGCCCTGCTCATATTGCTTTCAATAGCGTTCTTATCGGGCGCAAGCGTGAAGAAAAGCTCGTGAAAACGTCTGACGTGTTCCCTTGCTTCTACGGGACGGTTAATGCTTGCATCCTGCGATAAGGCAAGCATCAGTGATTTGCCATTATCCAGTACATAGATTTTTTGGCGTTGTTCTTCTGCAAAGCGGTAGGAACGCCATACGGCGTAACCTACCACGCCAATGCAGAGAACCGCAAACACAATGGCATACAAACGTATCTGCCTAAAGCTGTTTTCGATATTTCTTAGCGTTTTAAATTCCATTTTTTAGAATGATTAATTGTTTATTTATTCATCAGTTTACCGCCGATGTTTCCCACTGTTGAGCCTGCACCTGCTCCGGCGATGTTTCCGGCTTTCATTGCAGTTTGGTTCACATTGCGGGTAAAGTTTCCTGCGCCTCCGGCTTGGATTACCCAACCTGTTACTGTCGGTATAGTGAAGTACCCGATGATGCCGATAATCATAAAAATGATGTACACGGTATTGCTCGTATCAGGTATGTAGGTAGGGTCGGCAAGCATCGCTATATCCCTTTCGAGTATGAGGGATTGTATTCTTGCCAACATTGAGCTGAACAGATCTGAAACAGGAAGCCACAGGTAAACACTGACATACCTAGTAATCCATTGCGTAAGCGTGGACTGAAATCCGTCCCATACGGAAATGGCAAAGGCTATTGGTCCTAGTATGGAAAGGACTATTAGGAAAAACGTCCGTATGGTATCAATGACCAATGCTGCCGCCTGAAAGAGTATTTCCAATAGATTGCGAAACCAATCCTTTATGGCTTTCTCTATCTTGTAAGCCTGCCTGTCCATATACATACCCGCCATTGTGCCTACGTCTGATGGCGACCATCCCAGTTCGTCCAGTTTTTTATCAAACTCTTCGTCTGATACCATATAGGCTGTTTCGGGATTTCTGACCATTGCTTCATATTCCAATTGGTCTTTCTGGTGTTGGAGCTGGTTAAGATCAAGCACCTGGTCTTCGAGTATTTGGTGGGTTCCCGTAACTACCGGGCTCAATACTGCATTGATGGTTCCCAATACGATGGTTGGAAAGAACATTATGCAAAGGCCTAAAGCGAACGGACGCAGCAAAGGGAACACATCAATAGGTTCGGCACGGCTTAAAGCCTGCCAAACCTTTAATGCCACATAGAACAACGCTCCCAATCCCGCCAATCCTTTAGCTACTGCAGCCATATCGCCTGCAAGCGGCATCATATCATCATAAAGCGACCGCAGGAGTTCGTGAAGATTATCCCATTCCATAGTTTACCAGTATTTTTGGTTAGCAGTTCCGTAGAGGTCAAGCACTCTTTTGGCATCGTTTTTCTTTTTCGCTCTTAGGTAGCTTACAGAAATGTTCTTGTTAGTATAGTAGCGCACCAAGCTGTGGTACTCCTTTACCTCTTTGTACACACGGTCAATAATGTCCATACGCTCTTTGTCGTTCAACGAAAGGCTTGTAGAGGTTACAATCTGCTTCAATTCTTTCAGCAGTTCGGTACTTTCATTGAGCAGTGCCGAATAACCGTTGCCGATAGCGACCAATTCCTGTGGGGTAAAATTTGGATCGTTCATCATCTTACCAAAATTCTGCACGTACATTTCGGACACATCGCCTACCAACAATACCGTTTGTTGCACTTTACGGGCATCTTTCACCAAATTGTTAATGGCTTTCAACTTGTCGTAATATTCCTTACCCTGGTCGTACACTTTCTTCACTTCGTTAAAGTTCTTTATCACATTGCTCACGGTCGAAGAAGTCTGTATGATTTCGTTCGCAGAGTTGATAATTCCTGAAGCCAAATTAGCAGGGTCGGTTACAACCCACTGGGCTTTTGCTGATGGTGCTACGGCGAGCATCAGTGCCGTACACACCAGATACAATACTTTTTTCATTGTTCTTGAAATTTTAAATTGTTAATGACTATTGATTTGAATTGTCCCGCCTTTGCATTGCGATATGCTTAATGGCCAGTTCCACATTGCCGCCCAGTTCGGATGCCAGTTGCATGACCTCCATTTTTTCGGTTTCCTCTGTGGTGTATGCGTAGGATAAGGACCCGGCGCCTTGCCATATTGACTATGGTAGGTTTCCAAGAACTCTCCCCCGAACCGTACGTACCTGTCTCCAGGTATACGGCTCTCCATCAATTTATTCAGTCTAACTTGCCTGCGTGTATCTTATCGTGGCATTTTGAGCATACTGCCAAGGTTTTTCTTCTCCTTGCACTCATTCGTTTTTCCCAGTCTTGCTTACCTTTCAGGTCTTTCAATTCGCGTATATGGTGCATTTCCAATTTCTCGTTGGCACCGCATAATTCGCATTTCTGGTTTTGCAACCTTGTTATAAGGCTGTTTCTTCCTCCTGTAATGGTAACCGTGACAGGTAAACTATCCACGTAAGCACCACGGGCAGCTTTTTGGCGTTTGAAACCCTCTTTGTAAAAGCGTCTGTACATTATATCTCCTTTCCTGTTTTTGTAGGGAATGGAAAACACTCCGTTGATACATCTTTTAGTCTTTTCCTGACTGATTGAAGTTTGGTATTTCAGTGCATACGTTTTGTACATACTGTACTCCAAGATGTAAGAAAATGACTGGACAAACGAGCTGTTGTTGGCAATTGAGTAATAATTGTAAAAGCCCCGTATTTCAGCGTTGTACTGACTGATGATTTCTAAGTCATCCAAGTCTTTCATGTAATAGCGTGAGCGTGGTTTCCAAACTTCTGTGCCTTTTTCATTTACCAGTTTCATGGCATTATAGCTCAGTAGCTTTTTCTTCATCACGTCTGCTGTGACACGGAGTACAATCTTATCTCCGAAACATCTTACGGATCTACCGTGCTTATCTCTCTTGGATTCATCGGAGTTTCGCACGGAGACATCAAAGCCTAAGAATTTGGCTGGTTTCTTAGCATTAGTCACCAAGGTTTTTTCATCAGACAGTTCAAGTTTCAGTTTTTCATCAAGGTAAACCTTGATGTCTTCCTTTATCTTTTTGCAGTCTTCTTTGCTACCTATGACCCCGATAAGAAAATCGTCCGCATACCTAACGTATTTTAACTTTCTGAAACTGCCATCCATCTTGTCATAAGCTGGATATTTGTTTCTTTCCTGTCTCGACTCTTTGATGTACTTAATCATCTGCTCTCTGACAGTTTCGTCTGTCTCACATTTGAGTTTCTTGGCCAAGCGGTATCGTCTCTGTTCGTGTAGCCTGTACTGGCGTGTAGCCGTAGTTCTTTTACCCTTATCGAAGTCCTTGATATAATCCTTGACATATTTATCGAGTTTATCAAGGTAAATGTTGGCAAGGATGGGGCTTACAATCCCACCTTGCGGTGTGCCACTGTATGTTTTGTGGTACACCCAATCTTCAATATACCCTGCATTGAGGAACTTTCGTATCAACCGAATGAACCTGTCGTCAGCGATACGCTCCTTTAGGATACCAATCAATATTTCGTGATTGATATTGTCGAAGAAGCCTTTTATATCGCCCTCGATGAACCACCGTACAGCAGTGAATGACTGTTGGACGCTTAATAGGGCTGTGTGACAGCTTCTATTGGGTCGGAACCCATGTGAAGTATGCTCAAAGCTACCCTCAAAAATTGCTTCCAATATCATTCTGATAACCTCCTGCACTAATTTGTCATCAAAAGATGGTATACCAAGCGGACGTTTCTTCCCGTTCTTTTTCGGAATGTATGTCCTCTTGGATGGGTTTGGCTGATAGGTCTCGTTTCGCAACGATGCAATCAGCCTTTCAATGCGGGATATACTCATTCCGTCGATGGTCTTTCCATCAACTCCTGCTGTCATATTGCCTACTTTACTGTAGATTTTCTGATAGGCGATAAAGTACATCTCTTCATTGAACAGAACCTTGTACAGCCTTTCGAACTTATAGTCCGTGTTTCTGCTGTGCCTTATTAGACTGTTCAATACTTTTTCTGGATTTCTCATAATGTCTCTCACATTTTCCGTTAATCGTATTAAACTAAATTGACTGTCTCCCTTCGCCATGTACAGGGCTTTCCCCTGCTCGGACTACTACGGAGACTCCGTTGCCGTATCGGATATTCAGGAGCTTTTTCCATAGCCACGCCTGTGGCATTCCGACTTAGGCAATCCCCATTTAGACATATAGCAACTATTGGCACGTTAGATTGTCGGATGCGATGTTCGCCCTTTTCTGCTTATTGCAGTTACGTTGTGGTCTGTTTATGCTATCACTACTACCTGTCATTAGGATATTACCACAAAGTGACGTTGGTAACTGTCTTCCGTCACTGCCTAAGAACTGACCGTTCGGACTGTCGTTCAATCAATCAAGACTTCATCCTTATATCTAACTTTTCAACTCGCCATTCAGTCGCAACACGACAATTAGTTGACTTATGGCTTTTCCGACATGCTACACTCCCCGTCGGGTTTCCCGTTCGGATAAGTCGGCTGTTGATGGGCGTTATAAACACTTGCCCAGTGGTTGCCAAACCACATTCACTATATGTCCTTATGGGCGCACGAGGTATTCCTCCAAACTAACTTCGGTGGCATAGACTGCCGAGTGCGTACCACCTAAGCCAATCCAAACCTCTTTGTACAGGCGGCTTGCATCGTTATTCATATTGATGGAAAGTACCTGCCCTTTTTCTTTGTCGGTAAGTCCCAACATTGCCTGTATATCATCAAACTTGTTCATATACTTGCGTTGGTCTAAAAGGATTTTGCAGTCGGAGTTATTGATGATACTTTCTTTCACAATGGGCGATTGGATAATATCATCGACCTCTTGCGTTACGACAATGGCTTCTCCGAAGAATTTCCTCACGGTCTTAAAGAGGTACTTTATATATTCCGCCATTCCCTCTTTCGCTATCGCTTTCCAAGCCTCTTCAATTAGTATGAGCTTGCGAATACCTTTCAGGCGGCGCATCTTGTTGATGAACACCTCCATAATGATAATCGTGACAATGGGAAAGAGGATTTTGTGGTCTTTTATCGCATCAATTTCAAACACGATAAAGCGTTTGGAAAGCAAGTCTAACTGCTTATTGGAGTTCAGCAAATAGTCATACTCGCCGCCTTTGTAATAAGGTTCGAGAACATTCAGGAAATTGGCAATGTCAAAGTCCTTTTCCCTTACCTGCTTTTCTTCGAGTACCTTGCGGTAGTCGCCTTTTACATACTCATAGAAACCGTTGAATGACGGGTACACATCGTCCGTTTTGATACGCTCGATATAACCGCTTACGGCATTGGATAAAGCCACTTCTTCCGAACGGGCGGGCGGCTCATCATCACGTTTCCAAAGCGTAAGTATCAAAGTCTTGATACTTTCCCGCTTCTCAATATCAAACACGCCATCATCGGTATAGAAAGGGTTAAAGGCAATCGGGTTATCTTCGGTATAAGTGAAGTAAACACCGTCTTCGCCTTTGGTCTTTCCTTTGATGAGTTCGCATAAGCCCTGATAAGAGTTACCCGTATCTACGAGCAGTACGTGTGCGCCCTGTTCGTAATACTGCCGTACCATATGGTTTGTGAAGAATGATTTACCACTGCCGGAGGGACCAAGTATGAACTTGTTCCGGTTCGTGATGATACCACGCTTCATAGGCAGGTCGGAAATATCCAAATGGATAGGTTTTCCTGTAAGCCTGTCAGCCATCTTGATACCAAACGGCGAGGGCGAATTGTGGTAGTTGGTTTCTTCCGTGAAGAAACACAAAGCAGGCTCAATGAATGTGTAAAAACTTTCTTCTGCGGGAAAGTCGCCCGCATTGCCGGGCATTCCCGCCCAGTACAATGTGGCTACATCCGTTGTATTATGCCGTGGCTTACATTCCATCAGTGCCAACGCACTACCGCAGTCGTTCTTTAGCTGTTTGAGTTCCGTAGGGTCTTCCGACCACGCCATAATGTTGAAGTGCGCACGAATAGAAGACAGCCCGAAGCTGTGCGCTTCGTTCAGGTACTTTTCTATCCACTCTTTGTTGATTTGATTGGCACGGCTGTAACGAGCCAGTGAGTGCATATTCCTTGCGGACTTCTCAAACTTTTGCAGGTTGTCTTCGCTGTTATCTATAAACAGGTATTGGTTGTAGATGTGGTTGCAGCTTAACAACAAGCCCACAGGTGCGGCGAACGACAAACGGCAGTCGCTCCGGTCGGTGGATAGCTTTTCAAAACGGGTATCTGCCGATACCGTTCCGGGCAAATCATCGGTATCTGAAAGGGTGTGCAGGCTCAACCTTTTGTTGCCTATGCGTACTTCTTCGGTTCCGAGTGCGATGTCTTGCATCGGTGTTCCTGCTTCTCTTGATAGCGTGAGGTATTGCTCCAGTAATCCCTGTGTATGGTCCGTGCCGATGATTTCATCTTCGGTCAGACGTTTCAGGGTTACAAAACCGCTATCATTCACGATACGCTCAAACTGTGCCACCGCTTCCATAAAGCGTTGTATTGTCTCCTTGTTCCTGATTTCCTTTGGTATCAGCGAACCTTTGCAAAGCGAACTGAAGTTGCTTTGCATCCGCATTCTTTCCTTTGTTGTCTTTGTTAGAAACAGGTAGCAATAATGGTTCAGGAACGGTCGCTCGTTAAAATGGCGTTGGTAAGACTTCGATAAAAAGCTCTGGTCTTCTATTGCCAAATCGGGCGCATAGTTCTCTTTGATGTACCAGTCCTGTTTGTGAATGACTGTAAAATCAGGCAGGGTTTTGATAGCCTTATGCCAAGCGGAGTGTATGGCTTCATACTCTACAGAAGCTACCGTGAACAGTTCCGGCAAACGCACTTCAAAACAGGCGGTAATGTCCGCATCTTTGGAAAGGATGCAGTTGTTCTCTACTGCCAACAAAGGAAACTTGTTTTCCAGTGTGGTGGTCTTTGCAACATTTCTCATAGGGCATTTGGTTTAGAAGTGAATTTTAAATAGCGGTGTACAGGCTTGCGGCAGATGATGTAGCGTGGATGCCGTTTATTGGCTGCAATTTTCATCAGCCCGTGTTCGCCGTACTTCCTGTTCAGCGAAAAGGTCTGCCATACAATGAGCGAAGCACCGCCCGCTCCGAGGAACAGGCAGATGTAAGAGTTTACGCCTGCCATATACAGTATCATCACGAAAATGAGCGTACCGAGCAAGCCACCCGCAAAAATGAACAGGTATTGTGCTTTTAGCCCTTTAAATTCCACCGTTCTGCCGATGCCTTTATTGATATTGTAATTCATAAGGCAAGGGATTAAAGGAAGAATGAACGCAGGATAGTAGCCGCTACAATTAAGAAGATACACGCACCAAACCACGAAGCTGCGGTCTTGCTCGTGTCGGGGTCGCCGGAACTGAATTTGTTGTAAACCTTAACGCCCCCGATTAACCCGACGACAGCACCGATGGCGTAGATTAATTGCGTTGCGGGGTCGAAATAAGAGGTTACCATTTGGGTAGCCTCGTTGATACCTGCCGAGCCGTTTCCCTGTGCGAACGCACCAATTCCTGACAGCATTGCCACGGCTGTCAGCAAAACTTTTTTTCTCTGTTTTTCCATAATTGAAACACATTAATTTGTTACTGTTTATCCCGCACCTTGCGAGCTTTCGGGACAAAGGTGTTTCAGAAATCAGGGCGTTATAACAAAGTGGCAGTCAGTGGAATTGTTTGGCGGTGAGTGGCGGTTGTAAAAGGTATTTTTATAACTTAGGCATCTATTTATTTTAATACGCTAACATTATGATTGATTTTGAAATAGCAGAAATTGAAGCTGCTAATCAATTTGCCCAATTGCTAAACCCAAGGGTAGATTTTGCAACACCATACGTATTCTTTTACGATGAAACCAATAATATCAAAACATTCTATGTAAGAGAAAATGATTTCAATTATACGTTTACAGCTAATTTTGTTTTGGGAGGAGTTCTACATGAAGGAGCAGTATTGGATGTACAGCCATTGATAGATAGTTTTAAATTACAGAAGACAGCCAAGGAAGTAAAATTTAAACATATCGCATTTGGAGATTTTCTTGATTGTCTAAAATCCCAGAAGCTAAACCTCTTCTTTCGCTTTTTAAAAGAAAGCGATCTTTATGTCCATTATTCAAGTATAAATATTTTGTACTGGTCTGTAGTTGATATTGTAGATTCTGCGATAATGAATTCTGACGCAGCTATGCAATTAGGACCTGGATTTAACAATCAAATGAAGAATGACCTGTACAAACTCTGTCGTCTTGAAATAGATGCCGTCGTTCAACTTTTTTATGCTTTCGAATATCCTAATGTTAAACCTGAGAAAATTGGTGATTTCATAGAAGCATTGAGCAATCTTTTTGAAGAATATCTTCCGTTACAAGAATTTCATTTTGGGTTGGAATCTTTACGGCAGATATTGAAAGAGTCTAAAAAGAAAGGTGAGCTAGCTTTTGTTATGGATGAAAAAGATCACGTACTGTTAGCAGATTTGACACACTTTTATCTCAGACCTATCTATACCTTCAAGAATTCAACTCATATTTTCGACAACGAGGATTCTATCCGAGAAGCTTTGAACGAATATAGAATGCTAGATAAAGGAGTAGAGTTTAAAAACTATTCTTTTGTTGATTCTCAGGACAGCCAATTGACGCAACTATCTGATATTTTTATTGGTTTCATGGGTAAATATACCCAATACAGGAATACGCATACTATGGAAGAAATTAAAGCGGATATCTACTCTTTCTCAGGCTTACAATTAGAAAATATGAAGTTATTTATTGATATTATTAATAAATCAGACCATAAAAATCCTGCTTTTCTACACGCAACAGATAGTTATGAAGAGGTAAAGAAATTTGGGGAGCTATGCAAAATTATTGCAGGAAAACAACCTTAATTAGTATTAGATAACCCAAAGACAATATATAAATAAAGCCGAAGGTAATTCTTCGGCTTTATAGAAATAAAAATCAAAGTTCTACAATCGGAAAAGTTTGGAGATTTTCTGCCAAATAGTAGATTTTTGACTTTCTTGAATAACTGGTTCTTCTTTTGGAATATCCGGCATGTCAAAATACTCCGTCTTACGTTCTAAGTCATTTTCTCTACCTAGACGGATTTCCTTTTCTGTCCAATGACCAGCAAACTCAACGTTATTGTTCCTTATCCAATAATGAGACTGACATTCAAAATTCCAATTCCCTATAGACGGATAAAGCGTAATTGATTTGCCATTAAATGTCAACCTCCAATCTGTCGGAGACAATGGAGTTACCACTTCGTTACCACAACCACATACACATTTATGTATTGCAGTGCAGTATTCGATTGAGACGTATAAAATACCTTCTTCAACCTTTTCGGGAATGAACTCAACGAACTTATACTGTAACGACATCTTCATTAAAAATTTTAGATGTGCTAATAGCATATGAGCTGTGATGCTCATTTTCCAAATCAACATAAATTCCAGATAGCTTCTTCCATTTCAGGATAGCAAAAATTGCATTCAATGCATTCAATTCCGCAATTTGAATATTAGTAGCATATTCATTATTATCGGAATCTTCTGAAAAAATACGAAGAGGTAAATGGTCATTTTTGTCACGGGTGGCAGAAGTAACTCTTACAGCACCCGTAAGCTTGTTCTCAACGACATTCACACCCAAACCTACATCAGAAAACGGAATACCTGCGCTAGCCAAATAATCTGTTACCATCTTCCTGACAGCATTTTTATCAACACATATAAATACATAATCCATTTTATCTAACTCTAATAGATTCTCTTTCTTCACATAGTAGTCATGGACATAAATGTATTTGTGCATGTTAGAATACAACTTTTGATAATATGCAGCCTTTCTCGGATTTTCATCAAGGTCACTCATTGATGCAGCACCAGGCGAACGGAATGCATTGTGTTGGTCAAAGCTATCCCCATCAAAAAGATGGATTTCCTTTACCGGTGTTTTGGCCACCATATCCAAAATATATGCTCCAGTTCCTCCTAAACCAACAATTGCTATTTTCTGATTTTCCAATTTCGAATTAATAGCTTCTATGTTAGCACGGCTTGAATTAGTATCAATGTATTGGAATACTGTTTCATTAGAGCTGTCTGCTATCAGCTTAAAAGTCTTTTCCGTAACTAACGGATACAAATATTTGGCGGGAGCGGAAATGATATCTGCATACCTCTTGACCTTTTCGTAATAGTTAGGATATCCACCAGTAGGCTTATTAGAAAATGATCTATTTACGGTAATCTGATTGTTTAATACAGAATTACTGTTGCCATGTTGAATAGCGGTAATAACGTTGCCGTCGATTTCACAGGGATTATCTCCTATAAAAAAAATAACATGGTTTTGAATATCATGTAATGTAGTTACCAATATACCGTATTGTAGATTTTTGTTTTGATCAACAAAGGGTATATGGTGGATAAGTAAATATCCACCACGTACCTCGATCTCATAACCTTCGTCTCTTAGACGTTTAAGGTCGGGACTATGATTTATCAGTTGCTGTGACATCGAAGATCATTTTATTTTTGACACGAACAACTGAACCTTTAACCATAGTGCCTTCTGGTTTAGGTTCCCAACCTCTACTGTAAGTAACTGTATAACCTTTGTTTGGGTTATTATCATATGATCCAAAGGCTAAAACAACCAATTGCTCAAAAGAAATGTTTATTTCTTTCCATATGTGCGGACGTGCATTCACAAAGATGGTTACTTCAGTTGGTCTTGGCTTAGAAAAGAATCTCTCTTTACCCGGACGAGCTAAATCAACAACTTCATCATCGAATATTTGATCGTCTTGCCAGCCTTCCTTGATGTCAAGGAAGATATCATCTTCCGCAGGTATGTTGCCCAGCTCTCTGATTTGAGCCCCTCTGATGTATTGCTTATACCAAGTAAAAGGCTTGTCGTTAATGAAAAACTGGAGTTTTTTCTTTACAAAGAAATATTCAGTTTCTGGCCGAGCCAGATTTACCTGCTTTTCATTTTCAATAAGCTCATCCTGATAAGGTTTACTAATTGATAAAAATAACTCGGTATCTAAAGGTATCCCAGCAAGTTGTTTTAATTCTGCCCCTGTTTTGTATTGGTCAAAAGTCTCATATTCTTTGCCTTCTATTACAAATTTTAGGGGTATTTCTGGGCTATGGGAATGCAAATCCCCTTGATGATTATCTAACTTCATCGTAAATTAAATTTTGATATTAACTAATAAGTAATTGCTTATTGCCTATCATTTCAGCAATAAATAAGGGCTTGCCCTACGATAGTTTTAATCCTGATGCAATTGAAATTTTATACTATTAATACCAAGCCCTACTGCCTGAATTGCAATGACAGCAGGTTAAAATCACGAAAAGCTTGTTTATTACAAATAAAGGAAGTAGTTTTGAAGTGCAAAAACATTACTACCAAGAGCCTTGCAAGGGCTTTTGTTTCCTTTAAGGAATCAAGCCAGGTGATTTTCGCCTGGTTTTTTATTTTCTTACCTGCCTTTTTTCATTAAAATTTTGTGTCTGTTATTGATTTCGGATCGTTTCCGGGTTTAACAGTATCGCTATCTCTAATAGGTCCACCATTCGGGCGATGTATTCTAACTTCTCCTCCGCCATTATTTGATGAAAATTGTTTTGCAAGTTGTTCAGCTTGCTTTTGAGTACTGACAATTGCTGATGCTTTCTTGCCGCCTTCCTTTTGGACATTCCACCCGTCTTGTCCTTTTTTCTGTGTTACATGATAATTTGCCATAATTATAATTTTTATATTGTTTTTATTTACTAGTAATTGAACTTACCTAACTACTATACGTTCATCTACCTTCACATTCTCATGTAGGAAATTGTATTGATTCAGGAGCTGGGTTACTTCGTTATATACTTTTCCCTTTTTTCTTGTATCTCTTATAGTAATGATGGCGACAAATTCCTGGCTAATATCTCTACTATCTTTCACTCGTAATTCGTAATTGTTTCGATATGAAGCTTTAAGTTGCAAAAACCAAAGTCTATCCATATCTAAACACGTTCGCTTATGGCTTTCTTGTAGCTCTTCAAGATCTATACACCACTTTTTCACTGGTAAAAATAATTCTGTGTGACCAACGCTATAACTATGCAGAAAGCGTTCAGTTTTAAAAGTTGGAGATGCCGCTTTTTGCTTTCGGCTACTATATCTTGAAGGAACGAGAAGATTTTGAGCATCGTCCATATCAATTGGGTTTCTCTTTATTTTACTATCTATAACTTCTATCTTTTTATTATAAGTACCAAAAGATGCATCTACGTCACTTTGAATATATTCTGCCCCATGATATGAATTTATTTCTGGCGAGGTTACCAAAGTTATTTTCACTTGTCCATAAAAATGACCGTCTTCAACTAAACATTTGGGAAACGGAAAATCCATTATCTTAATGTTAGACCCCTTGTCCACAGAATCCATTAGAATTAAAGTTACCTCATCTAGATCGTTAAACAGGATATCATTTACTCTTGATGGCAACCCAAATCCTATCTGATTGATGCGATCAAAGAAATTTTCATCAAATTCCTCTGGATGCTTTGCGGAGTGTATCAATAGTGCTTTAATAAAATCCGGGTTAAACTCATCTTTTATAGAGCCGGCAAGTTCAGCAGCAAGAGCAGTAACCCTTGGAGCACTATAGCTTGTCCCCACTGCCTTGCATACTTTTCCGTTCTCTGCGAAAGAACGTACGCCATTTATATCTAATTTGCCATTTAAGAATCCGACATTTCCTCCGTAATGGACTAAGTCTGGTTTTATTACATCTGAACAGCCGGGGCCTACCATTGAAAAAGGAGATGGATGGTTGAGGGGGGAAAGATCGTGTTCTCTTTTATCATGAGTAATAGATCCTACTACCAAAGTTTTTACACTCTCAGATGCCTCTGTGATTCTCCCACGAGGAGCCGCTTTTAAAAAATTGGAACAATTGCCCGCAGCTTTTACAATCAAAATATTATATTCAGATTGTAAATCATCCAAATACTTCGCAAAGTCTGAATATTTATTGTCTTCAATTGCAGTTTCATTACCAATTGAGAAATTCCATACCTTTACATCAGGATGCTTTTTAACCGCTTCTCGCATAAACTCCACCATCATAGGTTCATCTATGTAACCAAAATTACCGTTTGGAAAAATTACTGCCTCTGTAATTTTAAATGGCTTTGTACCTGTCCAGTCTTTGTTTTCTAATATATCTCCATAATTAATTATTCCAGCGACAAATGTACCATGCGATTTATCAAATTCATCAGATCCAAAAGCAACAAAGGTTCCTTCTTTCCATGGTTTTAAATGGTCAATATCACTTATGCCTTCATCAAAAACTCCTACTTTAAAATAATCAATGCCCTCTTCTGGTAGTTTAACTTCAATTATATCTTCTTCTATAAGGCCGCTTTTGGTCAAAGAAATAATAGGCACCTTGCTAATAGAGAAAATACTTTCACTTTCATTAAAATTTATCAAAGATTGCGGCTTAACTGATCTTACTCTATAAAGTATAAGATCCTTGGAGTATTGCAATTTTTGATACTCAATGTTGAGTTTTTCACAAAGATTTTCAAAGCTCCTTTCTGCTATTTCATTAAGCTTATAATCTCCATAGTTTATTAGCTTAATCTTTAAATCATTTTCTTCAGACTCTTCAAGATCAATTGTAGGAGCAAAGTCTTCAGCCGCTTCTATAGCGGAAATACCAACAATGTTTTTATCCACATCCTGTATTTTTTTCTCTATATCAACGATATCTTCAGGTCCATCAATTTTAACTAGTAATTCATCATCACCAACCATACCTATAATATTAACCTTCTTACCTTTATTGAAAATTTTTCCAATGGAACTCCTGTGTGTTTTGGCAAGGGCATCTTCATTTACTTTTAATCTGATTACAGTTGGCAAATAATTATCACTGGCGGCTTTTTGAGCTACCTTGGATTTTAACTGTCCAAAATATCCTTTGAAATAGTTTACTCTTTCGGTTAGTTCATCACCTTCCAAACGAAACTTTGCACCTTGGTTGTCAAAACCGGCTGGAAGATTATTTAAAGCTTTATCATTATCTCTTTTTTTAAATAGCTTTATTGGCAAGTTCTTTCCCATAACACTAATCTTTTAAATTGTTTCTAATCTGACGAATGGATACACTCAATAATTCGGCAATTTGCATTTGAGGAATGCCGTTGTCATTCAAATATTTTACTAATTCATCAGTTGTGTAGCTGCCATGTTTTTCAAATTGAAAAATCTCTATCAACAAGTCCTCTAAAGTTAATGCGGTTCTTTCTTGGACAATTGCATGTGTGAGAGCATTATTTATAATAGTCCTGATATCTGACGGCGTTTTTTGTGAAAGAAGTTGAACAAGTTTATCAGTCTTCTTCTTGTCGATGATTAAATCCTTTCCAAATTCTCCAGCATAAAGACTTATAATTTTGGATATATTTTCAACACTTGGTTGAGTTACCTCAATCACGCTATTGAATCTTCTCCAGATGGCTTTATCCAATAATTCAGGATGATTGGTCGCTGCTATTAAAACATTATTCTGCGAAAATTCATCAATGTTTTGCAACAGGCTATTTATAACCCTTTTTAGTTCTCCCATTTCATGTTGATCGTCACGTGCCTTAGCAATTGCATCAAATTCGTCTAAAAACAATATACATGGCTTACTATCAGCAAATTCAAATACTTTTCTAATATTTTTTGAAGTATTTCCCAATAGAGAGGATATTAATGCATCAAGTCTGGCTGTAACTAAAGGTAAACCCGTTTGTGCAGCAACATATTTAGCAATAGTTGTCTTTCCTACACCCGGAATACCATAAAGCAATAAAGTACATTGCAATGGCAGTCCGTGAGATTTGATCTTATCCTTATTATTTATGATTTTTATGAAATCTGCTACATTTCTATCAATAGTTTCAGGGAGAACAATATCTAATTTTACCGTAGCAGGATTGAATATATCTACAATGCTCATCCTTGTTTCAGAATCAACAGGTGCCGAAGTGATCAATTGCTCCATAGCCAATGTAGTAGTTCCTTTATTCTCCAATATGTTTTTTATACCCTTAGCCAATTGAAGATTTCCCTCCTCAGTTAGCTTCTCCATAAGCTTTTTAGCGTATTGAATTACTTTAGCCGGCTCTTTTTTTAAACCCCCTTCAATTATCTTAATTATCTCCGTGTACATTTCTTTTATAGTTTACGTGCTACAAACGTACACAAAAATAGAATACAAAGCAATAAAATCGTTATAAAAATCAAATAAATCGTTTCAAAAATTACAAACTATGTCATTTTTATACTTATAATCGTTATTAAAAGACAAGAAATAATCTTTTTACATCATATTGAAACTTGAAATAATTTCAAATAAAATAAGGGAGTTCGCTCACACAAACTCCCCAATGTCCAAATCACTCAAATCACTTTTCCGCAAGGTGGAAGAACCGTCGTCGCTTTCAGATGAAAGTGTGCTATCCAAAAGCTCGGCAATTTTTCGGGAAGCACCCTCAATGGAATTTTCCAGTAGGCTGAATAATTCGGTTCCCTGTAATTTCTGAACTATGGCTACCGCTGTTTCCTTTTGAGCCTGTTCCAAATTCTCTTTTTGGAGCAATGCCCCTACGGAGCTTAGTTCGTCGTAGGTAACCCCTTGGGCAAAACCGTTATCGCCACCGGATATTCCGTACCTGTTCCATTCTTCTTCCTCTTCCTCCAAATCAGGCATATTGCTGAAAACTTCGTCCAGTTCTTCCTGCGGAATTTGAATGCTGACGTTTTCCTTTTCGTCGTATTCAATGTCTAAATTATCAGGGTTTATCTCCGGTTCCGTCATTTGGCTTTCATTGGCAGTGTTTGGCAGGGGATGGCTTTTTACTGGCTTCGGCTGCCCCATAATATCGGGCAGGTTCGGGTTAACTTTTTTCTGTGTGGGCTTTTGCTCCGACCTTTTATGAATAACAATCTTATCCTGCAAAAGCAGGACAATAACGATGAGCAGGCATATCACAATTACTATTTCCATAATCAGATGCTTTTAAAAAATGGGTTTAAACTTTTCGTTGAAATCATCGGTAATGGCTTTTTCAAACATTTCAAAATGATGTTCAAGTATGTTATCGAGATAGGCATACAGGGGTATGGCATCTTTACCGATTACCTGTACAATACGGGATAGCCGTTCGTGGTATTCCTGCCGGATATAAATGCTTTTATCGCCCCGCTTTGTCATCGAGTGGGTTTTCAAAAAGTGTTCGCCGTAAGTTCCGTCAAGGTTTTTCTTGGTGCGGTTCCTTTCCCGTTGTGCAGGTTTGCTTTGTTGTAATTCTTCCTGCTTTACCTCATCTTGTTCCGCTTCCTTTACGTGCTCTTCGGCAGGTTCGGGCGGTAGCTGTAAACCCTCTTTTTTAACGCCGTCCACCATCAGGTTCATCATCAACTCTTCGTTAATGTCCGGCGTTACTTTTCGTTTATTATCTTTTTCCATAGGGCTATAATTGAATGATGTTTAAAAATTCGCTGATGAACAGGTCTAACTGGCAGGCTTTCATCAAACGCTCATCAGGCGGCATTACAGTAGAACGGAAAACCGATTTGCTATCCGCTTCGCTTTCCTTGCGAAAACGGGTGCTGTTCTTGATTTGGCTTTGCATCAGGCTTAACCCCAGTTGCTCGATAAGCTGATTATACACGTCGTATAAAGGTGTGCTTTCCCTGCCATCCACCTGGTTCCAAAACAGGTTAATGGTCTGTATGGAAGTTTCGCCCTTTTTCATAATCACATCCTGTAAAAGCTGGGTAAAGATGAGCGTACTTTCCATTACCACACGGTCTGCGGTAATAGGCGTAAAAATATGGTGCATTCCTGCGAGTGCTTTCAGAATGCCGGGCGTGTTCACAGTTCCAGGCAGGTCAAAAAACACCACGTCGATCGGAACGGCGGAAGCCGTTACAAATTCGTGTGCAGCATCCAGTACGCTATCTGCTTTATGCTGTGTAATGGGATAGGCTTTCTTGTTGATGGTAGTAAATTGCTTATATGCCAGTTTTTTCAAAGCCTCATTTTCCATTACCATTGCCAAATCACGGGTTTTCATTTTCATTAAACTATGCTGCGGAAAATCCGCATCAAATACGGCTACGTTGTAGCCCAACCGATAATGCATCGTACTTGCCACAAGCGTGGTAAATGTGCTTTTGCCAACACCGCCTTTTTGTGAAGAAAAAGCGATAAACAGAGGTTTCTTTTTTGTGTCCATATTTTTAAAATTTAAAGTTTTCAAATTCCTGTTTTCAGGCTTGCAGGCGTTCCGGAAAGCCGTTCTGATTTCACACTTTCATTCAGGAAAGCTATCAGGGTTGCCTACGTTCCTACCTGATTGCCTGCTTCCTTGCAGTACAGTAGCCTTGCAATCATTCCGGTAGCTTATCAGGCAGGCTTGCCGTCATTCTTTCATTCCGTCAATCAACCAATCATTCAGGCGAGCCGTATAGTTGGATAGCAAGTGTTCACGCTTTCGGGCAGTCGTGCAATCTTGCTTTCTTGCATTCCTGCAATCAGGGAGGCAGGTTTGCCTACGTTCCTGAATGCGTGCTGTCTGCTATTCCTGAAGCACGGACTGCCTGTCTTCCTGCCATCATTCAAGAGCAAAGAACCAATCAATTTCATTCGATTGTACGCCTGTGGCATTGTTTGGCGGTGTGTGGCACTGTTTGGCACTGTGGCATAGTGCAACGCTATCGGGAACAGGGCTTTACTTTGTATTGTGATTTTTATTAACGGATTTATGCAAATGACTTTTGACATATTGGGAGGTAACGGGAACGGCAACAAGCCGTTTCCCTGTTACATCCAATCCGTCCCGCAGGGCGGATTTTTGTGTTCACCAGAACACGGCAAGTTGTGTTTTGAGGCACTCGAAACCGAGTTCGTGCCTCAAAACAACTTGCCCTTTGCAGGGGGCAGAAAACACCTTCCGAAGTCAGGGTTTTGTATGATTTTAAAATGGATTTGTGATGAACGAGAATAGTAACAGTAAACAGAATAAGGGCGGACGGACACCTAAAACCGACCCAAGCATCCACCGCCACGTTTTCCGTCTTACAGATGAAGAAAACGCCAAACTTTTATCGCTTTTTGAAGCATCGGGAATGACCAATAAAGCGAAGTTTATCATTTCCCTACTGTTTGGTAAGGAAATGAAATCGGTTAAGATTGATAAAGGAACAGTTGATTTTTATATGCGGCTGACCTCTTTTCACAGCCAGTTCCGTTCCGTAGGCGTGAACTATAATCAGATTGTAAAGCTATTGTACAAGAATTTTTCCGAGAAAAAGGCGGCAGCATTCCTGTATAAACTGGAAAAACAGACGGCAGAAATGGCGATGCTTTGTCAAAAAATCATTCAGATTACCGAAAAATTTGAGAAAGAATACCTAAAAAAATAATGTAGTAGTGATAGCAAAAATTGGAAGAAGCGCAAATTTATACGGGGCGTTGGCGTACAATCAGCTTAAAGTAGAGAATGAAAACGGGCAAATTTTGTTCGCCAACAAGATGATTGAAAACGCAAGCGGTCATTATTCCGTTGCACAATTAGCCCAGTCTTTTGCCCCTTACCTGATTGCTAATCGCAATACAGAGAAACATACCCTGCATATTTCACTCAATCCCGACCCGAATGACAAGGTAAGTGATGATAAATTTCGGGAAATGGCAGAAGAATATATGCGGGAAATGGGCTACGGCGAACAGCCTTTTGTTGTCTTTAAACATACCGATATTGACCGTAGCCATATCCATATTGTATCGGTTTGCGTGGACGAGCAGGGTAAAAAGATTTCGGACAAGTTCGAGAAAATGCGGTCTATGAACCTGTGCCGTGAACTGGAAAGAAAGCACGGCTTAATACCTGCAACCGATAAAGAACGCAATCAGAATGACAAGGTTTTTCGTCCGGTAGATTATCGGGCAGGCGATGTAAAGAGCCAAATTGCATCAGTCGTTCGCCACCTGCCGAACTATTACCAGTATCAAACTTTGGGCGAATACAATGCTTTGCTTTCCCTATTCAATATTACCACCGAGAAAATCGAGGGAGAAATACAAGGGAAAATGCGGCAGGGCTTATTATATATTCCACTGAATAAAAAAGGCGAAAGAGCCGGGCATCCGTTCAAGGCTTCACTGTTCGGAAAGAGCGCAGGGCTTCCGGCTTTGGAATTGCATTTTACGAAATGCAAAAAGGCTTTGAAAGATAGCCCTACTAAACAGACCTTAAAGTCTGCCGTTACCTTAGCCCTGAAAACCACAAGCGATGAACAGGCATTTAAAAAGCACTTATCAGAACAGGGCATTAACGTTGTGGTGCGCCGGAATGATACAGGGCGTATTTATGGTATCACATTTATAGACCACAATTCTAAAAGTGTTTGGAATGGTTCACGTTTAGCAACAGAACTTTCTGCCAACATCTTTAATGGTTATTGGAATAATAACATCAAACCGGAGATTAAAGAACCTGCCGAATTGCAACTCAAGCTATCCACATCAAATGATGCGGATCTTCCTGCGGAAGATCCACACCACTTGTTCGACTTCTTAACTACGGATAAACACGAAGACGGTTTGATTGAAGCACTGGGTGGCTTGCTGCCCGAAGCCCAAGGCGAAGATTACGAGGAACAGGATTTTGCCAATAAGATGAAGAAGAAAAGCCGGAGGAAAAAATCTTAATGTGCCTTTTTTATATTACACAACGGATTTTATGGCTTTTCTCATACAATTAAGGAGTTATCTGCAACAAAAAAGAGACTGTTAAAAACAGCCTCTTTCTAAATAACCTTTTTATTGTTCTTCTATTCCTAAACGAATAGCCTTCTCAACAGGAGTATAGCCTATATCAGAATCGGAAATCGTCAATTCACCTCTCAAAAGCAAAGGAGGTTGAGCCATAAATTTAGGAGTCAATCCTCTGTGAGGTTGAGCTGAGTGAACCAAAAAGGGATGACATAGATATACTGTACCTGCCTTACCCGTTGCATACACTTCTTTTCTTGTTGGCAGCTCGTCCAACTTGCCTGCAATTTCCATAAAGGAAAGACCATAATCTCCTTCGTGAGACAATAACTTCACAATATCAATGTGAGAACCTTCATAAATGACCGTAGGCGCATCATTTTCACTGACATCCGAATACAATGCCAGCATCAATAAGGCTCGCCCTTTTGATTTGACATTGACGCGCCATTCAAAATAATTATTAGGATCATTACCAGGAAAACTCACGTCTACGTGTTTACCTGTATCATTGGGCTTCTGATCAGACGGAAACCTGACAGGGAATGTGCCTACGCTTCGACAAGGAATCCATTTGTCTTCACCAATTAACTGGTTAAAAGCTGAATACAGCTTTTCTGTGTTAAGTGAATCAACAAAAGGTTGTTGAGTGTACATTCCTAAACGAATAACTGGTTCCGTCCAGGTGGAAGGATTTGACCTTTCAAAAGGCAGGTCATTCCATAAAATATCTAAAACTGCATTTGCAACATCCTGTGAAAATGCATTATCAATGCGAACAAAACCGTTATGAATAAATTGCTCTATTTCCTTTTTACTTAGTATTTCGGACATAATTTATTATTTAAAAAACCATCCACAGATAGCAACAAATCTTGTTGACCAGTAGATATGGTATAGGTTATAAAAAAATGAATAATAGAAGAGTAGGCTTTATATAAATAAAGCACATTGCTTAAAGAACTAAGCGGAAAAGGATATTATAACATTACAGTCATTCTCATGTGACAAAAATAAAAAAACATTGCTAAATGGACAAAATAAATATGAAGGGAATGCTAATCATGTTAAGTGTGTTTTAAAAGCGAGTAACTCATTCGAAAAATACATACTTAGATATTCATCGAAATAATATTTTCATTGTTTTCCTACAGAAAAATGTATTCTCTTGCGATTAATCAGCCAAATACTGCCAGCCAATGCCATTGACTTCCACATTCTTATAGCTACTCCTTAGAGCCTATAAATTCACGCCCGAACATTTAAAACTTTTTAAAATGCAGGGAGAAGACGATTTAAGAGGCTTAGCCAAAATAATGGCTTTTATGCGGGCTGTGAGTATCCTTTTGGTACTGATACACTTGTATTGGTTCTGCTATGGGTTCTTTATAGAACATGGCTGGAAGTTAGAAATTATCAACAAAATATTAGGGAATTTCCAAAGGACGGCGGGCTTGTTTTCGCATACTTTATATACTAAAGTTTTTGCTGTGGTATTGCTGGCGTTGAGCTGTTGGGGAACAAAAGGTGTCAAGAATGAAAAGATAACATGGTCCAAAATATATGTGGCTTTGGGGATTGGCTTTGTCCTGTTCTTCCTTAACCTCCCACTATTAAAGCTATCGCTAAATACGGCTACATTCCTTTATATCCTTACCACAGGAATAGGCTATATCGCATTGATGGTTGCAGGCGTTTGGATGAGCCGATTGCTCCGCAACAATTTAATGGACGATGTTTTCAACAACGAGAACGAGAGCTTCCAGCAGGAAACCAAATTGATGGAGAATGAATACTCGGTTAATCTGCCAACCAAGTTTTATTATAAAGGCAAATGGAACAACGGTTGGATAAATATTGTAAATCCATTCAGGGCATCAATCGTATTGGGTACTCCAGGTTCAGGTAAATCTTATGCCATTGTAAATAATTACATCAAGCAGCAGATTGAAAAAGGCTTTAGTATGTACATCTACGATTTCAAGTTTGATGACCTTTCGACAATAGCCTACAACCACTTACTAAAGCATCGGGATAAGTACAAAGTACAACCCAAATTCTATGTGATAAATTTCGACGACCCACGCAAGAGCCACCGTTGTAACCCACTCAATCCCGATTTTATGACAGACATTTCAGATGCTTACGAAGCGGCTTATACCATAATGTTGAACCTCAATCGAAGCTGGATACAGAAACAAGGGGATTTTTTCGTAGAAAGTCCAATCATTTTATTGGCTGCCATTATTTGGTATCTGAAAATCTATGAGGACGGTAAGTATTGTACTTTTCCACACGCCATTGAATTACTAAACAAAAAGTATTCGGACGTATTCACGATTTTAACTTCATATCCTGATTTGGAAAATTACTTATCGCCTTTTATGGATGCGTGGCAAGGTGGCGCACAAGACCAATTGCAAGGACAAATTGCATCGGCAAAAATTCCGTTGTCAAGAATGATTAGCCCACAGTTGTACTGGGTAATGACTGGCGATGATTTTTCTTTAGACATCAACAATCCAAAAGAACCAAAAATTTTATGCGTAGGCAACAATCCCGACCGTCAAAATATTTATTCTGCCGCTTTGGGTTTGTACAATTCAAGAATTGTCAAGCTGATTAATAAAAAGGGACAGCTAAAGAGTTCTGTTATCATAGATGAGCTGCCCACAATTTATTTTAGGGGACTGGACAATCTTATCGCAACAGCGAGAAGCAACAAAGTTGCAGTTTGCTTAGGCTTTCAGGACTTTTCGCAATTAACAAGGGATTACGGCGACAAGGAGAGTAAAGTAATACAAAATACCGTAGGTAACGTTTTCTCCGGTCAGGTAGTTGGCGAAACTGCTAAAAGTCTTTCAGAGCGTTTCGGTAAAGTATTACAAAAACGCCAAAGTATGACAATTAACCGCAACGATAAATCTACCTCTATTTCCACACAGTTAGACAGCCTTATTCCGGCTTCCAAAATTTCAACGCTTACACAGGGTATGTTTGTCGGTTCTGTATCAGATAACTTTGATGAACGTATCGAGCAGAAAATATTTCACGCTGAAATTGTAGTAGATAATGAAAAGGTAGCAGCAGAAAGCAAAGCCTATCAGCAAATACCGCAAATCTTATCTTTTGTAAATGAGCAGGGCGAGGATAAAATGAAGCAGGAAATTGAAAGTAATTACAAGCAGATAAAAGCAGACATCCTGAATATTGTTGTAAGTGAAATGGAGCGTATCAAGAACGACCCTGATTTACAGCATTTGGTACAAGAGTGATGATTAAGTTCACTGTAATTCTATTAAATCTTCAAAAGTCGAAGTAAGAATTTTAAATCGTAAATTTGCTAATGAATTAATAGAATATGGACAGCAAAAAGTTATGACGACACTCTTTATTAAAAATATGGTTTGCAACCGCTGCATCCTGGTTGTGCGAAATGAATTGGATAAACTCGGTTTGGAGATTGAAAATATTAAACTGGGAGAGGTTATCCTAATCAACGAGCTAACCTCTAAAAAAAAGGATGCTTTGGTAGCAGCGTTAGATCCTTTAGGTTTTGAAGTTATTGATGATAAAAAGTGCAGGATTATAGAGAGGATAAAAAACATCATTATCGAGCTTGTGCACAATCGGGATAGCGACATCAAAACCAACCTTTCGGATGTATTAAGCAATAAATTGCATCACGATTATAATTACCTTTCAAATCTGTTTTCAGAAGTAGAGGGTACTACCATCGAAAAATATTTTATTGCCCAGAAGATTGAAAAGGTAAAAGAGCTTTTGGTGTATGATGAATTGTCTTTGAGTGAAATTGCTTTCCGTCTGAATTATTCAAGCGTTGCTTATCTAAGCAACCAATTCAAAAAGGTAACTGGGCTAACACCAAGCCATTTCAAACAGATTAAAGAAGATAAAAGAAAGCCTTTGGATGAGGTTAAGTAAATCTTACAAATCTCTTTCAAAATTCCACAATAACACCAACCTAAATAATTGCCAACTTTGTATTGTAAATTAATACAAGCAGAATATGGCAAACAATAATAGAGAAATAATTTATATTCCCTTAGAAGACGTAGAGAGCGAACACTGTGCATTAATTGTTGAAAAAGGATTAGCAGAAGTTAAAGGTCTCGAGAGCCATAAGGTAGAATTGAATAATCGCAGGGCTGCTATTACCGTCAGCGATAACGAGGTAGTAGGCGAAGCCGTAAAGGCAATCAAAGATTTAGGCTACGGCGTTCCCACCGTCAAAAAAACCTACCCCGTATTGGGAATGACCTGTGCATCTTGTGCAGGAAGTGCCGAGAGTATGGCAAAATACACTCCGGGCGTAGTAAATGCCGAAGTGAATTACGGTACAGGAAACCTCAACGTTGAGTTCCTGCCGAATATAACCAGTTCCGAGCAAATCAGGAAAGCGGTACAGGATGGTGGTTATGACCTGTTGCTCGAAGAAGAGAACAAGCAGCAGGAAACATTGGAAGCTATCCACGCCGAAAAATTCAGAAAACTTAAAAACAAAACCATTTGGGCGGTAATCCTATCGCTTCCGGTAGTCATTATCGGTATGTTCTTTATGGATATGCCTTACGGTAATGAAATAATGTGGGCTTTCTCCACTCCAGTAGTTTTATGGTTTGGTAAAGATTTTTTCATCAATGCGTGGAAACAAGCGAAACACCGTTCTGCCAATATGGACACACTTGTCGCATTGAGTACAGGTATCGCCTATATATTCAGTGTATTCAATATGCTGTTTATGGACTTTTGGCATCAGAGAGGTTTACACGCCCACGTGTATTTTGAAGCCGCAGCCGTAATCGTTGCTTTTATTCTATTGGGTAAACTATTGGAAGAAAAAGCCAAAGGCAATACCTCATCAGCCATTAAAAAACTGATGGGTTTGCAGCCGAAAACCGTTATCGTAATAGAAGCGGACGGAACGGAAAGACAAAAAGCCATCGAAGATGTAAATGCAGGCGATATTATTATGGTTAAGCCGGGCGAAAAAATTGCGGTGGACGGAATGGTAACATCGGGCAATTCGTATGTTGATGAGAGTATGTTAAGTGGTGAACCTGTTCCAGTGTTGAAAAAAGAAAACGAAAAAGTATTTGCAGGAACAATTAACCAAAAAGGGAGTTTCCTGTTCAAAGCCGTTAAGGTAGGCAAAGAAACGATGCTTGCCCAAATCATCAAAATGGTGCAGGACGCACAGGGCAGTAAAGCACCCGTACAAAAACTGGTCGATAAGATTGCAGGTATTTTTGTTCCTGTTGTGATGAGTATCGCCGTTCTTACATTTATACTTTGGTTTATTTTGGGTGGTGATAATGGTGTGGTACAGGGGTTGTTAGCCGCAGTTACCGTATTGGTTATAGCTTGTCCTTGTGCTTTAGGTTTAGCGACCCCAACCGCTATTATGGTTGGTGTGGGTAAAGGTGCAGAAAGCGGTATTCTGATTAAAGATGCTGAAAGCCTTGAATTAGCGAAAAAAGTTAATGCTATCGTGTTAGACAAAACAGGTACAATTACAGAGGGAAGACCGGAGGTAACAGGTATTGAATGGCTGAACAGCGATGATGCAACAAAGGATATTCTATTGAGCTTAGAAAAGCAATCAGAACACCCTTTGGCAGAAGCCGTAGTGAAAAACCTGCAAGGTGCTTCTACAACTACTTTGACCAACTTCCAAAGTATCACTGGTAAAGGAGCAAAAGCCGACCACAATAACGAAACTTACTATGTAGGTAACAAAAAGCTGTTAGCAGAGAACAAGATCCGCATTGCCGAGCAACTGCAAAAGCAAGCTGACGAATGGGGCAAACAGTCCAAAACCGTGATTTGGTTTGCGAACAGCAAACAAGCTCTTGCGGTAGTAGCTATTTCTGATAAAATCAAAGAAACGTCGGTACAGGCAATCAAAGAAATGCAGGATATGGGTATTGACCTGTATATGCTTACAGGCGATAACGAAGCGACAGCCGAAGCGATTGCATCGCAGACAGGTATTAAGCATTATAAAGCAGAAGTATTGCCACAGCACAAAGCCGACTTTGTGAAAGAACTGCAAGCACAAGGCAAAGTGGTAGCAATGGTCGGCGACGGTATCAACGACAGTACGGCTCTTGCGACCGCAGACGTAAGTATCGCAATGGGTAAAGGGTCGGATATTGCAATGGACGTAGCGAAAATGACTATCATTTCATCAGACCTTACCAAAATACCACAGGCGATTAGATTGTCAAAACAGACCGTTGCGACTATCAAACAAAACCTGTTCTGGGCGTTCATTTACAACCTTATCGGCATTCCGATTGCCGCAGGTATTCTTTACCCAATCAACGGTTTCTTATTAAATCCAATGATTGCGGGTGCAGCAATGGCATTGAGCAGCGTTAGTGTGGTAAGTAACAGTCTTCGATTGAAATGGAAGAAGTAAAACAGTAAATCTCACAAATCAAACAAGAAATTACACAACAATACTCAACAGAAGAGTACGGAAATTTGTATTATCAGATAACTCTAAAATTTGTAACCAATGGAAAATAAACAATTTCAATTTAAGACGAACATCAATTGTGGTGGATGTTTAGCATCTGTGAAACCTCATTTGGATAATGCCGATGGCATTTGCCACTGGGAAGTTGACACCTCCAATAAGGACAAGGTACTTACGGTGAAGTCAGAGGGCATTACCGAGCAGGAGGTAATATCGACTGTACAAAAAGCAGGCTTTAAAATTGAACCTTTGGAAGCCTAAGCCAACAATTGTTTGAAATGCCCTTTTTTCTACAAAATTTCCATTAGGTGAGGTTGCCGAAAAAGGGCATTTTATCACTTCTGAAAAAAGACTGATAGTTTAATGTCTTGATAACACTTTTAGTTTAAATAGCAAAAAAAACGTAAAGCGATATAAAAAACCAATCTTATTTGTAACTTTGTTGTGTTGAAAAATTTTAGCATACATATAAGCATTTTGACATTATTCTGTCTGGTATTCTTTATGATGCCAAGTCAGAGCTATGCCTGTTCCAAGAATTCAACGAAAACCGAGCAATCTTCATGCTCAAAGGAGAAAACCAAAAAATCAGAACATAAAAAAGGTTGTAAGGACAAATCCTGTAAAAAATGTAATAATGATAACTGCGGGGGCGGTTGCACACATAACTCTTGTAGATGTGGGGCTTCAACCACATCCCTAAGTGTTCCTCCCATAATAGAATTAAAGGCAGAAAATCACTTCACAGCAACAATAAAGCAAAAATTCGGTTTTAAAGAAGCCTACTATTCCTCGGGCTTTTTCTCCATTTGGCTACCACCTAAAATAAGCTAATACTATGGCATGATAGCCATAGGTGTGTCTTGTCAAAAGCTATTCAGGCTTTTGTAAATCCCTTATTTAATATTATTATTTTAAAATTCAAACAGAAATGGGATTGATAACCCATTTCTTAAAATGTAATCATTATGAAATCATTATCAAAAATAGTGATGGTAATCGCTGTATTACTGTCCTCAATAAACGTTTTCGCACAAATAAAGAATGCGAAAACAGAAACCGTAAAGATTTACGGTAATTGTGGCATGTGTAAAACCACAATCGAAAAAGCAGGTAACGTAAAAAAGGAAGCCAGTGTGGAATGGAACAAAGACACCAAAACGGCTACGCTCACCTACGACAGTGACAAAACAAATCAAGATGAAATTCTGAAACGTATCGCTTTGGCTGGTTATGATAGTGAGAAATTCCGTGCGCCGGATGACGTATATGCGAAACTTGCCGAATGTTGCCAGTACGATAGACCTATAAAGACGGTTGCTAAAAACAAAGATGCGGGAATGAATATGAGTGCTGGACATGGCGACCACAACCATAGTCAAATGGCAGCTAACAAAGATGCAGCCCAAAACCAATCACAGCTAAAGGCTGTATTTGACAACTACTTTTCAGTGAAAGATGCTTTGATAAAAACCGATGCGGCGACCGCATCTGCCAAAGCCGCTGAATTGGCTGCATCCCTTAAAGCAGTCGATATGAATAAGCTATCGGCAGAGGAACATACGGCTTGGATGAAAGTGATGCAGGACTTGACGGCCAATGCGGAAAGCATTTCAAAATCAAAAGATGTTGCAAAACAAAGAAGTGCTTTTGCGGCACTTTCGGGAAGCATCTACACACTGGCCAAAGTGTCTAAACAGGATACTCCCGTTTATTACCAGCACTGCCCTATGTACAATGGAGGTAAGGGAGCAAATTGGCTAAGCAAAGAAAATGCGATTAAAAATCCATATTACGGCTCGCAGATGCTTACCTGCGGCAGTACGGTCGAAACCATTAAATAACAGGTCTGAAAGCTATGGTACAGTACAATGACATGGTGCAGGCGCTTAAAGACCTAAGACAGCGTGGATACAGTATGGACTTTAGTCTGTTGCCGGACTGCCTGTACTGTGCGTCAAGGAGCCTGAAACTAAAACCGGAGGATTTTACGGTTAGGGAAACCCATAGGTTTGAAAGCCTCGACAGCAGTCCTGATAACAATGCCGTGATTTATGCCATATCGTCCAATGATGGTAAGAATAAAGGCGTACTTGTGGATGCCTATGGTGCTTATGCCGAAGAAATGACCCATGAGATGGCAAAAAAATTAAGTGCAACATAACTTTTAAAACCCCTTATTATGAAAAAATACACGTGTCCCATGCACCCGCAGGTGCTAAAAGACGAACCAGGCAAATGCCCGCTTTGTGGCATGGCACTGGTTCCCGTTGGCGGTAGCTCAGTTTCTCATGTACAAAAATCAGGACATGGGCATTCCGGGCATTCTCATCATAACCAAGCCAGAGATAGCTTTAACAAACATGAGGGGCATCATACAGGCGATTTTCTCGCTCGTTTTTGGATAAGCCTCGTCATTACAATCCCTATCCTGCTCCTGTCACACATGATACAGCAATGGTTGGGTTTCAGCCTTGCTTTCAATGGAGATAAATATGTGCTGCTGGCATTGGGTACAGTGATTTATAGCTATGGAGGCTTGCCGTTCCTAAAGGGAATGATTGGCGAGGTGAACGCCAAAGCCATAGGGATGATGACACTTGTTGCTATCGCTATATCCGTAGCCTATGTCTATTCCGTAGCCGTTGTATTTGGCTTGCAGGGCATGGACTTCTTTTGGGAACTGGCTACGCTTATCGACATCATGCTGTTAGGGCATTGGCTGGAAATGCGTTCCCAAATGGCTGCTTCACGGGCTTTGCAATCATTGGTTGCTTTGCTGCCTAACGATGTCACGGTGGAGCGAAACGGAGAAGCGGTAAAAATAAAGCTTGAAGACCTGCAAAGCGGTGAAACGGCTATCATAAAACCGGGTGAAAAAATTCCAGCCGATGGATTGGTACTGGAGGGGCTTTCGTATATCAACGAGAGCATGCTTACCGGAGAAAGTATTCCCGTGAAAAAGGAAAAGGACGGAAAGGTCATCGCAGGCTCTATCAATGGCGATGGTGCGCTGAAAGTTAAGGTAACAGCCGTTGGAAAAGACAGCTACCTGAACAGGGTTATCAATCTTGTGCAGGAGGCACAAGCTACTAAGTCCAATACGCAAAACCTTGCGGACAAAGTTGCCAAATGGCTCACCTTTATTGCCATTGCCGTTGGCATAGGCACATTTGCCTATTGGTATGCAAGCAGTGGAGATATTGCCTTTGCGCTTGAAAGAATGGTGACGGTAATGGTAACGGCCTGCCCGCACGCATTGGGCGTGGCTATCCCGTTGGTGGTCGCCATTTCCACAACGCTATCGGCGACCAATGGTCTGCTCATCCGCAACCGCACAGCATTTGAAACCACCCGAAAACTTTCCACTGTCATTTTTGATAAGACCGGAACGCTCACCAAAGGTTCCCATGCCGTAGAAAAGGTTATACCGTTAACAGACGAATATAATGCCTATGAGGTTATCCAGTATGCTGCCGCAGTACAGCAAAATTCGGAACACCATATCGCCAAAGGCATTATGGCTACATTGAAAGAAAAGAGCCTTGCCTTATGGAAGTCTGAAAACTTCAGCTATATGCAGGGCATAGGTGTTAAAGGTGTTGTGAACGGGAAAAATGTCGTAGCTGGCGGCCCGAATTATTTCACCGAAAACCACCTTTCCCTGCCTGAAATTCCAAACGAAATCAATCAAGAGGCCGAAACGGTCAACTTTGTCCTCATTGATGACCGGGTAATCGGCATCATTACTTTGGCAGACAGCATCCGTGAGGGTTCGGCACAGGCGATTGAGGAACTCAAAAAAATGGGCATCAAGTCCTTTCTGCTCACCGGGGACAACGACAGGATTGCTGCTGCCGTAGCCGGAAAATTGGGTATGGACGGGTATTTGGCTAATGTGCTTCCGCACAACAAGCAGGAGAAAGTAAAGGAGTTTCAGGCAAAAGGCGAAATCGTAGCAATGACTGGTGATGGTGTAAATGATGCACCTGCACTGGCACAGGCAGATGTGGGCATTGCCGTGGGTTCCGGTACGGACGTGGCTGCCGAAACAGCGGATATCATATTGGTAGACAGCGACCCGAGGGATGTGGTCAAACTGATTGACTTCGGCAAACTTACCTACAAAAAGATGGTACAGAACCTGATATGGGCGGTTGGCTACAACGTGGTGGCAATACCGCTTGCGGCAGGCGTACTCTATCCGAATTTTATTTTAAGTCCTGCTATGGGTGCTGTGCTGATGAGTGTAAGCACCATTGTAGTGGCTATTAACGCAAGTTTTTTAAAAATCAAAAAATAAATAAAAATGAAAAATCTAACATTATCAATCATTGCTGTTATCATGGCATTTGTAACAGTATCATGCAATCAGGCATCCAACAAAAACGAGCAGTCTTCAAGTGATACTGCTGTTGTATCACAAGAACAGTCAGCTTCCCAACCAAAAGAGGATGATACGGTAGCTGCGCCCGCTGTGAGTGAAACTCCGAGCGGTCAGGAAGCAAAAGCAACAGGAAAAGAAGAAGCAAAAAACTTTTCTATTGCGCCCATAGTTACCGATTATCTGTCCTTAAAGAACGCCCTTGTTTCGGACGATGACAAAGCTGCCGCCAGTTCAGGGAAAAAGCTGTTAGCTACCCTGAATAAAGTGGACATGAAAGCCGTTCCTGCCGATAAGCACAAAAAGTACATGGACATAGCGGACGATGCTAAAGAACACGCAGAACATATCGGGGAAAATGTCGGCAACATCCACCACCAGCGGGAACATTTGGCCTCGCTTGGCGAAGATTTGAAAGACCTGATTGATTTGTTCGGTACATCGCAAACATTGTATCAGGACCATTGCCCGATGTTCAATGACGGTAAGGGTGCTGTTTGGTTCAGCGAAAACAAGGAAATCAAAAACCCTTACTACGGTTCTAAAATGCTGACCTGCGGTAAGGTGGAAAAAACAATTAACAGCAAATAAAATTCAGGGTTATGGAAAATATGCAAAACAGTCACCATGCGGGTCATTCCTCGGAGCATGGCACGCACAATACAAAACATGCTTCGGCCATGTACAAACGCTTTGCGGTGATGGCTGTCGCAATGTTCGCAGTGATGTATTTTATCATGTACGCCATGATTGACGGGTGGCAGAACCTGATACCCAATATCAACAATTTGTACATGACCCTGCTGATGACCTCGGCAATGCTGCTTATCGAATTAGCGATAATGAAAGTAATGTACCCCAACAGGAAGATGAATTGGGCGATAGCCATCATCTCGGTTGCTGTTGGCATCTTTTCATGGTTTGGTATCAGGGAACAAATCAATGTCGGGGACAAGCAGTTTGCAAAGGGTATGATACCCCATCACGCAGCAGCCATATTGATGTCCGAAAAGGCACACCTGACCGACCCGGAACTGATAGAGTTGCAAAAAAATATACTTAAAACCCAAGCGGAAGAAATTGAACTAATGAAGCGCAAGCTAAAAGAGTTTGAAGAAAGTAAATAATAAAATTTAAAAAAACAAGTTTCGACATGAGCAAAATAATAATTGGCTTTATTTCCTTATCAGCCCTGCTATTCACCGCTTGCGGGCAGGCAGGGTCAAATAAGGATGAAGCGGCACAGCATCATTCGCAGGCAACTCCGGAAAGCCACGGGCATAGTACCCAAATAGGTGAATTGGTTCCATCGGATGAAGTCTGCATGGTCAACGATGCCTATATGGGCAAAAAGCAGTTTGACGTAAAATTTGACGGTAAAATATATTACGGGTGCTGCGAAATGTGCAAAGAGCGTATTCCAAAAGATGCCACCGTGCGGATGGCGATAGACCCCTATTCCCATAAGCAGGTGGACAAAGCTGTTGCGGTGATTGCTGTGACAGGGAATAACGGTGAAGTTTCCTATTTTGAAAACAAGGGGAATTATGCCAACTATGTAAAAAAACAGTAGACAGAAATAAGATGAAGCCACAATAAAATAATTATGACCATAAAGAAGAAAATCATATTGGGTTTGGCTGTTATCCTAATCGTCATGCAATTTTTTCAGCCCGCCCGCAACCAGTCAGATAAAGTGCCAGCCACTCATATCGAAAGAATGTTCGCTGTACCCCAAAACGTAAAGGCTATCCTTGTTCAATCCTGTTACGACTGTCATAGCAACAACACCCGCTATCCGTGGTACAGCCGTATCCAACCCGGAGCATGGTATATGGCAGAACATATCAAAAATGGCAAAGAGGAACTCAACTTTAGTGACTTTGGCGAATACTCTGCCCGCAGGCAGCGAAATAAATTCAGGGCTATGGCCGGGCAAGTTAAGGACGGGGAAATGCCATTGTCGTCATATACACTAATTCATCGTAATGCAGTTTTATCAAATGATGATAGACAGGTGTTGTTAGAATGGTTTGGAAAAATGGAAGATAGCATTAAATAAATTTAAAAATAATGAATAAATATAATCAGATACCGATAAGAATATTGCAAACAATATTGATATTTCTTTGTACACAAACGCTATTTGCACAGAAGATAGTACACTACGAGTTGTTTGTAAAAGATACGCTTGTAAACTATGCAGGCAAAGAAAAAAGAGCGATTGCGGTAAACGGGCAGATACCCATGCCAACCCTTACATTTACGGAGGGCGACACTGCCGAAATTGTAGTGCACAATCAATTAAAGGAAAGTACATCACTGCACTGGCACGGTGTGTTTCTGCCTAATAAAGAAGACGGTGTGCCTTGGCTTACCCAAAAACCAATTGAACCGGGTACAACTTATACGTATCGGTTCCCAATTATCCAGCACGGTACGCACTGGTATCATTCCCATTCAGGTTTGCAGGAACAGATTGGAATGTACGGTAGCTTTATTATGAAAAAAAGAGAGGATGATAAAACCTTTAGGAAAGGTATTGATGATTTGCCGACTGTTCCTATTATATTAAGTGAGTGGACAAATCTTAATCCAAATAACATTAACCGCATGTTACACAATGCCAATGATTGGGCTGCTATCAAAAAAGGGGCTACACAATCATACGTTGAAGCGATTAAAGAAGGGAAATTTGGAGTGAAAGTAAAGAATGAATGGAAGCGAATGCTGGCAATGGATGTTAGTGACGTTTATTATGACAAGATATTGATAAACGGTAACCATATGACCGATTTAGCAACAATCGATGGTAAAAAACTAAAAGCAGGCAACAAAGTTAGATTACGTGTTTCTAATGGCGGAGCATCTTCGTATTTCTGGTTAAGATATGCCGGAGGAAAAATTACGGTAGTAGCGAACGACGGAAATGATGTAGAGCCTGTGGAAGTGGATAGATTAATCATCGCAGTTTCTGAAACTTATGATATTGTGGTGACCATACCCGAAGATGGTTTGTCTTATGAATTTTTAGCAACAACCGAGGACAGGACACAATCAGCAAGTTACTTTATAGGTAACGGGGTCAAGCAGCTTATTTCTCCGCTTCCACGATTAAAGTATTTTGAGGGGATGAAGATGATGAACGATATGATGAAAATGAATGGCGACTTGGACGATATGGGTATGAAAATGAGCCTGAACCAAATGGACATGAATGTAGTGATGTATCCGGAAATTACAGGAAATGGGGAAAAAAAGATAGACCATAGTCAGCACGGCGGTATGAATATGGATAACGACCCTAATCGTTATAATGCGAATGCTTTGGGAGAAATCAAAACATTAAATTATGCAATGTTACAATCGCCACACAATACTACTCTTCCTAAAGATGCACCCGTAAAGGAGCTGAAATTTACACTTACTGGCAACATGAACCGCTATGTATGGAGCATGGATAATAAAATACTTTCGGAAACAGATAAAATTCCTGTAAAAAAAGGCGAAGTCCTGCGGATTACCATATATAATAATTCAATGATGCGACATCCAATGCATCTTCACGGATTTGATTTTAGGGTTATTAATGGAAAGGGAGAAAAATCTCCATTGAAAAATGTTTTAGATATTATGCCAATGGAAACCGATACTATTGAGTTTTTGGCGAACGAAGAGGGTGATTGGTTTTTCCATTGCCATATCCTTTATCATATGATGGCAGGAATGAACAGGGTGTTTGAAGTTGGAGACTATAAAAACCCTTACTTACCCGACAAGGCAAAAGCTTATAAGGAATTGCAAAGAGAAAGTAATATGCCTCATTTTATGGCACAAAATGATTTTGCAACCAATGGTAATGATGGAGAAGCTATGCTGATGAACGCACGTTATCAATTAGGTACTGAATGGCGTTTAGGTTATAATAGTATGCATGGTTATGAAGTAGAAACCCATTTGGGAAGATATATTGGTAAGATGCAATGGTTCATGCCGTTTGTAGGGTTTGATTGGCGATACCGTAAAATGGGAGAAGATGAGCATGAAAAAAACATCTTTGGACAAATCAACAAGAAAGATACCCGAAGAGCCTTTAGTGTAGGGTTTATGTACACCTTACCTATGTTGGTCAATTTTCAGGCAGAAGTGTACCATGACGGAATTGTCAGATTACAGTTAATGCGTGAAGATATTCCTATTTCAAAAAGGTTAAGGGGGGGCTTTATGGTAAATACTGATTTAGAATATATGGGTGAACTCAGATACATCATCAATAAAAATATTGGTATTCGCACCCACTATGATAGTGATATGGGCTTCGGCGTGGGACTGGCATTGACTTATTAAAATTGATTTACTAAGGTTTTAAAATGTAAAAAATAAATGAAATTAATGATGCAGGGATAATTTCGCAAGGATTGACCTGCATCATATTACAACCCAATTAATGGATGCAACTACCTCTCGTTCCATCGTCAACATGGTAGGGATTGAAGTTCTATAAGCAGTAATTACATATAAGCTAATATGAAGAGTATTAGCTTATGTAATTACTAATAGTATGTAATTAAAAATAGGCGGATGAATAAATTCTACAATGAAACACTAAATAAGCTGGAAAATGAAATCAAGGAATTAGAGATTGAAACCAATTTCTCTGTACAGAAGATTGAAACTGCAATAAAATTTATCATTCATAGTCTTACCGACTTAAAGAAGTTTGTACTGAAAAACGACTTTAGAAACTTGGAAGAAGAAATCCATTTTTTCAAGTATCAGAAACCTGTTATTGTTTCAAAACTCATCTACTATAATGCCATTTATAAAATCGAAACGAGAAAACCCTACGGAGCCAAACGCATCAGGAAATATTTTACCAAAGAACTGAAAAAGCTAAAAAGGTTCTTTGACAACAACCTCGATTTTTACAAGTATTACCGTAGCAATAATTCTTTCGTTGACGAGAAATTTTTTGTGCGGGGAAAACACGATATAAGGCTATGGTTAGATACCTTTTATTTTGAAGCAGACCATCGTTTTTCTACTTCACACGATTATAAGGTAGCTAAGATAATTGCCAATGACCTGATACAAGTTTATTTGGAGGATAGGCTAAATAATATCAATCAGAAAAAGGGTTCGGATAACTCCCTTAACTGGACAGCAAGCAAGACAGCACTAACCGAACTGATATATGCACTGTATTCCCACGGTGTATTTAACAATGGGAATACAGACATAAAATTGATTGCCAAAACATTTGAGGATGCCTTTAATATTGAATTAGGCGACTTTTACCACACTTTTATGGAACTGAAAGCCCGTAAAATAAACCGGACAAAATTCCTTGACAGCTTGTGTGAAGCCCTGATTAAGAAAATGGACGAGCAGGACGAGAAGTAAATAACCATTACAATACACCACGGGGCATATGAACACCTTTTGTCTTTACAATGCTTTCCTGAACCTGCGGTAATTCTTTCTGCCTTTCTGCCTGCTCCGGGGCATCTGATTTAGTTTCCGGCGTTATAGATAGCTGTATTTTTCTTTCAACGGCAGCCAGTTCTGTTTTCAGTTCACTCAATCGGTTTTCCTTAGCCCACGTACCGTTAAGCACTTCCTGGAGTACGGGCAGGTCTTTTTGGATTTCCGTAACCTTATCCTGTTCCTCCTTGATAAATCCCGGCAGCTTATCCAAAGCCCGTATAAAGTTCATTGCGGCGGTTTCGGGGTCTTTCGCCATTACACCATTGTTGTACGTGTATTTGATATTGCCCTCGCCCTGAATAAAGAAACGGTTGGCTTTTTCGACAAGGCTTGCACTGTCTTTCTGTGTCAATTCTGTTTTTACCAACAGCGTAAAACCATACAACGTACCTATTTCATCATACTGTCCTCCGGTGTGGGCTTTGTCCGCAATCTGATTGAGCTTTGCACCGATTTGTTTCGGGTTGGCATTTGGCGGTAAGCCATCCAGCCGCACAGGATTTTCGATTGTACCATCCGAACGTTTTTGTATGCGTTGCTGCAAGTTTTCCCAGTCCGTACTCATCCGTTTCAAACGGGATTGAGTGCTTCGCAACATTTCCGTATAATTCTCCACCTTAGATTTGGCACTGAATTTAGAACGGTTGAACGCCTGCTTTTCGCTTTCCAGTCCGGCAATCTGTTTTTCCAGTTTGGCTTTATCCAATAGGTCTGTATTTCCTGACAGGATTGCCACGTATTCCGAGAAATTCATACCCGATTTTTCGTCCATACTGCCCTCGTCAATCGTTCTTTTGGTCAGGTTGTTGGTTTTCAACTGGTCGATGAAAAGCTGCTTATTATACAGCAGGTTAAACTTGTAGCTATCCAAAGATTTTTCAACAGCATAGATAATTACGGCTACTTTATTATCCGCAAAGAATTTAGCAATCTCGTTCCCTTTTCTGATAGCCCGCCCATCCCTTTGCGCAAGGTCTGATGGTCGCCACGGGGTATCTAAATGATGCACGGCAACGGCTCTTTTTTGTGCGTTTACGCCAGTTCCGAGCATACTCGTAGAACCGAACAGTACACGGATTTTGCCCTCGTTCATCCCGTTGATAAGGTCTTTACGCTGCTTGTCATTTTTCGCCTCCTGAATAAACCTTACTTCGTTTGCAGGTATGCCGTGGTCTTCTACGAGTTTGCGTTTAATTTCGGAGTACACATTCCATTCGCCCGGCTTGCAAGTTCCCAAATCAGAGAAAACGAACTGCGTTCCTTTTTGTGCGTTAAACTGGTTGTAGTATTTGGCAATGTTTGCGGCGCAATGTGAAGCTTTATTGTCGGGATGGTCGTCATATATCCCGCTTACCATTCGCATATCAAGCGACATCTTACGGGCGTAGTCCGTGGCAATAAGCATCTTTGCTTTTTCTTCCCTTTGGGATAGCGGCAATCTGCCGAGCAAAGTCGCATCGCCCGTTTTGGCGAACAGCATCAGGCTTTGTATAAAATCTTCTTGGTCGGGCGTTGGCGGTATATTGTACAATACCTCTTTCTTTTCGGGGCGGTCGATACCAATATCCTTTGCCGTTCTGTAATCTGTAATTTCAGAATAGAACTGCGCCAGTTCCGGCACTTTGATGAAGTAGCGGAAACGCTCTTTAGCAACTATATTGTTGGCTACTGAAAATTCATAATCGGTGGTTTTCCTTGCATAGATAGCTGCCCACGCATCAAAAGAATGAATGCCCTGTTTTTCCAATGCACGAGGGCGCAGGTATTTGAACAGCAGGTACAATTCTGTCAGCGAATTGCTGATGGTAGTACCCGAAAGAAAAGTTGCCCCCATATCCGCATTGGTACGCTCCTGAATGGTGCGGATAGCAAAGAGCAGGTTCAGTGCCTTTTGGCTCCCGTCCACGTTGCCCAGTCCGGCAACCCGTGTATGACGGGTGTTGAACATCAGGTTTTTGAACTGGTGGCTCTCGTCCACAAACAAATGGTCGATGCCCATCATCTTAAAGTCCACTATATCATCTTTGCGGTTTTCAATATCGTGTTGCAACGTTTTCAGCTTTACTTCAAGATTTTCTTTCCGCTTGATAACTCCGGCAAGCATCCCTCTTGTTACTTCCTTACCTTGCGATTTCAGCGCATCAAGGTTACGCTCCACGCTATCCAATTCTATTTCGAGGATTTCTTTTTGTATTTCGGGCGATTGCGGTATCATACCGAACTGGTCGTGTGTCAAGATAACAGCATCCCAGTCGTTGTTTTTAATATCTCCGAAAATCCGCAGGCGTTTTTTGGGTGTAAAATCATCAACACCTGGATAAAGAATTTTAGCGTGGGGATAGGCTTTGCGGTAGTCTTCGGCAATGGCAGGTATATTGGCTTTCAGCCCGATAATCATCGGCTTATGGGCTAAGCCCAACCGCTTCATTTCCTGCGCTGCTGTACACATTATTAGCGTTTTTCCTGCACCTACCTCGTGGTCGCAGATAGCACCATTGTTCAGCTTAATCATCCAAACCGTGTCCTTTTGGCTGGAATACAAATCTTCAATTCCGAGTGCTTTGCGGTCTAAACCGGGAAAGTTCTGGTGAGTTCCGTCGTAATTCGGACGGACAAAGCAGTTAAACGTGTCGTTGTATTTGTCGGTAAGTCTTGTCTTAAATTCATCATTTTGGGCATGAAGCCAGTCTGTAAAAGCGGTTCGGATTTCATCAATCTTGGTATTCGCCATTTGTATGGCTTCCATATCCCGTACCTTGACTTCTTGATCGCCAACCATCACTTTTTTAGTAATATCAGGCGTAGTATTGACAAGGGCGTGTTTGAGCAGAGCAATCCCGTCAAACGTCCGGCTTTCAGCTTTTACGGCGTATTTATCCCATATATGAACATTCTTTTGTTTACAGCTTACAGAAAAATCATCAGAACTCTCCGAGTAATGAATGTTCACCTCCGTATCAAAAAGATGTGAAGCAAACCGGCCATAAATACCAGTGGGTATCCAACGCTCGCCGAGGTTAAAATCCAATTCTTCAAACTCAATTCGTCTTGGTCGGGCTTCCTCCAAAACGGTAAGGCTTGCTTTAGCCTGTGCATCATCGGGATTACTTTCGAGATACGCTTTGACTTTCCTGGGCTTTTTCCACAACGTTACCTGCAATCCAGCGTTCGGATATCTCGTATTCCTTTTGTAAAGGATTGTAATAAATACGACCGTGTAAGGCTTCTTTCAAAGCGTCATCAGTCATACCACTGATTTCGGACATATAATCCAAATCCACGTTTCCGTACTTATTGAGCGAGGCCGCTAATGCTTCTTCGGGATTGTCCGTTGTTATGGTTAAGGTAGAAAAACTTACAGGGCGACTGAATATATCGGCCTTGTGTACCACGCCACCAACCACACGTTCCAGATAAGGTATTTCCTTTCCGGAACTATCCGTTTTGATGAGCTTGATATTATCGGCACTATTGAGATTTCCGTACCTTTTGACAAAGGCATCATAAAGGCGATTAAGGTTTTCTCTTTCTTCTTTTTGTTCGGTCTGAAATTTTGCCTCTTTATTGTAAAGTTCTTGGTAAACATCACGGACAGCAATATACGCTTCGGCTCTTGCTTTCTGTAAAGTAGGCAATCGCAAAGGATGGAAAACTGCTTTACCATTTGAATTATCTACATCTTGCAAATGACCGACCCAACCATTATCCACGACAAGGCAATCGTTACGGTGGAATGATTGAAGTTTGCCGCTAAATATCGCAGGTGCGGGAATAGTTTCGGGAACTGCTGGTTGAGTAACTTGGTCATTTCCGTCTAAACTTGAAAACAGGTTGCCAATAACTTCCTGTTTTTTGATAGAGTTTGATGTAATTACATTCTCAGCTCTATTAGCAACAGAAGGTGTATAAGATTGTTGCACACTACTGAATAGGTTGGCTTGACGACCTTTTGTACGGCTACTTTTTTTAGTGTTTTGTCTTTTGGTTGATGTAGTCGTTTTAGGAGGAATAATTACCATTGCAGGTTCATTCACATTTTCAAATAAGTCGAAAATGCTTAACTGTTTTAATTCTTGTGCGCTTCCCTGAGTGATGACGGTTTCGATAACTGGAGAAGCTATTTTTGGCTCAATCGGAATTTGGATAATAGGTTCATTGTTGCGTTCGCCTTTGTAAAAGCCTAAATTCAGGTGCTTGCCAAAATCTTCTGAAAGCATTTGTTTGAGGTCTTTGGCAATTCCATCAATTCTGCCTTTATGTGTATAAATGAGTGCAGGTTTTCCGTAAGGGTCGGTATCTAGTTTTTGGTGGGTATGTACAATTCTTGAGTTGTCTTGAAAGTAAGCATTACCAATTGTATTAAATTCCGTTGGTTTGCTTTGACAAAAAAGTTCTTCAATTTCAGTAAGTTTTTGTTTTGCCGTATTCTTTTGGAGGATAATCAGGTCGCTTCCGACTTCTGTACCCGCATATTCTGTAAAAAGATTGTTGGGTAAGCGAACAACTGAAATCAGATTATTATCCTGCATCAACGCCCTGCGTATGGGTTCGTTCTTTTGGCTATTGAGAATGCCTTGTGAGGTTATGTACATTAATAGTCCGCCCTCACGGAGCATATCAGTTCCTTTCAGAAAGAAGTAATTGTGAATGCTTCGTGCAGCTTGTACTTTGGCTGTGTCTTTACTTCTGGAATAAGAAAGATAAAACACGGATGTGTCGCCGAACGGAATGTTACTCGCAACCACATCATAGCTGTTTTTTTCCGTTTCGGGGATTTCTTCAAAACCACTTATTCGGATATTACTTTCAGAATAAAGCTGTTTTAAAATCTTGCCTGTCAACAAATCTTTCTCATAAGCGGTAACATTTACCGATTGATTTTCCGAAAAAGATTGTATGAATGAGCCGATACCTGCGGATGGTTCAAGGAATTTTTCGATGTTCAGACCGCTTTCACGTAAGCTTGCGGAAATCGCATCTATGACCTGTGGCGGTGTATAGAAAGCCGTAAGCACAGAACTTTTTATACTATCTACATATTTGCGGTATTGCTTTTCGTCTTCGGAATTTTCTTTGAGTAGTTGATGGAGTTCCTGTGTCATTGGAAAAAGGTCGTGTTCCGTTTTTCTCCAATGATTGATGTCTGTATTATTCACTATTGGGTTCAACACGAATTTAAGACCGCCAAATCCGCTGTATTGCATCATTAGCAGTCTTTCGCCTACGGTGGCTTGTCGTTTCTCCTTTTCCAGTTTAAAAGCAATTCGTAAGGCATCAATATTCAGTTGGAGATGTTGGCGTTTATTGAAGCCCATGTTCCTCTATCCAGATTGCGATGGTTCCGGTTATTTCGGTATAGAGCAGGTCAAACTCAGGACCGTTTGCGAAGTCATCGGTTAAATCATAGCTGGAGAAAACAGGCTCGCAGACAGGGAGCATTTTAAGTGCGAATGGTCGCAGTTCCTCGTCTGCCATTATGGTGTCAAACTCATTGCATACCACCTGAAAAATGGTGTCGAATTTGGAGAAGCGTAAGCCTTCAAATAGGATATAATTGGCGATCTCATTACATTGGTCGATTGGATTTCCTGAGAGAAAAGCACCTTCATAAGCATTGGCAGCCCACGATGAACGTTGTTCTATAAACTTGTGGTCGTATGCCTTTTCAGGAAAGCTGGCATATAGTAGTTCCTCTAGTCGTAATCTGAAATACGATAGGTCTTTTTGTTGTGTATCCATATAGAATTTGTTTAGAATTATTACCTGCACCATAAATTTAGAGCAGGTCGCATAAGTATTTATGGAAGTGGAATGGTTTGGCTTTGAATGGCGGGATTTGGCACATGCAGATTAATAGCGAGGGATTTAATTCGTATTTTTGTTGAAATAAATAGTTGCACAAAATATGTATTGTTCTAATATTGAGTGTTAGATGTAATGCATAACGAACAACACAAGCAAGAGAAATTAAATCCGAATGAAGAGAAAGTATTGGGTATTATCCCCAAATGTCATGAATGGTTCAGACGAAATAGACTGGAAAAACTCTATACAGAATTTTAAACGAGCATTTATCGGGTATGATGACACACATCGCTTTGGTCAAATCTTTAAAAATGAAATTCGCATTGACGACGTGATACTTATTGCACAAGGACAAAATTCAAACAAAAAATTCTTTTTGTGTGGTTTTGTAGATTCAGAAGCAAAATATGAATATGTGGACGGAACACCAGACAACGCACAAAACCGAAAATTAAAGTTTACAATTCCGAAAGAACGCCTTGACGAATTAAAACTTGATTTCAATGACAGCACTTGGGGTGAATCAAAACAACCTGCAACACTTTATCATTTAAAACCTGATGAGGTTGAAGCAGACAATAAAATTGTAAACTTATTAATTGCGGAATTGAACAAACAAATTATCAAACAACTTATGGACAACGTAAAATTATCTGAAGAAAGACAAACTCAAATCAAAGCACTTTGGAACAAGTTTAAAAGCGAAACCAAAGAAGAATATAAAAAAAGTAATAATGAAGAGATTGATAATTTAATTGTTCAATGGAATCAATACAAGGATAAAATTACAAATGATACATTGAGTTTAGACGAATATACCAATACATTAGGAAGTCCCACAGCAACAATGCCAGGCGGTTATTTGTGCAATTTCTTAGAGCGTACAACTCGAACTGTTTTAGGTTCTTCCAAACCTGGAAATGCGGAAAATTTTGAAGTAAAACTTAATAATGACAATCTAACATATTTCATCAAAAGTCAAAAAAAGCAGAATGCCACTCGACAAGAAGCAGAAACTTTTTTTAACGACAACATTAAAAATTTATTGAGAAGCATTGTTTCGACTCCTGATCCATTAGAAAAGATACGTTTGGTAGAAGAAACAGGTTATAGTGCTAAACAGATTTTGATGAAATTGGCTGTATTAGATAATTTACCAGACTTTTTATACATCTATTCTACACAATGGTTAGAAGAATTATATAACGAGTTTATTGATAGTGATGCCGAAGGAATTTTTACCAAAAACCATCACGTTTGTATAGTAGCAAAAAAGCTATTGGAAGTAAACGAGCAAGACAAAGGCGAACTTATTTTACTTTCACGTTTTTTGTGGCGTTATGGAAATTCAAAAGCTATTGCGGACATAAACAATCCCAATGTTATATTGTATGGACCACCGGGAACCGGTAAAACATATTCCGTTATCAAAAGTTTAGATTTTGTTTGTCAAGGTGACAGTTCTCGATACGAAGTATTACAATTTCATCCGTCATTTACCTACGAAGATTTCATTGAGGGTATAAAACCTAAAGGAGTTTCAAAAGACGGAAACATTCGTTTTGAATTGGTAAACGGCGTTTTTAAGAATTTCTGCATTAAAGCGAAAAATAGCCCTGAAAAATCTTTTTATTTCGTAGTGGACGAAATAAACAGAGCGAATCTTTCAACTGTCTTCGGAGAGACCTTATCTCTTTTGGAAAAAGATTACCGACATAACAGCAAAGGCACCAAGAATTTACTTAGAACCCAATACTCAACTCTTATTGAAGATTTAATTAATGAAGACAACGAAAAATACAAACATTTAGCTTATTGCCTTGACAATAATGAGGTGAAATTTGGTGTTCCCGAAAATGTATTTTTCATCGGAATGATGAATGATGTTGATAAAAGCATTGACGCTTTTGATTTAGCACTTCGCAGAAGATTTAAGTGGATAAGAAAGGATTGTGATTACGAAGTAATTGAAGAAGAAATACGTTTTAGAGGTAAAGAAGAATTTAGCAATATTAGTCAATATGTAAAAGCCTGCGAAAAGTTGAACAACTATATTTCAAACGACTTAGGTTTGGGTAAATCTTATGAATTTGGTCATTCATTTTTTATGAAAATTAGCGACATCGCTAAAAGAAAAGAAATTACCCCAAACAATGTGGAAGTTTTATTCAACTTGTATCTACGTCCAACATTGAAAGAATACTTAAGAGCCGTATTTGCGGAAAGCGAATTAGACAGTAAATTAGTTGAAGCCTTGAATAGATTTAAAGAAACTTTAAAATAATATGAGAGTTAGCGTACCTGTTAATCATAATTTTTATGAAGAAGCACCTATCCGAGAGGCGGATTTAGGCAATGTTTTCAACGTAAAAAAATCAGGTGTGAAACATTTGCAACAAATATTTTCTTCTGTCTATGAACTAAAATTTGGAGCAGAACAGCTAAAACAAGTCAAAGTATTCAACTTCAAACGTAATCGTTATTTCGAACAAGACGAAGAACGTCTTATCCTGAGATTATATTCCAGAGAAAAAATACAACAAGAAAAAGAATTCATTATACAAACTGGCTTGTATGCTGGTGTTCTTTTTCACAAGGGTTGCAAAATCAATATTACAACAAAGTATGGGGACACTTTTTTAAAACGAATGCTCAATTTCGTAAATGATATTTATGTAGATAATGAACAAATCAAAGCTAAAAAAGATGAAACAGAAAATCAATTTTTGTTTATCATAGCCCACTTATTTATTCAAGCATTAGAAAAAGCCGTTGTATTAGGTTTGCCACAACAATACGAAAAACATCAAGAAAGAAGCCATAAAGTAAGAGGTACTATAAATTTTAACGATTATTTGAAAAGAGACATTCCGTTTCAAGGAAAACTAACGACAACCTTCAGAGAGCGGATGTATGTTCAGGAAATTGTTGATGTTCTATACTTAGCATTGAGAAAATTAGAAAGTGTTTTTGGAAAAGAAATTCACAGTCGTTTACTTGGATTGAGCCAATTATTAAAACAGCAGTATTCGGGACGTTTTGCGAGCTACGCAACAATACAAAAAGCTAAGACACACCAAAGCATCGATAATCCAATGTATCATGGTTTTAAAAAAGTTTTGGAGTATGCGGAAATAATTTTACTGAACAAAGATGTAATGCCGGACAATGAAAAACAAAACTTGGCGACAACCGGTTATCTGTTTGACATTGCAGAATTGTACGAAATATATCTTGAAAAACTTTTGAGTAGAAATTTTCCTAACTGGTTTGTTAGTGGACAAGTAGAAATTCCAATTTATCAACAACAGTTTTATCGCAGATCTATGTTTCCTGACCTAATATTGAAACATAAGGTAAGCGGAAAAATTATTGCTCTTGATGCAAAATTCAAAAAAATGGAAATGCAGAGCAAAGACATCGACAGAGCTGACTTACATCAAATACATTCTTATTCTGGTTATTATCAAAATGATTTAGTAGCAAGTGGTTTGATTTATCCATTATCAAAGAAAATAGACTTTGAATATTCTCATACTGAATCTTTATATGGTAGTAGTAGTAATGACGTTCATTTTGTGATTGATGGAATCTTTGTTTTTGAAAATCAGACGATGCGAGAACTAATTGAAAGCGAAAATGAATTTATAAAACGAATTTCAAATTTGAAAAGCAGATGCGATAACTAAGCCTTCTAAAGGAAGGTTTAATTATCGTGTAAAACCTGTAACATCCTACCAACCTCAATATCCATTCTAGAAAAGGCAAACCACTTCTTGCCTAGGTCTTTGAGTGATGCTCCGATATGGTAAAGCTCCACATCGTCAATTATCAGAAATCGGTCGTGAGCATCGGAAAAAATTTCAATTTCAATCCGAGGATATTGACTGTTGTATCGTTTCAAGTCTAACCGTAACTGATTACTGATATTTTTGGTATAGATTGTTGCAGTTACCGATTGCCCACGTTTCCCCAGTAATGTAAGTACCGTATCATCTACGTAATTATCCAGCAGGATAATGTAGGTTTTTGCACTTCGGATAATATCTGAAACAAAGGTATAGGCATCGAAAATTTGTCCGTCATAGAAAACCCCTTTTTCGCTGTGAAGTTTATCACTTTCCAAAGCCTTAAATATTTCTTCAAATTTCCGGTCGGCTTCTAATTGTTTAATTTCAATTTTATCCAATCGATGAAAAAGCGAAGCATTGCTCATTAGCATTCTCCGCATTTCTACAAAAGCATTCATAATCTCAATGCTGACTTTCACAGCTACTTCGCTACGCAATATGGCAGATAGCATTGCGATACCCTGCTCACTGAAAACGTAGGGTAAATAACGCCTTCCACCATAATTCAAACTTGAGGTCACAAATTGTGACCTCAAGTTGATGGCATCAAATTCCTCCTGTACCACTTGGAAACGAAAGCTTTCAGGGAAACGATTGGCATTACGTTTTACTGCCTGATTGAAGACTTTTGTTTCTACCTGATAAATACTTGCAAGGTCGCTGTCGAGCATCACTTGTTGCCCTCTTACAGTATAGATTTGATTTTCTATTTCCTTGCTGGTAATGATAAGTTTGTTTTCCATCACTTTTTGTAGCTTTTATTTTGGGCAAACTCAAAGGAACTTTCTGCATTTTCATTCAACACGATATAAGCATCGAATTTCTTTCCTGCTTTGCTTTTCATTCCTTTGATAAGTGAAGTTTTCTTTTTATTGACAAGATTTTCAATATCGGTTATAACGATTTGTACGCCACACACATTACGGAACTGAACCCAATTACAAGCCTCATCAGTACACTTCACAATTTTACCACGGATAATGAGTTGCTGGCTTTTGCATTTCGGGCAAATGAGTTTTGGCAAGTTGTTTTGGGCAATGGAAGTCTGCAATAGCTCATTGGTAATAGATGAGGCGTAATTTTCCATTTCCTTTTGAAAAACCTTTGCATCCGCTTCGTTGTTTTCGATTTTCTGCAATGTGAGTTCCCATTCGGCTGTCATTGCCACATCCGCAATTTTTCGGTCTTTTACCAATTCGTAAACTTGCAATCCTTTTTCAGTTGGAATTAAAGATTTCTTATCTCGTTGGATATAATTTCGGGTAAATAGGGTTTCGATGATGGAGGCCCTTGTAGCAGGAGTGCCGATACCGATGTTTTGCAACGCTTTCCGTTCGTCTTCATTTTCTATTTCTCTTCCAGCACTTTCCATAGCTGATAAAAGTCCTGCTTCGGTATAAAGTACAGGTGGTTTGGTTTTCTTTTCGAGAACGGAAGCTTCTTTTATTTTGAGTTCATCGCCCTTATTTAGTTCAGGTAAATCCTGTACAGGCTCAGTATCATCATCGGAGAAATTCCCTTTGATGGAACGCCAACCAGGTTCAATTATCTTACAGCCTTTTGCGGTAAAATCATAATGCAATGACTGTAAAGCAACATCGGTTATCTCCTTGATGCAGGCTTGTGAAAGGGCTTCGAGCAATCGAAAGGCAATCATATCATAAACGGAATTTTCCTTTGCATTCAGTGCTGAAGGAATTTTGTCTGTAATCAACAAACCGTGGTGGTCGGTAACACGCAAATCATTCACAATACGTTTATTGAAGCGACCCCATTTCATTTTTGTAATCGCTTGTTTGCAGTTTTCTCTGTCCTGTAAAGCCCTTACGAGATTGGGTATTTCTGCCCACATATCTTCGGGAATATATTTGCTTCCGGTTCGAGGGTAAGTGATAAATTTCTTTTCGTAAAGACTTTGGGCAATATTAAGGGTTTCGTCAGCAGACAAATTCAGTTTTTTATTGGCTTCTTTCTGCAATCCGGTAAGATCGAATAGCAAAGGCGGTTGTTCCATAACGCTTTTGGTTTCTACTGATGTAATTGTTGCCGTTTCGTTTCGTTGAATGGCTTTCAGCGTATCAACGGCAAGTTTTTGGTCTTCCCATTTTGTTTTGGAAATACTTTTAAAATCTATCAACTCTTTATTATGCGATAGCTGTATCTGCCAATAATTCTTAACCTTGAAATTCTTGTTTTCCAAATAACGTTTGCATATCAAAGCCAAGGTAGGCGTTTGAACTCTTCCGAGGGAATAGATACCATTTCCTGCGGCAATGCTCAATGCTTGTGTAGCATTGATACCGACTAGCCAATCAGCACGGCTTCTACCTTGTGCTGCTTGGTATAATCCGTCAAATTCTTTTCCTGGTTTTAGGTTTTCAAATCCTTGCTTGATGGCTTTTTCGGTCAACGAACTTATCCAAAGGCGTTCAAATGGCTTGTTGCATTTGAGGTATTCGTATATATAACGAAATATCAATTCGCCTTCACGGCCTGCATCGGTAGCCACAATAATGCTCTCGCTTTTATTGAAAAGCTGTTCAATAATTTTTAGTTGCTTTAACGCTCCTGTATCGGCTGTATAGCCTTTATCTTTTTTTACTTTCCGAACAGTTAATAAAAAAGGATTGGGTAAAATTGGTAACGCTGTTTTATCAAATCCCGAAATTCCATAATCTTCGGGCATTCCCAACCCTATTAAATGTCCGAATGCCCAGGTAACAAAATAGCCGTTGCCTGTCAGGTAGCCATCCTTTTTATCGGATGCACCTACAAGTCCGGCTATTTCCCTTGCTACGCTTGGTTTTTCTGCAATAATTGTCTTCATATTTTATTACATTTTTCTGCCTTTTGATTTGGCAGGTGTTTCGGGTTTCTCTTGTTCCTCCTGTTGCTTTTTATTTTTCGGAGCTTGCTGTCCTTTCTGTAGAGGTTCTTTAATCTTTTTGGTCGCTTCATTGGTTTTACCCTCCGAATTGACAGCGGTTTGAGTTTTGTGGGCTTCCGTAGGTTTTGCCTGTTCTTTGAGCTTGTTAGGGTTTTGGAAGGAAAAACCAGTTTTACCAGTTTCTTTGTTCAGTGTGATATACCCTTGGTATTTCTGACCTTTTTTATCTATCAGCCCATCTACATAAACAGTCTGACCTGCTTTGAACTTATTGTATTGTTCATCATCCAATTCTTTACCTCTAAAAGTCCTTGGTGCTTCCTGCGACTGATTTTGTTGACTTTTTTGTTGGTTATTTTGCGACTGCTGATTGTTGCCTCTGTCAAACAGGAACTCTACATATCGTTTGTCTGCATTGAACTGTACTGTTGCCGAAAATTCTGTTCCTTTTTTAGAAATCATACCCTCTATTTGAAGCGGTTTACCCTCCATTAAAGTTTGCTTTTGAGTTTCATCAAGTTTTACTCCTTTTATTTCGTCAGGTATCTTAATGAAATCGGTTTTTAGGGCAACCAATTCATTTGTCAGTCTGTCCACACTAATGATTGATGGAATGGTTTCTCCTGTTTTCGGATTGGTCAGGTTGACTACACGCCCCATATTTCCGGTATTTAGCAAGTTATCCTTGTCATCTTGATTGAATTTATGTCCGAAAAATTCAAAGTTGAGGTTGGGCTCTTTACGGATACCGTGAATGGCAACTACGATTTGCCCGTTATCATTCGGCTGTAGCGACAAACGAGCATCCATACGGGTAACGGCTGTGCCGAGGTTCAGGCTCACAGGAACCAGTTCATTGGTCTTGTAGCCTTTTAGCAGCGGGTCAAGAAGGTTCATTTTTTCAAGTTTTTCTTTACTCAACCCAAGATTGTTCATCGTCTCCCAATCTATCTGTTCCGGCTTGTAGCGGTATTCGCTTGTTTCTGGTGTTGTCTGTGTTGTTTCCATATTATCTTGATTTTCTTGTTTTTTATCCAGATTTAACTCTGGTTTTAATTCTTGATTTTTCATCACTTTTTCTCCCTCGGGAGTTGGATTGTTTATTTGTTGCTGCATTTCCTGTGCTTTCTCAACTGCAAGAGGTGCAGGTACCTTGAAGAATGAAAAATTGCTAGGGTTCTTTAGCTGGCTAAAAAAGTTGGAAAAGAAGTTGGAAAAGAAGTCTCCATGTTTGTCCACCCGCATAAACTGGTTCTGATTTTTTTTCGTAGGATCAACGGTTTCCATATTCCCGTTATCATCAATACTCTTTACAGCCTGAATTTTCTTTTTCTCTTTATCCAATACTAGCAGTATGTCTGAAAATTGTTCGGGCATTTTTTGTGTTGTTGTTTCTTCACTCATACTATCAAATATTTATTATTCATTGCCGAATGTATAAGAAACGTTCATTGGTTTAGGACAATTGGCAGTTAAAGGCAGCATTTGTCACTGTTTGGCGTTATTTATTTGGCGGGAGGATTAAAACTTTCCCTGATAAACTGGTGTACATCCGATAGTTTGTAGTAGAGTTTTCCGCTAATTGTATAGTAAGGTAGCTTACCGATGGAGCGATACCGTTGTAATGACCGGTTACTTATTTTCAACATCTGTAGCAAATCCTGATTATCCAATAATTCTTCACCGTCTATACTGTTACGGCTTCTCTTGCTTTCATCTATATGCTCTTTTAATAGATCAAGACGTTCTAAAATACGCTCCATCCACGCTATAAATTCAATTCTGTCGATATTCATATTCATATGTTTAATGGTAGTCTTATTGTTTGCCAGTCTTCAATTTTCTGCCTTTTTCGATATAACTTTTGCCTTTTTCCATCAGCTCTTTTACATACTCGTCACTGGTTTGTACAGCATTGGCGTTTAGCATATCCTTGATGGCCCCAATGGTATAGAAATATTGTCCATAAAACTTTGAATAAGCTATCTCACCCTTAGTACGCATTCGCCATAGGGTTTTCTCGCTGATATGCAGATATTGGCATACCTCATGGTTATTCAACCATAGGTCGTCGTAGCTATTTTCCTCCTGTCTTTTAAGGTAATCGGCAATGGCATTGATACGGTTGTTCAACTGTTTCCATGCCTCTTCTTCAATTGTTATAATTTTCATTGCACAACTCTTTAATGTCACTTATGCAAAATTGAGAAGTTTGGCAGGGTTTGTCTGCCAAGCCTTACCAATTGGTTTGGCTGTTTTTTCAAAATTATCACAATTAGGAAAAGTCCTTGTTTTACAGTGCTTTCAAGGCATTAGAGGCGTTTCAGAAAGGAGTTTTGCTAACATTTGCCAATTGGCAGATATGGGTAAATGAAAAAGCAGTACGTTTTTGGTACTGCTTTTAATTTGTTTGAAATGTAAGCTGTATAAAATGGCTAAAGATCTTTATCCATGTATTCTTCGAGGGAAATTTTGAGCTGGTCTAAAAAAGCGGTTCGAGAACCACTTCGTGTTTTCATGCGATGAAATGCATGGTGCAAATCACCTAAAGAAATACGAAATAGTATTTGAAACATAAGCCCCATTTTTCTAATTCCTATTTTGCCATGCGAAATTACTCCAGAAGCATGAAGAGCATATATAAGTTCTATAAGGGCATTTTTGCTATCAGTCCAAAACACATCCTTTGTGGTTTCTGAGTTTTTTAAAACCGTATCAGGATTTTCATCTGGATTTATTTTTGTCAAGAGGTAGGTGTACAATAATTCATTAGAAATTATCCGGGCAACTTTGTAATCAAAAAATGTTGAGAAGGCAGGGTCAATTTCAAAGACAATGCTGTTTAATCCATCGTGATAATTAATATTCCCTCTTTTAAAGTAGGTGTGATCACGGTCTGTCCGGCCTGAACGGTAATACCGATAAAAATCAGAATTGCATATATGTTCAGTATATTCTTTTTTAAGATTAGCTAAATGGTTGGAAAAATAACTGTAATGCATATTGCCATTACTGACGGGACAAGTAGTTTCTATACGGTAGACTTTATTATAATAAATCAGTTTACCCAGTATTTGAGGTTTTATGGTACGGAAGAAATGGATTTCTTCGGCATCATTCTTAAATTCATTTTCAATGATGTACTTTTTAACCGAAAATAAAAGATCCTGAAGATATACTGTCATTTCATAAGCTTCATCAATTAATCGCTTACTTACAGATGAAGTCTTATCCTCTTTATTGTGAATTTCTAAGATGATGTTTTCTAACGAGTATTTCATAGCGTCTGTTTATTACTGGATTTAGGTAATTCATTTTCATTTAATAAGATATTGAGAAAAACACCTGAATATTATCTTAACTTTTTATCACCACACCTTTACATTATAATATTGCAAAAGAGTTTCTTTATAATCGCTATAAAGCTCAAAACATAAAACTTAGTGCATAACAACTATTCTTTTCAATTCAAATAAACAATAGGAGCAAAAGCGATTTTTTCTGAAAAATCTAAATTATGTTAGTCTTATAAACTTTAGTACATTCTCATCATAACAATCTAAAAAATTATGGATAAAGTGAACTTGCAATATAAAATGACAAGTCAAACCCTTCAAAAATATTACAATTCTACCAGTTAAACAAAAATAGTTGGTATATAATTTAGTGCTAGATATTGATTTGAGAATTTATTAGGACGGAGATTGCAGAGGGTTGTCTGCCCCATACACATGAATGGGCGTTAGTAATTCATGATATACATGCCTTCATGGGCGCTTGCTGATAAACAGCATCAATGCCTAAGCCTATATAAACACAGCAGTTTTGGAATTCAGAAAGAATGCTATTACCCTTTGTCTTTTTTTAACTTCAGGCTTTTCTTTTGGTTGTAGCGGTTCATTTTATCGGTAGTGCCACATGCTTTGATACTACACCATTTCCTGCTGGAGTTTTTGGTTTCGTCCAAGAAAACCCAGCCACACATCGGGCACTCTTTAATTCGTTTTGTCTCATGGTCGGTTAAAAGTTCCGACAACGATTGCACCGCTTTCCAAACAGGGGACAGTAAGTCGTTTGCGGAATCTATTTGACTCATAGTGAATTTGCCATCTATATAAAGTAAACGCTGTCTTGATATCGCATCCACAATCAAAAGATTAGCAGCAGGCAAATAGGCTGATTTTTTATCATTATCATCTTGTGCTACAGCAGAAATCAGCCCTTGTAGTACTTTGCGTATTTCTTTGATGCGATGTAAAGCGATCAAAGCTTGCTCGGGCTGTTCATTTGCTAATTCTTTTAAGCTTTCAAGACGTTCTCGTGGAGAAATTTCCAATTTATAACACCATGCAATGAAATCATCATATACTGCAAAATAGTCATAGTTTTTAGCGGTTTTCCAGGTACTGACAGTATTGACGAAATTACAGCACAATACAGTGCTGTCGATACTCAATGTCTCAATACTACGAAATTTCCCCATAAGACAAAGTTATGCTATTTACTACTTAAACCTAAGGATACAACTTAAAATGTTTAATAATGTGACCGTATCTCTATCAAAAGCTTTAGCGCAGATATATTCATTTCTAAATTATGGTGACTGAATAAAATTTTTACGGTTAGTGTTGTCCGTATTTTAAAAATATGTAAATTTACCATCTAAATCAAAATAGTTGGTAAATATTTTTTAGATTGGTGTAGCGTTTTTAGTGTGGAGGTCGTATTAGTCTAAAATTTTAATCACTTAAAAACTTAAAAAAAAATGAAAACAAATTTAATTTATGCAGCCTTCGCATTGCTTTTTTGCTTTGCTATTACTTCATGTGAAAAATCCGACAACAATCCGGAAACAGTTCTTGAAAACAATCTGCTGAGGAGTGCCGAAAAATATGCGGAACTGGTAGAGAAAAGAAATGATGGAGATTTCAATATTGAAGACATTAAGAGAAATGGTAACATGCTAACCATTAAAGTTAAAGGTGGTTGCAATCAAGACGATTTCCATGTCGTGTGGGACGGATCTATAATGTTTTCCAACCCCGGGCAGATCAATCTTGTGCTCAATAACAAATCTCAAGAAGACTGTGGCTTAGAAAAAAAATTTGATATCAACGTAGACCTTAGCAAGGTTGTTGGAAAGTACGACGCCAAGGACTTTATTTTCAACGTAGCCAATGGTTCAAAAAAACAGGATAAATCATTAAATCCAAATGGATCCATTACAGTCAAGTAAAATTTGTCCCATTAGGTCATATTCACTGTAGTAGTGTATTCGTCAGGTTTAATTCTGTATTACAAAATTGACTTGACGAATTGTAAGACTGCTAAACCTTTTTAAACCTGATACTTAAACTTCATTTCAAATATTAATATTAAATGGAAGCAACCACCACCAAGTTCCAACAAACGATCAAGGAATTAACGGAAATGTTAGAAGCTTTTAGTACTGAACAGCTAAATAAAATTCCTTTTCCAAACAGTTGGACAGCAGGTCAGGTCGGTGATCATCTTTTAAAATCGTATGGTTCATGGAAAATCTTCAAAGGCGAGACAGAGTTTGCCGATAGACCGTATGACGAGAGCTGCAAACTACTAAGTGAGCTTTTTTTGAATTTTAATATAAAGCTAATCGCAGAAAATTCGGATGCTATTTATCCATCAGGTGGATATATTGAAAAGGAAAACTTGGTTTTGAATATACAGACTGTAAGTGACCGTATCATTAGCTTCTCCAGCCGAAACGATCTCAGGGTGCTATGCTTAGATTTTGAATTTCCAACATTGGGACATATGACACGGTTTGAATGGTTGCATTTTTATGTTGTGCATACTCAAAGACATATTAAACAATTGACAAAAATTTTTAACATTTTAAATAGCCTTAGATGAATAAGCCCCTTATCGTCAGCAAAGAAAAGATAATAGATGCAACACAACCTGAAGTTTGGGAAGTAATCACAACTCCTAAATATTTTAAAGATTGGATGCTTGTACCTGCAAAAACCAAAGATGAAAAAGCCATTGGATTAGGAAGTAAAATTTATTGGATCAATGATAATGACATCGTTTACCTTGAAGGTGAAGTCATAACATTTGTTCCGAATACAAAACTGGTTATTTCATTACTCGATATCAGTTGGGACAAAAAGGTTCCGAAGGACAGTGTAACGTATGAATTTCATCTAACGGGAACGAAAAGCGGAACGCTGATCAAGTTTCTCTTAGGTGACCTTTCAATAGACCCAGAAGGTGAATCTTGGTATAATTCTTATAAAGACAGTGACGAAATAGGTTCCATAGAAAAAGTGATTAAAGTTAGAAAGATTAGGCAAACCAGCCGTACATAACATTTTAATCATCTCATAGGGTCAGTCATAATATTTGAATAACATTATATAAACTTAGAAATGCGTAACCTAGTTGTTTTTGAATGTCCTTCAAATTTAGGTCTCAAAAGAATGTCGTATGCTAAAGAACCTGGAGTAAAAAAATTTCCTGTCCTGCTTAATCAATTGGGATTTTATACTGCCATAGGCTCTACCAAGACAATTCATATTAAAGCGCCCAAACACTCAATGGAAATTGATCCAATAACAAATATTAGAAATGCCCGAAGTATAATCAATTATTCACTTCTTCAAGCAGATGTAATTGGAAAACAAATAAGTGAGGATACTTTTCTGTTGATATTAGGGGGTGATTGTAGCATACTGATAGGGAGTGCAATTGCATTTAAAAAGAAAGGGCGTTTTGGTTTATTTTTTCTTGACGGCCATACGGATTACATGATTCCAGAGTGCTCACATACACATGGTGCTGCCGGAATGGACTTAGCTATTGTTTGTGGATATGGTCATGACAATCTAACAAATATAGATAATCTAAGTCCTTATTTTGAAGCTCAAAACGTTTTTTGCGTCGGAAACAGGGAGTATGACGAAGAATATGAGAAACCAATTAGAGGTTCTGAAATTCATTATTTTCCTCTAAATGAATTACGGAAAATCGGCATTCAAAATGTAATAAACCACTTTTTTGACATATTATCTAAAAACCAACTTGATGGTTTTTTCATCCATTTAGATGTAGATGTATTGGATGATACAATAATGCCAGCCGTAGATAGTAGGCAGAGCGGCGGATTATCCTATCCCGAATTGAAGGAAATATTAACCCTCTTATTCAAACATGATAAGATTTCCGGAATGGAAATTACAATTTTTGACCCCGATTTAGATCCTGACAAGGAATATATTAATGCGTTTATGATGAATATGATACCTATTATTAATAAAATTAAAACTACATGAAACTTTACGGAACTTCTGTTTTACTATTATTATTCATGCTTATATCATGTGGTCAAAAATATGGTGCAAATCTCCCTTTCAATTCACAACAAGCATCAAAAGATTCAGCAACATTATTTGCAGACGGGATTATTTCAACCCATCTGAATGAATATAATATAACTTTTTCACCAGACGGAAATGTGGTGTTATTTACCATTGCAAATACCACTACCGCAAACAGGTTCTACACAATTTTCATTACAGAAAAGGAAGAAGGCAAATGGACAAAACCTGAAATCGCCCCATTCTCGGGACAATTTAGTGACGCCGATCCCTTTTTTGCTCCGGATGGGGAAAAGCTCTACTATATATCAACCAGGCCGATTTTACAAGGACAACCAAAATCGGATTTCGATATTTGGTGCGTAGATTATGCAAATGGAGATTTCAGCAAACCAAAACATTTGGGTAACGAAATCAATTCGGAAAAAGACGAGCTTTATCCAGCTATCTCAAAAAAAGGGAATTTATTTTTTTCCGCTGAAAATGGCGAAAACGGATATGATATAATGCTATCTAAATATAGTAACGGTAAGTATCTACCTCGTGTAAGTTTGAGTGGCTCTCTTAATACAACGAATATCGAATTTGATGCATTTGTTCATCCTGATGAAAAATATATAATTTATACGGGGATAGGATATAAAGATGGTTATGGAAGCGGAGACTTATATATAAGCTATAATAGAGAAGATCTTTGGACACACGGAAGGAATATGGGAAAGCAGGTCAATTCCCCGCATATGGATCAATGTCCTATGGTTTCAACTGATGGTAAATACCTGTTCTTTACTTCTTTTAGGGATGGTCAACCTTATAATAGCAAAGAACCAATGACCACAAAAGAATACCTCGATATGTTAAACTCGCCCTTAAACGGGCTTGGAAATATTTTTTGGATTGATTTTCCAAAAGCTTTCCAATAAGGAAAATTATACAAATGAATAATCTATAATTGAAATGCGAATAGCTACAGAAAGACTTACTTTATCGCCAATATCAGAAAAAGATACAACTTTTGTTTTTGAGCTTTTAAATACTGAAGGATGGGTCAAGAATATTGGTGATCGTAACATTCGTTCAGAAAAAGATGCAAGGGAGTACATCCAAAAAGTAAATAGTAATCCGCATATCACCTATTTGACGGTAAAGTTAAAAAAAGAAGGATTGCCAATCGGTCTGGTGACCATCATCAAGCGAGACTATTTACCATCTAAAGATGTAGGTTTTGCCTTCTTACCCCAGTTCTTTCATAAGGGCTATGCGTTTGAGGCCACCAAAGCTGTTTTGCTGGCTATGGTAAGTAGCAATGAGTTTGATATTATTCTGGCAATCAGCCTGCCGGATAATAACCCTTCGATAAAGCTGATTGAAAAACTCGGTTTGAAATTTGAAAAAACGATTAATCATGAGAACAGTATTCTAGGTGTCTACAAAGCTTCAAAGGAAGAATTGTTCCCAGATAATGAAGCAAGAATTTCTTACCATACGATAACTTGACCTAAATAAAGTTGTGATAATTTTATACGATTAAACTTGAACGGATGAATAAATTGAAAACTAATAGAGATAATATTTTCTGTTGGAGAAGATAAAGAGTATAAATGCGGAATGATGACCGCAGTTATCAAAACTAATGAATTTGAAAAAGCAAGACACTTTATAAACCTATAAAAGCCAAATGGAACCAATAAAAATATTATTCGCTCATAGCGGTGGTGGACAGGGAAGTAAAGGACAAGGTAGTTTTGACTTAGTAGAGTACCTAAAGAATGAATTGGGAGACGAATTTGAAATTCTTTACCCGATTATTGATGACCCAGAAGCTCCAACCTATCAAATGTGGAAAAACCTTTTCACGAAAGAGTTTAAGAAGTCAGACCAACCAACTGTCCTAATTGGACATTCATTAGGAGGTTCAATGTTACTAAAATTTATTTCAGAAGAAAAACCAAATCTCTTGATTTCATCACTGCATTTAGTTGCGACACCTCTTTGGGGAAAGAATGGCTGGGAAGTGGACGACTTTGAACTGAAGGAAAACTTTGAAGTGGAACTCAAACAAATAAAAAGGATATTTCTCTATCAATGTAAGGAAGATGCAATTGTCCCTTTCAACCATTTGAATTTCTATAAAAAAGCATTTCCTAATTCAACCGTAAGAGTTTTGAAAGGAACAGACCACGCATTTGCGAATGGGCTATATGAATTGGCTGACGACATTAAAACAAACATTCATGTTTAAAAAATAAAAGAAGGAACAACGACCCACTAACAACAGCTAAGTGGTTATCGTAACTCACAAACTTAAAAAGGATAGAAATAACAACTAAATAAAATTGATATGCAAACAAACCATCAATCAAAGTATCAAACCATTATCAAAGCGCCCATTGATAAAGTATGGCAGGCGCTAACCAATCCCGAAATCGTAAAGCAGTATTTTTTCGGTTCGAACCAGCAAACAGATTGGAAGGTTGGCAGTAAAATCTTGTGGACAGGGGAATATGAAGGAACTTCCTATATCGATAAAGGTGTAGTTCTGGAGTACTTGCCAAATAAGAAACTTTCATATAGTTATTTAAGCAGTTGGAGTGCATTGGACGATAAGCCCGAAAATTATCTATTGGTGTCTTATGAAGTAACCGAAACTGAAAGCGGAACTGAGCTAACTATTACACAAACAAACTATGATGAGGAAAAAGCAAAACATTCTACTGAAAATTGGGGTGTTGTCATAGATGGGCTAAAAAAGATTATTGAATAAAGAATTACAAATGAAAATTTCACTGACCCTCTTATTCTTGTTTTTTTCTGCAACGTTAACTTTTGGACAGAAGCCAACACTGGAACAAACAGGTGTTGCCAAACCTTTCATTCTTGGTGTGGTTGATGAAATCTATTCAAAAGAACTTGCTGAAAAGAGAACATTGAACATCTATCTGCCCGAAGGCTATAATCCGAAGGACACCGTACATTATCCTGTCATCTATTTGCTTGACGGCTCGGCGGATGAAGACTTTATCCATATAGTTGGGCTTGTACAGTTCAATAGTTTTGAATGGGTTAACCAGATTTCAAAATCAATAGTGGTAGGTATCGCAACCGTTGACAGGAGAAGGGATTTTACATTCTCTACGACCGTGGCAGAAGAGAAAAATGCAAACCCGACTTCGGGGCATTCTGATAGATTTATATCGTTTATCGAAAACGAATTACAGCTGTTTATTCAGGGAAAATATAAGACAAGTTCTTCAAAAACCATTATTGGGCAATCATTAGGGGGACTTTTGGCAACTGAAATCCTATTTAAAAAACCAAAACTTTTTAACAATTACATCATTGTCAGCCCCAGTTTATGGTGGGATAATGGGTCGCTGTTAAACCAGTCTATTGCCAATCTTGAGCGTACCGATATTTATATCGGAGTTGGTAAAGAAGGTTTGGCACCCACCAAAATTCCCCGTGTAATGGAAGTAGATGCAAATTTTTTAGCCGATAAGATCAAGAACCTTAATACCAGAAACATAAATGTTTATTTTGATTATCTGCCACAAGAAAATCATGCGACTATAATGCATCAAGCTGTTTTTAATGCTTTTAAACTTTTTCATCAATAATCAAATGGCCATTTAAAATTTAAGTAAACGGACAAGAACTAATACAATCCAAAAAAATAAAAATTATGAGCAAAATAATATTTGACAGCGGAATATCGCTTGACGGCTTTTTCGCAGGAGATAACAGGGGACCCAGTAATCCAATGGGTGGAATTTCAGGAAAAATTCATTTATGGACACTTAATCAAAAAGCATTTTGGGAATACCTTGGGTTTGAAGGAGGAAAAGAAGATAGTTTTGAAGGTCAGCTTATTAGAGATGTAAATGCAAGAACGGGTGCATTCATAATGGGAAAGCGAATGTTTGAGGAAGGCGAGGCAAGTTGGCCAAATGACCTATACAAAGCAGATGTATTTGTATTAACTCACGAAATACGAGACCCTTGGGTACAAGAAGGTACGACAAGGTTTTACTTCATAAATGACGGAATAGAAAGCGCATTACAAAAGGCTAAAAAATCAGCCAAGGGAAAGGATATTAGAATACAAGGTGGTGCAAACACTATTCAACAATTTCTAAATGCAGGAGTTGTGGACGAATTCTTCATTCATATTGCACCTGTTTTTATAGGCAGTGGAATTCGTCTTTTTGATGGCATTGACAAAGACAAGTACGAAGTTAAAATCGTGGAAGTAATCCCATCTGACTTGACTACTCATTTGAAATATAAACTCACGAAAAAATAAAAACATCTGATATGCCTAGAAGCAAACTATTTGAAATGAACAACGTTGGTATCGTTGTGGAAAATCTTGATAAAGCAATTGTTTTTTTTACAGAAATTGGGCTTACACTGGAAGGACGTATGATAATTGAGGATGAGTGGGCTGGACGTGTGACGGGACTTGAAACCCAATCGGTAGAAATTGCGATGATGGTTACACCTGATGGACACAGTCGCTTAGAACTTTCAAAATTCCTTACTCCTGCAATAATTTCAGACCACAGGACGGCACCAGTTAATTCCCTTGGCTATCTCCGTATTATGTTCAGGGTCAACAATATTGATGAACTGTTATCCAGACTTTTGAAACTCGGTGCTGAAATAGTTGGAGAGGTGGTCAACTACCAGAACGTCTATCGGCTATGCTATATACGCGGAACAGAAGGGCTTCTTATTGGACTGGCCGAGCAACTTGGTGAGCAAACAACGAAAGATGTCTTAGAAAATTCTTGACATTTAATAAGGAAATTGCAGCGACCAACGGTGCCAAAAGCATGTGTTTAGCGAAAAATGTAAATATTAATCATCTTATTTTAAGTTGTTTGTAATTAATTTTAAAAATAATTTCAAAAACCATTTGACCCTAACGTTACGTCATATCATACCTTTGTACAGTCGATAAATAATAAGAAAGAATGAAAACTCTTACAGTTAAAAAATTGGCGGAAATATCGGGTGTGAGCGTACGCACACTTCATTATTATGACCAAATCGGCTTGCTCAGTCCATCAGTAAGAACCGAGAAGAAATACAGGCTTTATGGAAATGACGAGCTATTGCGCTTACAGCAAATTCTGTTTTTCCGTGAACTGGACTTTCCACTCAAGGATATTCTGGAAATGATGGACGAGCCTTACTACGATCTGGTCAAAGCGCTGATGCAGCACAAGTCAGCACTGCTCAACCGTAAAAGAAGAATTTCTGACTTATTGAGAACGATCGACATCACTATTAATAATCTTAAAAAAGGAGAAATGATGAAAGATCCAGAAGAACTGTACAAAGGTTTTCCCAAAGAAGTTGGAACGGCCTACAGAAAAGAAGCAATTAATAAGTACGGCGCACAAACCGTTGAACAATCTGAAAAAGAGCTGATGCAGCTTGGTAAGTCGGGTGTTGAAGCGCTTCAAAAGGAAATGGAAAACGTTTTCAGCGAACTATTTGCACTGAGAAACGAAAGTCCGGAATCGGACATCGTACAACAACAGATTGCAAGGCATTATGGGATGATCAGCAAATTTTGGGGCAATTCAGTTGTGCCAGATCAAAAAGCTTGTGCTTATGCGGGGCTTGGTGACATGTATGTGAATGACGAGCGCTATTTAGCTAATGTTACAGACGGAAATCCGCAACCTGAATTTGCGCTGTTCTTGCAGAAAGCAATGAAATATTTTGCAGAAAATAATTTGGAAAAATAACGTAAGCAAAAAAATAGTTAGGGAAAGTCCTGATAACACCGGGCTTTTCCTTATCCTAATAAAAAGATGACAGTATGAATGAAACAGATCTAATTAAGGAATTTCAAAACATTGAAGATATCTTCAACCGGGCGGTCGTCACCAATGACATCGCAGAAATAAAAAAATGTATCACATCCGATTGGGTGTTGGTAGACAGTCAAGGTGGAATTATACCACAAGAGCGATTTTTTGAAGTTCTGAAACAAGGGTTGCTATCCCATTCGGCGATGAGCAAAGAAGTGTTGCGGGTAAAAATGTATGGCGATGTAGCACTGGTAACTGGCCGGGGACAAAATACCGGAACCTGGCAAGGAGAACCAATGGAAGCTGATGAATGGATTACAGATGTGTACAAAAAAGACGGTGACGAATGGATGTGTGTACTGACCCATTTGACCCCGGTAAAAAAATAATTAGTTATGGTAACAGTTGAAAAATTGCGGAAACTGGCGCTTTCCTTCCCTGAAACCACGGAGGAACCCCACTTTGAAAAGACTTCCTTCAGGGTGAAGAAAAAAATATTTGCAACGTATGACGATAAGCTCAAAAGAGTTACCGTCAAGTTATCAGAAATAGATCAGGATATTTTTTCTTCCGCAGATAAATCTGCCATTTATCCGATAAAAAACAAGTGGGGCAAGCAGGGCTGGACTATAATAGAGCTAGAAATGGTAAGTTGGGAGCTTTTCGTTGAAATTTTGACAACGGCGTTCTGCGAAGTCGCACCCGAAAAACTAGGCACCTTAGTTAGATCAGATAAAAATGGACTAAATAACTAAATATACGCTTGCATGGCCATTGAATTTACTGATATAAGCAACCAAAAGCTACTATTAAAACGGCTAACTGAAAAAGATGCTATTGCATTTCACAGTTTGTATTTCCAAAAAGACGGGCAGGAAATTGAAAAAGTCGAATCAAAGCAGAACAGCAGAGTACCTTTTGAGTTTACCGAAAATATCATTTCCCAATGCAATGATATTTTCACAATACGCACCACCGTAAACCCAGAAAAAATCATCGGAGATTGCGCATTGCACCATTGGAACAAACAGAAGAACGAAATTGAAATCGGCGGCTCACTGGTTCCCGACTATTGGGGAAAAGGTTTGATGGCAACAGCCTTTCTCTTATTGATCCCCTATGCGCAAAAGATATATGCAATAAACAAAATCGTAGCGAATACAACCGCTGAAAATATAAACGCATTAAAATTCGCCGAAAAACTAGGTTTTAGAATAGTAGGAACTATGGAAAACAATGTACTGTTAGAAAAAAATTTATGAGATATTTTGGTGAATTGATTTAAAACCGAACAATGACAAAACGTGAAGAAATTATAAAAAATTATGTTGACGGCTATAATGCATTCGACATTGACAAGATGGTCCGGGATTTTAACGAAGCTATCATTTTTAAAAACATCAATCATAATGAAGTTACGATGGTGTTAAACGGGATTGTAGCGTTTAGGAAACAAGCTGACCAGGCAAAATCCTATTTTGAAAGCAGGCTGCAAACCATAAAATCATTCGAGCATAAGAGCGATACCACAGAAATTGAAATAGATTATGTTGCAACTTTAGCTTCTGATCTTCCGAACGGTTTAAAAAAAGGCGAGCAAATTGAGTTAAGCGGAAGATCCATATTCAAATTTTCTGATGATCAAATTGTTGAATTAATCGATATAGCTTAGTAAGCGGTACAGATACGAATCATTTAAAAAATTGATCTGACAAATGACAATTGAAACACACCATACCAACAATTTAAAAATAGCTGAAATTATTTCTGATGAAATTATTTTAAGATCCGTGGAAGATGGATTAGATCTACTGGGCAATCTATATTATCAGGGATTTGATAAGATTCTTATTCATGAAAAAAATATTTCGCCCGATTTTTTTGATTTAAAAACGAGAATCGCAGGTGAGATACTCCAGAAATTTGCTCAGTACCGAATGCCTTTAATCATTATAGGGGATTTTTCAAAATGTGAGTCCCACAGTTTGACGGACTTCATCTATGAAAGTAACAAAGGCCGACAGATCAATTTCGTTGGTTCTCTGTCAGAAGCAATAAACAATAACACATCGGTTGATTGGGATCTGCCATCGTGAGAAAAGAAATATGAAGTAAAATGTGGATCCCAAAGCAAAATAAATGACAACATGTAAATAAAATACGATGAGAAAAATAATTGCAGCAATCAATACAACGCTAGACGGGGTTTGCGACCATACAGTAGGAATTCCTGACGATGAAATACATCAATATTATGCAGGCTTACTGCGCCATGCGGATGCTATTCTGTTTGGGAGGGTAACGTATCAGCTTATGGAATTTTGGCGGACTTTAGTTGAAAAACCCTCCGGCGAAAAATCAATGGACGACTTTGCCGCGGTTATAGATAATATCCCAAAAATTGTTTTTTCCAGAACCCTCGAAAGTGTAGACTGGAAAAGTGCAAGGTTGGCGGATCAAAATATAGAAAAAGAGATATTAAAGCTTAAACAGCAAACGGGGAAAGACATCCTTATTGGTAGCCGAAGCCTGATATTACAACTGATGAAACTTGATTTGATTGACCAGTACCAGCTCTGTATACACCCTATGGTGGCAGGAGGCGGTTTGCCGTTGTTTGAAGACATAGACAGAACTGTTTTTAAACTCAATAAAACAAAAATATTCGGCAATGGAGCCGTAATGCTTTACTATGAACCGACAACGAAAAGCGCTACAAAAGGCCAATGACATCCATCATGTTAACCATCTTATAACAAAGAGAAATGTCAGAGAAGTTACAATCGGTGCTCAAAATGTTTTCCGACTTTGACGAAAACGAGCTGGTTAGAATATTAAGTTGTTTTAAGCGAAAATCCGTCAGCAAAAATGATGTTTTATTGTATGAGGGAAGGATTTGCAAAGAATTTTACTTTGTGACAACCGGTTGTGTCCGTATATTTTTTGTAGATAAAGACGGGCATGAAAAGACAAGATACATTATGCTCGATAATCATATTGGAACAGCTTTGACAAGTTTCATTTCTCAAAAGCCCTCCATCGAAATGATAGAAGCTCTTGAAGATACCGAGCTTTTAGCAATCAGTCATGCGGATTTTTATCGTCTGAATAGCCAAATGGATCATTGGAGAAATTTTTATCAGCGAATTTTGGAAATGGCTTATTCGTTTCAAAACAGGAAAATTGAGCAAAGGGTAACCCTAACAGCGAAGCAACGATATGAAATTATTTTGAATGAAAATCCTGCCTTAGTTCAACAGGTATCCAACAAGATATTGGCGTCTTATCTGGATATCCGGGAGGAAACTTTAAGTAGGCTTAAATCAAAATAGAACGATTTTGACCTATGTCAATAGCAATATGTGTAAGACTAAGCATTTTTGCATTTACAAAACGCAATGCAATGGAAAAACTCACACAACACAATTATTGGACAATAATCGCAACGGGACTGATAGCATTTGTTCTCAGTGGAATTTGGTACAGCCCGATGGTTTTCGGCGAAATATGGGAGATATACCGAAACCCGCCAAACCCCGAAATACCCAGATGGACGATGGCGTTTGCTCCCTTAAGAGAATTGATTGTTGCATATGTGCTGGCGAAATTAATTCTGCTATTGAATTTATCACAATATAAAGACACATTAAAGCTGGTTTTTCTATTGTGGATTTCCTTTCATGCTGTTGGAATGGCGGGAGCAGTTTTATGGGATCACATGCAATGGCAGTTAGGTGCTGTGCATGCTGGCGATTGGTTAATGAAAATGACATTTATGGGAATTGTGTTGACCAAATGGCTTAATAAGAAATCAATATCATTAAATAATCAATAATATGAAAGAATTTGTTTTATTGTTCCGAATGGACATAAAGAGCGCAGAAGCACAGCCTTCAAAAGAGCAAATGGAAATTTACATGAAACAGTGGATGGTGTGGATCAACGATATCGCAGAGAGAGGTATGCTCGCCGATGGTGGAAATCACTTTTCAAAAGATGGAAGAGTCCTAAAACCCAATGACAGAGTTATTCATCAACCTTATATTGCTGATGATGTATCGGTAGCGGGCTATATAATTATCCTGGCTGAAAACTTAGACGAAGCAACTAAAATAGCTAGGAAATGTCCAATACTAAATGGACAAAACACAAGTGTTGAAATCAGGGAAACAGCAAAACCCGGCGAATAGAAATCTATGCGAAATACGAAAAAACCATATAAACGAGATATATTAAATCAGATTATAAATTTTTTCTGGACGGCACTCTGTTTTTCTCCTGTATTTTGGTTTTGGTTTCAGGAAGGAATAGACAATATTTACTTTTATGTATTTCTTGGCGTAGCGTTATTTTTTGGGGCTCTTCCAGGTAAGATATTAAGTAAGTTTACGTTAAGTGCAGATAAAAAGGTTTATGAAAAATATGGGATAAAATTCATCAGAAAATTTGTTCAAAATGGAGATATAGTCAATTCCCGAACAAACGGGCTCGGAGCCCCGTCAATAAAGGGTAAAGCTAAAGCGAGGGACTATTTGAAAACAATTGCCATGTATGAACGCTACCATTGGATCTGTCTGCTCTTTTTTCTATTGACGACCATTTATGGTTTTTTCAATGAACATTTTCTTTTGGGATTTTCTATTTTAGCAGCAAATTTTTTATACAACCTTATTCCAATCTTTTTACAGCAATATAATAAAATCAGAATAAAGAAAATTGTGGATTGATTTGTAAATTCTATTAAGTTTAAATTATTTGAAAGGGTAGTGATTAAACGCTGTTCTTTTTATTATTTGACTAAAGATCTATAAGGGAAATATGTTACTAAATAGTTACCAATTATATATTCCATTCATGTAAGTTTTTTTGGAAAAATTGCTTGAAGTTATATTAATATTTTTGAAAAAAAGCTCCAAAATGTATTGCCCATTGGGTTAAGTTGGCTATATTTGCACCATCGAATCACAAATTATATGTGAGTAAAACGGTGAGTAGTTCTTCAACAAGGAAGTCAATTTATTGATTAATAGATATTTGAGGGGTAATGGATTCGTCCTGCCACCCCGACTAAATTTTTTAATTGTTTAATAGATAACCTTCGGGGTGTAGCGTAGCCCGGTCATCGCGCCTGGTTTGGGACCAGGAGGTCGCAGGTTCGAATCCTGCCACCCCGACAAAAATCTGATTGCAAGAAGTAATCAGATTTTTTTTGTTTTAACACTTTTCACAGAAATCTAAAGACATTCAAACAAAAAAGATCCAACGAAACCGTTGAATCTTTTTCTAAAATTTTATTTATTTTCTTATCCCAAGAAAGGATATCTATAATCTGTATCCGGAACAAATGTTTCTTTAATGGTACGTGGCGAAACCCACCGTAATAAGTTAATCATTGAACCTGCTTTGTCATTGGTTCCTGAACCTCTTGCACCACCAAATGGTTGTTGACCTACTACCGCTCCGGTTGGTTTGTCGTTGATATAGAAGTTACCAGCAGCATTTTCTAATGCTTTTGTAGCTGTTTCAATTGCATAACGACAACCAGAGAAAATAGCTCCTGTTAAAGCGTATTGAGAAGTTCTGTCCACTAATTGTAAACTTTCCTCCCATTTGTCATCTTCATACACATAAACTGTTAAAACCGGACCGAATAATTCGCGTTCCATAGTATCGTATTTAGGGTTTGTGGTAACAATTACCGTTGGCTCAATAAACCATCCTTTTGATTTATCATAACCACCACCTACAATAATTTCAGCCTCATTTGACGCTTTGGCATCATCAATAGCTTTTGCTAATTTATCGAAAGAAGATTCTGTGATCACTGCAGAAATGAAATTCCCCATATCTTCAGGAGATCCCATTTTAAAGGATTTGACGTCTTCAATAACGAAATTTTTCACATCGTTCCATAATGAAGCCGGAATATATGCACGAGATGCCGCAGAACATTTTTGTCCTTGATATTCAAAAGCTCCGCGAGATAATGCTGTAGCAACCTCTTTCGCATTTGATGATGGATGTGCCCATACGAAATCTTTTCCACCTGTTTCTCCTACAATTCTTGGATATGTTTTATATTTACCGATATTTTGACCAATTGTTTTCCAGAAATCGTTAAAAACACCTGTTGAACCTGTAAAATGAATTCCTGCAAAATCAGGTGATTCTAAAACGGTATTGGTTATCATTGCAGAATCGCCATAAATCACATTGATTACCCCGTCAGGAAGTCCTGCTTTTTTGAACACTTCTACAATAACATTTGCCGAATAAATTTGCGTAGCTGCCGGTTTCCAAACAACCACATTCCCCATCATGGCAACACACGAAGGAAGATTTCCTGAAATCGCTGTAAAATTAAACGGGGTAATGGCATATACAAATCCTTCTAACGGACGTTGTTCTACTCTGTTCCAGATTCCTTTTGAAGAAATAGGTTGTTGTTTGTAGATTTCAGTCATGTATTGTACATTGAAACGCAAGAAATCTATGAATTCACATGCTGCATCAATTTCTGCCTGATGAACCGTTTTTCCTTGTGCAATCATGGTTGCTGCATTAATCTTTGCACGGTACGGACCAGCAATTAGTTCGGCTGCTTTAAGAAAAATTGAAGCTCTGTGCTCCCAAGCCATTTGAGACCATTTTACACGTGCTTGTAATGCTGAATCAATCGCATCTTGAATTAAGTCTTTTGTAGCTGTGTGATAAACACCTAAATGATGTTGATGATCAAACGGAGGAAACAAGTTTTTTGTTGCTCCTGTTCTTATCTCTTTACCGCCAATATACAAAGGAATATCAACCGTTGACTGATACATTTCTTTAAAAGTTTTTTGAACTTCTTCGCGCTCAGCTGTTCCCGGAGCGTATGTTTTTACGGGTTCGTTCACGGCAACCGGAACATTAAAAAATCCTGTAGACATTTAGTTATTTTATTTTAGTTAAATATTTTTGGAATACTCATATTAAACAGTGGTATTTTTACGTGAAAAATTTCTGAAGTACTTAGATCGACAAAAGTAAAATACCCTTGCATACTGCCTGTATATCCCATAATGGAACATCCGGAAGTGTATTCAAAAATTCCCTCTGGATTGATAACAGGTGTTTTTCCAACAACACCCTCTCCTTCAACAGTTACATCGTTATTTAAAGAATCTTTAATCAACCAATACCTACGTAAAAGCTGCACTGTATTGATATTTCTGTTTTCAACACTAATTTCATAGTTAAAAAAATTCAAAAGGGTATTTAAACGCAGGCTTTGTCCGGCATAACGCACTTTTACAACTACTTTTATTCCTTTTGTGATTTTTGAAACCATTTTTTAGAATTTATCCAAAATTACGAATTAATTTTTAATTAGTTATCAATTTACTGTCTGCCTTACCCAAACCAATAATGCGGTCGTATCGGTCAGAGTCAGTTTTATAGTAAACCAACGCATGGTATTGATTTTCGGTTTCAAAGTAATTTCCATCGGGGTTTAGCTCTTCTAAAACAGTTCCGTCGTTTTTTACGATCACGTATTTATAATTTGTAAAACCTTGCTTTAACAAAAGGGCTGTTTTATAAGATTGTGAAGCCTCATCGAACTTTAATTCAGAATCATTGTTCAACTGATAGTCGTTAAACATTCCCACAACATGCAGTTTTTGGTTATTGAGCAATTTATCTAAATGATAACTAAAATAAACCCAGACATAATCCGCTTCTGTATCGCCGTTGGTTTGCAATGCATTTCTGCTTTTAAAAGCTCCGTTAACATCTTGATAATATGTGTAGAAATTACTTTCTTTTAACGGGTATTTATCTCTCAAAAAAACTTCAAACAGATCGTTTCTGGTTATTTTTCCAATGGTATTATTTACTTGTTTTATATCGCTGTTGTCAAAGTAAAGGAATTCGTTTCCCGCCCAAAAATTTGTTTCTTCATCATATCGATAAACAAATTGGCTACCTATAATATATTGCGGCTTTAAATTATTTAACGCATTGTACCATTGACCATTTTGCAACAGCACAACATTTACATTTTGCTTTGGGTTTTGAAGTTGCATAGAACCAAAATCAATTGTCAGATAAAGATTCTGTTTAAAATCTGTTACTTTCAAATCCCGTGTTTTTTTTACTTCCAATCCAACGGAAACCAAATCTTCATACAACACAAACTTTCGTTGAATAACTTTTTCATCATCAACGTTGTAAATTTCCAACATGTAATTTCCCGATAATAAAATCCGGGTATTTCTGTTAGGCAACGTCAATTTATAATGTATAAAAGCCTGAAAGGTATTAAAAGATGTTTCGGTGTTTGAAATTCGAATATCCTGCACTCCGTTTATATATTCCGTTATATTTAAGCCAGACGGTTTCCAATCTCTGTTACAATGCACAATTTTATAATAATAATCAGATTCTGTTCCGGTTAAATCATCAAAACTAAACTGAAAAGATTCGTTTAATCTGAAAATAGGAATCAAAGATTCACTTCCCTGATTAAAAGAAACCGATTTAATATAGTAAGGATCAGACGCCGCAAAAGCCGAAATAAAATGCACACATAATAAGGTAAGAAATACTATTTTTCGCATAAGAACATGTTTCTGTTTCTTGTAAAGATAGTAATGATTTATAAAATGTTCTATTTTAAAAGTTTTTTTTACGTTTTCTTAAAAAGAATCCGTAAAATTGTTTTATTTTGCATATTAAACTCAAATAAAATTTTTATAGTATGAAAAAAATCGTTTTATCAATGGCAGTAATCGGTGGATTGGTATTCACATCTTGTAAAAAAGACGCTGCACAAGAAAATTTAGACAACAAATTAGATTCAATCACAGAACAAGTTGAAGATACTTTAAATGTTATTGAAGAACAAGTTGAAGACACAGTAGAAACATTAGAAGCTAAAATAAAAGAAGCTCAGGCAGAATTAGATAAAGCTGTAACAGCTGAAGAAAAACAAGCTGCAACTAAAAAATTAAACGAAGCTAAAGCTGCTTTAGCAACTTTAAAAGGTGAAGCTATTTCTACTGCAGAAGAAGTAAAACAAGAAGCCAACGCTGCCGCTAAGAAAGCTGGAGATGCTGCAAAAAACACCGTAAAAAATGCAGAGAAGAAAGTGGAAAAAGCTAAAGAAGAAATTAAAACTGAAACTATAAAAGTAAAAGAAGGAGCTATAAAAGATGCCGAAAGCTTAAATACTCTTAAAAGAGAGGGAATAAAATCAGCACAATAGTAATAAAAAAAGCAGACAATAGTCTGCTTTTTTTATATAAGTCTGTTCATTTTTATAAACTTGATTCTAAAACTTGTAAATCTGAGGCTTTAACTGTTGTCATCTTAACAGCCTCTTCGAACGTCACAACTTTTTTGGCAGCTTTTCCTGCACTATTTACACGTGGAGTTTTTCCATTAAACTCTACACTAAATGGATTTGAATCAATCGTAGCTGTTGCTGAATACTCTCCCGTAAAGAAATTATTTTCGTAAGTAGCTCCAAAATTAACAGAAACATTTTCGTTAGTCTCACCTACAACATCTTGACCTACAATAACACCAGCTAAAATACCTGTAGTATTAGTAGCATCAGGTATTTCATAGTTATATTGATCTCCTCCTGCAGGTGTAGCTGGAGTTGTAAATCTAACAATTGCTACTGTACTACCTGAATAAGCTTCAATTTGCCATGAAGCAATCACCGTTGTCTGGGTCTCGTCTGAATAAAATAGACCTCTATAAACCACAGCTGCCTGATCTATATCCATAGTACCACCATTGTATGTAATTAAACCTTCACCTTCAGACACTGCTCTTGATGGTTGTACAGTTACATCGACAACATTACTCTCCTTTCCATCATATGAAGCTGAAAATGACCACTCTCCTTCTGGGCCTTGTATAGAAAAGACACCGTCTTCTGATTCAATAGTAGTTTCTTCTCCATTTGCAATTAAAATTGCACCTGTAATAGGGGTACCATCTTCTTCAGTAATTGATAACTCAAATGGTTCTCCAGCATAAATTTCAGATGGATCGGTTGTTAAAGCTAATTTTATACCCGCCGGAGTTGGGTTAACCGGAGTAGAATCATCACTACCACAAGATGTCATTGTTAAAGATCCAGTCGCAACAAGTGTAATCGCTGCCAAAGATAAAAATACTTTTTTCATAATAATAGATTTATATTATTTTATTGTTAATTTATAAGGCTAAATTAGGAATTAATTTTTAATAAACAACACCTCGTACAAAAAAATGTTTTTTTTAACATCTACCGGAATTAACACGTTAATATATCGAAAGTGATAAAAATACATTATTTTTGAAGATTAGAAATTATAATAACATAACCCAAATATGAACGAGCATTTTGAAACCAATCCGCTAATTGATCGTTTACCTAAACACCTTAAACAGTTTATTAAACCACAAAACTACGAAGATTACACGTCTATAAACCAAGCAGTGTGGCGTTACGTAATGCGCAAAAATGTTGATTATCTATCTAAGGTTGCCCATTCTTCTTATTTAGATGGTTTAAAGAAAACGGGGATTTCAATAGAAAGCATTCCAAGTATGTATGGCATGAACCGTATTCTAAAAGAAATTGGTTGGGCTGCAGTTGCGGTTGACGGTTTTATTCCGCCAAATGCGTTTATGGAATTTCAGGCATATAATGTATTGGTTATTGCCTCAGACATCCGTCAGTTAGAAAATATTGAATACACACCTGCTCCCGATATTATTCACGAAGGTGCCGGACACGCGCCGATTATCGCTAATCCCGAATATGCTGAATATTTACGTAGATTCGGCGAAATTGGTTGCAAAGCCATCTCATCGGCTCATGATTATGAAATTTATGAAGCCATCCGCGAATTATCGATTTTAGAGGAGGCAGAAGGAACCCCGGAAAGTGAGTTAAAACGTATTCGTACAAAAGTTGACGAATTACAAGCGAAAACCACTGAACCATCAGAAATGGCATTGATTCGTAATTTGCATTGGTGGACGGTAGAATACGGTTTGATTGGAGCTGTTGAAAATCCTAAAATATATGGTGCCGGCTTATTATCTTCTATCGGTGAAAGCGAATGGTGCATGACAGACAAAGTTAAAAAGCTACCTTATAGTATAGATGCCGCTTATCAAGGTTTCGATATTACAAAACCTCAACCTCAATTATACGTTACCAAAGACTTTGCCCAATTAAGCATGGTTTTAGAAGAGTTTGCAAATAAAATGGCTTTACGCACGGGAGGATTAAGCGGACTTAAAAAGCTGATTAACTCTAAAGCATTAGGAACGATCGAACTTTCTACTGGTTTGCAAATTTCGGGCATTTTCACAAATGTTATTGAACATGATGGTAAACCCGTCTATATTCAAACGACAGGAAAAACAGCGTTGGCTTACCGTGAAAAAGAATTGGTAAATCATGGAACAACCCATCATTCAGAAGGATTTGGCAGCCCGATCGGTCGTTTAAAAAACATCAATCTGACTATTGAAGATATGAGTCCGCGCGATTTACAGGCATATAATATTTATGAAGGAAATCATGTTGAATTAGAGTTTGAGGGTAATATTAAAGTTTCGGGCGAAATCATCACAGGATCAAGAAACTTACGCGGCGAAATCATCTTAATAAGCTTTAAAAACTGTACAGTTACACATAACAACGATATTTTGTTTCAACCAGAATGGGGAACTTACGATATGGCAGTTGGTAAAAAAATTGTTTCGGCATTCTCAGGTCCTGCCGATATTAACAGTTTTGATATGATTACGCACATTCCATCGACCAAAACTATTAAATCTAAAAAAACGGAAGAGCGAGAAGCCTTAGAAACACTTTATAAAAGAGTCAGAGATTACCGTGAAAAGCAAACCAATGAAGATTTAAATCAGATCTTAGAAGAGTTAATCAATCATCATCCGCAAGACTGGCTGTTAACTTTAGAAATCGTTGAACTATCAAAACTCAAAAATTTACCAATACACGACAAATCTTTAGAACATTTGCAAAAGGTAAAGGAAAACCGACCAGAAGTTGCTCATTTAATTACCAACGGATTAAACTTATTATAACATTTTTATCAAAAAAGACTTTCAATCACGAAAGTCTTTTTTGTTTTTTAACAATTCATTATCAGTTTTGAATTTAATTATCTAACTATTTTATCTATTTTTATCAAAATTCAAAAACATCACAAATGAACTTAAAAAAAATTACTTTAGCGTTACTTGTGCTACCGGCTTCTTTATGGGCTCAAGTTGCTGATCTAAATCAAAAAATTCCTAATGACCCAGATGTTCGTATCGGAAAATTAGACAACGGCTTAACTTATTACATCCGCAAAAACGGAAAACCAGAAAAAAAAGTAGATTTACGCTTGGTTTTAAACGCCGGGTCCATCTTAGAAACCGACAAGCAAGTAGGCTTGGCTCACTTCATGGAACACATGGTTTTTAACGGAACCAAAACGTTTCCTAAAAACGAATTAATCAACTATCTACAAAGTATCGGCGTTAAATTCGGTCAGCATTTAAATGCGTATACCAGTTTTGATGAGACTGTTTATTTCTTACCGATCCCGTCTGACGATCCCGTAAAATTAGACAAAGGATTCCAAATTTTAGAAGATTGGGCATTTAATGCCAACTTGGATGCAAATGATATTGACGACGAACGCGGTGTGGTTATCGAAGAATACCGTACCCGTTTGGGAGCTAACGAGCGTATGATGAGAAACTATTTACCAAAAATGCTTCATAATTCATTATACCCGAAACGTTTGCCTATTGGTACAAAAGAAAATCTGGAAACATTTAAACACGAAGAAATCCGACAATTTTATAAAGATTGGTACCGTCCTAATTTAATGGCAGTAATCGTTGTGGGTGATATTAATGTTGATGAAATGGAGGCTAAGATCAAGGATCATTTTGGAAAATATAAAAATCCTGAAAACGCTAAAGAACGTAAAACATTTGACATTCCTAACCACAAAGAAACTTTTGTATCTATAAACACTGATAAAGAAGCAACCTCTTCAATGGTTCAGATTTTTTACAAAGACCACGAAAAAAGCACACCGTCAACAACTGTGGGCGATTACAGAACCGATTTTATTGAGGGATTATTTTCAAGAATGCTGAATGCCCGTTTAGAAGAATACACAAACGATGCCAACCCGCCATTTGTTTACGGTTACAGTTATCACGGGAGTTTGTTAGGGCGTGAAAAAGAGGCTTTTCAGTCGATTGCAATGACAGCTGAAGACAAACAGTTAGAAGCTGTTAGAACATTAGCTACTGAAAATGAGCGTGCACGTAAATTTGGTTTTACGCAATCAGAATTAGATCGTGCTAAGAACGAAACATTGGCATATTATGAAAAGGCTTTTAACGACAGAGATAAAAACAATTCTTCGGTTTATTTAGGTCGTTACCAAAGAAATTTCTTACAAGGCGAAGCAATTCCTTCTATTGATTATGAATACAATTTAGCTAAAGAATTGTTACCTGCCATCACTTTGAAAGATGTAAACAACGTGATTCATTCATACATTAAAGATGAAAACAGGGTAATTATCTTAATGGGTCCTGAAAAAGACGGCTTAAAAACGCCGACCGAACAAGAGGTTTTAGCGGCTTTAGATGTATCAAAAGTTGAAATTACACCTTATGAAGATGTAGCTGTTGCCGAATCGTTAATCCGTAATGAGATCAAACCGGGCAAAGTGGTTAAAACTTCAAAGAACGATAAATTAGGAACAACCACTTTAGAACTTTCTAACGGCGCTAAGGTTACTTACAAAAAGACCGATTTTAAAAATGACGAGGTATTATTTGACGCCGCAAGTTTTGGTGGATTTAATTTATTGGATACCAAAACATACAAAAGCATCAATTTAGCAACAAGCGCTGTACCACAAGCTGGTATTTCCGGTATGGATCAAAATGCGTTGTCTAAATTCAACACTGGGAAGCTTTATCGTGTTACACCTTATGTTGGAGGAATGACTGAAGGTTTCTATGGAAATTCTACACCAAAAGATTTAGAATTTTTATTCCAATCGATTTATGCTTACTTCACAGATTTAAATTACGATGAAAAAGCGTATGAATCTGAAAAAAGCAAGTCAAAGTCATTTTATGCCAACATCATGTCGCGTCCAGAAACATATTTCTCTAAGGAAGTATCAGATTTTATGTTTGGACATAATGAGCGTTATATATCGTTTCCACCTGAAGAAAAAGATTGGGAAACTACCGATTACAAAAAAGCGTATGAATTGTTTAAAGAACGATTTGCCGATGCAAGCGATTTTGAATTTTTCTTTGTTGGAAATGTAACCGACGAGCAAATGAAAACGCTGTCTGAAAAATATTTAGCTTCATTACCTGCCTTAAACAGAAAAGAAGCGTTTAAAGATTCAGGCATACGTGCCATTACAGGAGTTCACAAAAAAGAGGTTTTCAAAGGAAACGATGACAAGGCAACCGTAAGAATTTCGTACACCGGAGAAACTACTTATTCTGAAAAAGAAGACTTGGCAATGCAAGCATTAGGTGAAATTCTGACAATTAAATTAATCGAAGAATTGCGTGAAAAAGAAGGTGGCGTGTATGGTGCCGGAGCAAGAGGGAGTTTAAACAAATTACCGTATGGTTCATACAATTTCTCTATTTCGTATCCTACAAATCCTGCTGATGCCGATAAATTAATTGAATTAACGTTGAAAGAAGTTGAGAAAATTCAACAAAACGGACCAGAGGCAGCTGATTTAGACAAATTTAAAGAAGGTGAAATGACCGATTACACTAAATCTTTAAAGGAAAACAAATATTGGTTAGATGTATTATCAGACGCTTACACTTCACAAGAAAATCCTGAAAAAGCGTTAGATTTTGAAAAAAATCTAAAAGCATTAACAGCAAAAGAAGTACAAGAGGTAGCAAAGAAATATTTAACTAAAAACCGTATTATCGCAGTATTAAAGCCAGAAACGGCTAAAAAATAGCAGTTTCAACAAAAAACTCCGATTGAATATTCAATCGGAGTTTTTATTTATAACAAACAGGAATTATTTCTCCTTTTGCTAAACAATATCGTTCAATTTCTTCATTTGACAAAGTCTTTGTATAATCGACCTCATCAACTTTAAAACCAATAATTCTTAATTTATCAAAGAAATCGCGTCCGTAAACCCGAACATGATCGTATTGTCCAAAAATTTTAGCACGCTCTTTTTTATCGGTAATCGAATGATCTTCAAATGTTTTTTCTCTTGATAAATCTTGCGGAATCTGTAAAATTGCCATTCCGCCCGGTTTTAAAATGCGATACAATTCCTGCATAGCCCTGGTATCATTGGGGATATGTTCTAAAACGTGATTGCATAAAATCATATCAAATTCGTTTTCTTCAAAAGGCAAATTACAGATATCGGCCTTTACATCTGCCAAAGGCGAATTTAAATCGGTTGTTATATAATCCAAATTTTTTTGCTTTTTAAAACGATTGTAAAAAGCCTGTTCAGGTGCAAAATGCAGTACCTTTAAATCTTTTGAAAAAAAAGGGGTTTCATTTTTTAAATACAGCCACAATAAACGGTGACGTTCTAACGACAACGTGCTTGGTGAAAGTACATTGTTTCGTTGCGTGCCATATCCGTAAGGAAGAAATGTTTTAAACGACTTTCCGTCGATAGGATCTGTAAAACGATTTCCCTTTAAAGCCAACGCCAAAACAGGGCGTATAACATAACTCGCCCTGATAAGCACGGGGCGAGGTATGGTATTCAATATCGTTTTAAATATGTTTTTTATCATTAGATTACGAATGGTTCTTTGCGAAACTCATCTTCTTCGGTTGATTCAATACCCAATGCTTTGTAAATATAGGCAAATGTAGAAAGCAATTCAGGTTTTCCATCAACCAAAGCCACATCGTGTTCAAAATGTGCCGATGGTTTTCCGTCGCGGGTAACTATCGTCCAACCGTCTTTTAACTGTTTAATGTTTTTTGTTCCCATATTAATCATTGGTTCAATAGCAACGGTCATTCCTTCCTGAAATAATTTTCCACGACCTTTTTTACCATAGTTTGGCATTTCAGGTCCTTCGTGCATTTTTTTTCCCAATCCGTGCCCCACCAGTTCGCGGACTACTGAATAACCATGACTTTCTGCGTATCGTTGGATAGCTGAACCAACATCTTCTACTCTGTTTCCGGCTTTAAATTCACGAATTCCCACATAAAGCGATTCTTTGGTAACCTGAAGTAATTTCTTGGTTTCAGCCGCAACTTCACCCACTTCAAAGGTGTAACAATGATCGCCGTAATATTCATTTACAATGGCACCTAAATCACAAGATATCACATCACCATCTTCTAACGATCGGTTCGTTGGCAAACCATGAACAATTTGTTCGTTTACACTTGTAAGTAAGGTACACGGACAGCCATAAAGCCCTAAAAAACCAGGGATTCCGCCATGATCTCTAATATATTGCTCTGCTAAATTGTCTAATTGTAAGGTTGTTACACCCGGTTTAATTTCTGTAGCTAACATTCCTAAAGTTTTAGAAACCAGCAACGCTGCCTTACGCATGATTTCTATTTCTTCTTTAGTTTTTAATACAATCATTTTATATTTTTTTGTTGTGCAAATTTACTGATTTATTTTTTGTAGTGCTTTTTTTCTTTAAAGAAAAGAGCCTCAGTAAAACTGAAGCTCTTAAAAAATTATAAAAATTGAGATAAATTATTTTTTAATAAACTTAGAAGTAGCTTTTCCTTCGTTTGTAGTAATATCAATTAAATATGTACCTGCTGATAAATTAGAAACATTTATAGACGTTACATCTTTTTGTACTTTAACCACTTTACCAGTCATATCTGTAATCTTGATTTCGCTTGCATTTAAACCGTTTTTAGACTCGATGTTTAAAACATCTGTTACCGGGTTTGGATACATATTAAAGTTTTCGGTAAAGAATTCAGCTGAAGAAGCTGTTGTAGTAATAATTTCAATATCGTCAATTACAATAGCAAACTCATCTGTAGAATCGTGATGTCGGAATGCAAAGTAAACTGTTGATTGTCCTGCAAGTGCAGAAATATCTAATTCATTAGCAGTTAAATCTACAACCCCTGACAATGATATAGAACTAAGTTTTGTGGTACTTGCTAACATAGCCGCAGCTGTATTAGTATCACTTACATAAACAGAATACGTTTCAGCTGAATAAGACGCATCAAGTGCACTTGCTTTCCATTTTAATTTTATAACATCGTTTGCACCATATGCACTCAAATCTATAGCAGGAGAAAAAATATAATTATCAGGAGTAAGGGGACCAGAATTATTATCGTAAGAATACGAAGCTAACATATTTACTCCCGCTGCTATCCCGGGTTTTGCGTGTGTTGACATATCAACAATTAACCATTCATCTCCATCAGCATCCGCATCAATAGATGTCCAGCCAGTGGGAGTCGCACCATCAAAATCTTCTGAGAAAATAGTTGTTTGTGCATTAGCACCTGTAATCGCAGCACACATAAATGCTGCTGAAAGTAATAATTTTTTCATAAATTTAAATTTTATTAATTAATTTACTCTAAAATTAATCTTTTTTTTAATATAAAAAAATTTTTACTTAATTTTATATTAAATATTTCCCTGTCATTACATCTGGTTGGGAAATTCCCATTAATTTTAACACTGTCGGTGCCACATCGCCTAAAACACCATTATGAATTTCTTTAATGTTATGGTCTATTAAAATTAAAGGCACAGGGTTGGTGGTATGTGCGGTATTAGGACTTCCGTCTGCGTTGTACATGGTTTCACAATTTCCGTGATCCGCTAAAATAAGTACGGTATAATTATTTGCTATGGCAGCCTCAACTACCTGGTGTGTACAAATATCAACTGCTTCACAAGCTTTTATTGCCGCATTCATACTTCCGGTATGCCCCACCATATCTCCGTTTGCAAAATTAATTACTATAAAATCAGCTTCGGCTTTGTTTAATTCGGGAACCAATGCATCTTTTAAATCAAAAGCACTCATCTCGGGTTTTAAATCATAAGTAGCTACTTTGGGCGACGGGCAAAGGATTCTCGATTCACCATTAAAAGGCTCTTCTCGTCCGCCAGAAAAGAAAAAGGTTACATGGGGGTATTTTTCGGTTTCTGCCATACGGATTTGCTTTTTACCGGCACTTTCTAATACCTCGCCTAATGTATTGGTGATGTTGTCTTTGTTGTAAACCACTTTTACATTGGTGTAATTTTCATCGTAATTTGTCAGGGTAACATAGTATAAATCTAATTTTTCCATACCAAATTCCGGCAAATTGGTTTGCGACAACACTTCGGTTAACTGTCTGCCCCGATCAGTTCTAAAGTTAAAGAAAATCACTACGTCGCCATTTTTTATCGTTGCAACCGGTTGGTTCTTTTCATCGACCATTACAATAGGTTCAATAAACTCATCGGTGATTTCATTGGCATAACTATCAGCCATGCTCAAAACGGCATTGTGCGAAGGCATTCCAACACCTTTTACTAATAGATCATAAGCTTTTTTAACGCGTTCCCAACGTTTGTCTCGATCCATGGCATAATAACGCCCTATAACCGAAGCCAATTTTGCATCAGCATCTTCGATATGTTTTACTAAATTGTTGATATGATCGGCACCTGATTTTGGATCCACATCGCGTCCGTCGGTAAATGCATGAACAAAAACATCTTTCAGTCCAAAATCTTTCGCAGCATCTAACAATCCAAATAAATGATTGATATGCGAATGCACCCCTCCATCAGAAACCAAACCTAAAAAATGCACCGGTTTGTTGTTTGCTTTGGCATAATTAAAGGCTTGTTGCAATTCGGGCTCTGCACTCAAGGTTTTATTTGCTACTGCCAGATTAATTTTAGCCAAATCCTGATACACTATTCTTCCGGCACCCAAATTCATGTGTCCTACTTCCGAATTACCCATTTGACCTTCAGGCAAGCCAACATTTAAACCATCGGTACGAAGCTCTGCATGTGGGTATTTTTTGTATAAACTATCAATAAAAGGCGTATTTGCATGATCTATGGCAGATACTTTGGGATCGGGAGATTTTCCCCATCCGTCTAATATCATTAAAAGGACTTTCTTGTTCATAATCGGTAAAAAAATATGGTTCAAATTTACTTATAGAATTTTAGAAAACGGTCTGTTTTTTTAACATTTTAGTAAAAACAAATGTTAAATGTGTTTCATAAACATTAAATTAAGATATTGATTTACAATAAAGTTATTATATTTACGTTGAGAAAATTAAAATAATATAATATAAGAACAAATGAATTTTAAATTATTGCCTATTATGATGGTGGGTCTGTTATCATTTAAACCAATGGTAATTAACGACCACAACGGAGACAACAATGGAAATGGAAACGGTAAAAAAGTTACGGTAGTTACAAAGTCTTCTACTTTAAAATCTAAGGATTTAGCCGCTGTAACTAAAACTAATTTAAAATCTAATGCTACCAGCAATTTAAGTGCTTTTGATAAAATGGTTTTGTCAGAATATTTAGATTTAGATGAAAAAACCTTTGCAAAACCCGAATTAGAAAGTTTTAAAGCCGCTTTTAAAGGATACAATAAACTTAAAGAGGAAGGGAAAATTAAAAACGAAATCCTTACAATTATCGATTTTACAAAATCATCAACCGAACGCAGAATGTGGGTTATTGATATGAAAACGCATGACATTCTTTATCAAACGGTGGTTTCGCACGGAAGAAACAGCGGTAAAGAATTTGCTAACGATTTTTCAAACGCCCGCGAATCTTACAAAAGCAGCCTTGGTTTTTATACAACTGCTGAAACATATATGGGTAAACATGGTTTATCTTTGCGTTTAGACGGTTTAGAAGCCGGTATTAACAGCAATGCGCGCGAACGCGATATTGTGATACACGCAGCAGATTACGCTAATGAAAACATAGGGAAGAACCAGGGATACTTAGGCAGAAGCCTTGGTTGCCCCGCCTTGCCAAATGCAGTAGCCCATAAAATAATCAACTTGATTAAAGACGAAAGCTGCTTGTTTATCTATCATGCGGATAAACAAGATTATCTAACAAAATCGGAATTATTAAAATAAACAGATTATATGAATAAAAGCCCTCTTTCAAGGGCTTTTATTATTTTTTAATGTTCTTGAATTACATTTGTTTATTGCAAAAATCATTATGGATAAAAATATACAATCTCCCAAGCTTTTAAAATCATTTAATCTAAAAATGGCGATCATTATAGTAATGAGTGCTATCATTGGCTCGGGTGTATTCAAGAAAGTTGCTCCTATGGCAGATTTGCTTCACGCTCCCTGGCTGGTAGTATTAGCTTGGCTGATGGCAGGAATCATTATTATGTGTGGAGTTTTGAGTATTGCTGAACTGGGTGCAATGTTTCCTCATTCAGGTGGTGCATACAGCTGGCTGGAAAAAATCTACGGTAAAAAATTAGGATTCCTGTACGGATGGGCCTGTTTCACGGTCATTCAAACTGCTGCAATTTCATCGATTGCTTTTGTATTCTCCGGTGCTCTGGGTACTTTTATCGATTTGCCCCATCTTCCTTCCGAATGGGCAGATATAAACGTTCTCGGGCTTCAGCCTTTTTTCAATATCGGAGCAAAATTTGCTTCCTGCATACTTATTATTGCTTTAACTTTCGTTAATATAAAAGGAACAAAAAAAGGAGGAAATTTAAGTCTTGTTTTTACCTTTTTAATTACAGTTTCCATTCTCCTTATAACTTGTGTTGCATTTACCAACGATGTAGGAAGCATTCATACATTTGAGACTGTTTCTAAGAATTATCCCGTAGGTGGTTTTACGTTTATTGGATTCATCAGTGCTATGGTTTTGGCAATCCGAAACGCTTTTTGGGGTTATGAAGGCTGGATTGCTTTGGGTTTTATAGGAGAAGAAATTAAGAATCCGAAAAAGAATTTACCACGTGCGCTTATCATCGGTATTTCTTCTATTATTTTGCTTTATCTGCTTATCAATAGTGCGTATCTATACGTGATGCCGATTGATGAAATGATGGTATCTATTCGTGCCGATGAAAATAATATTGCCGCTGTGCTGGTAATTAACAAGCTGCTTGGACAGGGCGGTGCATACATCATCAGCGGAATGATTTTAATTTCAACTTTTGGTTGTACAAATGCTACAATTTTAGTTTCGTCAAGAATTTATTACGCTATGGCAAAAAAAGGATTTTTCTTTAAAAAAGCTGCATTGACGCACCCTAAAAACAAAACGCCTCACCATTCATTAAAATACCAATGTATCTGGGCTTGCATTTTGGTTTTCTCCGGGTCTTTTGACATGCTGACCGATATGCTTATCATTGTTGGTTTTCTATTTTTCGGGCTTGTTGTTTTGGGGGTCATTTTATTACGAATCAAAGAAAAAGATATTTCACGTCCGTACAAAATGCCCGGTTACCCAGTTGTCCCGGCAGTGTTTGTACTTTTTTGCATTTTGCTATTAGGAATTTCTCTTTACGAATCTCCCGGAAAATCTTTGATAGGAATTGGTTTGGTTTTCTCCGGATTTCCTTTTTATTATTATTGGAATAAAAAAAAGAGGAAAGAAAATAATTATTTATCTGAATAGGTTTCCTATTGTATCAATCGTTTGTACAATCTGTTATCTAACGCGTAAATATCATTAAGAATTTTCACATATCCTGTAGAATCAATTACAGCCGTAAAATACACCTGATGAACATTTACTTTTTGGTTCAGTTTGAAATTTTTCGTCTTTTCATAATGTGCTAATGTATCCATTTCGCTACGCAATATGTTTTTACCCTCCAATTTAAAAATGGTTTCAGCCAAACCAAATGGGTTTTCTACCCGTACACAACCCGAACTCAACGCCCGGTTAGCAACGCCAAACATTGCCCGGTTATTGGTATCATGCAAATAAACCATGTGCTTGTTTGGGAAATCAAATTTTATTTGTCCCAACGAATTTAAACGTCCGGTTTGCTGAACGTATCGGTATGCGCCATAATTTTCAGGATTCCAGTTTTCAGGATCTATCTGTTTACCTGTTTTTTTATCGTAAATTGTCAATCGGTTTGATTCAAAATAGCCTCGGTTTGCTGTGGCTTTTGGAACCAGATCTTTCTTTAAAATGGTGGGCGGAACCGTCCATTTGGGATTAATAATAATACCGCTAAATGAAGACGAAAGCACAGGTGTTCTGCGTTCTTTTTTACCTACAATAACTTTGTGCGTTTCAACAATTTGATTGTTTTGGACCAACTGCAACCGATATTCGGGCAAATTAATCCAAACATAATTTTCACCTAAATCGGGCTGTAACCATTTGGTACGTTCAAAATTAACCCAGATTTTCTTTTGCATCAAACCCTCTGCCGAAACCGTATCTTTTGAGATTATGGGAACATATTTTGCAAAGGCTTTCTTGTATTTTAGATACAATTCGCTTTTTGGTTTAATATCTTCTAACGTTTTATGGATGTTTTTTTCTACTAACGATTTTTCTAACAACGACACATAGTCAAACTCTTGAATATAGGGTTCCCAATCGCCATATAACTTTTTGGGGTTGACCTTACCCGATGCTAATTGATTGGCTATTTTGAAAAAATTTTCACTAAAATCAATATCTGCTTTTTTTAATTCGGGAATGCTTAGGTTTTGATAATCCCAATGAGCCTTTATTAATTTTGCTAACGGATAGCTTTCAGGTAAAACGCCGTCATATCTGCTATCGATAATAGCAGAAATCAATTCGTTGCGGTTTAAACTATCCTGCCAAACGGTTTCAAAATCGTTGTTGGCATAAAAAGTTGTTATTTGTTCATTTTTTCCAAATAACAGCGGTTTTTCTATAAGAAATTTCTTCTCGGCGTTGCTCAATGAAACCTTGACCGTTTCAGGTTCGGAACAAGCAGAGAATAACAGTAGACCAACAACAATTTTTTTCCAGTTCATTCTAAAAATGATTAATCTTCTTTGGGTACAAATTTAAACATAATTCTATGAGAACCTATATGCGGAATCACCACTTCCTGAACGTTTAACTGATAACCGCTTTTCTTATAAAACGGAACGGCATAATCACGGGCAAAACACCAAATCATCACGGTTCCTTTTCTGGAAATATTTTCTTCGGCAAAGTGCAACAACCGTTTGCCAATATGCTTGTGTTGATGTTCCTGTTCAATAGACAACCCTGTTAAACGATACACCGGATGCACCTTATAAGTATCTGTTTTCTTTAGCATCATTGTTACCGCTCCTACTAATTCATTGTTTAGAAAAGCACCGAAATGCTTCGTTCCTTCGTCTAAATCGCCTTCAAAAGAACATGTTTCTATGGGTTGCCCCATTCTTAATACTTTATGGCGCATTACCACAACATCGTCAGGTTTTATTTGTTTAAATGTCAACATACCGATTTATATATTTTTAACAAGGTACTAATTTAAATAGTTCTAATCATAATTAATCATTAATTTTATAATTGTTAATTTCAGAATGTATTTTATGGAAAATCTGTTACTTCAAAATATCGCAAAACATGTTACGTTAACTCCCGACGAAGAAAAAACAGTTTTAAATGCTTTCGCATCAGACCGCTTTAAGGCAAAAACCATTGTAATAAAACCGGGCGATGAAGCACATTTTACTTATTTTGTTTTAAAGGGAATTTTGCGCAGCTACACCATAGACGATAACGGAAACGCACATATTTTAAGTTTCGCCACACCCGGTTGGTGGGTTGCTGATATGTATAGCTACTTAACCGGCAAACCCGCTATTTTATATGTTGATGTTATGGAAGACTGCGAGGTGTTAATTTTACAAAAATGCGACAGTGAACGTTTGTTTAAAGAAGTACCCAAGCTGGAACGTTTTTTCAGGATTTTAACCGAAAACAACTTAATTGCAAACCAACAGCGTGTTTTAGATAAAATGTCGTTATCTGCCGAAGAACGTTATGAAAAATTTCTTGCAAAATATTCAGACATTGTAAACTGTTTGCCGCAAAAATACATTGCATCGTTTATTGGCGTAACACCCGAATTTTTCAGTAAAATGAAAGCAAATTTATTGCGTAGGAAATAATTGTCAATTTCTTAATTTAGATTAATCGCCATTGATTCTCAAACACCTAACTTTGTACTATCAATTTTAAGAAAGGAAAAAAGAAATGGCAAAACACATTATACATAAAGCAGATACAAGAGGTTATGCCGACCATGGTTGGTTAAAATCTTATCACACGTTTTCATTTGCAGGATATTTTAATCCGGAACGAGTTCATTTTGGTGCACTTCGTGTTTTAAATGATGACTACGTGGCAGCCGGAAGAGGCTTTGGAGAACATCCGCACGAAAACATGGAAATTGTTTCTATTCCGCTTGAAGGAAAGTTAAGCCACAGAGACAGTACCGGATCTGCCGGTGTGATCCAAAAAGGTGAAATTCAGTTCATGAGTGCCGGAACAGGTGTTACACACAGCGAGATGAACGGCAGCCAAACCGAAGCAGTGAAGTTTTTACAAATATGGATTATTCCTAACAAAATAAATATTACGCCGCGTTACGGTCAAATGGAATATCAGTTAAAAGACAACGAGCTAAAAACGCTGATTCAACCTACAGCTACAGAAGGTACCTTACGGTTACAGCAAGACGCTTGGTTTAAAATGGCAAAATTTAATGCCGGCGAAGAAATTTCGGTCAATATTGAAAATCCGGACACGAACGGAATTTATATTTTTATCTTGAACGGATCTTTAGAAATAAACGGAAATCAGTTAACAACCCGCGATGCAATTGGTATTTGGGAAACGGATAAGGTACAAATTAAAATAAACCTAAACAGTGAATTTCTAATGATAGAAGTTCCAATGAATAGCAACTAATTTAAAATTTTATATTATGAAAAAATGGACAATAGATTCAGCACACAGCGAAATTGGATTTAAAGTAAAACACATGATGTTTACCAACGTTAAAGGGCATTTTAACGATTATTCGGCAGCTATCGATTTTAATGATGATTTAAAAGGTGCGAATTTGCAGTTTGAAGCAAAAATCAACTCCATTACCACAAACAATGCCGACAGAGATAACCATTTAAAAAGTCCCGATTTTTTTGATATGGATCAATACCCAACATTGAACTTTAAATCAACAAAAATTGAAGGCAACGGTAATGACTACGAAATTACTGGTGACTTAACCATTAAAGGCATTACTAAACCCGTTAAATTAAATGCAGAATTCAGCGGATTGATGACCGATCCTTGGGGAAACACAAAAGTAGGTTTAAATATAGACGGAAAAATCAACCGTAAAGATTTTGGTTTAACCTATAATGCAGCATTAGAAACAGGTGGTGTTTTAGTAGGTGAATATGTAAATCTGAATGCTGAAATTCAGTTGGTTGAACAAAAATAAAACGAACCTTTTTAATTGTTTTTGTAAAGTACAATCTTTCAACAGATTGTACTTTTTTTATGCCGATAGATTTAGTAAATTGCGGAAAAACATAAAAATGAAGCGAAAGACAATCATTATGCTGGCCATTTTAGTAGGAGCCACCGTACAGCAATCGTGTAAAAAAAAGGAAAATACCGCAATGACATCAGGACAAGAAAACCCTTTAATTGCCGAATGGAACACTCCGTTTGAAGTACCTCCGTTCGACCAAATTAAAAACAGCGACTTTAAACCGGCTATTTTAGAAGGAATTAAAGAGCATGAAAAAGAAATCAAAGAAATTGTTGACAATAAAGAACATCCCACCTTTGAAAACGTAATTGTAGCTATAGACAACGCCGGCAGAACGCTTAAAAAAGTCACCACTGTTCTCTACAATTTAACCAGTGCCAATACCAATGACGAACTGCAAAAATTATCGCAGGAAATGGCACCTACCCTTTCAGAACACAACGACAATATTTATTTAAACGATGCGCTTTTTCAAAAAGTAAAATCTGTTTACGATCAAAATATTGTATCAAAACCCGAAACTTTAAAATTAAACGCAGAACAACAAATGTTGTTAAACGAAACCTATAAACGTTTTGTGCGAAGCGGTGCTAATTTATCGGCAGAAGATAAAGAAAAACTAAAAAAGCTGAACAGTGAATTATCTGTTTTATCGTTAAAATACGGAGACAACCTTTTAAAAGAAACCAACAATTACGAGTTGGTTATCGATAATAAAGAAAACTTAGCCGGTTTGCCGCAAGAATTAATTGATGCCGCTGCCGAAGACGCCAAAAATAAAAGCAAAGAAGGCAAATGGGTATTTACATTGAGTAATGCCAGCGTTATGCCGTTCTTGCAATATGCCGACAAACGTGATTTGCGCACCACAATTTGGGATGCTTATCAAATGCGAGGTAACCAGAATAACGAAAACGACAACAAAGAAATTGCCTTAAAAATCGCGAATTTACGTATGCAAAAAGCACAATTGCTGGGCTATAAAAATCATGCGGAATACGTATTAGAAGAAAGTATGGCAAAAACTCCGGATGCCGTGAACGATTTATTAATGAAATTGTGGAAACCTGCACTGAACAAAGCAAAACAAGAAGCTTCGGATATTCAAAGCTTAATGAGAAAAGACGGAATCAACGAAGATGTAACACCTGCCGACTGGCGTTATTATGCTGAAAAAATCCGTAAAGAACGGTACAGTTTAGACGAGCAGGAATTAAAACCTTATTTAAGTTTAGAAAATGTTCGTCAGGGTATTTTTGATGTAACTAATAAGTTGTATGGCTTAACCTACAAAGAACTGACCAATGTACCAAAATACCACGAAGACGTTACTGTTTGGGAAGTTTTTGACAAAGACAAATCTACATTGGGCGTTTTGTATATGGATATGCACCCGCGTGCATCAAAACGTGGTGGTGCCTGGATGACTTCGTACCGCAACCAGCAAATGGAAAACGGCAAACGCAAAGTACCGGTAATTTCTATCGTTTGTAATTTCACAAAACCAACAGCTACCACTCCGTCTTTACTAACATTTGATGAAACAACAACGTTTTTTCATGAATTTGGACATGCATTACACGGATTGCTATCAAACGTAAATTATAAAAGTTTGGCAGGAACTAACGTTCCAAGAGATTTCGTAGAACTGCCCTCACAAGTTATGGAAAACTGGGCTGCCGAACCCGAAGTTTTAAAGATGTATGCAAAACATTACAAAACAGGCGAAGTAATACCTGATACTTTAATAGAAAAAATGAAAAAGGCAGGTACGTTTGATCAAGGATTTGCAACAACCGAATATTTGGCAGCATCGTTTTTAGATATGCAGTACCACACAGCAACTACAGAAATTAAAGACGATGTGAATACTTTTGAAATCAATGCCATGAAAAACATTGGTTTAATTGATGCGATAATTCCCCGTTACCGCAGCACTTATTTCAGTCATATTTTTGCAGGAGGATATTCATCAGGATACTACAGCTACATTTGGAGCGCCGTATTAGACACAGATGCTTTCCAGGCGTTTAAAGAGACTTCATTATTCAATCAGGAAAAAGCAAAATTATTCCGTGAAAACGTATTGGAAAAAGGCGGAACCGAAGACCCCGCAACATTATACAGAAAATTCCGTGGTGCTGATCCAAAGATTGAACCACTGTTGAAGAAACGCGGATTGGATAAATAATTTTTTAAATATAAAACGCTCGAAAATATCGAGCGTTTCTTATGCTATTTCAATTCTATATTTCGAATGTTCATTATACAACCATTAAACATACCAAAATGTCCCTTAATATTTCTATTAAACTGTCCTATAACTGTCGCATATTTATGTGTACATTCTCCCTCCAACTTATGAATATCTTTTTTAGACATCATTAACCAATATTTCAAGTTCGTTTTATTTTTTCTATTCCGATTTTTGGTATCATAAATTGCAGTTCCTTCAAATTCAATTATTATAAAACCTGTTACAGAAATAACCTTTCCGTTATACTTATCTGGATTATTATATAATTTTCTGAGACTAACTTTTATTGGTTTTTCTGTAGGATTATTAGCGTTTTCAATATTAAATTGGTCTAAAGCTGATTGTGCATTTAACATCATATAATTACTGATAAAAACAAAAATCAAAAAATATATTTTTTTCATACAATCCCACATTTAATTGTTAAATATAACAAAAAATCCGTTTCAAATGAAACGGATTTTTTTATCTCTAAAAGCTCAAAACTGTGAACTAAAAATTTATTTTAAATTCTTTAAATTAATCACTTCCTGTTCGGTAAGGAAACGCCATTGTCCACGGGCAATACCCCATTTGGTTAATCCTGCAAACATTACGCGGTCTAATTTAATAACGTTATAACCCAATTTTTCAAAAACAGCACGAACCACCTTTACATTCGATGTTTTTACTTTAATACCTACTTCACTTTTTGGCTGGTTTTCAACATACGAAACCTCTTCTACCCAAACTTTATGTTCGTTGATATAAACGCCTGTCTGGATTTTCTCTAAATCTTCGTATTTCAGATTTTTATCTAAAGAAACCTGATACAGTTTTGAAGAATGTTGTGCCGCATTGGTAAACTTTTGTATCATTTCGTTATCATTTGTAAACAACAACAAACCAATTGTACTTTTGTCCATTCTGCCCACCGGTTTTAACACCGAAGTAGATGCGTTGCGAACCAAATCATAAGCACTTGAAACGTTTTCATCATCGGCAGTAGAAAAACCTTTTGGCTTGTTCAATAAAACATACACTTTCTTCTCCGGATTCAGCAAAACACCATCAAAAACCACTTTATCGTTTGGTTTTACTTTGTATCCCATTTCGGTAACCACTTCGCCGTTTACAGTTACATTGCCCGACTGAATGTACAAATCGGCATCGCGACGTGAACAAACTCCTGAATTTGAAATGTATTTGTTTAGACGAATGGTATCGTCTTTCACCGCAGCTGGCTTTTCTGTTTTTGCCGGTTTATCCCATTTTTTGAAAGGTTTATCGTCCTTTTTAAACGGTTTGTTGTATTTTGAAGCGGATGATTTTCCGTCTTGTTTATTCTTATCGTATGATCCTCCTTTTGAAAAAGAAGGCTTTCTGTTATTTCTGTTCCCGTTATTTCCGCCCCGCGTATTCATTTTGAAAAAATTTTTACAAAGATACGAGAATAATTAGCATCTTTACATTAAGTTTTAAATTGTAGAAAAGTTATGAAAAACAAATGGATTATATTGATACTGATTCAGGCAATAATTAGTTTGATTTCTGGCATTTTACTGTCAAAAATGTCTGTTATAGGAAAAATTGGTGTATCGACCGTTTATACCGAATATGGTTTTTTAAAACATTGGTACAAAGGATTTGCAGCCGTTTTCATCATTCAATTGTTATTAATTGCGATTTTATGGATTGTAAAGCGCATTACTACTTACAAAAACTTTAGCATTGTAAATCTGGCTCTGATCATTTTAGGATTATTAGGACTGTTTTACACGTATTACGATTTTACATCGACCAGCCATAAATACATGAACAGTCAGTTTCATACCGGCGGATATTTATTCTGGGCAGGATGGTTTGTTACTTGTTTATATTTCTTCTTTGCAAGAGTAAAACCGAAACCAAAACCTATAGATACTGAACCAATAAATACAACAGAGCAAACATCTGATAGCCTATAATTAAAAATCCTGTGTTATAAACGATACAGGATTTTTTATAAATAAGGTATTACCAGTTTTTTTCCGTTAATAATCACATTTGGGTCAATTAATACAATGGAAAGTACGCCTAAAAGAATAATTAGTTTTAAGAGAATGTGGAGCTTTTTATAATCAAGTTGTGAATTTGCCTGGTACAGAAATATTATAAAAGCTAAAAGCAATCCGCTGCTTACATAAAAATAATACTGCATATAACCCACTTCGTAATACGTTATCAATGCAAAGGCAGGCAACAACGTTACAAGCACCAAAAAAGTAATTAAACTCTTTGAAACATTGGTTCCAAAACGCACCGGAATGGTTTGATAATTATTTGCAAAATCGCCTTTGATGTTTTCTAAATCCTTAACAAATTCGCGAATTAAAATAATAAGATAAAGGTAGAATCCGTGAGCGAAAATACCCCAGCTAAAATTTTGAAAGTGCATTAAAATTCCGAAAAAAGGAAGCAAAACCAACAAAGATGCCGTAATGTTACCTATAATAGGGTGTTTTTTCAACTTGTGAGAATAAAACCAAAGAATGAAAATATACACGGCATAAAAAGCTGCTGCACGCCACGATACCAGCCATGCTAACAGTACACTTAAAAAATTCAGAAAAAAATACACCCGAAACTGTGTTTCCCTACTGATTTTTTTGTCAAGTAACGATTTGAACGGACGGTTGATTAAGTCTTTTTCGGTATCGTAAAAATTATTGATGATATACCCCGAAGCAATTGCTAATGCACTGCTTAAAATGATTAAAAACAAACTGCCATCGGTTAAAACAGTAATGGCTCTCGATTGAGAGCCAAAAATAAAGACTGCCGACAGGTATTGTGCGAATATCACAACGGCTATGTTGTATCCACGAACTACCGAAAAAAAACTGAGAAATTTTAATAACGTTCTTTTAAGTTGTCGTGAGCGTTCCATTTTCTAAAATCTGTAAACCAATTCTAATTTATAATCTTTTAATGCTTCTTTTGCTTTCTCATAATCAGGTGCGAAACCTAAAATATAGCCACCACCGCCTGAACCACACAATTTTAAATAATAATCGTTGGTATCAATGCCTTGTTGCCAGACGTTGTGAAATTTCTCAGGAATCATTGGTTTAAAATGATTCAAAGCAATTTTAGAAAGTTGTTTGGTATTGGTATAAACCGACTTAAAATCGCCTTTCAAGAAACTTTCCACACACAATTCGGTATATTTATTAAACTGTGTTTTAAGCATTTTTCGGAAACCTTCGTTTTTAAGGTTTTCCATAAAAATGTTTACCAACGGTGCCGTTTCTCCAACCATTTCAGAATCAATCAAGAAAACCGCTCCCTGCCCCTCTTCTTTTTGAGAAGGAATTCCTGTGGGTTCAATATGATCTTTTGAATTGATTAAAATCGGCAGACTTAAATACGAATTTAACGGGTCTAAACCTGATGAAGTTCCATGGAAAAACGATTCCATTCTTCCAAAAATCTGTTTTAAAATCAATAGTTTTTCTCTGTTCAAATTCTCTAAAACCGTGATTTTATCTTTGGCATATTTATCGTAAATGGCAGCAACTAAAGCACCGCTGCTTCCCACACCATATCCTTGCGGAATGCTTGAATCGAAATACATTCCGGCTCCCACATCTTTGTTTAAAGCATCCATATCAAACTGAACCAGTGCCGGTTCATTGATTGTTAACTGATGCAGATAAGCCGCAAACGCTTTTAAACTTTGATTGGATCTTTTTGCAGTTTCAGATAAATTTTTATCGATCTTTAATGCTCCGTTGTAGAAATTGTACGGAATAGCCAACCCTTTAGAGTCTTTTATGATTCCGTATTCGCCAAACAACAAGATTTTCGAGTAAAACAATGGCCCTTTCATATCGTTTATTTTGTAAAACAAAGATAGGTAATTTTTAAATACAAAAACCTGTAAGGTAAAAAATTACAAGATTGATCCTTTTTAATACAACATCAACACCCGAAACATCAAACTTTTAGCGATACTTGCCGAGCTGGACTTAATATCTTCAGCGTTATTTCCTTCAAAGAGTTCATTAATGGTTTCATGAAACAACATAAGCCAATGTTCAAAATGCGTTTCGTTTATCGGGCTTTTTTCGTGCAGTTCTTTATGAACCTGCATAGGGTTTCCTTTAAAATTGCCTGTTCCAAATAAAATTACTTCCCAGAAATCATACATTTTAGGCAAATGTTTGTCCCAATTGGTTTGTGCTACATCGTTAAACAGATATCCTATAAAATCATCTTTACGAACACGTTCATAAAAGCGATTGACCAACAATTCTATATCTTTTCTGCTTAAAATATCATGTTTTTGTTCCATTGGTTTGATTAATTTTTCACAAAATTAAGTTTTAACAAACTGATTTTTTATGATTGTAATCATAGGTCTATTTATGAATCCCGTAAACACAATGACGGCAACCGTTTTTACAACAGCGTCCTTTGAGGTAATGATACAATTCGGTAAAAACAAAATAGCCGTTTTCCATATAAAAATGCAGCCCTTCCACCATTTCCGTCGGGCGTTTGGGGAATTTGTTGGTCAGTGAAAATTTGGTCAACTCGTCAAACTTTTTTAAACAGTCGTTGCACAAACAATCGTGTTGCGTTTTTTCGTACAAAAACTGAACGGTTTCGTCAAGTAATTCTACTTTTTGACAATCGCAGTTTGAAATATCGTCAACCTTACAAGTAATGATCTTATGACAATGGGTACATTTTTGTTGTTGCATTTATTTAAATGGTAAATTGTATAATGGTCTATTATAACCGTCAGTTACGGGATTAAACTTATTGTTTTTCGGTTTAGCACAGACGTTAGCAATTCCGAGTGGATTCTGACATAGTCGAATCCGCCGTAATTGCGTTCACACATTGTTGGTGTATCTTCTTTTCTTTTCACAATCAATGTTCTGTTTTAAATTCTTCCACAATGTTTTTTTCATCGTATAAAAATTCATTTACAGAAACGTAACGTATTTCTACATTACCCATTTCAGTTTTTATTTGTTTCTGAATTCCGTCATTGTTTGATTTCAGTAAAATAAACTTTCCTTTTTCTATTCTATAACGAATCGGTACATATTGCCCTATATCAATGTCTTTATTTTCATTATAATTTTCTCCATTATTTTCAGATATGATTGTTCGACCGTGTTCTCCTCTCAATCCCCAACTCCAAGATTTAAGATAGACATTTTCGTTATTTCCGAGTTCAACTTTTTTTATTTCCCATAATTCATTATTCCATTTACACGAAATCAAAAGTAAGATTATCAAAAACAGATATGGGAAATATTTCATTCTAAATTTCATTATTTTAATCATACAATTCGTCACCCTTTTTTATTCTGTCATCAGATTTAAAATCTGTTAATGTACCTTTTCGTGTCCCATAAATTCCTTTAATATCAATTGTTTGATTCGTTTGTGTATCAAGAACCTTAATTCCTATGTTGAGTTTATCTCCCTCCGCAAAATAAGTATTGTAAACGATATATTTAAAATTATTAACCGAAAATACTAAATAATCCAATTGCATTCCTGAATTTTTAATACCGCCGCCTCTCATCCAACCCGAATATTCAAATTTATCAAAACTGCTTTTGTCTTTATTTTCAGGATATTCCATTTCTATTTTTTCAGAAGTTCCAAATCTGTAAACGATATATTCCTCCTTTTTGTCCATACAAATGGTTGCAATTTTCCTGTTTTTTGTCTGAAAAGCGAAAATAAGTTTTTCGTTTTCAAGCTGATATTTTTCGTTATAGATTTCTATATCATCCGATTGAGTCTCGCTTTTTTGTGAATTACATTCGTAGGATTGTAATACAAAAACAAGAAATATGAATGTAAATAGCTTTTTCATTTCAGTTATAAATTTGCAATCAATTGTGCTCCAAACCCCATTTCATCATGGATAAACTGCCCGTTTTGGCAATGCCCCGACAATTGATTTTCTATAAAACTTTGAACTTCTGTTTTATATTTTTCGGGATATAAAACGTGAACATTTGCACCGGCATCAAGCGTAAAACAAACCGGAACTTTTGTTGCTTCACGAAATTTCCAGATTTGATTAATGATTTCCAACGTATTGGGTTTCATTAAGATGAAATACGGCATCGAAGTCATCATCATAGCGTGCAACGTCAAAGCTTCACTTTCTACCAAAGCGATGAACTGTTCTAAATTTCCGGATTTTAAAATATCTTTTAACTGCGAAATATTTGTGTGTGCCTGCTCAAAACGACGTAGTGCAAACGGATGATTGTGCATTAGTTCATGACCAATGGTGCTCGATACTTGCTTTTCGCCTTTATCGACCAATAAAATGCTATCCTGATAATTTTGGAAAACATCGTGAACCTCGTAAGGAAATTCCACGCCAAACAAATCGGAACTGTTTTCAATACTTGCTGTTTCACCCCAAACCACAATGTTTCCTTTGATGCTTCGGCAAGCACTTCCTGAACCCAATCGTGCCAACAACGATGCTTTTTGTTGGTAATATTCTTCTGTTTGATGAGGATTAACTAACTTTTCCAATGCAATGATATTTGCCGATAACGCCGCCATACCCGAAGCCGACGAAGCGATTCCGGAGCTGTGCGGAAAAGTATTGTGCGTATCAATCGTAAAATGATAATCTAAAATATACGGACACAAATCCTGAATGCGTTCAAAGTATTTTTGAATTTTTGGTCGGAACGATTCTTTCGGTTGTCCTTCAAACAGTAAATCAAAAGAAATGGATTTTTCTGTTTTTGGTTCAAACTTTAAAGTTGTGATGGTTTTACAATGATTCAACGTAAAACTCAATGATGGATTCGCCGGAATCTGATGTTCCTTTTTTCCCCAATATTTAACCAAAGCAATATTACTTGGTGCCGAAAAGGTGAATGATCCTTTTTTGTTTAATGTCTTGTAATTATTTATTTTATAGCTATTTAACATGTTCATAATATATAACTTTATGCTTGATAATCTTTTACCTTCTTAACGTCACTTCGAGTAACGGAACAAAGTGGAGTGTATCGAGAAGCCTCAATAAAGGCGTAAATCCAATTCAATAGTTCTCGATACAACATTTTTCCACTGCGTTACAAAATGTCACTCGAACTGACGGCACGCAAACTTCGTCACTTCGAGTAGCGGAGCGTATCGAGAAGTTATCCTCTACTGCAGTTCTCGACTCCCGATAGCTCCCAGGACGAACTGATGTGAACCTAATTTCTATGCTTCTTTTTAGCTAAATTCGGCAAATCTTCATATCTACCTTCTATCAAAGCCTGCTTTTTTGCTTGTGACCACTTTTTTATTTTCTTTTCAAATATAATTGCTTGTTCAATATCTGTAAACATACAAAAATAAACCAATTGAACAGGACGACGAGTATAAGTGTAAGAACCAAAATATTTCCCTCCTTGATGTTCATCGAGACGTTTATATACATTTTCTGTAACGCCTGTATAATAAGTATTATCGGCACAAAGAAGAATATAAACAAACGATGTTTTCATATTACTTAAACTTTAGATTACTATTAACTAAGAATAGTTCTTGATACAACATTTTTCCGCTTCGCTACAAAATGTCACTCGAACTGACGATAGAATCCACTTTATTTAGTTGCAATTGCCTGTGCTGCCAAATAACCGGTTGTCCAGGCATTTTGAAAATTGAATCCGCCGGTAATAGCATCGATGTTTAAAATTTCGCCCGTAAAATACAAATTATTATGCAATTTGCTTTCCATTGTTTTAAAATTCACTTCTTTTAAATCAATGCCGCCGGCAGTAACAAATTCTTCTTTAAACGTGCTTTTTCCGTTTACGGCAAAAACACCTTGCGTTAATTGTTCTCCCAATTTCACCAAGTGCTTTTTGGAGACATCAGCCCAAGTCATTGTTTCTGAAATGTCGGCTGCTTTTACCAATTGTTGCCACAAACGATGCGTGAGATTATATTGTGGATATTTAAAAATAGTTTTCTTCGGATTTCTCTGTTTGTTTTGCATCAATTCTTCTAAAACCTCATCGAAAACAAAATCATTTGTCCAGTTAACTATTAACTGAAACTGATAGTTTTTATCGAACAATTCGCGTGCTCCCCAAGCCGAAAGCCTTAAAATTGCCGGACCGCTCATTCCCCAGTGTGTGATTAGCAAAGGTCCGGTAGCTTTTAAATTAGTATCTTTTACTTTTACGGTTACCATTTTGGCAGAAACGCCCATTAAATCTTTAATGCGATCGTCTTTAATATTGAACGTAAATAAGGAAGGTACCGGTGTAACAATAGAATGACCTGCAAATTGAAGTGCATCCCAAATTTTGGTATTGCTCCCCGTTGCTACGACCAATTGCTTACACTGAAAAACATCTTTTGAAGTTTTCAGTTTCCAGAAATCATTATCTTTTTCAATGGTTTGCACAATGGTTTGGGTAATAATTTTAATATCGTACGATTTTGCTTCGCCCAAAAAACAATCGATAATTGTTTGCGAATTGTCGGATTCTGGAAAAACCCGACCGTCGTCTTCAATTTTTAAAACAACTCCGCGATCTTCAAACCACTGCATTACATCACTCGTACAAAACGTGTGAAAAGGTCCTTTTAATTCGCGTTCGCCCCGAGGATAAAATTTTGTAAGTACATTAGGCACAAAACAAGCGTGTGTTACATTACAACGACCTCCGCCAGAAATTTTCACCTTGCTCAAAACCTCTTTTCCGCGTTCTAAAATAGCGATACGCAGATCGGGTCTCTGTTCGGCGAGGTTTATTGCTGTAAAAAAGCCCGACGCACCACCACCAACAACAATTACATCAAAATTGTGCATATATTTCTACAATAAATTTCTACAAAATGTGGATTTTCAGAAGACAATCAATTGTAAATACTCAATTGTCCTTATTTTTACTTTTGGAACGATTTATGCTAATAAATCCGTATCTTGCAAAGATAACAAATCATATTTCCTAATAAGATGAAATTTATAATGAAATATAAAATCCTACTTTTGGCTTTTGGTATGTTAAGCGTGGTTTCATGTAAAACGGCCAAGAAAAACAGTGAAAAAGATTCTGGCACAAATGATAAAAAAGAACTTGTTAGATCTGACAAAAAAGAAGAAATTTTCTTTACTGAACAAATAAGAAACGATTTCAGAGCGGTGAGCGAGAGTGCTCAACAAAAATTCCTAGAAGCTTATAACGCAACAGACAAACAATATTCTATTTTGTTCTTTACACAAGGTTTTAACGGCGAAGATGTTATTGTAAAGAATGATAATACCACTCTTTACAAAGGAAGTGTTTTAACCAATAAAAGAACCGGTTTGGCAAAAAACATGCGCATTGTAAATACCGAAGTTACCAGCATTTATGATAAAGCTACTAAAAAAACGATCTATATAAATACTGATAAGGCAAGTAAGCATAAGTTTGTATATGTAATGAAAGGCAGTCTCGATGACGACAAGCCCTACAAAATAACGTATAGCGACAAGTTACGTCCGGAAAAATAACTATTCAATCTAACCAATTTTTAACAACAAACGAAAAAAGGCATCGATATTAAATATCGATGCCTTTTTTATAAGATCATTCCACGATATGGTAAAATAACCGAAAAACCTTTTTCTTTAAAGTAAGACACTGGATTTTCTCGGCACGCGACCATTACAAAGTCGCCGCCCCAGCCACCAAGGCTTTTCACTAAGCCATCAAAATCGGGAAACAATTGTTCCTGAATGGTTGGTGTTTCTAAGATGGTACTTAAATTTTTTTCGTAGCGTTTAAAGAATGATATAAAAGTTTCCAAATCCTGAATTTTCAATAATTCATCTGTCATCTGTGAAACTTCTTTTATTTCGTTGGTCAGGTTTTTTTGTTTCTTTTTAAAATTAGCAATGGCTTCTTTGCTGTCGCGTTTTTGGTTTAAATACACAAAATAAATATGATTTTTAAAGTTGGGATTGAAAAGAACTTGCTCAACAATTGGCTGATTATTTTTTACCTGATAAGTAACCGGAATATCATTTTGTGCACAGGCAATGTCGTAGCCGCTGCCACCAAACGAACGTTGTAACAATTCAAAAGCATCAATTTCAAACCATTGTGCAATATTATTAATTAAGGTGGAAGAAGTCCCCAATCCCCAATTTCTCGGAAATGTCAGTTTGGTTTCCACCACAAAACCACCGTTTCTTAAAACGTTAGGATTTATCAAATCAGCCTGGTACAAAATATCAATCAACGTATTCCGAATTTTATCATCGGAAGTTTGATTATTTGAAAGAATGTCGCTGATTAAAAGCTCATCGTTGTACCAAACCGAACCATCGGCATCGTAACTTTTCCAGCTTAATGTTTTGGTTTTAATAGGAAAAACCTCTAAGTATTGCCCGAATTTTGTAGGCAACGCAAATACCTTTGCACCTTCAAGCACATAATATTCGCCTAAAATAAAGAGTTTTCCGTTGCTGTAAAATTTCATTTATAATCTTTTAGAAGTATAAAAATATCATTTTAGTTACGCCACTTCGAGTAAGAATTATGGAAAATTCTGTATCGAGAAGTTCTTTAATTTAAGCTCTCGACAAGTTCGAACTGACGAAACTCTTATAACTTCGATAATCTTAAAAAAAATATCTGTACATCTGTGGGGCAATAACTTCCCCTTACTTTCTCCTCAAATTTTCCACAAAATCAACCACTGCTCTGTGCGAAACCGTTTGTTCCTGAAAATGTGCCGCTACTTCTTTCCGTTCATCATCAGTCGCCTGTAATTGATTGAGAATGTTCATCAAGTGCATTTTCATGTGTCCTTGTTGGATTCCTGTAGTGGTCAACGATTTTATTGCTGCAAAATTCTGTGCCAATCCTGCCACGGCAATAATTTCCATCAATTCATTGGCGTTGGGTTTTCCTAACAATTCCAAAGCGAATTTTACCATTGGATGTAAATTGGTCAATCCGCCAACCGTGCCTAATGCCAAAGGCAAATCCATCCAAAAACGGAATTCATCATTCACAATTTCAGTGTGGGAAAGCGATGTGTATTTACCATTTTTTGCTGCAAATGCGTGCACACCGGCTTCAATTGCTCTGAAATCGTTTCCTGTAGCCAGAACCACTGCATCTACACCGTTCATAATTCCTTTATTGTGCGTTACAGCACGATAGGTTTCTATTTCAGCTATACGAACCGCCTGCACAAATTTCTCGGCAAACACCTGAGGATTCTGAATTTCTTTGGATTTCAAATCTTCCACTTTACACGAAACCTCAGCCCGAACCAGACAATTGGGAACATAGTTCGACAAAATAGACATCACTACTTGCAGCGATTCTTTTTCAGCTGCCGTAAAAGCTTCATATTCCACCGCTTTTTCACGAAGTACATTTGCAAATTCTTCTAAACAGGAATTGATGAAATTCGCTCCCATACTGTCGCGGGTATCAAAAGTGGCATGTAATTGGTAATAACCAGACAGTTCATTGGTTTTATCAATCAAATCTATTTTTAAAATGCCACCGCCACGCTTTTCCATATTCCGGGTAATTTCAGCCGTTCGGATTCTAAAAACCGGTTGTAATCCTTCTATAAACGTTACTAATTTTTCTTTAGGACCTTTGAACATAAAATGCACATTCCCAATTTTCTCTGTGGCTAAAACCGTTGCCTTAAAACCACCGCGTTTACTCCAGAATTTTGCCGCATTTGCTGCTGCCGCAACCACTGAGCTTTCTTCAATAACCATTGGAACAACGAACGTTTTTCCGTTGATGTTAAAATTAGGTGCAACACCCATTGGCAAATAAAAATTGGTAATGGTGTTTTCTATAAACTCATCATGCAGTTTTTGCAATTGTGCATCGCTGTTCCAGTATGATTTTAACAGAGAAACGACCGATAAATCGCCTTGAAAATACTGCGACACCAACCATTCTATTTTTTGCTCTTTCGTAAGTTTAGAAAAACCGTTAACGATATTCATTTGGAAATTTTTTTGCAAAGATACGTTTTTTTGGTTTTGGGTTTTACGTTTTGATTTTGTCACAGATGCACGGATTACAAATGTTTTGCTCCTAGACGGAGCATTCTATCAATGGAAAAGCAGTAGAAACGTTACAAACCTTCCGCTCCTAATGGAGCTTTTTTGTCAAACGAAACTCCGTAGGAGTTGAATCTTTATAGCAAATGAATTTATACGGTAATCATCTGCGCCGTAGGTGCAGAACCCTTTTACACTGATTTTTTTTCTTAAAGGAAAAGATAAAAGATAGATTTGTATATTTGGCTATTATAGTCGTGCATTTAAGAAGTAACAAAATAAAAATGGCAGAGATTAAAAATTCTATTTTAGCAGGAATATTTTTTGGAGTTTCAATGGGAATTGTATTTAGTTTAATGTATGGAAGTAAATACGGGATCATTTCGGGTATATTATCAGGTTTATTTTTTGGAATTGCAATATATATGTTTGCTAAATCTAAAGTTGTACAAAGCCAAACTCAACTCGAAAATATTGAAGAACAAAAAATTATTTACTTAGGCGGAGCTAATCATTTTGTAAATACTGAAGCTGTTGGAGGTAAATTATACTTATTGACAGACAGCCTTCAATTTAAAGCTCATAACTTCAATATCCAAAATCACAGTCAGATTATTTTATTAAACCAGATTAAAGAAATTGGATTTTATAATACTCTTGGTTTAGTACCTAATGGGCTTTTTATAACAACAGACACGAGTACTGAAAAATATGTTGTCAACCGTAGAAAAGTTTGGAAAGATAAGATAGAAATTCAAAAACGAAATTTGCGATAAAAAAGGACAAAAGCCTTTCAGAATTTAAACTCAGAAAGGGTTTGTTTATACTCCATCAAATCAATTTCCTAAATAGATCGAACCAAAAACCAAAAAAAAGAATTAATTTGCTGCTTTAATTTTTTACTTAATGAAGACAAGAAATATTTTATTGCTGGCAGGTTTGGTTTTGGCACCGCTAATGACTTTACAGGCACAACAAAAAATAGAAGTTGAACAAATTTGGAACGGAACTTTTAGAACCAATCAGCTAAATGCTTTAAATACGCTGCATACCAAAAACCAGTATAGTGTTTTAGATTACAACAGAAACACCAACTCGTTTACTATTGATGCCTTTGATTTTACTACCTTAGAAAAAGTACAAACGTTATTTAGCAGTGCTGATTTTCCTGAAATTAAAATGATTTCGGATTATTCCATCAATAAAACCGACGATAAAATCTTAATCGCTACAAACTACAATCCCATTTACCGCCATTCGTTTACATCGGTTTATTATTTGTTCGATATCGCATCAAAATCACTTACAAAAATCAGTAATAACGCCATTCAGGAACCTTTACTGAATACAAACGGATCAAAAATAGCGTATGCCTTTGAAAACAATTTATATGTTTTTGACGTAGCTACCAAAAAAACGACTCAAATTACAAAAGACGGAAAGAAAAACAGCATCATTAACGGTATTACCGATTGGGTTTACGAGGAAGAATTTGCTTTTGTTCGCGCGTTTGACTGGAATACCGATGGTACAAAACTGGCTTTTATAAAGTTTGATGAATCGGAAGTTCCTGTTTTTTCAATGGATATATACGGCGAAGAATTGTATCCGCAGCAACAGGTTTTCAAATATCCAAAAGCGGGCGAAAACAATGCTAAAGTAAGCCTTCATTTGTACGATGTTGCTAAAGCAAGCACTCAAAATGTAACGCTTGATACAGAAAAAGATTATTATATTCCAAGGATAAAATTCACCAACAACTCCAATGTTTTAAGCGTTCAAACGCTGAACCGTCATCAAAATCAGTTGAATCTGTTGTTTGTAGATGCCAATTCTGGTAAAACAACCACCATTCTCTCCGAAAAAGACAACGCGTATGTTGATGTTACCGATAATTTGACTTTTTTGCAAGATAATAGTTTTATCTGGACGAGTGAAAAAGACGGTTACAACCATATTTACCATTACAACAGCGACGGAAGTTTAAACAACAAAGTAACTTCGGGCAATTGGGAAGTAACTGATTATTACGGGTACAATCCAGACAATAAAACCATTTATTACCAATCAGTTGAAAACGGCTCTACCAAACGCGATGTGTACAGCATTCAGTTGAACGGAAAAGACAAAAAACAACTTTCGTCTTTAAGCGGAACCAACAGTGCTACATTTAGTCCTGATTTTAAATACTTTATCAACAACCATTCGTCAAGTACCCAAGCACCATCTTATACGTTGGTGGAAACATCGTCAGGTAAAAAGGTCAAAGAAATTTTAAACAACAGTTCTTTAGAAGAAAAATTAAAGAAATTCGACCTGCCTAAAAAAGAATTTACCACCTTTAAAAACGAAATTGGCAACGATTTAAACGGATACATCATCAAACCTAAAGATTTTAATCCTAAAAAGAAATATCCGGTGTTAATGTATCAATATTCAGGTCCGGGATCACAGCAGGTTGCCGATAAATGGTTCGATTCTAACGATTACTGGCATTTTATGCTTTCGCAAAAAGGATACGTTATTGTTTGTGTTGATGGTCGCGGAACAGGGTTTAAAGGAGTAAAATTTAAAAAAGTAACACAGAAAGAATTGGGTAAATACGAAGTAGAAGATCAAATTTATGTAGCCAAACAGCTGGCAAAAGAATCTTTCGTTGACGCAAACCGAATCGGAATCTGGGGTTGGAGTTTTGGCGGATTTATGAGTAGCAATTGCTTATTTCAAGGAAACGAGGTGTTTAAAACTGCCATTGCCGTAGCACCGGTAACTTCGTGGCGTTTCTATGATTCGGTTTACACAGAGCGTTTTATGACCACTCCGCAGGAAAATGCTTCGGGTTACGATAACAACTCGCCCATTACCCATGCAGACAAACTAAAAGGAAACTTTTTATTGATTCACGGCACGGCAGACGACAATGTACATGTTCAAAACAGTATGCTTTTAATCAACAAACTGGTTTCACTAAACAAAAATTTCGACTGGCTGATTTATCCCGATAAAAACCATGGAATTTACGGCGGTAAAACCCGCGAACAATTATATACCAAAATGACTGATTACCTTTTAGAAAAATTGTAACAGAATTTTAGTACATTTGAAACCTTTAACAAGCTTTTAAGAGAAATAAAATTTTATATATGACAACAACTGAAGAACAACAGTTAGAAGAAATTCATAATTTCCAGGGAAAATATCCCAAACAACTGTGGCACCTTTTTATGGTTGAAATGTGGGAACGTTTTTGTTTCTACGGAATGCGCGGTGTTTTAGCCCTTTTTATGGCCGATCAATTATTAGGCTTGGGGTTATCAGAAAAAGATTCTAACTTAAAGTACGGTGCCATTCAGGCATTTGTTTATGCCTTTACGTTTATAGGAGGTATTTTCGCTGATAAAATTCTTGGATTTAAAAAATCATTGGTATTTGGTGGTTTGGTAATGATTGCCGGAAACCTGCTTATTGGTATCAACCCGCACGATTTCTTTTATTACGGAATTTCACTAACCATTATTGGCACAGGTTTTTTTAAACCAAATATCTCATCGATGGTAGGCGAATTATATGCCGAAGGCGATCCAAGACGCGATGCCGGTTTTAGCCTGTTTTATTCGGGTATTAACATTGGTGCCCTTTTAGGCGGTATTGTTTGTGTGTATTTAGGGAAGAACTTTGGATGGAATTACGCGTTCTTATCAGCAGCGGCTGTAATGGTTATCGGAGTTATTTTCTTTTTAAGCATTAGAAAAGAATTAGGCCCGATAGGAAATTCTCCTATCAACCATTTAGAAACTCCCAAAAGAAAATCAAGAGAAATTATGGTTTACGTGGGAGCCTTGGTTTGCATTCCGTTAATTTTCATCATGATCAACAATACTAAATATACCGATTTATTTATGTTCATTGTGGGACCATTAGCTGTATTGTATTACATTTTTCAGTTAACAAAAATTGAAAGTTCTGCCGGAAAACAAAAATTCATTGCGGCATTCATTATGATTGCTTTTTCAATATTGTTTTTTGCAATTTTTGAACAGGCGGGCGGTTCGTTAGCATTGTTTGCCAACAGTAATGTTACCCCATCGTTATTTGGTTTGTCATTAGATCCTAATATTGTAAACAACAGCGCCAATTCATTATATGTTATTGTATTTGCACCATTGTTGGGAATTGTTTGGTTGTGGATGGCTAAAAGAAAAACCGAACCAAACACCGTAATTAAATTTGGATTATCTTTCCTGATCTTAGCAGGTGCTTATTACATTTTTTATGCATTACGCTTTTTTGCAAACGAACAGGGAATGACTTCATTAGAAATTTTTGCATTGGCATATTTTGTTGTTACCATTGCAGAATTGTGTTTGTCGCCAATTGGTTTATCAATGGTAACCAAATTATCGCCTAAACATTTAGCAGGAATGATGATGGGACTTTGGTTCCTGGCAAGTGCTTACGGGCAATATCTGGCAGGTATTTTAGGTGCAGGAATGAGCGATCCCAGCCCCGACGCATCTTTAACAGACAAATTAATGGCTTACACCGATGGATACCAGCAATTAGCAATTTACTCTTTGGTAGCAGGTATTTTATTGGTAGTCATTTCGCCGTTAATTAGAAAATTAATGCACGAAGTAAAATAATTTTTAGCCCATTATATTTAAAAGCGACTTTTTAGTCGCTTTTTTTGTGCATAATTTTAAATATTTTACTTTATTTGTAAGTTTTAAACTTTCTTAAAAATATGTCAGAAAATACAAAACCGTCATTTTTTAAAACGGTAGGATCTTTCAATAAAAATTTCTGGATTGCCAGTTTTATGGAACTAATGGAACGCTGGGCATGGTACGGCATTTACACACTTTTAGGACTTTATTTAGTAGGCTCAACCGATACCGGCGGTTTAGGGTTTGACCACGTGCAAAAAGGAAACATCATGGGAAACGTTGTTGGCGTCCTGTATTTTTTACCTTTAGTTTTTGGGGTTATTGCTGATCGTATCGGATATAAACTATCGTTAACCATTGCTTACCTCATCATGATTTCGGGTTACTACCTTTTAGGCGAGGTAAACACGTATTGGAGTGTCTATATGGTTTTCTTGTTGGTGGCTGTAGGTGCGGCGTTTTTTAAACCGGTAGCATCGGCAATTGTTGCCCGAAATACAGATGAAACCACAGGAACCATGGGTTTTGGTATTTTTTACATGATGGTTAATATTGGTGGTTTTATTGGTCCGGCAATGTCATCTGGTTTGCGAACTACTTACGGTTGGAAAATTATTTTTATTCAGGCAGCCATCGTTATTGGTATCAATTTAATCGTTTTATTGTTATTTTACAAAGAGCCAAAGGTTGAAAAACCTAAAAATTCTATAGGAGCAGCAATAAAAGAATCTGTATTAGGCATTTTTGAAGCATTGAAAGACATCCGTTTAGGAATTTTATTGCTGTTAATGATTGGTTTCTGGACCATGTTCAACCAATTATTCAACACCTTACCTAACTTTATCGAAGACTGGGTAAATTCTACAGTACTAAGTAATTGGTTGAACGAGCACCTTCCTGCATTAGGAAGTTTGTTAACCCAAGACGGACAGGTAAAACCGGAATGGTTTACCAATATCGATTCGTTGATGATTATTCTTTTTCAGATTACTATTTCGTTCTTTGTAATTAAAATGCGTCACATTAATGCCGTTATTCGTGGTGCGGTGATAGCAACCATTGGTATCGGTTTAACTTTTTATTCGGGCAATGTGTGGTTTACCATTATTGGAACCATGATTTTTGCCATTGGGGAAATGATGTCAAGCCCAACGGTTTCTTCTTTTATCGCCTTAATTACTCCAAAAGGAAAAGAAGGCTTGTATCAGGGAACTTATTTTTTACCGGTTGCGGCAAGTTATTTTGTAACAAGTGTTATTTCAGGAAGCCTGTATCAGTCATGGTCGGATAAACTTTCGTTATTGAAAAAAGAACTGGCAGGCAGAAACATTGAGATGCCAGAAGTTGTAACCAACGAACAATTTATTGAACAAGGTTCTAAAGCCTTAAACATGTCGATCTCTCAGTTTGAAAAACAGTTTCACTTAAAAGCAGAATCGGTTGACTGGACAACCGTTGCGCAATCGTTTAAAGACTTTGCACTAAGCAAAAGTATCGATATTAGTCAGGTACATTTTCCTTTTTCAAAAAACGAATATTTTACATTGGCAGAACAAAAATTAGGTATGAGCCACTGGGAAATGGCTGATATGCTTTGGAACACTTACAATCCCAACAAAATATGGTATGTGATTGTAGGAATTGGGTTGTTTTCTATTGTATCCTTAACCCTTTACGACCGATTTATTATCAAACCTTTAGAGAAAAAAAATTACACTATAACTAAATAACATCAACTTCTTATAATATGAACATTAACTCATCAAGTGAATTTTACAAATCAAATGTTTTAGGGCAACGATCAGGATTATTTGTACTTTTTTTTACAGAAATGTGGGAACGTTTTTCGTTTTACGGAATGCGTGTTTTATTAATTCAGTTCTTAACCGCTAAAGTTATTTTCGGCAGTCCTAACTCAGGATGGGAATGGAGTGCAGAACAAGCCGGGGCATTATACGGAACGTATGCAATGATGCTTTATTTAACACCTATTTTTGGTGGAATTATTGCTGATAAGTACATTGGTTCACGTATGGCGGTTATTATCGGTGCCATTGTTATGACCATTGGTCATGCTGCAATGGCTTTTGATACACCTGTGATGTTTTTTATTGGGTTGTCCTGTTTAGTTATTGGTACCGGTTTTTTTAAACCAAATATGCCTTCTATTTTAGGCGAAATGTATAAAGATCTACCAGAGAAAAAAGACGGTGCCTACACTATTTTCTACATGGGTGTAAATGCAGGTGCTTTCTTTGGAATGATGTTATGTGGATACATTGCCGAAACTCAGGGCTGGCACTGGGGCTTTGGTTTAGCCGGAATTTTCATGCTGTTGGGTACCCTTCAGTTTGCCCTGGCAAAACCTTTAATGGGCAATTTAGGTATTTTAGATAAATCTGAAGAAGCTGTTGCAGCTAAAAACGCTGCCGATACAGACAAACGCAACCCTTTTACTTCGTTAGATTATATTTTAATGGCTGTTGTTGGTATCATTGGTTTTTTATATGCTTTTAATGACCCGTTGTCTAAAAACGGAATCATAGATATTTTTTCATCTTTAGACTTACCTTTTCTTCGCGGACAATACGTGATGATTTTTATAGCCTTGGCTTTGTTTATCTATTTAATTGTTTCGCGTATCATACGTTATGACAAAGTAGTGCGCGACAGAATGTTTGCCGTTGTTTTACTGGCTTTCTTTTTAATTTTCTTCTTTATGAGTTTTGAACAGGGTGCTACATCATTAGTTCTGGTTGCCCGTGATTATATCGACAGAAGTTTAACAGGAGGGGCCTTAACTACATTTAATATTGTAAACGGTTTATTAACTATTGTTCCGTTGGGTATTATTTCATGGGTATTGATAAAATTAGCACAAACCACCTGGAAAAAAATCGCTTTATCTAACATGGTATTGATTTTATGTTTTGTATTGATCTGGGGTGCTGCGTTATGGATGCTGAAAAACGAATTTTCTAAAGAAGTATCGGAAATTACCGTTTCCTGGTTTTCAACGTTAAACTCTTTTTTCATCATTGCACTGGCATCAACTGTTTCTAAATTATGGGAATCTAAATACAATCCTTCAGCAGCCTTTAAATACGGTTTCGGATTAATTTTAGTGGCAATTGGGTTCCTTGTTCTTGGTTTAGGTGCAATGGGAATCTCAGAAGGCGTTAAAATTTCAATGGCGTTTTTAGTCTTGACTTATTTATTCCACACCTTAGGAGAATTGTTTATATCCCCTGTTGGATTATCGTACGTTTCTAAATTGGTACCGGCACGTATGTTAGCCTTTATGTTTGGCATATGGTATCTGGCAATTGCTATTGCACAAAAAGTAGCAGCAGTGTTAGGAGGTCAGGTAGAAACCATTCAGGAAGAATATTCTCTTAGTCATTTCTTCTTCTTGTTTACGGCTATTCCGGCAGCAGCAGGTTTGCTGGTAATGGTATTAAACCCATTAATTAAAAAATTAATGCACGGTATTAAATAAATTAGTTATCTTTCGAGATTAGAAATTACAAATTAAAATTATATTGAATGGCAGCAGAAACAGCTAATCCCGATTTTTTTAAATCCAAAGTTTTAGGACATCCATCAGGATTATTCGTTCTTTTTTTCACAGAAATGTGGGAGCGATTCTCGTTCTACGGAATGCGTGTTTTATTAATACTTTTCTTAACAGCAGCATTAACAGGTAATAATGCCGGCTGGGGTTGGACCGCAGAAAATGCAGGGGCTTTATACGGAACTTACGCTATGTTATTATACATTACACCCATTTTTGGTGGAATTATAGCAGATAAATACATCGGTTATCGTTGGGCAGTTGTTATAGGGTCGATTATTATGACGCTGGGTCACGCATTTATGGCTTTTGATACTCCTATTTTTATGTATTTAGGATTAGCGTGTTTAGTGATTGGAACTGGATTCTTTAAACCAAACATGACCTCTATTTTATCAGAAATGTACAAATCATTTCCAGAAAAGAAAGACGGTGCCTATACCATTTTTTATATGGGAGTTAACGCAGGTGCCTTCTTTGGTATGATGCTTTGCGGTTATTTAGCAAACAATATAGGTTGGCATTACGGTTTTGGATTAGCCGGTATTTTTATGCTATTAGGAACGTTACAATTTTGGCTGGCAAAACCACTATTTGGTACTATAGGTGAAGTGCCAACAGAAGAAAGCAGACTAACAAAAGCGAAAACTGCCAAAGCAGAGTTAAAAGAAGGTGAAGAAGACAAACCAAATCCTTTTACTACTTTTGATTATATTTTAATTGCACTATCTACTATTATTGGTTTATTATATGCTTTTAATGATCCATTATCAAAAATTGGCGGTATTCATATCTTACCTGAACAAATGTTTGGGATGGACGGATCAATGGTAATGATTATAATTGGCTTGATCTTGTTCTTAATTTTAGTTGTTTCTCGTGTAATCAGATATTCACCGGTTGTTAGAGATCGTATGATCGCTGTTACGGTATTTGCCTTCTTCACTATTTTCTTTTGGATGAGCTTTGAACAAGGTGCTTCATCGTTAGTTATTTTTGCCCGTGATAATGTTGACCGTTCATTAGAAGGAACGTCATTAACCACCTTTAATATCATTAATACTTTATTAACTGTTGTACCACTAATTATAATTAGCTGGGTATTGTTTTTATTGGCAAAACAAACGTTCAAAAAAGCTCCGGCTTCAAATATCATATTAGCCATTACTTTCTTAGGTGTATGGGGTATTGCGCTTTGGATGTTAAATAACGAGTTTAGCAAATCTGCATCAGAGATTGATCCTTCCTGGTTCTCTATTTTAAACTCTTTTTTTATTATTGCTTTGGCATCGTCAGTTTCTAAAATTTGGGACTCTAAGTTCAATCCTCCGGCAGCTGTAAAATACGGATTAGGATTAATCATCATGGCAATAGGTTTTGGTCTGTTGGCTTATGGATCTCATGGAATTGAAGCAGGTGTTAAAGTATCTATGATTTGGTTAGTGCTGGCTTATTTATTCCATACTTTAGGAGAGTTATTCTTATCGCCTGTAGGCTTATCTTATGTATCTAAATTAGTACCAGCACGTATGATTGCCTTTATGTTTGGTATATGGTATTTAGCAATTGCTATTGGCAACAAATTAGCTGCCGCTGTTGGTGGTGAAATCGAAAATATTACAGCACAATATTCTTTATCAACATTCTTCTTAATCTTTACAATTGTACCAATTGTCGCAGGTTTAATTGTAATGTTACTAAATCCACTATTAAAAAAACTAATGCACGGCGTAAAATAAAAGGCACACTTTTTGAAAAAATACAATCCGGTAGTTTTTACTATCGGATTTTTTTATATTTACATAAATTATTAAACGATGAAAAAAAGTATTGTATTCGTATTGTTTGCATTGGTCTCTTTTGTTAGTCAGGCACAGGAAATTAAATGGATGACCATGAAAGATGCCGTAGCGGCACAAAAAAAGAATAAAAAACCTATTTTTATTGATGCTTACACCGTGTGGTGCGGACCTTGTAAAATGTTAGACAAAAACACATTTTCTGACCCTAAGGTCGCCGAAGTTATCAATGAAAAGTATAATGCCGTAAAATTCAATGCGGAAGGTAACGAGGAAATTCAGTTTAACGGAAAATTATATACCAACCCAAATTATCAGGAAGCCCGTAAAAATGCAAGAAATACCATGCACCAATTTACTGAATTTTTAAGAGTACCGGGATACCCAACAATGGTTGTGATTAATTCAGAAGGAAAAATAGAAAAATCGATTATTGGCTACAACACACCCGAAGACTTATTACCTCAATTATAATTTATCACACAACTTCCCTTACTTTTCATATCATAGTAAGGGATTTTTCTTTGATCAAAATATGCCTTATACTCGTCAATTAAATAGTGGTAATTACTGTTGTGCAGAATAATTAATTTGGGTTGTACATTTTTTATCAAACGTTCCAGATTCAGCTTAGGATTTTGACACAAAATAACATAATCAAACGGCTTTTTGGGGTACACCGACAAACTGTCAATAATCAACCAACTTTCATTATTCAGTGTAAACGCATTTTTCAAAGAATCAACCAATTTCCTTTTTACATGGGTTTGCAAGATATAATTTTGGATACCTGTCTTGGTAAATCCATTTGCAATTCCTAACTGATGTACTTGATTTTTCTCTCGATTTAATAAAACCACTTCTTTTGTATCGCTCATCACAATAATTTCCTGTTTATTTTTATTTCTTATTGCTTGATGAATCGTGATTAGTTGAAACATAACAATCGACCCAACACAAAGAAATGCGGTTTCGATTTTTTTCTTTTTTAAAAACCAAAAAATACTAAAAATTAAGAGCAAAGCTGTAATTGTTTGTCCGAAACTTAAGTGATAATCCATTGTTTTAATCGGAAAATAATCAGATAACCTCGTCAACGTATCAAAACAAAAAGTACTGATGTAATCTAAAACCGGAGTAAAAAACACTGCAATTGGTAACGAAATCAAACTTAAAACCATTTGAACAAACCAACCGATCAATAAAACAGATGTTAACGGAATAGCAATGATATTCCCTATTAAAAACAGCAACGGAATTTGCTTGAAATAATAAACACTCAACGGCAACACGCCTAATTGTGCTACCAATGATACACCAACCAACTGACCAAAATAGTTTAGAATCCAATTTTTAAAAGTAAAATACCTTTGAATAACCGGATAACAATAAACAATTGAAAACACTGCCAGATAACTTAACTGAAAACCAACATCGAACAAATAATTAGGTTCCACAAGCAAAATAAGCAACATACTGCCCACCAACAAATTAATGGTGTGAACCCTGCGACCGGTTAAAGTGCCTACCATCGTCATAAGACACATTAATGCTGCACGAACCACCGACCCTGAAAAGCCTGCCATTAAACTAAAAATCAAAAGAAAAACAATTAACACAATTGTAATTGCATTTTTAGGAATACGCAAATGTTTTAAAACGTAAGATATGGTAGAAAACAGCAACACCACATGCATACCCGATACAGCCAGTACGTGCAATATGCCGAAATCTTTAAATTGCTGTTGGATATCGTCCTGCAAATTGGTTTTGATTCCAAAAAGTAACGCTTCAATAAACCCTTTTGTTTCATTTGAATAACCCAAACCTGAGAATTGTGCCACCAAATCATTTCTAAAATGAATGATCCTGCTGTTTAATGAAGGCTGTTCGGCTATTTTTATTGGGGAATTAACGGAATGAATCTGATAGTGGATGTGCTTATTCTGAAGGTATTTTTTGTAGTTAAAATCATACAGATTTTTGGGTTCAGGAATTTCTTTAATCGTTCCTGTTAGCTTATAAACCGCTCCTACCATTGGCAACGAATCTTTATTTGAGAAAGAAACCAAAACGCTGGGTTGCTGGTCATTTGACAGCAAATCGGCATAAACTCTGTACGAATAGGCATTTGATTTTAAAACTTCGGTAACTTTTAGGGTAAATTCTTGCTTTGTTATATCATTAATGATTTCATGCCGGTTTTTAAAATGGTGAATTAAAAATCCTAATGATGCAAATGCAACACAAACAGTTGTTAAGGTAAACAGATTGCGTTTGGAATGAAAGCCTTTTTTCCTTTGAATATAAAGGAACAACAGTACCAACAACGATAAAATAAAGGCAAGTAAAACCGCAGAAAAAGGCAGCCTTAAATACAGGCTAAAAAAAATCCCATTAACATAAAAAAATGTAATGGGATAAATTGGATATTTCATTACCTTTTTCATAAAACTAAAGGTAAGAAATTTTTGAATATTAAATAACTAACTATAATACTTGTCTGTCATAAACGCGGTTTACCTGAACAAACCCTCTACTGTAATAAGGCTCTGAAGTCGAATTTATGGAAACACCTTTTGAAGTTGCCGAATGGATGAATTTAAGATCATCTCCATCTACTTCAATTACAATGCCTACGTGATTTATTACTCTTGAACCACCGTTTTTAAAGAAAATTAAATCTCCCGGTTTAGCCTCGCTCTTAGAGACACGTTCGCCTCGTGATGCCATTTCTTTGGAAGTTCTTGGCAGTTCAATACTAAATTGATGAAAAGCAGTTTTAACAAATCCGGAACAATCCATACCTGAACGCGACATTCCGCCCCATTGGTAACGAATTCCCTGATAGTCATTAGCCACGTTAAGCAACTGTTCGGTTAAATAACAATACTTTGTTTTTTCGGTTTTCTTTGAAGTTTTGTTATCCATTTCATCATCAATTGCATTCATTGTTTTATTAATGTTTGCAAGTGTAGCTTCTTCTTTTGCTTTCTGCGATGTGGTTGTCACAGTAGTAACTTTTCGAGTTGCCGTTTGAGCAGTTACCTCTGTGCTTAAACATACAGTAAACAAAGTTACTAACGTTAAAGCTAAATTTTTCATTAATTAATATTTTGATATAGAATTTATAATCTTTGCTTGGTTAATCACAAATATAGGTTTTTTAATTTTCTCAGGGTTATTAAAATTATCTTAAAGTTTTCTTAAAAAGACCTCAAAATGTTGACAACTCGTTCGCTTGCACCGCCTCCGCCTAACTTTTCACTTAATTCACGGTACTTTACAAACATTTCACCCCGATAATTTTTGTTAATAACTTTATCAAATTCTTTTTTAATGTTGGCGGTGTTGCATTCGTTTTGAATAAGCTCGGTCACAATGGGTTCATCCATAATTAAATTTACCAGTGAAATATATTTTAAATTGATGATTCGCTTGGCAATTTGATAAGATATCTCATTTCCCTTATAAACCACCACTTGCGGCACGTTGAACAAGGCGGTTTCTAACGTAGCCGTTCCCGAAGTTACAATTGCCGCATAAGCGTTATTCAATAAGTTATACGTATCGTTGAGTATTAATTTTACGTTTTCCTGCTTGATAAATGGCTGATAAAAAGCAGCGTTTAAACTTGGTGCACCGGCAATAACGAACTGAAATTGGGGGTAATCATTTACAATACGAAGCATTTCTGTCAGCAGCCGAGAGATTTCCTGTTTGCGGCTGCCGGGCAATAAAGCAATAATAGGACGATCGTCTAACTGATGCTTTTCATTAAAATTCCCCGATTGATTTTTCTTAAATTCCTCTATTTCGTCTAACAACGGATGCCCCACATAATGTACCTGATACTGATGTTTTTTTTCATAAAAATCTTTTTCAAACGGAAGGATCACATACATTTGGTTCACATCGCGTTTTATGGCTTTTATCCTGCCTTCTTTCCACGCCCAGATTTGTGGCGATATGTAATAATGGGTATCAAAACCCTGCTGTTTCGCCCATTTGGCAATACGCATATTAAAACCCGGGTAATCAATAAAAATAATCACATCGGGATTAAAAGCTTTAATATCCTTTTTACAAAATTCAATATTTTTTAAAATGGTTCTTAAATTGGTAATTACTTCGGCAAATCCCATAAATGCCAAATCTTTATAATGTTTTACTAACGTTCCGCCAACCTGCTGCATTAAATCGCCTCCCCAAAAACGCACTTCGGCATCGGGTTCGGCCTTAAAAAGGGCTTTTAGTAAATTGGCTCCGTGCAAATCGCCCGAAGCTTCACCGGCAATAATGTAGTATCTCATCAACCAAAAATAATGTACAAACCAATTAATATAAACGAAAAAATAACTCCGCGGGCACTGTAATAATTGTCACGGTTCAGGAACAAATAAAACAAACCAATATTTGGAATAGCACCTATAGAAAATGCTTTAGAAGCTACATCGTTATAAACAAAAATAGCCCAGCCCGTTAAGGGATTCATTCCGGTAAACAATCTAAAAAGCACACAGCCCACAATAAACGAAACAAGCAATGCGCAGAATGTTCCCAATAAAAATTTCAAAAATTTACTCATTATAATTCCCAGGTGTTAAGTTGTTGCATGGCATGATACGCCGTTAAATCGTACTGCACAGGCACCACTGAAATGTATCCGTTTGCCAGTGCCCATTCATCGGTATCTTCGCCTTTATCATGATTTACAAAAGTTCCGGTTAACCAGTAATATTTTTTTCCGTGCGGATTGGTACGTTCGTCAAATTTTTCAACCCACGTGGCATTTGCCTGTCTGCAAACTTTAATTCCTTTTAGTTCTTTTTCCTCCAGTTTGGGGAAATTCACGTTTAAAACCACGCCTTCCGGCAATCCGTGTTTCAGGGCTTCCTGAGTAATTTGTTTCACAAACTTTTTTATAGGCTCAAAATCGGCATTCCAGCTAAAGTCGCCCAAAGAAAAACCAATGGCAGGTATACCGCTCATTCCGGCTTCTACAGCTGCAGACATGGTTCCTGAATAAATAACGTTTGATGCCGAATTAAATCCGTGATTGATGCCCGAAACACAAATATCGGGCTTTGCTTTGATGATCTGGTCAATCGCAATCTTTACACAATCTACCGGCGTTCCCGAACAGGCAAATTCCTTAACATCGCTTTTATCAATATGTACTTGTTCCAAAAACAAGGTGTTGTTTACGGTAATTGCATGCCCCATTGCCGATTGCGGACTGTCTGGTGCCACGACAATTACCTGCCCTATTTCTTTCATAATGCTAATTAAAGTACGAATTCCCGGCGCTGTGATACCGTCATCATTCGTAACTAAAATCAATGGTTTTTTCATCTGTTTTTTTATTTGCTTTTTTAAACGTCTGACCAAATAGTCTGACAAACTTTTGCTTTAAAAAATTTATCCTTGTAAAAATAGTAATTTTAATTGAACCTTACTTTAAAATAGTATACCGCTTAAAACAGTTAACAAAATTTTATTTAAGCTTTAATAGTTTTTAAATACAAATTTTATTTACTTTAGTTGAAAATTTATTGATGAATGCTATTTGGCAATTTATGAAGAGAAATTATAAAGTAATATTACTTGTGGTGGCACTTGCCGCTGCATTGTGGAGTTTTATCCCATCTAAAAAAACGAACGATCCAAATCCGGAAAAAGAAGCTTTTTTAATGGGCGTTTTAAATTTGGTTTTACAAAATGCACATTATCATCCTGTTGAATTAAACGATGATTTTTCCGGGAAAGTATTTACCAATTATCTAAAAATAATAGATGGAAACAAACGCTATTTGTTACAAACCGATATTGACGGATTGAACAAATACAAAACCGAACTGGATGATGAGTTTAAAAACCAACAAATAACGTTTTTTAATGATAGTTATTCTGTGTTTACCGCTCGATTAAAAGAAGCAAAAACGTATTATAAAGACATTTTGGCACATCCTATGGATTTTTCGGTTAAAGAATCAATTGATACCGATTACGAAAAGCAACCTTGGGCAAAATCTAAAGAAGAACTGAGAGAACGTTGGCGCAAACAACTAAAATTAAGCGTTTTATCAGGTATTGAAGACAAATTAAAGTTGCAAGAAAACGATACCTTAAACAAAGAACCTAAAAAGTCGTTTGCCGAATTAGAGAAAGAATCACGTGAAACCACTTTAAAATCTTTGAATGAATTTTTTGAGTTTTTTGAAGAAATTTCGCGCGACGAATGGTTATCGGTTTATGTGAACACTTTGTTAGAACAATTTGATCCGCATACAAACTATTTTGCTCCGGACGACAAACAAAAATTCGACGAAAGCATGTCGGGTTCTATGGAAGGAATTGGCGCACAGCTTCGCAAAAAAGACAATGCCGTTGAAATTACCGAAATTATTCCGGGCGGTCCTGCCATGAAACAAGGCGAATTAGAAAATGGCGACGTTATCTTAAAAGTAGCTCAGGGCGACGAACAACCTGTTGATGTTGCCGGTATGCGCTTAGAGAAAGTTGTGAAAATGATCAAAGGCAAAAAAGGAACTACCGTGAAACTGACCGTGAAAAAAGTAGATGGTTCTGTAAAAGTAATTTCTATTGTCCGCGATGAATTTGAGATTGAAGATACTTTTGCCAAATCGTCGGTTATTGAAACACCGCAAGGTACATACGGAATCATTCATTTACCTAAGTTCTATATTAATTTTGAAAACAAAAAAAACCGAGATGCCTTTAAAGATGTTGCAAAAGAAATTGAACATCTGAAAGAACAAAACGTTGAAGGAATTGTGATGGATTTACGCAACAATGGCGGTGGTTCATTACAAACGGTTGTAGATATGGTGGGCTTGTTTATTCCGCAAGGACCGGTGGTTCAGGTAAAAACAAAATCCGGTTCAAATGATGTGCTGTACGACCGCGACAACAAAATTCAGTGGTCCGGACCGTTGGTGGTTTTAATTAACAATTATTCGGCATCGGCTTCTGAAATTTTCGCTGCAGCCATTCAGGATTACAACCGCGGATTGGTTTTAGGTTCGAAACATTCTTACGGAAAGGGAACTGTTCAAAATTTAATCGACCTGAACCGTTTTGGCAATAAAGAAATTGGCGATTTGGGTGCCATGAAATTCACCACTCAGAAATTCTATCGTGTAAATGGCGGATCCACCCAGTTAAAAGGTGTTGAAAGCGATATTGTTTTACCGGATCGTTTCTTGTATATCGACACAGGCGAACGCGATAACGACAATGCCATGCAGTGGGATAAAATTGCCAAAGCCCGTTACACCACCTTTGATTTTAATTTTGCGCCGATTATCGAAAAAAGCAAACAACGCGTTGCTGCCAATAACGAATTTAAGCTGTTGAACGAAAGTGCACAGTGGGTGAAAGAACAACAAGACGACAATTCTTTCCCATTACAGTACGAAGAGTATATTGCACGGTCAAAACAACTGGAAGAGCAATCGAAAAAATTCAATGTTCTAAAAAAATACCAAAACAGTTTAACTTTTAAATCGTTGCCAAGCGAAGAAGCATTGATTAAAAACGATACCGTGCAGCAAAACAAACGCAACCGCTGGTTTAAAAGCTTAAACAACGACATGTATGTGAATGAAGCGGTAAATGTTTTAAAGGATTTAAAAGCAATTAATTAAATTTGAGATTTAAAAAATCGGACTAAAAAATAAAAAAGTGTTTAAAAAATTTGTTTCGGCAAATAAAAAAGCGCTCCAAAAGTTTAAACAGAATTCTTGGGGCGTTTTTTCATTAGTCTTTATCGTTATTTTAAGTATCATTGCTTTGTTTGCTTATGTTATTGCACCAGACAATACCGTAAATGCGAACAACGGCGACATAGCTATAAGCACTCAGAAACCTGGTTTTACAGTCAAAACAATTAATATTCCGTTAGAAAATAAGAAAATTTCTTTGATGGATTATTTTACGGGAAAACAAATAAAAGAAGAATTTATTCCCATTTTAAACTACCGTTTTAAGAGCGATACGCTTTATTATCAGGAATTTTCGGTCGATGCTTCCACAGCTCAGACAAAATATCTTTTAACAGATGTTTTTCCAACCCAAAATCCCAATGAAATTGAACAGCAGTTTATTAAAACTAAAAAATACTGGTTAGGTACCGATACCCAGGGCCGCGATTATTTAAGCCGGTTAATTGTTGGTGCCCGCGTATCGTTAGCCATTGGTTTTGTTGCTGTTTTTATTTCTTTGATTATCGGCGTTTCATTGGGGGCCCTTGCCGGATATTACGGTGGAACAATCGATGCGTTTATTCTTTGGTTGATCAACGTGATATGGTCTATCCCTACCCTGCTTTTGGTGATTGCCATTACGTTGGCATTAGGCAAAGGATTCTGGCAGGTTTTTATCGCCGTGGGGCTAACCATGTGGGTAGAAGTTGCCCGTGTGGTACGCGGACAGGTACTAAGCGTTAAACAAATGCAGTATGTAACCGCTGCACGGGCTTTGGGCTTTTCGGATTCGCGGATTATTTTTAAGCACATCATACCCAATATCATGGCTCCGGTTATTGTGATTTCTGCTGCCAATTTTGCCTCGGCAATTTTAGTAGAAAGCGGCTTAAGCTTTTTAGGTTTAGGGGCACAGGTCCCGGTACCCAGCTGGGGAGGCATGATTAAAGAACACTACAACTACATTATTTTAGGAAAACCACATTTGGCATTAATTCCCGGTTTGGCAATGAGCTTGGTGGTTGTTTCTTTTATGATGATTGGCAATGCTTTGCGTGATGCGCTGGATGTAAAAAATTGATATTGAATTGAAACGGTATCATTTAACCTCTAAAAGCTGGATAAAAAGTTGTATTTCCTTATCCATTTCTTTAAAAAAGTCAAGAAAGTTATACGCAACAGCCCTAATTTATTCGTAAATTACACTAATTTAGATGGTTATACGAATGTTATTTGGAATTTTCGGTTAGTTTCGTAAATTTGGGTGTTAGCTACAATTTTTAACAAAAAATATGTATATAAAAATTAAATAAAATTTGTCAGTTTATTTTTTTTATATAACTTTGTGGTATAATTAGAAAGAAAATTATAAGAATATAAGCTCATTAACCATCCTTTGGGTGTTAGAGTTAAAAGAGTGTTGAGGCTACCAGAAATGTGTAGCCTCTACTGTTTTATATAATTTTACCGTTTTGGGCAACATATTCATCATATTCTTGATTATGTTTTTGTATTTTAATAGGACTATTAATCAAATAGAATGTCGTGATTACATAATACTCTCCGT
>SMEI01000003.1_pt1 | contig 93878 bp, 93 predicted proteins | sample 2456321 | NCBI WGS metagenome assembly SMEI01 (sample SAMN10132588, study PRJNA489261) | soil metagenome | isolation source: day1 control-silt loam soil ammended with composted manure from dairy cow... | place: USA | collected 2015-05-01
ATTTCTGAATAGTAAGTGTTTCTATGGATAATAAACAGCTTATGAAAATAAAAACAAACTAATTTGTATAGTAAAATAAATTGTGTAATTTTGCACTCCCTTTATTGGGAATGGAATGTTTAATTAAAATTAATTTATTGTGGAAAGTTTAAGCTACAAGACAGTATCAGCAAACAAAGCAACCGTTCAGAAAGAATGGGTTGTGGTAGACGCTGACGGTCATAACTTAGGACGCCTTGCTTCAAAAGTTGCAATGATTTTGAGAGGTAAGTACAAACCGAGTTATACCCCTCACGTAGACTGTGGTGATAATGTAATTATTATCAACGCAGAGAAGATCAACTTAACAGGTAACAAACTGAATGACAAAACGTATATTCGTCACACAGGTTATCCAGGTGGTCAAAGAGAATTAACAGCTAAAGTAATGCAACAAAAAAATCCTGCATTATTAGTAGAAAAAGCTGTAAAAGGAATGTTGCCTAAAAACAAATTAGGTGCACAGTTATTCCGTAATTTAAATGTAAATGTAGGTTCTGCACACAAACATGATGCGCAAAAACCTAAAACCGTTAATTTAAACGACTTAAAGTAATGGCAGTTATTCACAAAATCGGTAGAAGAAAAACCGCAGTAGCTCGTGTTTATGTTACAGAAGGTTCTGGTAACATCACAGTGAACAAAAAAGATTTCGCAACTTATTTCCCAACAGCAACTTTACAGTACAAAGTTATGCAGCCACTTTCTATGACAGAAAATGCTGAAAACTTTGACGTAAAAATTAACGTGTACGGTGGTGGAACAACAGGGCAGGCAGAAGCTGTACGTATGGCTATTGCACGTGCAATGTGCGAAGTTGACGCAGAAAACAGAGCAATCTTAAAACCAGAAGGTTTATTAACGCGTGACCCACGTATGGTTGAGCGTAAGAAATTCGGTCAGAAGAAAGCTCGTAAGAGATTCCAATTCTCTAAACGTTAATATTTTATATTATTTATTAAAAAATCTAAGTTTTTGTTGCTCGCCGGCCGAGGTCGGAAGTAGTTTAGCATCTAAATGAAGCCTATAGCTTAAAGCTTAACGGAACATTGCTAATCACAAGAACGTAAACTATTACAAAAATGGCAAACAAAGTAGACGTAAAAGAATTACTAGAAGCAGGTGTTCATTTTGGACACATGACTAGAAAATGGGATCCAAACATGGCTCCTTACATCTATATGGAGCGTAATGGAATCCACATTATCAATCTATATAAAACTGCAGCTAAAATTGAAGAAGCGAACGAAGCTTTAAAGAAAATTGCTGCATCAGGTCGTAAAGTATTATTCGTAGCGACTAAAAAACAAGCAAAAGATATCGTTGCTGAAAAAGCAGCAGCAGCTAACATGCCTTACATTACTGAGCGTTGGCCAGGTGGTATGTTAACAAACTTCGTTACGATCCGTAAAGCTGTTAAAAAAATGGCTTCTATCGATCGTATGAAAAAAGACGGTACATTTATGACTCTTTCTAAAAAAGAGCGTTTACAAGTTGACCGTTTACGTGCTAAATTAGAAAAGAACTTAGGTTCTATTGCTGATATGACACGTTTACCGGCTGCATTATTTGTAGTTGATATCAAAGCTGAACACATCGCAGTAAAAGAAGCTCAAAAATTAAACATTCCAGTATTTGCAATGGTTGATACAAACTCTGACCCACGTGAGGTTGATTATGTAATCCCGGCAAATGACGATGCTTCTAAATCAATCGATAAAGTATTATCTTTAGTAACTGGTGCTATCATTGAAGGAAATTCTGAAAGAAAATCTGAAAAAGAAGAAGCAGCTAAAACTGAAGCACAACCTACTGCTCAAGAGTAATCTTAACAGTATCTTAAAGTCGTTATGCTGATGGTTTCATATTTTTGGATCTGTCGCTAACGACTTTTTTCTATTTAAAAAATTAACTAATTATTTAATTCTCAATACAATGGCAAATATTACTGCTGCAGACGTAAATAAATTAAGACAAGCTACAGGTGCCGGAATGATGGACTGTAAAAAAGCTTTGGTTGAAGCGGAAGGCGATTTCGATAAAGCAATTGAAGTATTGCGTAAAAAAGGTCAAAAAGTGGCTGCTAACCGTTCAGACCGTGAGTCAACAGAAGGTGCTGCTGTGGCGTTCATCAACGCAGACAATACAAGAGGTGTTGTTATTACTTTAAACTGTGAAACTGATTTCGTTGGTAAAAACGAAGCATTCGTTGCTTTAGCTAAAGAATTGGCTGAAAAAGCAATCAATTTCTCTTCTAAAGAAGAATTTTTGGCTTCACAATATAATGATTCAATGACTGTTACAGAGAAATTGATCGAACAAACGGGAGTTATCGGTGAAAAAATCGAAATCGGTGGATTTGAAGTATTAGAAGGTGCTTTTGTTGGATCTTACGTTCACGGAAATAAAATTGCTGCTTTAACAGCTTTATCATCTAAAATTGACAACGCTGATGCATTAGCAAAAGATGTTTCAATGCAAGTAGCTTCTATGGGTGCTGAAACATTGTCTTACAAAGACTTTGATCCTGCTTTTGTAGCTTCTGAAACCGAAGCTCGCATTGCTGCGATTGTAAAAGAAAATGAAGAATTGTCTCGTTTAGGTAAAACGTTGAAAAATGTTCCTCAATACATTTCTTACGCTCAAATTACTGACGAAGTTTTAAAACAGGCAGAAGAAAATGCTAAAGCTGAATTAAAAGCTGAAGGTAAACCGGAACAAATTTGGGATAAAATCTTACCAGGTAAAATTGCTCGTTTCATTTCTGATAACACTACATTAGATCAAGAAAAAGCGTTGTTAGACCAAAACTTTATCAAAGATGATTCTAAAAAAGTAGGTGATTACGTTAAAGGATACAATGTTGAAATCGCAGGATTTAAACGTGTAACTTTAGGATAATCCGCCTCTTTTTATAAAAATAAAAACCCTCAATTCATTACGGATTTGAGGGTTTTGTTTTAAATTTATTTTTTTAAATTAAATGATAAATTATGGAACGCTGCAATTGGGTAACCACCGATGAATTATATATTAACTACCACGATGAAGAATGGGGCAAGCCCGTTTATGACGATCAAACGATTTTTGAATTTTTGGTATTGGAATCGTTTCAGGCGGGTTTAAGCTGGATCACGATCTTAAGAAAGCGAGAGAACTTTCGCAATGCTTTTGATCATTTTGATTACCGGAAAATAGTGACTTATACCGATGAAAAAATCGAAGAACTAATGAACAATGCCGGTATTGTTCGCAATCGTTTAAAAATTCTGGCAACGATAAATAATGCACAGCGTTTTATGGAAGTCCAGCAAGAATTTGGTTCGTTCTCTAAATATATTTGGGGTTTTGTGAATCATACGCCTATTGTAAATACATTTAAAACAATAAAAGAAGTACCGGCAACTACAGATATTTCAGACGAATTAGCAAAAGACCTTAAAAAACGCGGATTTAAATTTTTAGGCTCAACCGTTATATATGCACACATGCAGGCAACCGGTATGGTAAACGATCATATAACCTCATGTTTTTGTTACAAAAGCTAGTTTTTGTTTTATCTCGATTTTATCTGTGCATCTGTGGCTATTCTTCTTCATAAACCACTTTAAGCTCTTTCTGTAAAATTTTCATGAACAAATCGCGCGGAATTTCCTCGCACCCTAAAGATTGCAGGTAATCATTGTAAACCTGTGCATCGATCAATTGGTAGTGTTCTTTTTTAAGTTTTTGTGCCAAATGGATAAAAGCAATTTTTGAAGCGTTTGATACTTTAGAAAACATACTTTCACCACAGAAAATATGTCCTAAATCTATCCCGTACAAGCCACCAACCAATTCCTTGTTCTGCCAAACTTCAACCGATTTTGCAAAACCCATTTCGTGCAATTTCGTATAGGCTTGCAACATTTCGTCGGTAATCCACGTGCCGCCTAATTGTCCGTTGCGTTTTATTTGCTGGCAGTTGGTTATAACTTCTTTAAAAGCGGTATTGAAAGTAACTTTAAAGATATTTCTGTTTAAAATATTCCGGGTTGATTTTGATATATTCAACTGATTTAAAAACAAAACCATTCGTTCCTCGGGTGCAAACCAAGTGATTTCTTCGCCGTCTTCAAACCACGGAAAAATACCGCTTTTATATGCTAAAATTAATCGTTCAACAGATAAATCGCCGCCAAAAGCTATAATTCCGGAAGAATGAGCTGTTTCTACCGGAGGAAAATAAAGTTTGTTACTGAGTTTATACATAAAAAAATCCCGATTAAATAATCAGGATTCAAAATTACATTTTTTATTAGAAAGGCAAATCGTCTTCTGCCTCTTGATTTTGGTCAAAATTTGGAGCAGGAGGAAAGCCTGAGTTGTTGTTATTTGCATAACCACCTTGATTATCAAAAGGATTTGGCTGATTAAAACCTTGGTTTTGCTGCGGTTGCTGATTAGAATTTTGTTGAGGCTGACCATATCCCTGTTGGGGTTGTGTGTAACCGCCTCCCTGAGGAACTCCGTATCCTTGCTGAGGCATTCCCCCATAAGGTTGTTGTTGTGGTCTGTCAATTCTCCAGCCTTGAATAGAGTTGAAATAACGGGTTTCTCCTTGCGGATTTACCCATTCTCTTCCTCGTAAATTGATGCCTACGCGAACTTGCTCACCAATTTGGTACGAGTTTAACAAATCGCATTTGTCTTGCGTAAATTCAATTAAAATATGCTGTGGATATTGCTCTTCTGTGGTAACAACCACTTCTCTTTTTCTGAAAGTTGGACTTACATCTTGTACCGGACCAACCATTTTAATTCTTCCTAAAACTTCCATTTGTTACATTTTTGCTGCTAAAATCGCTTTCCAAGCCGATAAAACATCGTGGTTTTCTAAAAACAATTTTGCTTTTTTATAAATTAATTCGTTGTTATTTTCGTTTTTCCAGTTTTTAATATCGTTTTGATCTTCTAAAAACTGACCAATTTCTGCATCTGTTGGAAGCTGTTCAACGTTTCCTAAAATGCCCAGATCATTTCCTACAAATATACCACTTTTTTTTACTTCTTCCGGAATGGCATCAACTCCAATCCCCAAGGTGGTTAATGGCTTTTCTACTTCAAACATTCCCGGTGTGGCACGTGTATACCAGTTGCCTCCCATTCGGGCAATTAAATCGATCTTGTGCTGATCGATACCTCCTTTTTCGTCTAAAACAGTTTCAGAAATATGTATTTTAACTACTTCGCAAATGATTAAGTTTCCTGCACCGCCCTGATCACCTAAAGCGATAATATCGTTTACTTTACACTCTAACTGTACCGGACTTTCGGCAACGCGGAATGGTTTTACCATATCAGATGGCAATTTGGTGAATCCCGATTTTATGAATTCATCAATGCCGTCGCCATATTCGGTTGATGCCAGCGAAAGCTGCTGAACCATATTGTAATTTGCAATGTTTACAACTACTTCTTTAGTGGCTTCGCAATTTAACAAAGTGTGTTTTATTGTATTGTTGCGTACGCGGCGTGCCGGTGAAAATACCAGAATAGGTGGATTGGAACTAAAAAGATTAAAAAAACTAAAAGGCGACAGGTTGGGATTTCCGTTCTCATCTACCGTGCTTGCAAATGCAATAGGGCGTGGACCAACAGCTCCCTGAAGATACGCTTGTGTTTGTACCGCAGTTAGTTCTTTTGGGTCAATGCTTAACATAATTCAATTTTGATTTAAACAAATATAGGTATTGCATTTGGAGTTTTTAAACCAATTATCAAAATATTATCAACAAAATCACGTTTTAAAATAGTAACTTGCTACACACATTTCAAATTTTTATTTATGTCAATCGTCAAACGGAGTTTGTACACCCGCGGGTTTATCTTGCTTTTTTCATTGGGAATTTTAATATTGATTCTGTGGAATACCTATTTGCTTTTCCAGACATTTAAGAATGAAGAACGTATAAAAATGGAAATTTGGGCAGAAGCAAATGAAAAAATTAGTGAGGTTTCTGATTTAGACGCAGATATCGAGCTACCATCTAACATTCTTATAAAAAACAAGACTATTCCGGTAATTTTGACAACGAATACTGATAGTATTAGAAGTTTTTCAAACTTGCCAAAAGAAGTTGCTAATGACACTCTTCTGATAAGAAAGATGCTTTTGGATCTTAAAAAACAAAATGCACCGATTGAGATTATGCACCCAAGCGGAAATCAATATGTTTATTACGGAAACTCATCGCTAATTACCAAGTTAAAATATTATCCGTTGGCGTTAGTTGCTATTTTGGTTTTGTTTGGGTTGTTGGTGTATAGTTATTTCCGTGCCAGTAAAATGTCGTCTGAAAATAAACTGTGGGCAGGTATGGCAAAAGAAACGGCACATCAGATCGGTACACCGCTTTCATCACTTTTAGGCTGGATTGAAATTATGAAATTAGAACATATCGATGAAAATATTGTCGATGAAATCCAGAAAGATGTAGATCGTTTGCAAACCATTGCCGACAGGTTTTCTAAAATTGGATCAGAACCTAATCTGGAATTGCTGAACATTGTCGAAGAAACCAAAAAATCGTTTGATTACTTACAATCTCGCAGTTCTAAACAAATTGAATTTGAATTTGAGTCCAATGCCGATATTGTTAATTTAATGTTGAACCCTACATTACACAGCTGGACGATTGAAAATCTGATAAAAAATGCCATTGACGCTATTAAAGGTAAAGGAAAAATTAAAGTAGAAATTAAAAACAACGAAAATAATCTGCAGATTTTGGTAAGTGATACCGGCAAAGGAATTCCAAAAAATCAATTCAGAAAAGTTTTTGAACCAGGATTTTCAACTAAAAAACGCGGTTGGGGATTGGGTTTGTCATTGACTCAACGCATTGTTGAAAAGTATCACAAAGGAAGCATACGGGTTTTAAAATCAGAAATGGGCAAAGGAACAGTTTTCTCGGTTTTGTATAGAAAATCAATCTAAATACAGTCTTTGATGCTGCTAAACAAGATCAGAAAAGTTTGATGCTTTTTTATTTACCTCCAAAAAACATCTGTTTACCTTGATTTTTAATAGATTTTATGGTTTTTGATAATTTGGCACGGCAATTGAAATTTGCTAATCAAACAAATAAAACTTAGAAATCATGAAAAAAATGTTTACAATAGCGATGATGGCTCTTTCAGTAGGGGCTTTTGCACAGCAAAGACAAATGGTTAGAACAGATAATAAAACCTATCAAGAAAACCGTTATCAACAAACCTATAATAGCAGATACGGAAATTTTAATTTTTCAAGATTAGATTTAACCAGTCGTCAAGAACGCCAATTAGTTACTTTGTTAAAAGACAAACAAACCGAAGAACGTACAATTTTAAAAAAATACAGAAACCCACAGCAAAAACTACGTATGTTAGATCGTGAATACGACCGTAAAATTCAAAACTTGTTAAGCAGATCTCAATACGATAAATGGTCAAAAATTTACGCATACCAATACGAGGCTTATGGAAACAAGCGGTGGTCATAACGTAACTATTTATTTTTTAAGTTGAAATCCCGATGCTAAAAAGATTAGTCATCGGGATTTTTTTGTTTTAAAGAAATAGCAGATTTTAAACAGGGTGTTTTCCTATAATTTATAGGTGTTTACCGCAGTTTTAAAAAAGTGGTACAGAAAATGCATATCATCAGGTATATAATTTTAAATAAATAAATCATGAAAAAGTTAGTAGTAGTAATGACTGTTCTTTTCTCGGTAACGGGATTTAGCCAGGTAAATGAAAAAGTAGATAAAAAACAAGATGTTAAACGTACAGAAAAACGAAGCAAAGAAGGAAAAGAGAATCGTTTTTTAGAAGATTTTAAGGATTTGGATTTATCCGAAAAGCAGCAAAATGAATTAAAAGCTATTTTTGAAGCAGAACGAAACAGTATGAAACAGAATCGTTTCCGTTCAAAAAACGATGGAGAATCAAAAAGACCGTCGGAATCAGAAATGAAAGAAATGCGCGAAAAAATGAAAGAACGGCGAGAAGCTTTAGACGGTCGTGTAAAAAACATTCTTTCTGAAGAACAATATGGCAAATGGAAAGAAAAGAAAGAGGCTAAAATGAAAGCATTTTCTGAAAGACAAAGACCTAATAAGTCTGAATCTTAAACGAATCTCAGAAAAAAACCGACAGCATTTAAATGCTGTCGGTTTTTTATACATTAAAACTTAACGAAGCTATTTTTATTTATTCATTAATGATTCAATCTCCTCGGCTTCAAGCGGAATGTTTTTCATTAAGTTTAAAGGCAAGCCTTGGCTTTGAATCACGTAATCATCTTCTAAACGGATACCGAATCCTTCTTCAGGGATATAGAATCCCGGTTCATTGGTAAACACCATTCCTTCAACAAAATCGTCGGTTAAAATGCCGTAATCGTGTGTGTCCAATCCCATGTGGTGTGATGTTCCGTGCATCATATATTTTTTATACGCTGGCCAGTCGGGGTTTTCGTTTTGCACATCGGCTTTGTCTAATAGCCCTAAACCTAACAATTCTGAAGTATAGATTTTTCCTAATTCCTTATGGTAGTCATACCAGTTGTTTCCAGCGACCAATAGCGTTTCTGCTGCTTTTTTACAACGTAAAACCGCATCGTATACTTCGCGTTGGCGTACCGTAAACCTACCGTTTACAGGAATGGTTCTGGACAAGTCCGATGAATAATTAGCGTATTCTGCAGCTACGTCAAACAAAATCAAATCACCGTCTTTACATTGTTGATTGTTTTCAATGTAATGCAACACATTGGCATTGTTTCCCGAAGCAATAATAGGTGTGTAGGCAAAACCTTTAGATCGGTTGCGTAAAAATTCATGGGCAAATTCGGCTTCAATTTCGTATTCCCAGACACCCGGTTTTACAAAACCTAAAATTCTGCGGAAACCTTTTTCAGTAATGTCACAAGCGTGTTGAATCAATGCGATTTCCTCTTGTTCTTTTATCGAACGCAAGCGCTGTAAAATAGGGTTTGAACGTAAATATTGATGTGCCGGATAATCTTGTTTTAGTTTTTTAATGAAACGATCCTCTCGGGTTTCTGTTTCCACGGAAGCACGATAATGTTCGTTGTTATTGATATACACATTTTCAGTCTCTGCCATCATTTTTCTGAAGATTGTTGGAAAATCCGACAACCAATAAACGGTTTTAATACCCGAAACTTCAAAAGCACGTTCTTTGGTCAGTTTTTCGCCTTCCCAAATAGCAATGTGTTCGTTGGTTTCACGCAAAAACAATACTTCGCGGTGTTTTTCTTCAAAAGCATCCGGAAAAAGTACCAAAATAGATTCTTCCTGATCAACGCCCGATAAATAAAATATATCGCGGTGCTGTGCAAAAGGTAAAGTAGAATCGGCAGAAACCGGATATATGTCGTTGGAATTAAATACGGCTAAACTCTGCGGAACCATTTGAGCGACGAACTTTTTACGGTTTTTTATAAAAAGATTTCGGTCTATTTGATGATATTTCATTGGTATAAGTTTTTTAGAATTACTATTTTCAAAAGTACGCAAATGTCAAAAAGAAAAAACCAGCCAAATGGCATTATTTTATGTTTTTGCGAATCCGGCTCATGTGCCGGTCGGATATTCCCAAAAGGGATGAGAGGTAATGCAACGGAATGTCGTGTATTAATTTAGGTTCGTTTTCTAATAATTTCTGATAACGTTCTTCGGGAGAAAGCGTAAGAAGATCCAACCGGTATTCATCAATCAAACACAATTGTTTTTCAATAAGATTGTAATAAAACTTGTGAAAATCAGGGTTGTTTTCACGCAATTCTAAAAAAACATCGCGGTTCATAATCCATAAACGACAATCAAAAAGTGCTTTGATGCTTTTTCGCGAAGGTTGCTGAAGTAAAAAACTATTCAACGCCACCGTTACTGTGTTCTGCATGCCTAAATAGGTGGTTTTTTCTTGTCCGTCAATTTCAATAGTATGCCGTAAAACACCTTCATCTATAAAACAGAAATACTTACAAACTTCACCTTGTTTCACTAAGAAACCGTTTTTCTTTAAAGTAATTTCTTTAAAAAAACTGCGGAAAGGCTTTAAGGTAGTTCTTAAATTTTCTGAAGAAAACCCGAACGGTTCATTAAAAAACAAGTTAGAATGATGGTGCATTTCTGTGAAAGAATTAAAATAAATATGAACAAGATAAAGATAAAGAATACCTTTGTGTTTTAAAAGTAAATAATTTTTTTCTATGAAAGCTCTATTGGGATTATTCCTGTTTATAACGTCGTTCAGTTGGGCACAAGCAGAACCTTATCAAATTTACACGATCAATGGCAAAAAGACATCATTTGAAAAAATGATGAAAGAGCTAAATAAAACAGATGTTGTTTTGTTTGGGGAATTGCACAACAATGCCATTGCGCATTATCTTCAGGTAAAAGTTGCTAAGGAGTTGGCTGAAAATTCGTCTAAAAAACTGATTGTCGGAGCAGAAATGTTTGAGCGTGATCAGGCGGAAATCCTTCAAAACTATGTAAAAGGAAATTTAGACGAAAAAGAGTTTGAAGAACAAATGCGTTTGTGGAATAATTATAAAACCGATTACAAACCTCTTTTAAACTTTGCCAAAGATCATAAAATTAATTATGTGGCAACCAATGTACCGCGCCGTTATGCAAGTTTGGTTTACAAAAAAGGAGTGGAGGCTTTGGATACCCTGTCATTAGAGGAAAAATCATGGTTGGCTCCGTTGCCCTTTCCGTATGATAAAAACCTGCCGGGCTACGTAAAAATGATGGATATGTTTAAAGACAGTAACCACGCCAATGAAAATTTTCCGAAATCGCAAGCTATAAAAGATGCTACAATGGCTCATTTTTTAGTTACAGAATTACAGCCAAAGAGTATCTTTTTACATTTAAATGGTTCGTACCACAGTGATAATTTTGAAGGAATTGGCTGGTACATCAATCAATACAATAAAAATCTACAAGTAAAAACAATTAGCGTTGTTGAACAAAAATGCGTAGAAAGTCTTGACAAAGAGTATCTTAATAAAGCCAATTTTATCATTGTAGTTGATGCAGATATGCCTAAAAGTTACGAATAGTATAATGAAAACATTGATTTACACTTAAATATCTAATTGTTTAAACTGATTATAAATAGCAAAATAAACCAATTAACATTTTTTTTGTTTTTATAATTAGCTGTATTTTTGTGTGATTTTTTTAAGAAGAAAAACTAGTAACATTACATTATGGCAAAATCTGCACTATTAAAGTCGTCACTTGGTAAAAAATACTGGATGGCACTTACGGGGTTATTTTTATGCTTGTTTTTAGTAGGTCACTTAGCGGGTAACTTGCAATTGATTTTTGGAACCGATTTACAGTTCAATCAATATGCGTACTTTATGACCTCTAATCCGGCAGTGAAAATTTTATCGTACTTAACGTATTTTTCAATCTTATTTCACGCAGTAGATGGTATCATGTTAACCATTCAAAACAAAAAAGCGCGACCGGTAGGATACGTAAAAAACAATGCAGCGGCAAACAGTACTTGGCAATCAAGAAACATGGCGGTTTTAGGAACGTTATTGTTGGTTTTCATTGCAACGCACATGGTAAACTTCTGGGCTAAAATGCACTTTTCAGAAATGCCTTTGCAACAACAAACGGTTTCACAGCCAATTCCAATGACAAACGAAAAAATTGATGTAGTTGTTTACAATACCACAACAGGAAGCTTTATTGCACAACAACAAGTAGAAGGCGGAGAGTTTGAAGTAAGAAACAATAAAGAATTTTACATCAAAGGTTCTGACATTAAATTTGCAGAAGGGTATAAAGATTTATACAAAATCACTGTAGATTTCTTTAAAGATCCTTCTTACGGATTGGTTTTTACTTTATTCTACGTGTTTTCAATGGCGGTGCTGGCATTCCACTTATTACATGGTTTTGCAAGTGCGTTTCAATCATTAGGGGCTAATAATCCTAAATACAACGGATTAATTAAAGGATTAGGTAAATTATTTGCAATCATTGTTCCTTTATTGTTTGCAATTATCCCGATTTACATTCACTTCATCAAATAATCATATAAAGTTAGATTGATTATGGCATTAGATAATAAAATTCCACAAGGTCCAATTGCAAGCAAATGGACAGACTATAAAAATCACATCAACCTGATCAACCCGGCAAACAAGCGTAACATTGATGTTATTATTGTTGGTACTGGTTTGGCAGGTGGTTCGGCAGCAGCCACTTTAGCAGAATTAGGATATAATGTAAAAGCATTTTGCTACCAGGATTCTCCTCGTCGTGCACACTCTATTGCAGCACAAGGAGGGATCAACGCAGCTAAAAATTATCAGGGAGACGGTGACTCTGTTTACCGCTTGTTTTACGAAACAGTAAAAGGAGGCGATTACCGTGCCCGTGAAGCAAACGTTCACCGTTTGGCTGAGGTTTCAGTAAATATCATTGATCAATGTGTGGCGCAAGGTGTGCCGTTGGCTCGTGAATACGGTGGTTTATTAGACAACCGCTCATTTGGTGGAACACAGGTTTCACGTACATTCTACGCTAAAGGTCAAACAGGCCAGCAATTATTATTAGGTGCTTATTCTGCAATGAACCGTCAAATTGGTCGTGGAAAAATCAAAATGTACAACCGTCACGAAATGTTAGATGTTGTAATCGTGAACGGAAAAGCACGCGGAATCATTGCACGTAACTTGGTTACAGGAGAAATTGAACGTCACTCTGCACACGCTGTAGTTATTGCAACAGGTGGTTACGGAAACGTATTTTTCTTATCAACAAATGCAATGGGTTCTAACGTAACAGCAGCCTGGAAAGCACACAAACGTGGTGCTTACTTTGCAAACCCTTGTTACACACAAATTCACCCAACATGTATCCCTGTTACCGGTGATCATCAGTCAAAATTAACATTGATGTCTGAATCATTACGTAACGACGGACGCATCTGGGTTCCAAAGAAGTTAGAAGATGCACAGGCAATCCGTGAAGGAAAATTAAAACCAACACAAATTGCCGAAGCTGATAGAGATTATTATTTAGAGCGCCGTTATCCGTCATTTGGTAACTTGGTTCCCCGTGACGTTGCGTCACGTGCGGCTAAAGAGCGTTGCGATGCCGGTTTTGGTGTAAACGCTACAGGTGAAGCTGTTTATTTAGATTTTGCTTCGGCTATTGACCGTTACGGTAAAGAGCAGGCGCGTATTCACCATTTAGATGAAAACGATGCAAAATTAGTTTACGATTTAGGTAAAAAAGTAGTAGAGAACAAATATGGAAACTTATTCCAGATGTACTACAAAATCGTTGACGAAGATCCATATACAACACCAATGATGATCTATCCGGCGGTACACTATACCATGGGTGGTGTATGGGTTGATTACAACTTAATGACTACAATCGAAGGTTGTTACTGTTTAGGTGAGGCAAACTTCTCTGACCATGGAGCGAACCGTTTAGGAGCTTCTGCTTTGATGCAAGGTTTGGCAGACGGATACTTTGTGTTGCCTTACACCATTGGAGATTATTTGTCAAAAGATATTCGTACCGGTAAAATTTCGACTGATACACCTGAATTTGAGGAAGCTGAAAACAATGTCCGTTCAATGATCGATCACTTAATGAACAATAAAGGAGAACATTCAGTTGACTACTTCCATAAAAAATTAGGTAAAATCATGTGGAATAAGGTTGGAATGGCTCGTAATGCACAAGGTTTAACAGAAGCTATGGACGAAATTGCTGCATTGCGCGAAGACTTCTACAAAAACGTAAAAGTATCCGGAAAAGCCGAATCGTTCAACCAAGAGTTAGAAAAAGCCTTGCGTGTAGCCGATTTCTTAGAATTAGGTGAGTTATTTGCTAAAGATGCGTTGCATCGCGAAGAATCTTGTGGAGGTCACTTCCGTGAAGAACACCAGACAGAAGAAGGAGAGGCAAAACGCGACGATGAGAACTTCTCGTATGTGGCGGCTTGGGAATACAAAGGAAATCCGCGTGAAGCAGTTCTTCACAAAGAATCTTTAGTATATGAAAATATTAAAATGGTAACCCGTAGTTATAAATAATATTGGAGTAAAGATGAAAGATTTACGTTTTTCATCTTTCTCTGTTGTAAAAATTCGAATCAAATGAATCTTACATTAAAAATTTGGCGTCAAAAAAACGCAAAAGATAAAGGTCAAATGGTTGATTATAAAATCGGCGGTATTGAACCTGATATGTCATTCCTTGAAATGTTAGACGTTTTAAATAACGAATTAGTAGAAAAAGGAGATGATCCAGTAGCTTTTGATCACGATTGTCGTGAAGGAATCTGTGGTATGTGTTCTTTATTCATCAATGGTGAGGCACACGGACCAGATCGAGGTATTACAACTTGCCAGTTACACATGCGTAAATTTAAAGACGGAGATACTATTTATATTGAGCCGTTCCGTGCAAAAGCTTTTCCGGTAATTAAAGACTTGGTGGTTGATCGTTCATCGTTTGACCGCATTCAGCATGCCGGTGGATTTATTTCGGTGAACACTTCAGGAAATACGCAGGATGCTAACAACATTCCAATCAAAAAACACGATGCAGACCGTGCGTTCGATGCGGCAACTTGTATTGGTTGTGGAGCTTGTGTGGCTTCTTGTAAAAACTCATCGGCCATGTTATTCGTTTCAGCTAAAGTTTCTCAGTTTGCTTTATTGCCACAAGGTCGCGTAGAAGCTACAGAACGTGTATTAAACATGGTAGAGGCAATGGATCAGGAAGGATTTGGTAACTGTACCAATACCGGAGCTTGTGAGGTAGAATGTCCTAAAGGAATTTCTTTAGAAAACATTGCCCGCATGAACCGTGAATATTTAGCCGCTTCTATTAAATAAGCAGTTAAAATAAATAATTTGAAAAAAATCCGGACTTATGTTCGGATTTTTTTATTTTAGTACAAATTTAAATTTAAAGACATGAAACATCTTTATGCATTATTACTGCTTTTGTTAGGAAATGCAGCTTTTTCTCAATTTACACATTTAAAACCCAATGAAGAAGTTCCGGAAGAAGTACTTCTTGTAAAAACAGATGGTAGCTCTATGACAGGTCACGTTAGAAATAACAAAATGGATTATGTGTTACTTCGTGTATTATCTCAAGATGCAAGCTCTTTTAGGCATGCAAATGTAGAAGTTGATAAAATACGTTTTAAGCCCGAGGGAAACACAGATTATCAAGAAATTCCAATAAATAAAATCAAATATATTATACTACAAACAGAAAAACCTCAAAGATATGACAGGATAAATGTTTATAGATTTAAAAGAAAAACGTTAGAATTAAAGGATAAAGAACCGGCAATGATGATGCAAACTCCTTTGGTTGATGATTTTATTGTAATGTATGCCAATTTTTATTTTAATATGGGACAGAATGGAGCTGTACACGACAAATATAATATTTTTGTACGTTTAAAAGATAGCGATAAAACCTATTATATGAACTTTATGCCTGTGGTTAAAAATCATCATAACTTTCCATTGCTAAAAATACTGGCACCAAATAATAAGAAATTTACCGATTATATTGATAAATTAAGCAATAAAAAATCTGCTGAGAATAAAGAATACCACGTATTAGAAGATGCTTTGATGGAAGAATTAAAAGCGTATTTCAAAGCAGAAAGAAAAAATCTGTCAATATTAGATCAAAAATCAATCACTGCAAATGAAAAATATAAGTTAATGTTTAGCTTCATTAGCAAGAAATTAGAATCATTTTCTGATTAATTATCCTGTTTTATAATGAAAATAGCCCTACTACAATTGGATACCCTTTGGGAAGATAAAGCCGCCAATTTAGAAAACGTTACCGAGTTAATAGGATCATTACCTGATGATGTGGATTTGGTGGTTTTGCCTGAAATGTTTACGACCGGTTTTTCGATGAATCCGCAACTCATTGCCGAAGAAGAAAGTGGTACAACCTTGCAAACTGTTCAGTTACTCGCTGAAAAATACCATTTGGCAATTGTGGGCAGCTGGGCAACCAAAGAAAACCAAAGCTATTATAACCGTTTGTATTTTGTGTTTCCCGACGGAACGTACAAAATATATAATAAACGCCATTTGTTTACGTTGGCTGGCGAGGAAAAGGTGTATACCGCCGGCAATGATAAACAGATTGTTAATTATAAAGGCTGGAACATTTGCCCGTTGGTATGTTACGATTTGCGTTTCCCGGTATATTCACGTATTGTTCATCAAAATTATGATTTGTTGCTTTATATAGCCTCATGGCCCGATAAACGCATGTTTGCATGGGATGCATTGCTTAAAGCACGTGCCATTGAAAACATGAGTTATGTGGTAGCCGTAAACCGTTGCGGCACCGACCCTAACGGTGTGTTTTATTCCGGGCATTCACAAGCGTTAGACTATATGGGCAGCTATTTACAACTTCCAATGAGCAACGAAGGCATTAAAATAATAACTATAGAAAAAAAACCGCTTTTAAATGCCCGAACCAAACTGGCTTTTTTAAATGATGCGGATGTATTTGAGATAAAATAAAAGTCCGATTTCTAAAGAAAATCGGACTTTTATTATTTTATGAATTAATTTGTTATTTGAAACGAAGTTGTAATCCAAGTCGGAATTGTTCCGTCCAGCGTAAAGGATCAACTGTTGTTTCTTCTTTCAGAATGTTGAAATATTGGAACTTAATCATTGCGTCAAATCCTTTTATCTGATAAGCGATAGAAGGAGAGAAACGCTGTGAATTTCCCGGAGCCAGATCGTTTAGGTCTAGTTCTTCAAACCGAGCAGAAACAATGGTTTTCCAATCTTTAAAAAAATAGCTTAATTGTGCTGTGTAACCACCTGCTAAAAAATATCCTTGAGTTTGCGATATCGGAAGTCCCATATATAAAGGATCGTTTGGCTTTTGTGGTTCGCCTTTAATACGATGGTATTCAAACATACCTGAAAAACCCATATATTGAAATGCGGCATCAAAACCATAAGCATATTTTTTTCCATCTATAACCTTCATTCCGTATTCGCCCTGTGCACCATCAATAAATTCTCTTCCTTCAGGTAATCTTTTGTTGGCATATCGCCCGTTGATACCAAAAGAAAATAATGGAATGGGGGTATGGCGGTCGTCTACTTCTCTGTAACGGAAACGTGAAGGATAATCTATTTGAGCCCTACCAATGAATTCTGGATTTCCGCTGGCATCGTTATCACCGTTTAAAGAGAGTTCTCCCAATCCTGTATAAACGCCGGCATCAATGTGAATGCGTTGTTTCCAGAAACTTTTAGAAAGTGTCAATCCTATATCACGGTTGTTAAACAAACTTCCTCTGACCATCTCGGCTCTTTGCCAGTAAGTACTGAATCCAAAAGGCGTATTAGAGCTTCTTGAATACGGAACTTTTGAATAACCTACTTTTACATCGAACCAATCCAATCCTTTGTATTGAATGTAAGCATCCATTAAGCCCGGATTTTCCGGGTCAACCTCTCCTGAATTGCTTGATGCAATATCGGCAAAATCAACTTGTAATTCATACGCCCATTCATCTTTTACCCGTCCTTCGATTTTTAACTGAGCATCGCGTAGATTAAAACGGTCCTTATTGTGATTGTTGTTTGTTTCTTTTAATATTCTTTGGTTATAATAGACTGAAGTGCTTCCGGAAATTTCAATCATATGTTTACCATTTGATATGGTGAACTGTGCGTGTGATGTTGTAAATAGTAACAACAATAAAGCAGTAAATAATATATTTTTCATTTCTTAATTCTCAGGATTTTTAAAGTAATAAAGCAGTTGCATATCGTCTGATAAAATCAGCATATTGCCCTTTTGATCAAAAGTAAGCCCTTCGGGATTTACAATAGGTACCTTCCAACAGTTCACTACTTTATAAGTTTTTGGATCCAGTTTGTAGACCATCATGTCTTCATCTCCTAAAAGCCATAAATGATTGTTGTGATATGATGCAGCCGAAATATCTCGTGATATTTTACTTAAATCAATTTCGTTTTCCTTCTGGAAGTTTTCGTTTAGCTCAAACAGGTAAATCGGATTTTTTTCTGTGAATAATAGAAATTTATTAGTTGTTTTGTTAAACGTTATCGCTTCGTAGGCGGCGTTTCTTCCCCCACTGTAAGGTATAGGAACCGTTTTCTTAATCTCCAGGGTGTTAATGTCTAAAACTGTAATGGTACGCGAAAATTCATCTACAACATATACATAGTTTTCATCTGCATAAACGCCTTCATAATCTAGACCTTTAAGATCAGCTTTTCTTATTACGGTTCCTTCCAAATCTGTTTCAAACAAGTAACCGTTGTCACTAACGATAAAAAACGATGTTCCATTTGGATGAATACAAATATCCGATGGTTCGGGAATGTTGATATATATTTTTCTTTCAGGTTTAATTTTTATGGTTTTTTGCTTTTGGGCAAAACTTCCAACTGAAAAAAATAAGGATAAAATGATATATAGTGCTTTCATTTTTTATAAAGTATTTCCTTCTATAGTTATGTTGTCAATTCGGTTGTTTCCACTATCCGCAGTAGCACTTGCGTCGTCAAATTCCATTTTTATTTTAAAATCCGGATTGTTGCTCGCTCCAGAGATAGAAGAGAAATCTATTTCGTACTGACTAAAGACCGTGTCATCTTCTGTAATGTTAAACACAGTTTGCGAAAGTCCGGTTTGTATATAATTTGTTCCGTCCGTAGTGTAAGAAATGGTGTGAGTCTGTGAACCGCTTCCTGTACGTGTGGCTGCGTATTTTAGAACGATGTTGGTATGATGTGTTGTTGGTACAGTCATAATAAAAGCTCCTGATTGATTTCTTAATCTTAAAGCATATCCGGCTTCATCGTTATTTTGTGCGTTTAGGTTTGATCCCGGATCTACGCGGTCATAATAATTTCCAAAGTATTCCAATGTTCCGGTTCCAATGTTTGGTATAATTTCAGGATTGTCTCCCTTTTTCAAATCGTTGAAATTCCAGTAATGAAACACTTCAAAAGGACCCAATTCAGGCTCCGGAATAGGATCTTTGGTTGGTTCACCTTCTAACGAAATGTTGTCTATACGGTTATTTCCGCTGTCTGCCGTGGCACTTGCCTCGTCAAAAACCACTTTAATTTTAAAGTTTGGATTGTTGTTGATCTCAAGAATCGAAGAAAAATCTACCTGATATAAACTATAAACAATATCGTCTTCCGTAATGTCAAACACGGTTTGTGTAAGTCCGGTTTGTATGTAATCTCTACCATTTAGTGTATAGTAAATCGTTTGTGTTTTTGAACCGTTTCCTGTACGTGTGGCTGCGTATTTTAATACCACTTTTTCATAACCTGAAGTTGGTACCGTCATAACAAGTGCATCCGATTGATTTCTTAATCTTAAAGCATATCCGGCTTCATCGTTATTTTGTGCGTTTACGTTTGATCCCGGATCTACGCGGTCATAATAATTTCCAAGGTATTCCAATGCTCCAGTCCCAATGTTGGGTGTGATTGATGGATTATCTCCTTTTTCTAAATTGTTGAAGTTCCAGTAATGAAATATTTGTGCATTGCCCGGTTCCGGATTGGTACCGCCTGTAGGGATACCGTCTAAAGTAAGATTATCAATTCGGTTGTTTCCGTTTTCAATTTGGCTACTTGCGTTGTCAAATTCAACCTTTACTTTAAAATTCGGATTGTTGTCAGTTGCTTCTATTCCCGAGAAATTAAGCTGAATTATAACGTAAGTGTCTTCCAAAAGTGTATAATCAGTTTGTGAAAGTCCTGTTTGTGTGTAGTTTTTACCGTCGGTTGTATAAGAAATGGTCTGTGTTTGCGAGCCGCTTCCTGTACGTGTAGCTGCATAACTCAAAATAACATCTTTGTATCCTGTAGAAGGAACATTGATAATCAATTCACCTGAAGGATTGCGAAGACGTAAACCATAACCTGTTTCGTCACCATTGCGACTGTTGATTTCAGACCCGGGTTCCACATCATCAAAACGACTTCCGGCGTACTCAAGCGAAGCTCCACCTTCAGTGGAAGTAGGAACATCTAATGTGTTTTTGTTATTGAAATTCCAATAATGAACCAGTTTGTATTCTTTGTTGTCTATCGGATTTTCAATATCTGCAAAATCTCTGTCATCCAGGCTACAAGAAAATAAACAGAACAATATAATTACTGAGAGTATAATTCTTTGCATAAAATTAAATTTTTCTGCAAAGAAATCGTGTAAATGTTATTTATAGATTAATATGATGTTATTAAATAAACTGTTGTTTTGTATATTGTTGGTAACGATTAGATAATATTAGAGATAATAAATCATTTTCCTAAGGCAATACCAAGGTTTCGTTTAATTCCCAGTTGGCACGGATGTCAAATTCTTTTTGAAACCAAATTACGTTTTCGGGCTGGCGTTTTTCCAGGTAATTCCCTGTGTCCCATTTTTGGTTGCCGTTGGCATCTTCAATAATCCGTACAAAATATTTTGCCGGTTCAATAGCCCTGAATTCAATAGTACTGTCTCCGGTAAGGTATAAATAGTCATACACTTTTTCATCTTTGTTCAGCAGTTCAAAAATAATTGGGTAATGTACCGAGCCTTCTAACGTAAACGAGATATTTCCGTAATCGGTGAGTTTATTGGTTTGAAAACGCTGAATCATTTCCGTTTTTAACGAATTGTCATAAAAATCGGTCACGCTGTTTGGCTGTAAATACAAGGTGTATTTTTCCTCTTCGGTTTTATCAAACAAGAATTTTACTGTGTTGTTGATACTGTCTAATTTCAAATCAAACGGAATTTGCAATGAATCTTTCCCTATCAGTTGTATTAAGTTCTTGTCAATGGTTTTAACAGGCGTATTGGTGGTAAAAGCAACAGTGTCTCTGTATTGAATGGTGCCGCTTTTAGTGAATTTAACTTGTAACGTATCAATCAATTTTACGTTTCGCTGGGTTACCGTATGTATTTTTTCATATGCATCGGCTTTGAAGCGAAATTGTAATGAATCATATTGAGCCATTGGGGTAAAAATGTAAATAGAATCTTTATTAGGTACTTTCACAAAATGCGATGCAATAGGCTCGTTGTTGCCTGAAACCGTAAGTTGTAATTTTTTTATATCGCCCTCAAAACCTGCCAGCCATTTGTTCTGGCTAACCATTGACGGTCGGTAAGCATTCGCCGATTTTTCTTCCTGAAATAATTTTAAGCTGTAAATACTATCGGTAGGTAAGGTAATTGGGGTGGCATGAAAACCAATTTTATCTGATTTTGGATCAAAGCGGTAATTACTGCTTTTTTCCTGTAAGGCAACCAGATAATAACTGCCGCTTTTTAGGTTTTCTAAATCAACAGAAGTGATGCTGTCACGAGAACTGGCAACGTACAGCGGTTTTTTCTTGTAAATGGTTGAATCGGTAAAATCGGTTGCTTCGTATAACAAAACATTTACCAGACCTGATGTTTTTTTACTGTAAGCATCTTTGTAAGTTACCGAAGCTTTTAACGAATCAATGTATGTTCCGGTCGAAAAAACGTACTTGTAATTAGTGTACGGATTTCCTTCGTTATTATCCTGAATACTTTCACCAAAATTAAAACTGTAGGTGGTATTGGGTTTTAATGTGTCAAAAATTTTAATCTTGATAAACTTACTTGGATACCCCATAGGAATAATTTCGGGCTGCGTTTCCATGGGTGGTGATATGATCAACTGCTGGTTTACTTTATTTAGTTTTACATATTCGTCAAAATTAATCTGAATCTCTTTTTTGTCAAATGACGTACTGAAGTTTTCCGGTAAAGTTGATAAAATCACAGGAGCCAACGTGTCTTTTGCCCCGCCGGTTATGGTTCCACGTTTGGCGCAGTTGGTAAATAATACAAGGGTTAGTAGCAATAAAAAACTAAAATATCTTAAAAATTTCATCAGTTTCAATTTACCTTGCAAAGTAACCAATTTTATTTGTACTATGCTATTTTATAATTTTCGATTTAATTGGCTAATTATCACATTCGCTAATTATCTCATTTGGTGTAAGCCATTGTTAGCACGCTTAAGTTATTAGAGGAGTTTTTAAGGATGCAATTTCCCGCATTTTGCAATGTTGATCCCGTGGTCATTACATCGTCTATCAACAAAATATTTTTATGGTTTAAATGCTCGAATGTGGGGTTAATCTTAAATTCATTGGTAATTTTTGCCCGCTGAAAAATATTTTTATGTGTTTGTGTTTTGGTTTTCGATGTTTTAATCAGATAATCTTTATAGAAAGGAATGTTTAATTTACAACTTAATTCATTACAGAAAGTAGTTAACTGGTTGTATCCCCTTTTTTTCTCTTTTGACGGATGCAGCGGAATACACACCATAGCATCTGCCCAATTAAAAACCGAATGATTTTTTAGATGCTGTAAGGTTAAACCTGCAAGAAAATGACCAATTTTCTGTTGATTTTTGTATTTAAGCTGATGCAATAACTTTTGTGTAATACCGTCTTCAGAAAAATACAAAAGAGATACACAATGTGCTACCAATAATTTGCCATAAAAACGACGTTTCATTTCAGAAGCATCATCAACCGAAACCGGAATGAAATTCAAATGAAACATACAATTGTCACATAAAATATCGTCTTTGTTCTGTAACGCCTCTTCACATCCAAAACAAAAATGTGGATAAAATAAATCAAATACATTTTTAATCCATTCCATAATTTGCTTTTTTTGAAGTTACAAAAATTATCTTAAATTTGTGTATAAGGCACAAAATTTATGGCGATGAAACCTATTTATAGACATTTACTATTTTCTGTAGTTGGATTTTTTTTATTTTTTCTTGCACTCTATTTTTTAGGGGATTTTAGTTTTGGGTCTTCACTTTTTATTTCTTTTTTTACGAATTCAATAACCTTTTGGAATAATAGAAAGAACCCGAATCTTTATTAAAATACAAAAGTTTATTAAAAATTCGCAAATCAACAAAATGTGCGGAATTTTAGTATTTTTGCATTATGGCAAAACAAGAAGACATTTTTAAAAACGTGATTTCACATGCAAAAGAGTACGGATATATTTTTCCGTCGAGTGAAATTTATGATGGATTAAGCGCGGTTTACGATTATGCGCAAAACGGAGTAGAGTTAAAAAAGAATATTCGTGAGTACTGGTGGAAAGCAATGGTACAAATGCACGAAAATATTGTGGGAATCGATGCGTCAATCTTTATGCACCCAACCACATGGAAAGCCTCAGGACACGTTGATGCCTTTAACGATCCGTTAATTGACAACAAAGATTCAAAGAAAAGATACCGTGCCGATGTGCTGATCGAAGATTATTGCGAAAAATTGTGGCAGAAAGCTCAAAAAGAAATTGAAAAAGCAAAAAATCGTTTTGGAGATGCTTTTGACGAAGAGCAGTTTGTAGCAACAAATCCGCGGGTGGTTGAATATTTAAGCAAGAAAAAAGAAATCTTAGAGCGTATGGCTCACGGATTGGACACCGGCGATTTAGCTGATGTAAAAGCATTGATTGAAGAATTGGGAATTGCCGATCCGGAAACAGGTTCTAAAAACTGGACCGATGTTCGTCAGTTCAACTTAATGTTCGGAACAAAATTAGGTGCTTCGGCAGATACCGCCATGGATCTGTATCTGCGTCCGGAAACCGCACAAGGAATATTCGTAAACTTTTTAAATGTACAAAAAACCGGACGTATGAAAATTCCGTTCGGAATTGCACAAACCGGGAAAGCCTTCCGCAACGAAATCGTTGCACGCCAGTTCATCTTCCGTATGCGTGAATTTGAACAAATGGAAATGCAGTTTTTTGTAAAACCGGGCGAAGAAATGCAATACTACGATTATTGGAAAAACACTCGTTTAAAATGGCATTTGTCGTTAGGTTTGGGCAATGAGAATTACCGTTTTCACGACCACGAAAAATTAGCACATTATGCCAATGCCGCAACAGATATTGAATTTAATTTTCCGTTTGGCTTTAAAGAATTAGAAGGAATCCATTCCAGAACCGATTTCGATTTAAAAGCACACGAACAGCATTCAGGTAAAAAATTACAGTTTTTTGATAACGAAACCAATGCGTCTTACGTGCCGTATGTTGTGGAAACATCGGTTGGTTTAGACCGTTTGTTCCTTGCCGTTTTCTCTAAAGCTTTGCAAGAAGAAACGCTAGAAGATGGATCGACACGCACTGTTTTAAAACTACCGTCGGTGTTAGCACCAACAAAAGCAGCGGTATTGCCATTGGTTAAAAAAGACGGCTTACCGGACGTTGCCCGCGAAATCATCGAAGAATTGAAATGGGATTTTAATGTAGCTTATGATGAAAAAGATGCCGTGGGGCGTCGTTACCGCCGCCAAGATGCTTTGGGAACTCCGTTCTGCATCACAGTAGATCATCAAACATTAGAAGACAAAACCGTAACCATTCGCCATCGTGATACCATGAAACAAGACCGTGTGGCAATTTCAGAATTGCGAAACATCATCAATGAAGAAGTTTCTATGCGCAATTGGTTGCAGAAGATGAAATAAAAAATCGCCTTTAAGGCGATTTTTTTATATTACAACTTAAACGTAATAATAGATTTTGGTGAATGGTTCATTAAATCTTCGCTGATGCTGCCGTTTAACAGTCGGGCAAAGCCTTTTCTGCCGTGCGTGCCCATAGCAATTAAATCGGCATTGATACGGTCGGCAAAATTTAAAATACCCTTTTCAATGTCTAAGTCGTTATAGATAGAAAATTCGTACGCATCTAAATTAAATTGCTTTAAAAAATCGTGTGCCATTTGTTCGGCAACGTGCGTAGGTTTAAAATTATTAGGTGTATTAATCATTAAAAAATGTGGATTAGCACCGTTCAACTTTAAGAAATTGATAATTTTTTCAAATCCTTTTGCCGATTCTTCCGTAAAATCATTTGCAAAAACAACTTTATTAAAGCTTATTTCGCTGTTGTTTCCTTTTATTGCCAACACAGGAATGTCTGATGTGCGGATAACCTTTTCGGTATTTGAACCAATAAAAAACTCCTTGAAACCACTGGCTCCGTGTGATCCCATAACAATTAAATCAATATTGTTTGCTTTGGCAACGTTGATAACTTCGTGAAACGTACGTCCTAAAATCAATATTTGTGAAACGTTTAAACCGCTTAATTCTTCAGACATCGAAGTTTGAGTCAATTTGGCTTCAGCACCTTCTTTAAAAAGCATGATTTCAGGAATATCATAACCCGGCTTAATCATATCCATGGTTTCCTGGGGCATGTCAATTATATGTAACAAAATAATTTCAGCGTTCGATTTTCGTGCGATACCGGCTGCGGCCTTTAAGGCAACAGATGCCTGTTCAGAAAAATCGGTTGGGACTAAAATTTTTTTCATATTGTTTAAAGTTTATTAGGTTAGTAAATGTTTATGTTAAATGTATAAATATATCATATTCTCGAATAATAACCAAAAAAATCAATTACTAAAATAAAATTTGTATATTTGCAAAGTTATTTAATGTTAAACTAAATAATGAGGGGACGTAATTGTCCCCTCTTTTTATACAAAAGATGGATTTTAAAACTAAAGTTAAAGATTTATTAGAGCAGGGATTAGCGGGACATCCTGAACTTTTTTTGATCGATTTCTCTATCTCGCCCGATTATAAAATTTCTGTGGTGATTGACGGGGATAACGGTGTGAATTTGCAGGATTGTATTGATGTAAGTAGAAGTATTGAACACAATTTAGACCGCGAAGAACAAGATTTTTCTTTAGAAGTAGCGTCAGCAGGGGCTACAGCGCCTTTAAAATTTCCACGTCAGTATAAAAAAAATATCGGTAGAACCTTAGAAGTAACAACCGAAAACGAAAAAATAGAAGCCGAGTTGACCGATGCTGACGATGAGGCAATAAAATTAGAATGGAAAGCCCGCGAACCCAAAAAGATAGGCAAAGGCAAAGAAACAGTTGTTAAAACAGTTGAAATTCCGTACATTAGCATCAAAAAAGCAGTTGTAGTTATATCATTTTAAATAATACAGATAATTTCATGGATAATATTGCATTAATTGATTCGTTCTCTGAATTTAAAGATTTTAAGCATATAGACAGAGTTACCCTTATGGCAATTCTGGAAGATGTTTTTAGAAATGCACTGAAAAAAAGATTTGGGTCAGACGATAATTTCGACATCATCATCAATCCTGATAAAGGAGATATGGAGATATGGAGAAACAGAATCGTTGTAAACGACGGAGAAGTGGAAGATGAAAATTCAGAAATATCCTTAAAAGACGCACAGAAAATAGAACCTGATTTTGAAGTAGGTGAAGAAGTTTCTGAAGAAGTAAAATTGTTTCAGTTAGGTCGCCGTGCTATTTTGGCATTGCGTCAAAACCTGATCACAAAAATACAGGAACACGACAGTACCAATCTTTACAAACAGTTTAAAGATATGGTAAACGAAGTTTATGCAGCAGAAGTTAGCCACGTACGTCCAAAAGCTGTAATTTTGATTGACGAAAACAACAAAGAAATCATTTTGCCTAAAGAAAAACAAATCCCATCAGATTATTTCAAAAAAGGCGAAACAGTTAAAGGAATTATCGAAAGCGTTGAATTAAAAGGAAACAAGCCTCAGATTATTATGAGCAGAACCTCAGAATTGTTCCTTGAAAGATTATTTGAGCAAGAGATTCCCGAAATTGCAGACGGTATCATTACCATTCACAAAGTGGTGCGCATACCGGGCGAAAAAGCAAAAGTAGCTGTTGACAGTTACAACGAAAATATTGATGCGGTAGGAGCATGTGTTGGTGTTAAAGGGTCAAGAATTCACGGAATTGTACGCGAATTAGGAAATGAAAACATCGATGTAATCAGCTACACAAACAATGCAGAATTATACATTCAGCGTGCTCTAAGTCCGGCACGAATTAACAATATATCAATCAACGAAGAAGCTAAACGTGCAAACGTGTTGTTAGACATCAACGAAGTTTCAAAAGCAATTGGTAAAGGCGGACAAAACATTAAATTGGCAAGCTTGTTAACAGGTTACGAAATTGATGTTATTAGAGAAGGAACACAGGTTTTAGAAGAAGACGATGTAGAATTACGCGAGTTTTCTGATGAAATTGATGCCTGGGTAATCGATGAATTCATAAAAATTGGTTTAGATACCGCAAAAAGCGTATTAAAACACGGTGTAGAAGAATTGGTACGAAGAACCGATTTAGAAGAAGAAACAGTTGAAAATGTTTTAAACATTTTAAATGCAGAATTTGAAGACTAACTAAACACAACAAACAACACAACGCACAAAAAATATACTAAAAGGATCGTATGTCTGATAAAAGAGTAATAAGAATAAACAAAGTTTTAAGAGAATTAAATATTTCTCTCGATAGAGCCGTGGAATTTTTGAAAACGAAGGGGTTTGAAATAGAAGCCTCTCCAAATGCAAAAATTTCCGACGACGAGTATGCTGCTTTGGACAAGCAGTTTTCGGCTGATAAAGGGAAGAAAGAAGCTTCGAAAGAAGTGAGTGAAGAGAAGAAAAAAGAAAAAGAAGAGTTACGCATAGAACGCGAACAGGAAGAAAAGCGTAGAAAAGAAGAAGAAGAGAAACGTAAGCGTGAAGAAGAAAACCGCAGAAAAGAAGAAGAGGAAAAACGCAAAAAAGAAGAGGAAGAAAAACGCGAACGTGAAGTTATAAAAGCTAAAGCGGCTAATGTAACATCTATAAAAACAGTTGGAAAAATAGATTTGGAAAGTCCATCCAAAAAAGAAACTGTTGTTGATTCTAAAACTACTTCAGAAGACAAAAAGACACCTGTAAACACAGCCAAAAACAAGGCAGAGGAAACTGAAAAGACTGCTGTAAAAGCAGAAAAAACAGAAAAGAAACCAAAGCCTGAAGCAAAAGAAGCACCAAAGGAAACACCGAAAGAAGCGGTTGAAGAAAAAAATGTTGCTAAGAAATCTGATGAAAAATCAGAAGAAACAACAAAAAACAACGATTCTTCAACAGATGCAAATGCAGAACCGGAGGTCATCAAAACCCAATATCAAAAACTTTCAGGAGCTACTTTTACAGGGCAAAAAATTGATTTGTCTCAATTCAACAAACCTAAAAAGAAAAAAGAAGATCCTAAAAAAGATAATAACAAACCGGGTAACAACGCTGCAAATAATAAAAATAAGCGTAAACGCATAGAGAAGCCAAATCCGGCAGGGCAAAACCAACAAGGCGGTGCTGCAAATAAGCCTCAACAAGGAAACGGACAAAACCGTCAGGGACAAGGAGGAAATCGCGGTGGAAATTCCAATTTTGGAAACCGTAATGCGGGTAATAAATTTGGAAACAAAAAGCAACCGGTTGTAAAAGTTGAGCCAACTGATGAGGAAGTAAAAAACCAAATCAAAGAAACCTTAGAGCGTTTACAAGGAAAACAAAACAAATCAAAAGCTGCTAAATATCGTAAAGATAAACGTGAATTACACCGTAAAAAAGAAGAAGAAGCACGTGCAGACGATGATTTAAAAATATTAAAAGTTACCGAATTCGTAACAGTTGGCGAAGTAGCTACCATGATGAATGTGCCAATTACACAAGTAATCGGAACATGTATGTCATTAGGAATTATGGTTACCATGAACCAGCGTTTAGATGCTGAAACATTAACCATTGTTGCAGATGAATTTGGTTATGAAGTACAATTTACCACAGCAGACATTGAAGAAGCTATTGTAGAAGAAGTTGACGCTCCTGAAGATTTACAAAACCGTGCACCAATTGTTACCGTTATGGGACACGTTGACCACGGTAAAACATCGTTATTAGATTACATTCGTAAAGCAAACGTAATTGCAGGTGAATCAGGAGGTATTACGCAGCATATCGGGGCATACGGAGTAACACTGGAAAACGGACAAAAAATTACGTTTTTAGATACACCGGGGCACGAGGCGTTTACGGCAATGCGTGCTCGTGGGGCACAAGTTACCGATATTGCCATTATTGTGGTAGCTGCCGATGACGACATCATGCCACAAACAAAAGAAGCAATTTCGCACGCACAAGCAGCCGGGGTTCCAATCATCTTTGCCATTAACAAAGTTGATAAGCCAACAGCGAATCCTGAAAAAATTAAAGAAAAATTAGCGGCAATGAATTTCCTTGTAGAAGAATGGGGAGGGGCTTATCAGTCACAAGATATTTCTGCAAAATTTGGTCAGGGCGTACCGGAATTATTAGAAAAAGTATTGCTTGAAGCAGAAATGTTAGAATTAAAAGCAAATCCTAACAAATTGGCAACAGGAACAGTTGTAGAAGCCTTTTTAGATAAAGGTCGCGGATATGTATCTACTATTTTAGTTCAAAGCGGTACATTGAAAATCGGAGATTATGTTTTAGCAGGTAAAAACCACGGAAAAGTTAAAGCAATGCATGATGAACGAGGTAAATCAGTTAAAGAAGCTGGTCCGTCACGTCCAATCTCTATCCTGGGATTAGATGGTGCACCAACAGCAGGTGATAAGTTCAGCGTGTTTGAAGATGAGCGCGAAGCAAAAGCCATTGCAGCAAAACGTACCCAGTTAATCCGTGAGCAATCTGTTCGTGCACAGCGTCATATTACATTGGCAGAAATTGGCCGCCGTATTGCTTTGGGTGAATTTAAAGAGTTGAACATCATTTTAAAAGGAGACGTGGACGGTTCTGTAGAGGCATTGTCTGACTCGTTCTCTAAATTATCGACAGATGAAATTCAAATCAATATCATCCATAAAGGAGTAGGAGCAATTACCGAGTCAGATGTATTGTTGGCGTCGGCTTCAGATGCGATCATTATTGGATTCAACGTTAGACCTATGGGTAACGCGAAATCAATTGCTGATAAAGAAGAAATCGATATCAAAACATACTCCATCATCTATGATGCGATCGATGATATTAAAGATGCGATGGAAGGAATGTTGTCTCCGGAACTGAAAGAAGAAATTACCGGTACGGCTGAAATCCGTCAAACATTTAAAATATCAAAAGTGGGTACCATTGCGGGATGTATGGTTACCGATGGTAAAATCTACCGTAACTCAAGAATCCGCTTAATCCGCGAAGGAGTGGTGATTTATACCGGCGTATTAGATGCTTTAAAACGTTTTAAAGATGATGTAAAAGAAGTGTCAAAAGGTTACGATTGCGGTATCCAGATTAAAAACTACAACGATATTAAGGAATACGACCTTATTGAGGCATTCCAGGAAGTTGAAGTGAAGAAAACATTGAAATAGTTCTTTATACAGATAGATTAAAGGAGTCCTATAATGTAATGGGCTCCTTTGTCATTTTGGCATATTTTCTCTCACAATCAGATTTGGCTTAGATTTTGATTGAACTATAAAAACACATACACTATAAAATTATGGGATTATTATTAATGGGAATCATTGCGCTTGCCAGCTGGTTGGTAGGGTTGCAATTAAAAAATAAGTTTGAAAAATACTCTAAGGTTCATTTAAGAAACGGAATGAGTGGAGCTGAAATAGCTACTAAAATGTTACACGATCATGGTATTTACGATGTAAAAGTAATTTCTACACCTGGTAGATTAACCGATCATTACAACCCCGCCGATAAAACAGTAAATTTAAGCGAGGCTGTTTATAACCAACGTAATGCTGCTGCAGCTGCCGTTGCTGCTCATGAGGTGGGTCACGCCATACAACATGCTACGGCTTACAGCTGGCTGACCATGCGTTCTAAATTGGTGCCGGTGGTAAACATTGCTTCACGTTTTATCTCAATTGCTTTAATAGGCGGAATTTTATTACTTAATACCTTTCCGCAATTATTACTGATAGGTATTGTATTGTTTGCTGTAACCACACTGTTTTCGGTTATTACATTGCCGGTCGAGTACGATGCAAGTAACCGCGCTTTAAAATGGTTGCAGGTAAAAAATATGGTAACCCAAGAAGAATTATACGGAGCGAAAGATTCTTTAAAATGGGCCGCCCGTACGTATTTGGTTGCCGCTTTATCGTCTATCGGAACCTTATTTTACTACCTTATGATTTATATGGGAAGAAGAGAATAAACAATCGGGCAATTGCCCGATTGCTTAGTGTAAAAAAATAGAAGAGAACATTACATAAGTAATATGAAACTCCTGTTTTGTTTTTTTCTCTGCGTTTTTCTGTTTGTTTTCTGGAAGAAAAAGCTATACAAATTTATCCTCTTTATAGTAGCAAAGAATTAATCAGATGTGCTTAATGAAATTTTATTACTAATTAGTTCTCCCTTAAAAATTACACCTTGTTTATAAAATGTTTTGAGTTCTTTTTTGAATAAAGATATTTTGTGTAGATCATATTGATTTAAAGTGAATTGAATAGAAATATTTTTCTTTTTTAAAACTTCAAATTCACATGAATTAAAATCCAACTTATATTTTCGTTTTATGATCTTTTCTCGTGAAAAATAACCGCTTCCAAATCTTTCAATTTTTTCTCTAATCCAAAAAGGACCATAATAAATGAAATCTATAATACCACTACATTCTTCTGATATTTTGTCTTCTTCATATATACTAAACATTAAGCCATAATTTCCTATGGAATAATTAATGTATTCCGTGTAAGGAATGAAGAACAATAATTGTTCGGGATTGCTTATTTCAAATTCTACTTCATTTTCTGAAATCATAGTAGCTTTTAATTCTTGTGCTTGGATATTATGAATAAGCAAACAGAATATGACAAATAAATATAATTGTTTCATTTTTTTAAATAAGTATGATTTAAAACCTAAACTTTCTATTCTCTTTTTTCTCTGCGTTTTTCTGTTTGTCTTCCAAACGTTTTTTAATTACCGCTTTTGGTATTTTAGTAGCAATACGTTTTTTGTCTTTCTTCAACGCATTTTCTAACAACATAAACAGGCGTTGGATACACAGTTCTTTATTTTTAAGTTGACTGCGGGTTTCACCACATTCCACCATAATAAAACCGTCTTTGGTAATGCGGTTGGCTAATTTTGCGGTCAATGTTGCTTTTTCATCAGCAGTTAAACCATTGCTTTGTTCCACAAAAAACTGAATCTGCACTTTAGTAGAAACTTTGTTCACATTTTGTCCGCCGGCACCTGAACTGCGAACAGCTTTATATTGTAATTCGATTTTTATGATTTCTTTATTCATGTTCTAATGCGTAAACTAAGGTATAATTTTCAAAGCTTTCAAAATGAAATTTAAATTGACAGGAAAAAGCTAATTCTTTACAATCAACCCATGCGTTTCCTTCTAACGCATCTAATGAAAAGGCTTGTATGTGTATGTCTTGTTTAAAGCTTAAACTCCGCGAATTACACATTTTGTATAATGCTTCTTTTGCCCCCCAAATAACTCCTAATTGCTCTATATACTGATTGTTTTTGTCTAAGTAATCACATTCTGATCCTATAAATTTATTGGCAATACGAACAATTTTTTCACGTTTCATTTCTAAATCAATACCCACATTCCTGGTACTTACAATAATTGCCGAAAACTCATACGAATGCGTAATAGAAATGTGCTTGCCATCGCTTAAATGAGGTTTCCCGTTTTCATCATACGTCAAATCTTTATCTTCATAGCCTGCCTGTTGAAGCAGCTTTCGAACACTTAAAAATCCTTTTCTATGTTGCTCTGAAAGCATTCCGTTTAATCTTGCCTGATGTTTTTCCTGTAAAACGATACTTTCTCTGAGTTCTCTCTCTGTTTCGGTAATTTTCCAGACAAAAATCTGAGTGTCAGTATTGTAAGAAATGATTTTATATAGTGCCATAAATGGGTGCTTTATGATTTCGTTTGCAATGTTTTAAAATGAATTGTTTAACTTTGCCAAAAATTAGATATACAAATATACTGATAGATGAGTACAAAAACGATTCCTTACGTACCTTATAAAGTTAAAGATATTTCTTTAGCAGCATGGGGAAGAAAAGAAATAGAATTAGCAGAAGCTGAAATGCCCGGATTAATGGCACTTCGCGAAGAATATAAAGACGAACAACCTTTAAAAGGAGCACGTATTGCAGGGTGTTTGCACATGACCATTCAAACGGCTGTGTTGATTGAAACATTAAAAGCTTTAGGTGCTGAGGTTACTTGGTCGTCTTGTAACATTTTCTCTACACAAGATCAGGCGGCTGCGGCAATTGCAGAAACCGGTATTCAGGTGTATGCTTGGAAAGGTTTAAACGAAGAAGAGTTTGATTGGTGTATTGAACAAACATTGTTCTTTGGTGAAGACCGTCAACCGTTAAACATGATTTTAGACGATGGTGGCGATTTAACCAATATGGTTATTGATCGTTATCCGGAGTTGGTTGCAGGAATCAAAGGATTGTCTGAAGAAACAACAACAGGTGTACACCGTTTGTACGAGCGCGTTAAGGCAGGAACATTACCAATGCCGGCAATCAACGTAAACGACTCGGTTACCAAATCAAAATTTGATAATAAATACGGCTGTAAAGAATCGGCAGTTGATGCCATCCGTCGTGCTACCGATTTAATGCTGGCTGGTAAACGTGTGGTAGTTTGCGGTTACGGCGATGTTGGTAAAGGAACAGCAGCTTCATTCCGTGGAGCAGGATCTATTGTTACAGTAACAGAAATCGACCCGATTTGTGCATTGCAAGCAGCAATGGACGGCTACGAAGTGAAGAAATTAGACACTGTGGTTGGAAATGCAGATATTATCATTACGACAACAGGAAATAAAGACATTGTTGTAGGTCGTCATTTCGAACAAATGAAAGACAAAACCGTAGTTTGTAACATTGGTCATTTTGATAATGAAATCGATATGGCTTGGTTGAACAAAAACCACGGTGCTTCAAAAATTGAAATAAAACCTCAGGTTGATAAATATACAATCAATGGAAAAGACATCATCATTTTAGCCGAAGGTCGTTTGGTAAACTTGGGTTGTGCCACTGGTCACCCGTCATTTGTAATGTCGAACTCGTTTACAAACCAAACACTGGCTCAGATTGAATTATGGAACCATTCTGATAAATACGAGAACAACGTTTATATGCTGCCTAAACATTTAGATGAAAAAGTGGCCGCTTTACACTTAGCTAAATTAGGTGTTGAGTTGGAAACGTTATCAACCGAACAAGCAAATTACATTGGTGTTGAGGTTAAAGGACCTTTTAAACCGGAATATTACAGATATTAATTTCTTTTTTAAAGAAAAAACCCTGCCAGCGCTCAGAACTCTGGCAGGGTTTTTAATATAATTCCTGTTTGTAAATTTACTCGGATAGATTAATAATTTCAGGATCGTTCCAAAATTCGGTCTTATATATACTTCCTCTACTGTATAAATTCTCAGCATTATACACTTTATTCTCAGCAGGTATTTCGGTTGTATCATCAGCACTTAATATATAAAAATAAGACTGATTATGAGCACGTTCATTTTTTACCTTTGCCATTTTTGAATTAGCTGTTATGTCAACAACTCTTTTTGCATAGCTTGGATAATAGAAATGGTCTGTTACAATATACTTTGATTTAAACTGTATATCCCAAAATGTTAGTTTTCCAATGATAACGTTAACGATTTTGTTATTATATTCTTTTTTGTCAGGATCAAAGGCTATGTTCGTTTCTAATATCAGCTTTTTTCCTTCATCAAATGTAAAGTAGCCTTTTCTCTGAAAGTGTTTTTTATTTTTTTCTTTTGGGTTAATATAACAAGTATGTATCGTTCTGTCTCCAACTTGTTTTGCAGTAACATAAAACTCGTGTCGTTTATTATCTTTAATCAAATTTCGAATTTCACTGAATCTCATAGAAAATTCCACTATTTGTTTGGGACTTGACATAAACATTTCATTCAATTCATTAATTTCTGTAAAACTTTCTCCTCGCGATTGTTTTACAACTTGTTGTACTTTACCAGAATTTCTATTTACGTAAAAATCTATAATACCATCAGCAAAACGAGCTATTTGTCCGTTTTCAATATAGTTTTCGCGGTAATACGCCTCTAATTTAATGTTATTACTAAATGATTTTATAGAATTTGCTATGATTTCGTCTAACGTTTTAACAGCATCTTCATAAATCACAATCTCTTCTAATGTTTCAGAATTTGGAGTTAATTCCCAAACAAAAGATTGTGGTGAGGTAAACGTTTTTTCGCTGTACTGGTATTCATAATCGTTAATAAACAGCTTTTTATTAAGAATAGTTTCAGGTAGAACCACTTCGCCTTTTTCATTGCTTGTTACAAAATACGTTTGGTCGATACTTACAATTGTAATCTGGCTAATGGGTTTGCCTGTTTCAATATCTGTAACAACACCTTGAAAAGATTGCGCGTTTGCTATAGCGCTTATAAAAAGAAAAAGCAATACTTTGATAAAAAGGTTCATTATAATAGAATTAATTAATTTTTTTTGATGATAAATACCATTTCATAAATGTTCCAAAACTTAATCCGCCAACAATCCATAGAATAAGAGTTTTTAATCCTTTTTCAGAAAAAATTTCTTCAGATGTAAGTGGTGCAATAATAAAAATGCTGAAAAGAAACATCAACAATCCATAAACCAAACCACCAATAATCCAATTGTTCTTTTTTTGTATTTCAAATGGTAGTTCTTCCTCTTGAATAGCCGCAAAACGATTTTCCTGCATTTTTAACCAACGGTTTTTTAGCTGATTTTTAAAAGGATACCACAAAGGCGAAGTAATTGCTAAAATGATAAAAGTTGTTACATTCATTAAACACGGAATAATTTGTTTGCAATTGGGGCAATACAGGCCAAACCAGTTTTTGGTGGCACGTTTGCCTGCCCACGTTTTATAATCGTGTAATGTTTCACAATGCGGACAAGGAACAAAATTACGCTCAATAAACGGTTTACCGGTGTTTTTTTCGACCAAACCCACTTTTGCAATGCGTTGACCAAGTATTAACTCGCCAAAAGCAACACCCGGATTGATGATGTAATGCAGGTATGTCCAATTTTTCCAGGTGTAAATTTTATATTTGTGCTTATCGATTTCCACTGTTGTTTTCATTTAGGGATAAATACTTTTTTCGTCCTAATGTTACATAATAGAGCATCATTAAAAGCAAAGGAGCAAATAAAAAAGCAGTATAATTAATGTTAAAACCAAAGAAAAGTACAAAATGTATTACTGAAAGGATAAGTGCTGCTGATATAATTAAAGTACTGTTTTTATATCCACCAACTGTTAAATATTTTATTTCAGTATCTTTAATGTTAAAGGAAAGTTCAGGACTTCCGCACCAATCAATTTTTGCTTCTATTTTGTGTTGTCCTTCTGCGGTTGTAAATTCTTTCGTTTCACCATCGGCTATAGAACCAATTTCTTTTCCATCTACCAAAATTTTAATGGCTCTCATTTTATTGATATATTCGCTTGACCTTCTAATTTTAATCGTTGCCATACTATTTTAATTTTTTATTTTAGCAAATATAGCGTCTAACAAAAAGTAAAAATTGTATAATTGGGACATTTGGTTATTCTTCTAAAAAATGCCAGTATAAATCTTCGTTTCCCAACTGTTTTATTTTTGGCAGCAGCGTTTTGGGAGTTTCTTTTGTGATGCTTTTAAAGTGTTTAATAAAATGCGATTGATCGTAATACATATTAAACAACGCAACATCGGTAAGGTTTGAAAGCTCTTTGTTTTGTAACGCATAAGTGAGCGAATTGCGGAACATGACCATTTTTTTGTATTCTTCGACAGTAGAAAATGTATGTTTTTTAAACAACCTCAATAAAGTTTTTCTGTTTAATCCGGTAAGTTGTTCTAATTCGTAGGTTTTTATTGTTCCGTTAGAAAGTACGATTTCCTTAATGGCTTTTTGTAATTGTTTTTCTTCAAACGGACGAAGAATTGACAATAAAGCTTCTTCCAATATTGTTATTTGCTGCCCAATTGATTGTTCTTTTGAAATGACAGATAAAATGGTTTCAAAACTTTCGCCGAGCTTTACTGATTGAAAATTTTGGAACATTAATAGGTCTAAAGGTTGTGAAATAAAATGATTGATGCCCAAAGGGTAAAACACAATGCCGATTTTATAGAATGTACCTTTTATATCAACATAATACTTATCTTTTAGATTGATGGTATATAAAAAAGTAAGCTTGTCATTGTCTTTAGAAACAGAAATTTTCGATGTTTTTTTATTGGCATTGATTTCAACTTCATTTCCTTTATAAATGGTCAGTGCGTGCAGATAATTAGGGTAAAAATAAAACGATTCGGTATGTTGGTTATTATCTGATACGTGAAAATAATAATAGGCAATCAGTTTCTTTAAACGATTGTTTTGCGGTTTCACAGTTGTCAGGTAAGTATCTTTTTCCATAACTTAAATCACGGTTGTTACTCTTCAAACTCATCCATCAGTTCTTTAAGTTGTTTCAGGTATCTGCCATAAAATTTCTTAATCATCCATTCTGAAAAAAGAATAAGGAGTACTACTGAAATAATACCTACAATAAGTACGGTGTAAATAAACCCCGGTTCGTTTGCTAACGTGTGGCTGAAATGGTAAAATTTATCGACGATTTCGGCGGTTTTATCTTTGCCCGACATAATGACAAACAGTGCAATTGCTGTGGGTAAAAGTACATAGATAGACGAACGGTAGGTTTCAATAGCAAAGTGAAATTCATAATACAAACGAATAATACTTTCGCGACTGGTAAACGTATTGGGCTGTTTAATCATTTTACTAATGGTGTAAAATCTCCGGTAATAATACAATCCGAAAATAATAAACTGAAATACCAAAAAATAATAAATAAAGCTAATAACCCCATTGATCTGATACAGATCAATAAAAGGAACAATCAAAATAAAAATAATGCTTGACAACCACATAATTGCTTCTCTGCGGAAACTTTTAATCATCTTTTCTGCAAGCGATTTGGTTTTGGTCAAATATTCAGGTTTTATCTTTATGTCTTGTTCCGGTTGTTTGTCCCACTGTTTTTTTAACTCATCAAAATTCATATCCGTTCTTTTTTATGATGGTTAGTAATTTTTCTTTTGTTCTGTTTAACTTCACACGTGCATTGACTTCGCTGATACCAAGGTTTTCAGAAATTTCTTTATGGTTCATTCCTTCTAAAAACAAAAAAATAAGTGCTTTTTCTACTTTGTTTAACTCTTGTACGGCATCGTAAAAATATTTGAGTTGCTCTTCTTTCTGGTAGTTGCTGTCGTCGTCAATACGGTCAAAGTTTTCGTGCAGTTCGTATTTGTCTTGCTTTTTATCTTCTTTTTTAAAGAAAGTTAAAGCAGTATTTAAGCAAACACGATACATCCATGTAGAAAACTGGCTGCCACCTTTAAAGTTATCGTACGATTTCCATAATTGGTAAGTCATTTCCTGAATCAAATCTTCCTGATCTTCTAAATGGTCAAAATACATCCTGGAAATTTTATATAAAATTCCCTTGTGTTTTTGCATCAGATTTAAAAACTCTTTTTCAGTTGCCTTCAATGCGTGCGGTTTTCTTATAAGGTTAGTATGAAAGAATACGATTTGTTACACAAAAATAGAAAACCCGTTAAAATTATTTAACGGGTTTTTATAAAATTATTTCTCAACCTCACTTCAGACCTTTCGGCAAGTTCAAGCTAAGAAGTTTCTACTACTGTATTTTGATGAGGTCTCAACTTCGATCGACCTGGCAAAAAGCGGTTATCCCAAATATGTTTTTAAGATTTTGCTTCTTGAAGTGTGTTTTAATCTGCGAATAGCTTTTTCTTTGATTTGACGAACACGTTCGCGGGTTAAGTCAAATGTTTCTCCGATTTCTTCCAGCGTCATTGGGTGCTGATCGCCTAAACCAAAGTATAAACGAACCACATCAGCCTCGCGTGGCGTTAATGTTTCTAAAGCACGTTCAATTTCTGTACGCAATGATTCGTGAATTAAGGTACGATCAGGGTTTGGAGATTCGCCAGAACGCAATACGTCGTAAAGGTTTGAATCTTCTCCTTCAACCAAAGGCGCATCCATTGATAAGTGACGTCCCGAATTTTTCATCGATTCTTTAACGTCGTTTACCGTCATGTCTAATTCTTTAGCGATTTCTTCTGCCGATGGCGGACGTTCGTTAGACTGCTCTAACAACGCGTACATTTTATTGATTTTGTTGATCGACCCAATTTTATTCAATGGTAAACGAACAATACGCGATTGTTCTGCCAATGCCGATAAAATAGATTGACGGATCCACCAAACAGCGTACGAAATAAATTTAAAACCACGGGTTTCATCAAAACGTTGTGCGGCTTTAATCAAACCTAAATTCCCTTCGTTAATTAAATCGGGTAATGTTAACCCTTGATTTTGGTATTGTTTTGCAACCGATACCACGAAACGTAAATTGGCTTTGGTTAATTTTTCTAAAGCACGCTGATCACCTGCTTTAATGCGTTGTGCCAATTCTACTTCTTCATCGGCAGTAATCAAATCTACCTTACCAATTTCCTGTAAATATTTGTCTAATGATGCTGTTTCACGATTAGTTACCTGTTTGGTAATTTTAAGCTGTCTCATTTAAATAACCCCTTTCTTTGTTGTTAGTCTTAGTTATACGCACAAAGTGGTAAAAGGTTACACAAAAGTTTCAAAATTTTTATTCATACGAATCTACAGTGATGTAAAAAGGATAATTCATCGGGACTTTTATCCAGTCTTTAAATTCTGAATCTTTCGCAACAATAGCATTTGCAGTGGTAAAGCCTACATTTGTTTTTAAATAGTTTTTTTGGGTATTACTTTTTAGTTCCACTTTTAATGTTTTTATAATCGCTGCAATTTTTTTGTTTCCGTTGATATAAATATCCAAATCTTCTACATTGACTATATTCCAACCGGTTGTATTGTTCGTAATAGTAAATCGAATATCCTCGTGAGGAATTCGTTTTGTAGGTTTTCCACTTTCAACTTCATAGAATTCTATACCGTAAACTGCCTTTTTAAAATCAGCACCGGTAATATACCAATGAACTTTCTTGATTTTTTTAAGTTTATTATTGGTGTTTAAAATCATTCCGAATCTTAATCCGGTATCTTTATTTTCATCATCATAACTTTGAAATTGACCGCTTATTTTTCCCGAACCTTCATTGGTTCTGCCAAAAGTACGTTCTTTGATTTTTGCATTTGCAGGTGGAATAATAATTTCTCGCAATATTTCAGAAGAAGGAGTAAGACTGATATTGTAAATTTTAGTCGTATTTTGCAGCGTAATTTCCTTTTGTTCAAACCCAAATTGTTCGGCAATTACTTTTAATGGCAGTTTGTATTGTTCGGTATCGACAACAAATTTTCCTTTTTCATCGGTAACAAAACTCTTGTGGTAATCGGGCAGTAAAATGCTTGCGAATTCAATGTTTTCTTTTGACTCTTGGTCAGAAACCTGAAGGGTAACCTGTGCTTGCGTAATGTTTGAAAACGCTACAAAGAAAAATAGTATAATTTTTTTCATAAAAATAGATTTTATCAAAAATAAAAAAACCGATGAGCTTTACTCACCGGTTTAAAGTATAATTAACAATTAACTATTTATTTTCTTCTTTTCTGTCGTTAGAAGGTCTGTTTCCATTGTTTCTGTTTTCTGGTCTACCTTCTTTGTTTTCGGGTTTACCTTCCGGTTTTGGCGGACGTGGCAATAATGCTTTACGAGATACTTTTGGTTTTTTGGTTTTTGGATCCAAACCTAAATATTTCACGTCTAAAACATCACCTTCTTTTAAAACATCTGACGGATTTTCAATGCGTTTCCAGTCAAACTCAGATACGTGTAATAACGAATCTTTTCCGGGAACAAATTCTACCACCGCACCAAAATCTAACATTTTTGTTACTTTTACTTTGTAAACTTCACCTTCAACCGGTGTAAATATTTGATTTTGTATAGATGAAATTGCTTTATCCATGCCTTCTTGTGAAACACCTAAGATTTCAATGATTCCATAATCACCTTCTTCTGTAATAACAATAGTGGTTTGGGTATCAGCCTGTAATGCCTGAATATTTTTACCGCCTGGTCCAATAACTGCACCGATAAAATCTTTAGGAATTTCGAATTTAATGATTTTAGGGGCATGTGCTTTAACAGTTGCTTTTGGAGCAGCAATGGTTTCAGTGATTTTTCCTAAAATGTGCATACGTCCTTCATGTGCTTGTTTCAAAGCTTGTTCCATGATGTCGTAACGCAACCCGTCAATTTTAATATCCATTTGGCAAGCAGTGATACCGTCTTTTGTACCTGTTACTTTAAAGTCCATATCTCCCAGGTGATCTTCGTCACCTAAAATATCAGACAATACAGCAAAACGGCTGCCATCGGTAATCAATCCCATAGCGATACCCGATACCGGTTTTTCAATTTGAATACCTGCATCCATCAAAGCTAATGTGCCTGCACAAACAGTTGCCATAGACGATGATCCGTTCGATTCTAATACATCAGAAACCAAGCGAATGGTGTAAGGACAATCGGCAGGAATCATGTTTTTCAATGCGCGTTGTGCCAGGTTTCCGTGACCAACTTCGCGACGAGAAACGCCACGTAATGGTTTTGCTTCACCGGTAGAGAACGGGGGAAAATTGTAATGTAAATAAAAACGCTCTTCGCCTTGTTCGCTTGGTAAATCAATTACGTTTGCTTCGCGAGATGTTCCTAAGGTTACTGTTGCCAATGCCTGGGTTTCACCACGTGTAAATACTGATGAACCGTGTGCTGACGGTAAATAATCGACTTCACTCCAAATGTTTCGGATTTCTGTAGTTTTACGTCCGTCTAAACGTAAACCTTGATCTAAAACCAGGTTACGAACAGCTTCTTTTTGTGTTTTAGAAAAATATTTAGAAATTAATTCTTTTTTCTCTTCTATGGTTTCTTCAGAAAAATTAGCTAATAATTCTTCTTTCAGCACTGCAAATTTTTCGGTGCGTTCGTGTTTTGCACTTGCTTCAGCAGCAATGGCGTAAAATTTATCGTAAGCAAAAGTATGTATTTCTGCTTTTAACGTATCGTCATTTTCTTCAGGTTCGTATGTTCTGTAATCTAAAGATAATGCGGCACGCATTTTTTCCTGAGCTTCAATTTGAACGATAATTGCTTCGTGTGCAAATTTAATAGCTTCTACCATTTCGGCTTCTGAAATTTCTTTCATCTCACCTTCTACCATACAAACCGAATCTTTAGAAGCACCAATCATCATATCGATGTCTGATTCTTCCAATTGTTTTTTGGTAGGGTTGATGATCAATTCTCCGTTTACACGACCAACGCGTACTTCTGAAATCAAATTGTAAAAAGGAATGTCAGAAACAGCCAATGCAGCAGATGCAGCTAAACCAGCCATTGCATCAGGCATTACATTTTCGTCGAATGACATTAACTGAAGCATAATTTGAGTCTCGGCATGATAGTCATCAGGAAATAACGGACGCAAACAACGGTCAACCAAACGCATGGTTAAGATTTCCTGATCGCTTGGACGAGCTTCTCTTTTAAAGAATCCACCTGGGAAACGACCTGCTGCCGAGAATTTCTCGCGATAATCTACTGTTAACGGTAAAAAATCGATACCCGGATTTGCAGTTTTTGCAGAAACTGCCGTAGCTAAAATCATACAGTTTCCTGAACGAACTACAACAGAACCGTCTGCTTGTTTGGCTAATTTACCTGTTTCGATTGAGATGGTTCTTCCATCGCCCAAATCGATAATTTCTTGGGTTACTTTAGGAATCATAAATTTTTTAATTCTTAATTAAACAAAGGGTTGTGTTGTTGTGTTGTTGTTTAGTGCCCCAATGAAAAACCAAGCTTTTATGCTTAAATATAAATGAAAAAGAGGTGCACATGCGCACACCTCTTTGTAAATGGATTATTTTCTAATACCCAATTCTTTGATAATTTCACGATATCTGTTGATATCTTTTTTCTTTAAGTAGTCTAAAAGACTTCTTCTTTTACCTACTAATAAAACCAATGAACGCTCTGTGTTATAATCGTGACGATTCTTTTTTAAGTGCTCAGTTAAGTGTGAAATTCTGTAAGTAAATAATGCAATTTGTCCTTCTGCAGAACCTGTGTTTGTTGCAGAACCTCCGTGTTTAGCGAAGATTTCTTCTTTAACTTCTTTAGTTAAATACATGCCAATATTCTTTAAATGATTATTATGTAACGTTTTGAATTAAAAAATTCTGTGCAAATATACAGTTTTTTTTAATTCCTGCAATTTTAATTCTTAATATAAAGTTTTTGAATAATAACCTGCTTCGTGCTCTAAATAATTATCATAATATTTATCTGTACGATTATTTTCTATAAGATACGTTGCTCTTAATGGAATTAAATGAAAATCATAGTAGATATAAGAATCTATCTTTCTTAAAGTTTTCTTATTTTCAAAAACTTTTTTTAACGGTTTATGATAAAAACTGTTTATGAAAAAGAAATCATCTCCCTGATACATATGAATGATTTCATGAGCGACTGTTTGATTAGGAGTGGTTTTTAATGGAGAATATGCATCGTTATATACAATATACCCTGCAGTTGCTAAGGCATAGCTTGTTACAGTTAGATCATTTCTTCTAAAAACAAATTGCCCATAATTCAGAGATGATTTGAGATCAAATCTAAATCTGAAAAAAGCATCAATGGTATAAACTGCAGAAATAGGCATTATTTTATAACGAACATTAAAATTATCTTTTGTGTGAAATTCAATTCTATTAAAACCAATAGTTAAATTCCATTGTTTCCAAAAGTCCCTGTTATTTGCCGCATTCTCTTTTATTGAATTTCCCGCTGCATTTACAAATTTAGATGCCCAATACACTTTCCAATCTTCTTCTTTCCAAGCGTGTCTAATAATGCGTTTGCTTTCAAAGGTAATATATCCACCTAAAGCCCCTTGCTACAGCCCTTTTAGAAGCACTTTTTCAAATTTTTCATCAGGTTTTTTATTTATAACAGCACCAATTGCCCCTGTAATTCCGCCAAAAGCTACGTTATATAGTCCTGCTTCAGTGTCATTTGATTGAGGGTATGTTGAGGAAAAAGGTAGTAGAAGTAATAAAAGAATGATTGTTTTGTTTTTCATCAGTTTTTCAAAGAGATAGAGAAATTAAATCGTTCCTGAAAATAATATATTTTTTATGATTGATATTTAATTAAATGTATAGGTAATTTTCCAAATACATAAAATTAACTTTTATACATTTCTGCAATTTCACCGGTTAGCCATTCTAATAACTCGCGGTCTTCTTTACCAAAGGCATTTAAGGTATTTGAATCAATGTCTATTTGTCCGATATTTATATCATTAACAATAATAGGAACAACAATTTCCGATTTTACGTTGATATTGCACGAAATGTAATTGTCTTGAGCCGTAACATCGCTTACCAGAAAAGTTTGGTTACTTTCAGCTACTTGTCCGCAAATACCTTTACCAAACTGAATGGTTGTGTGGTCGGTGGGTAATCCGGCAAATGGTCCCAGGTGCAATTCTCTTTTATTGGCATCGGTAAAATAAAATCCAACCCAATCGTAATGGGGGATATTTTCCTTTAGAAACAGGCAGATCTCCTGCAATTTTTCATTATTTGTTTTATGTGAAGATAACAGCTGTGTTAAAGTATTCTTTAATTGTTCTTTTTCCATATTCTTTTTTTAGTAAATTTACAAAAAATTAGAACGCGTCAAAATTAAATATGTTGTCACGCTATTTATATCATTTAATGTTAACGGCTGCCTTGCTTTTCTCAAATTTAGGCTTGGCTGTCAATATTCATTATTGTGGCAATGCTATTGAAAAAATAGAATTGGGTTATGCGTCTTCTATGAACTGTGCAGAAGAAACGCACGAAAAATCTTGCTGTAAAGAAAAAAACGAAACCAGTAAAAAAGATTGTTGTAAAGATCAAACAATCAAACAAAAAACAGACGAGGTTGTTGTAAAAGTATTCCAATCACAACAGTTTACCGATTTTTTGGCACCTGCAGTATATAAATTTCAGCCGGTTGTTCTTACAGAAATTAATCTTCCAAAAAAGATAGATGTTGCTTTTTGTTTTGAAAGTAACGCACCACCTTTATACAAACTATACAGCCAGTACCTGCTCTATGCATAACAAACATTTTTTTATTAAAAAGAATGTTTAATTAGTTATGCAATTTTATGAAATATACATTATTAGTAGTGTGCGTTTTAGCCATACACACTCTTTATGCCCAAGACACTTATAAGGGCAAAGTTTTAAATACTTACAATCAATCAATAGAAAACGCGAAAATATCTGTAAACGACAGTGTTGTTGCTGTTACCGATAAATTTGGTATGTTCAACATTACTTTAACCGAACCAAATGTGGCTTATGTGTATGCCGAAGGTTATGAAGTTTTTGAAGCAGAACTAACAGATAATACGCAGTTTTATACGTTTAACATTCAACCCGAAGGTGATTTGAACGAATTGATTGTCAATGTAAATAAGAAAAACACCGAACGTAGCGGAATTACCAATTCACAAACCATGAACAGTGGCGAATTGCTAAAAGCGGCTTGTTGTAATTTAGCAGAATCGTTTGAAACCAATCCATCTATTGATGTGAATTTTTCCGATGCCATTTCCGGCTCCAAACAAATTAAAATGTTGGGGTTAACCAGTCCTTATATTTTAATTGCCGAAGAAAATATTCCCAGCGTTCGCGGAGCATCCCAAGCTTATGGATTGTCGTTTACACCCGGAACATGGGTAGAAAGTATTCAGGTCACAAAAGGTGCCGGCAGTGTCGTGAACGGTTTTGAAAGCATTTCCGGACAGATTAATACCGAACTGATCAAACCTGCAAACGATATTCCGTTTTATCTGAATTTATATGGATCTACCGATGCTCGTTTTGAAATGAATGCGCATTTTAATGAAAAGATTTCTGATAAATGGAGCTCTTCTTTATTTCTTCATGGAAATACCCGGGTTAAAAAGAACGATATGAATCACGACGGATTTTTAGACAATCCGTTGGGAAGTCAGATCAATATAATGAACCGTTGGCAGTATCAAAATCTGGAAAAAGGCTGGATTGCTTTTTTAACGGCACGTTATATGAAAGACGAAAAACAAACCGGAGAGATCGATTTTGATAAAAACATCCATAAATTAACCACAGATAAATGGGGCTCTGAATTAAATACCGATAAGTTTGACGCCAGTTCAAAAGTTGGTTATGTTTTTCCCGATCAACCTTATAAAAGCTTTGGTTGGCAAAACTCGTTCAGCTATCACAAACAAAATTCTTATTTTGGGTTGAATCAGTTTGACATTACACAACGAAGCATTTACTCAAACTTGCTGTATAGTTCCATCATCAGCAATACACTGCATAAATTCTCAACCGGAGTAAGTTTTATGTACGATGATTATTCTGAATTTGTATATAATTACACCGCTCAGAATTACGACCGAACCGATACAAGCTACGGAGCATTTTTTGAATATACGTACGATAATACCGATAATTTGGCTTTGATTTTAGGCGGAAGGATTGATAATTCAAACCGATTGGGAACTTTTGTGACCCCTCGTTTGCATTTGCGTTACAATCCATGGGAAAAAACAACGGTTCGTGCTTCGGCAGGTCGCGGAAAGCGTTTAGCGAATATTTTTGCCGAAAATCAATACCTGTTGGCAAGTTCGCGTCAGTTCAATATTTTAAATGAAGGCGGAAAAGCATACGGAATGGATCCTGAAATTGCTTGGAATTACGGTGTAAGCATCACTCAGGATTTTCAGTTTTTGAACAAAAACACCAGCATTACGTTAGATTTTTACCGTACCGATTTTCAAAACCAGATTGTGGTAGATTTAGATCAATCGGTACGTACGGTTAATTTTTATAATTTAGATGGAAAATCGTACGCCAATTCTTTTCAGGCAGAATTAAATTACAATATCATCAAGCACTTAAATCTAAGAGCGGCTTATAAATATTACGATATTAAAACAACATATAGCGGCAAAGATTTAGAACGTCCGTTACAGGCAAAACACCGTTTGTTTGCAAATCTTGAGTTTATGACACACGAGCATAACGGCAGTTACTGGAAATTTGACGCCACGTGGAATTGGTTAGGAAAACAACGTTTGCCATATACCGGAGATAATTCGCAAGAAAATCAATTGCCAGCATATACCAGTTCGTTTTCTACGATTAATGCACAGGTTACCAAAGTGTTTTCTGATAATTTTGAAGTCTATGTTGGCGGAGAGAATATTGGAAATTACCGTCAGCACCATGTTATTTTAGGTGCCGATGATCCGTTTGGCAATGAATTTGATAGTACTATTGTATATGGGCCGATTTTCGGACAGATGTATTATGCCGGATTGCGATTTAAGATTAAATAGTAATTAAGTCGAAAGTCATAAAGTCAAAAGAATTGTCAATTTGAGTGTAGTCGAGGCACGAGAAACTAACAAATTATTTCAATAGAAATAACTAACAATTTAAAAATAAAGAAAAATGAAAAAATATTTAGTATTGATGTTAGCCGTTTTAGGCGTTGCATTTACATCACAAGCACAGGAAAACAAAAGCAAAAACGCAAAAGTTGATTTAGAAGTTAAAGGTAATTGCGATATGTGTAAAAAACGTATTGAGAAAGCCGCTTTTAGCGTAAAAGGAGTGAAATCTGCAGATTGGCACAGTGATGATCAAATGCTTCATTTGATTGTTGATGAAAACAAAACCAATTCCAAACAAATTGAAGAGGCGGTTGCTAAAGCCGGTCACGATACCAAAAATATAAAAGCAACAAAAGAATCGTATGAAAATTTACACGGTTGTTGCCAATATGATAGAGAATCTTAAAGTTTTAAATCAATAAAAAACCGCTCATAATTGAGCGGTTTTTTATTGATTATATTTAGAATGTCTTACATCATTCCCGGCATACCACCGCCCATTGGCATTTGGCTTGCACCTTCTTCTTTAATATCTACTAAAGCACATTCTGTAGTTAAAATCATTCCGGCAACCGAAGCTGCGTTTTCTAAGGCTACACGAGTTACTTTTTTAGGGTCGATGATTCCTGCAGAAAGCATATCTACATATTCATCTGTTTTAGCATTGTAACCAAAATTTCCGGATCCTTCGGCTACTTTTGCAACAATAACAGATCCTTCTAACCCCGCATTTTCAACAATGGTTCTTAAAGGAGATTCCACTGCGCGTGAAACAATTTGAATACCTGTTTTTTCGTCTGCATTTAAGGCCTCGATAGAACTTAAAGAAGCTTTGGCTCTTAATAAGGCTACACCACCACCGGCTACAATACCTTCTTCAACGGCAGCGCGTGTTGCATGTAAAGCATCGTCAACACGGTCTTTTTTCTCTTTCATTTCCACTTCAGAAGCGGCACCTACATAAAGAACAGCAACACCACCGGCTAATTTCGCTAAACGCTCTTGTAGCTTCTCACGATCGTAATCAGAAGTTGTCGTTTCCATTTGTGCTTTAATCTGGTTCACTCTGTTTTTAATCATGTCAGAGTCTCCGGCACCGTTTACAATGGTTGTGTTGTCTTTGTCGATAGAAACGCGTTCAGCAGTTCCCAACATTTCTAACGTAGCATTTTCTAACGTATATCCACTTTCTTCAGCGATAACTGTTCCGCCAGTTAAAATAGCGATATCTTCTAACATTGCTTTTCTTCTGTCACCAAAACCAGGTGCTTTTACAGCAGCGATTTTCAATGCACCGCGTAATTTGTTTACAACCAAAGTTGACAACGCTTCGCCATCAACATCTTCGGCAATGATTAACAATGCTTTCCCTGATTGTGCTACCGGTTCTAAAACAGGTAATAATTCTTTTAATGAAGATATTTTTTTATCGTATAATAAGATGTATGGGTTTTCAAATTCCGTTTCCATTTTCTCTGGATTTGTAACGAAATAAGGAGATAAATACCCTCTGTCAAACTGCATTCCTTCTACCACATCAACATACGTATCTGTTCCTTTTGCTTCTTCAACAGTGATAACTCCTTCTTTACCTACTTTTCCAAAAGCTTCAGAAATCAATTCACCGATTATTTCATCGTTGTTGGCAGAAATAGAAGCTACTTGTTTGATTTTTTCGGTTGTAGAACCAACTTCCTGTGTTTGTTTTGCTAAATCGGCAACAATAGCTTCAACCGCTTTGTCGATCCCGCGTTTTAAATCCATTGGATTTGCTCCGGCAGCCACGTTTTTCAAGCCTTCTTTAACAATTGCTTGGGCTAAAACAGTAGCTGTTGTAGTACCGTCACCGGCCAAATCGTTGGTTTTAGAAGCTACTTCTTTAACCATTTGTGCTCCCATGTTTTCTAAGGTATCCGCTAATTCAATTTCTTTAGCTACCGAAACACCGTCTTTAGTTACGTGTGGTGCGCCAAACGATTTAGAAATAATAACGTTACGTCCTTTAGGTCCCAAGGTTACTTTTACTGCATTTGCCAATGCGTCAACACCGCGTTTTAAACCGTCGCGTGCTTCAATATCAAATTTTATATCTTTTGCCATAATTTTTATGCTTTAGGCAGTAAGCTATTTGCTGTAAGCTTACTGCAAGGTTAATTTACTTTTAAACTATAAATATTCTGTTTCTGAAGCTGATCCTAATGCAATATTTAGAAAATGATTGAATTCTGTATCGCTGTTTCTGCCACAACCTTCGGATATGTCAGTTGGTATTGAAGAAGCTGCTCTACGAAGTTGACCGGTAAGTCCATACATTTCTTCCTTAGGAAGTAGATTTGTAGTTTTATAAACCTTTAAAGTAAATTGATGACTTAACTGCCAAATATCGTACTTTTTAAAATTCCTCATTTTTGCTTATTACTTAAGGCGTACAGCTTATAGCTTTACACAATTGCCAAAATATCTTCTTCACGCATAATCAGGTAATCTTTACCTTCAAATTTTAATTCGGTTCCTGCATATTTTCCGTATAAAACGGTATCGCCTACTTGTACGGTTAATGGTTCATCTTTTTTACCATTACCAACGGCAACAACAGTTCCTTTTTGAGGTTTTTCTTTTGCCGTGTCCGGAATAATAATTCCTGAAGCAGTTTGAGTCTCTGCGGCAGCCGGTTCTATAATAACGCGATCTGCTAATGGTTTAATGTTTAATGCCATATTTTTTTGATTTGTATTTGATAATATAAATTTGCTTTTGATTTGACCAAAAGCGTGCCAATAAAAAAAGATGATTTTTTGACAGAAAAAAAATGCCAGCTTGTCATAAAGCTGGCATTTGAAATTTTATTAGTTAGCCGGTTGTTGTTCCTGTGTGGCAGGTTTTTCCTGACTTGGTGTACTTTGTGGAGCCGCATTGGGTAAGGTTGGTTGCGTAACTACTGTGTTTGGATCTAAAATTTTAGAATCTGCTGAGTAATCTGAAGTAAAACTTAAACTTGAAACTAAAACCAAAATTACTAAAGCAGCTGCCAGGGTCCATGTACTTTTATCTAAAAATTTATTGGTATTTTGAACCCCACCAACCGATGTAGAACCACCTAACGATGAATCTAAACCGCCACCTTTAGGGTTTTGGATCATAATAACGATAATTAAAAGTAATGAAACGATAGTGATCAACACTAAAAATAATGTAAACATATTAGTTTGTTTTATATATTATTAAACTCCTGTAATTTTTTTATATCGGAAATTCGATTTGCAAATAAACTACTTTTTTCCGGATATTTCAAAATTAAAATTTCATAAGCTTGTATTGCTTTTTGATATTTTTTCTGTTCCAGGTAAATTCGGGCTAAAGTTTCGGTCATGTAGAAAGGTTCTTCTTCACCAAATCTATCGGTATTTATTGACGGTGCAACAGCTGATTTACTCGGAGTTATTTTAGGATTTGCCTCTATAAACCGATTGATGATTTCCATCTTTTTTTGTTTGTCCGGAATGCTTTCTCCTTCTGATTTTTTTTCGTCCGGAAAAAAATGTTCTTCATCGGTCAATTCTGTATTTTCGCGCTGAATGGGTTGTGCGGTTGTTAGTTTTAGCCATTCGGTAAAAGAAAATTTATCGTTTTCAGAAAAATCTAAAGGTTTGCCTACTTCTAAGTGCTCTTCAATCTGATGGATTTCTTCAGGGATTTCCGGGACATTTTGATTGCTATTTGCTTCTTTTTCCGTTTTAGCTTCAATTTTCGATTTAGAAATCTGATCTATTTTTTGGATCAATTCGGTTTCTTTATCTTGATTTTCAATATAAACCAAAGTGTCTAAAACACGTTTTTCAATGGTTTCGTCTAAAGTAGGCTCCGGCTTTTTAAATTCGATATAATTTTCATCAATGACATCGACCTCTTCAATTTGTAAAGGTTTGTAAGAAATAAAATCTTCCGAAATAATATAGTCAAACAATACATCACGGTCGGTGGTATAAGCAGCAGTTTTTTTTAATTCGCCGTTATACAAAAAACTGCGTTGCTGGTGCAAGGTTTTTAAATACAATGCCCGAGCTGATTGTAAATAAGGATACTGATTGGTTAACTGTTTTAGCGTTTCGGTATTTTCTTCAGTTAATTGATAAGGGTTGTTAAGCCATTGGGTGTATTGTTGTGCATTCATAAAACTTACCATTTAGCTAATGAAGCGTTAAAAACATCTTGTGTAATTCGGTCGTAAATTTCCTCTAATGCGGTTGATAATTTGCCGCCGATTAACTGATCGTTTGCTGGATAATCATAAAAATGTGAAAACGTTTTTTCAAAATCATCTTCCGGATTTTTTCTGTTGGTAAAACGAACGTTGATTGCAATATACAAGCGGTTTTGTGCAGCAGTTTGATCGGCAGTGGCCGTCATTGGCGAAATGCGGTATTGTGTAATTTCGCCTTCGTACACCAAATCGGCATTAGTGTTTGTCATGCTTAAACTGGTTTGGTTTACCAACAAATCTTGTAACGCATTGGTAAAGGTACGTTCAATACCCGGTTCAACCAGTTCGGCATTGTTTAAAAAGTAATTTACCTGAAAGGTTTCTGCATCAATTTTTCCGGTTCCTGTAAAGTTATAGGCTCCGCAGCTCGACAAAATCAAACAGAATAAAAGTATTATTGTATGTTGTATATTGTATATTGTTTTCATTTTATTTCTTTTTTTTCGGGGTGATATTTGTAATAATCGGGACGTTCTATGTTTTCCCAAATAAAGTGATAACCTGTTTCCTTATATTTCCTTTTTTTTCGTAAAAGGGTCTTCTGTCCATTCAAAATGCCCAAATTCATAATAAATATAACTCATAAACAAAAGATGAAGAATTGAAATGATCCACAATGGAATTGAGATAAACCTTGGTAATTTTATTTTAAACAGATATTTGTTAATGACAAAAGCTATAACAAACCAAAAGACAAAATATACCAGTACATCAATAATCAAATGGCTTAAAATAATCATAAATTCCATTGAATTACAACAAGGATACTCATATATCAACGGAAATCATCCACTCATAATCTTATCAGTTCCGTCAACAAGCAAAACATACCACCATTTTGTAAAAATAGTGAACGAAATTAATGTCAGTGGAATTGATATTTTAAGTATTTTTTTCATCTTATTTCTTTTTTCAGTACACTATAATAAAAGTAACCGATATTTTTTTACCACATAGTTTTTTTGCGTTTGTTGTTTTGTTTGAATCGTTGATTTGTTTCTAAAAAGCTCCTTTTGAAACAACTTTAATTTTATCATTTTTGTTTACTTGCAATGTCAACGTACCATTAGTAAGAGTATCTATAAAATAGATTTTTAATAATTTCCCTTTTTTTTCAATTTTATAAATAACAATATCGTTTTTAATATTTTCCAATGAATGTGAATTGATATTTAATTTATAATCTTTGTTAGGTTGTACTTTTATTTTCTTACCACAGCTCAATTCAAGTTCAGTGAAATTTTTAAAGCTCTCAGTAATATCATAAATGACAATTGGGCTTTCTTCTTTTTTACAAATTTGAAAAAAAGTTATAAATTCTTTATCTATAATGCAACTCTTTAATTTGTTATTATCAAAAGAAAGGTTTTGATTTAAAATGAAAAGGATTACGAGTGGTAAATACTTCATTGTTACATTAATTCTTTTTAAATGTGCTTTTTTATATTATTGACTTTCAGACATTCGACTTTATGACTTAATATTACAAATCGTACTGTTTAATTTTTCTGTACAATGTTCGTTCTGAAATACCCAATTCATCGGCTGCCGCTTTGCGTTTTCCACTGTTGCGTTCTAATGCTTTTTTAATCAATTGAATTTCTTTTTCTTCTAATTTCAGTGTTTCTTCTTCGTCAACGGTTTCAGCAATTAAATAATCGTCTTCGTCTTCTTCATTGATTACTTCAGTCTGATGATTGTTATTTGATGAAGCTGCGTGCTCACTCAAAGGAATGGAACGATTCGCAGGTTTGTTTTGTTCGTCGTTTTGTCCGTAAATACGCTGAATCAACGATTTGTTTGTTTCCTGAACCTGAGAAGAATTAGAATTATTCATTAGTTCAAGCGTTAGTTTTTTTAAATCGGTTAAATCGGCTTTCATGTCAAATAAAACCTTGTACAAAATTTCACGTTCGTTGCTAAAATCACTTTCCGCCTTTTTAGTTTCGATAAGTGATGGCAATTGTGCATTGCGTTCAGGCAAATAAGACCGAATGGTTTTTAAATTGATTTCACGGTTGGTTTCAATAACAGAAATTTGTTCGGCAATATTCCTTAATTGACGAATGTTCCCGCTCCACCGGTAATGTATTAAATATTCTGCTGCTTCGGGCGATAATTTAATGGGAGGCATCTTGTATTTATGTGCAAAATCCGATGAAAATTTTCGGAACAGCAAATGAATATCGTCACCACGCTCTCGTAAAGGCGGCAGATTGATTTCTACGGTACTTAAACGATAATACAGATCTTCGCGGAATTTTCCTTTATCAATCGCTTCAAACATTTTTACGTTGGTGGCAGCTACAATGCGTACATCGGTTTTTTGAACTTTTGATGAACCCACTTTGATAAATTCGCCATTTTCTAATACACGTAATAACCGAACTTGTGTGGTTAAAGGTAGTTCGCCCACTTCGTCTAAAAAAATAGTTCCGCCATTAGCAACTTCAAAATAACCTTCACGACTGCCAACAGCACCGGTAAAAGCACCTTTTTCGTGTCCGAACAATTCAGAATCTATCGTACCTTCTGGTATGGCACCACAGTTTACCGCAATATATTTTCCGTGTTTGCGATGCGATAATGCGTGAATTATTTTTGGAATATTTTCTTTACCCACGCCGCTTTCTCCAGTAACCAACACAGAAATATCGGTTGGAGCTACCTGAATGGCTTTCTCTAATGCACGGTTTAATTTCGGATCGTTTCCGATGATCTCAAATCGTTGTTTTATATTTTGAACGTTTTCCATTTGGTTTGTTTCAATTTTTTTAGTCACGGATTACAGGAGTAGAAGGATTTCTTCTGAATTCTGTAAGCCGTGACTTTAAAATTATTGCATTTCGCTATATCCCACAGCTTCGCCAATTAAAGTTGCCGACGTACAATCGGTTACTTTAACCAATACAAAATCACCTACTTTATACGTTTCTTTAGGAAAAACTACAGTGGTGTTTTGCGAATTCCTTCCCGACCAATGTTCATCAGATCGTTTTGATGTTTTTTCAATCAATACTTCAACGGTATCGCCAACAAAACGTTTGGTACGTTCCATTGCAATGCGTTGTTGTAAGTCAACAATTTCCTGTAAACGTCGTTTTTTTACTGGTTCCGGTACATCATCTTCCATTTTTCGGGCAGCTAACGTTCCCGGACGTTCAGAATAGGCAAACATATAACCAAAATCGTAACGAACATGTTCCATTAACGATAGGGTATCCTGATGGTCTTCTTCTGTTTCGGTTGGGAAACCTGCAATCATATCCTGCGATAGCGAAATTTCCGGAATGATTTTATAAATAGTATCTACCAAAGCGATGTATTCTTCACGTGTGTGCTGACGGTTCATCTCCTTTAAAATACGGGTTGAACCTGACTGTACCGGTAAGTGAATGTATTTGCAGATGTTGTGATGTTTTGCCATTACGTGAATTACCTCTTCGTGCATATCCTGTGGGTTTGACGTTGAAAATCGGAAACGCATTTTTGGATAAGCCGTTGCACACATATCTAATAATTGGGCAAAATCCACCGCGGTTGCTTTCTGCATATCGGTTGCTTTATCGTAATCCTTTTTCAATCCGCCACCGTACCACAAATACGAATCTACATTTTGACCCAAAAGCGTAATTTCTTTAAAGCCACGTTCGTACAGGTCCTTTATTTCTTTCATGATACTTTGCGGCTCACGCGAACGCTCGCGACCACGTGTGAAAGGAACCACACAAAACGTGCACATGTTGTCGCATCCACGGGTAATTGACACAAAAGCGGTAACACCATTACTGTTTAAACGTACCGGGGAAATATCGCCATACGTTTCTTCTTTTGAAAGAATTACATTAATTGCATCACGTCCGTCGTTTACGTCTTTCAACAAATTGGGAATGTCTTTGTAAGCATCAGGACCTACAACCATATCCACAATTTTTTCTTCTTCCAGAAATTTGCTTTTTAAACGTTCTGCCATACAGCCTAAAACCCCTACTTTCATTGCCGGATTGATCTTTTTTACGGCATTGTATTGTTCTAAGCGTTTGCGAACGGTTTGTTCGGCTTTGTCGCGGATCGAACAGGTGTTCACTAAAACCAAATCGGCTTCTTCTAAATTTTGGGTTGTATTATAACCTTCGTTGGCTAAAATAGACGCTACAATTTCGCTGTCTGAAAAATTCATCTGACAACCATAGCTTTCTATAAATAATTTTTTGGTATTATCTTTTCGCTGATCTAAAACCAGGCTTGTGCCTTGTTTTTGTTCTTCTATTACCTTTTCCATAAAATCACAATCGTGTACTAATCAATATGCAAAGATATGATTTATATTAATTTTATGACAAGATGGCAGATGATTTTTAGATAATTTTAATACGACGTATAATGTCGCTGTTTTAATTGTATCTTTACGGTATGAAACCAATAAATAAATATACGTGTCATTCTGGTGGTGCCGAAGGTACCGATGCTTGTTTTGAATTTTTTTCAAAGCGATACCATATCAATGTGGTGGCGTATTCTTATAAAACGCGTTTTCACCAATCTGAAAATAAATATGAGCTCAACGAAAATGAATTTAACGAAGGTATTAAAAATTTATACAAAGCCAATGAAGTTCTAAAACGTTCACGTATTCATTCGTATTTAAAATTGTTGGCGCGCAACTGGTTTCAGGTAAAATATGCCAATGAGGTTTTTGCGGTCTCCACCTTAAAAAAGCAAAATGAAAAGTTTGTGGTAAAAGGCGGAACTGCCTGGGCAATTCAAATGGCGGTCGATGCACAAAAAAACGTTTTTGTATATGATCAGGAACAATTGCAATGGTTTTATTACGATTATTATTTTGGCGATTTCTGCATTTTAAAAACACCACCAAAAATCACATCTTTAAACTTTACCGGAATTGGCACCAGAAACATCAATTTTTTTGGAATGGATGCCATTGAACAATTATTTAAAAACACTTTTGGATAAATTTTATGGCAACAAAACACAATTTAATCAGCAGGTTAACGCGCATTGTGGAACTTTTTCAAACAATGGGTGAAACCGGATTAACTTTTAACGAGTTGAACAGCAAACTAAAAAGTACATTTGTCGACGAAAATCACAGTATTTCTTTGCGGACTTTTCAAAGAGATATTAAGGATATTCAGTCATCGTTGAAGATAAAAATCATCTTCGATAAAAAAAGAAAAAAATACCTTTTGCATAACGAATCCTTAGCCGAAGAATCAAAAAACAGTCATTTGTTTACCATGGAAAGTTTAAAGATGCTGAACATTGCGCAGGATGTTTCAAATCAGGATTTTATTTTTATCGACAAAAGAAAAGGCACCGGATTAGAGAATTACAATACCATAAAAGAAGCTATCTGCCTAAAAAAGCATTTAGAATTTAATTACCAGAAATTTGACCAGTATAAGGCTGATTACCGCAAACTGATGCCTTTAGCCTTGAAAGAAAGTAAAAATCGCTGGTATGTGGTTGGGTTTGAGATTAAGAACGGCGCCAAAATAAACGTATTGAAAACCTTTGCATTAGACAGAATCAATCATTGCGAGGCAACAACGGAGTTTGTTTTGAAAGACGTTGTTGATGTTCAAAAACATTTTAACGATTATATAGGTATAACCACCAAACCGCTTGAGGGTTTTTCAGAAAAAACAACTGTTAAAATTGAAACATCTATCGAATACGGTAAATATTTCAGCACATTGCCTATTCATCCATCGCAAAAAACCGAAATAGAAAATGGTAAAACAATTATTAGTTTGCAGGTAATTCCGACCATGGAGCTGGTATCTGAACTTTTAGCTCATAACCATCAAATTAAAATTATCGAACCCGAAAAAATGGTGCAAACAGTGAAACAAATTCTGTCTAAAAATGTAAAACAATACAATTAAAAAAAATCAAAAAAAGCTTTTTTTAAAAAAATCCTATACTTTTGCTATCAAATTAAAACATAATGGCAAAGAATTTAGTGATCGTAGAGTCGCCAGCAAAGGCAAAAACAATAGAAAAGTTTTTAGGAAAAGAATATCAGGTAGAATCAAGTTTTGGACATATTGCCGATATTCCCGCCAAGGAAATAGGCGTGGATGTAGCAAATAATTTTAAACCTAAATATGAGGTTTCTGCCGATAAAAAAGCCGTAGTAAAAAAGCTTAAAGACTTAGCAAAGAAAGCCGAAATGGTTTGGCTGGCTTCCGATGAAGACCGTGAAGGAGAAGCTATTGCGTGGCATTTGGCAGAAGAATTAAAATTAAGACAAGATAATACCAAACGTATTGTTTTTCACGAAATTACGAAAACAGCCATTCAAAAAGCAATTGAAAACCCAAGGGGAATCGATTATAATTTAGTAAACGCACAACAGGCACGCCGTGTTTTAGACCGTTTAGTTGGTTACGAACTGTCGCCGGTGTTGTGGAAAAAAGTTCGGGCAGGTCTTTCTGCCGGACGTGTGCAGTCGGTTTCTGTCCGTTTAATTGTAGAACGTGAACGAGAGATCGATAGCTTTAAAACCGAATCATCATTTAGTATTTCTGCTGAATTTGTTGCAGCCAACGGCAAATCGTTTAAAGCAAAATTGCCAAAAAATTTCAAGACACAGGAAGAAGCACAATCGTTTCTCGAAAAAAATATCGGTGCACAATTTAAAGTTTCCGATTTAGAAACCAAACCTGCAAAAAAATCTCCGGCAGCGCCGTTCACCACATCAACTTTGCAACAAGAAGCATCGCGTAAACTGTATTATTCGGTTTCACAAACCATGATGTTGGCACAGCGTTTATACGAAAACGGATTGATTACGTATATGAGAACCGATAGTGTAAACTTGTCGCAAGATGCCATTAAGGCGGCTGAAACCGAGATTGTAAACTATTACGGAAAAGAATTCAGTAAGCCCCGCAATTTTTCTACAAAAGCAAAAGGAGCACAGGAAGCCCACGAAGCAATCCGTCCCACAGATATGTCACGTCACACGGTAAATATAGACCGTGATCAGGCACGTTTATATGAATTGATCTGGAAACGTACCATTGCATCGCAAATGAGCGAAGCGCAATTAGAACGCACCAATGTTACCATTGTTGCCGATAAACACAACGAGCATTTTATGGCAACCGGTGAGGTGTTGTTGTTTGAAGGATTTTTAAAAATATATTTAGAAGGGCACGATGACGAGGAAGAAGAACAAGAAGGATTGTTGCCTGCAATGAAAGTAAATGAACAATTACTGAATAACAGCATTACGGCAACACAGCGTTTTTCACGTCCGCCTGCCCGATATACCGAAGCTGCTTTGGTTAAAAAGTTAGAAGAGTTAGGTATTGGTCGCCCTTCAACGTATGCACCAACTATTTCTACCATTATTGCAAGAAACTATGTAGAAAAAGGTACCGCCGAAGGAACCGAACGCAATTATCAGGTGTTGAATTTGGTAAACGATAAAATTTCTACAGCTACACAAATAGAAAAAGTAGGTGCCGATAAAGGAAAATTAATTCCAACAGACATTGGAAACATTGTCACCGATTTCTTGGTGAAGAATTTCGCTACCATTTTAGATTACAATTTTACGGCAAGAGTAGAAGAAAGTTTTGACGAAATCGCCGAAGGAAATTTAGACTGGACAAAAATGATGAATGAATTTTACAGTCATTTCCATCCAAATGTGGTTGACGTAGAGAAAAATGCTGAACGCGAATCGGGCGAGCGTATATTGGGGACAGATCCCAAAACGGGAAAACCGGTATCGGTTCGTTTAGGTAAATTTGGACCAATGGCACAAATTGGCGATGCCGAAGACGAAGAAAAGCAATTCGCAAGTTTAAATCCCACGCAAAATATAGGAACCATTTCGCTGGACGAAGCCTTATCATTGTTCCTTCTGCCTAAAACATTAGGTGAGTATCAAGGTGAAACGGTCGAAGTAAACAACGGCCGTTTTGGTCCGTACGTACGTTATGCAGAAATGTTTGTGTCGTTGGCAAAAGGTGAAGATCCGTTAGATGTAACGTTAGAGCGTGCCATAGAATTAATTCAGCAAAAACAAAAAGCCGATGCACCAATTGCAGAATATCAAGGGTTGCCGGTTCAAAAAGGCGTGGGGCGTTTTGGTCCGTTTATTAAATGGAATAATATGTTTATCAACGTAAACAAAAAATACGATTTTGATCATCTTTCTAATGATGATATTATTGAATTGATTGAAGATAAACTTCAAAAAGAAAAGGATAAGGTTATTCACGATTTTAAAGAAGAAGGTATCCGGGTAGAAAAGGCACGTTGGGGGCGTTCGGTTATTTTACAAGGAAAAGTAAAAATCGAATTAAGTAAAGACGTAGATGCCGCAGCTTTAACATTAGATGAAATAAAAAAATTAATCGAAAAGAAAGCTCCTGCAAAAAAAACAACGGCAAAGAAAGTTGCGTCTAAAACCACCAAGAAAACCACAACGACAAAACGTACAACAAAAAAATAATTAGAGAAGATGTACGAGATTTTAAAACCCGTATCGGCAGAATTAGAACAATTCATCAGTACCTTACCAAAACATTCGTTAGGCAGAACAATTGGTGTGCATACTGTAGGCTCGTTTCCCCAAATGGATAAAGTAGATCTGGCTCTAATTACTGTAAAAGAAAACAGAGGGTCGTCAAACATTACAGAAAAAGTTGCTTTTGATGAATTTAGAACGAATTTTTACCAACTTTTTCCGGGTAACTGGACCAAAAAAATAGTCGATTTGGGAACAGTCGAAGCCGGAGAATCTATCGAAGATACGTATGTTGCCGTAAAAATGCTGGTTGCCGATTTGGTCAAGCAGAACATATTGCCAATAATCATAGGCGGTTCGCAGGATATTACGTACGGAATGTATCGCGGATACGATACCCTGGAACAAAACGTAAATTTGGTGTGTATTGATAATAAAATAGATGTGATTGCCGATGTAGAAAATCCGTCAGAAAATTTTATGACCCGGATAATTATGGAAGCACCCAATAATTTGCATAATTTTAGTGCGTTAGGTTACCAAACCTATTTCAATTCACAGGAAGAAATTGATTTGATAAATAAAATGTATTTTGAGGCCTATCGTTTGGGCGAAATCATTTCAAATGTTAAAATATCGGAGCCTGTTTTACGTGATGCAGATATTGTAAGTTTAGATATTAATGCTGTAAAATCGTCTGATTTGGGATATTTTTCACATTTTAATCCCAATGGTTTTGATGGTCGAGAAATCTGTGTATTAGCTCGTTACGCCGGATTAAGCGATCGGGTAAGTAGTTTTGGTGTTTTTAATATCGATAATATATCGCAAAAAAGTTTGCTAATTACTCAAATTTTATGGTATTTTGTTGAAGGATATAATTTTCGAATGAATGAATATCCTTATATTAGCAAATCAACCTATTTAAAATATATTGTTCCATTAGAAGAACAAGAACTTGTTTTCTTTAAAAGCGATGTTTCTGAACGCTGGTGGATCGAAATAAACAGTTTGGAAGACAGTAACCGTAAAATGTTATTTCCTTGTAGTTATGATGATTACAAACAGTCTTTAGAAAATATTGTGCCCGACAGATGGTGGCGTGCAAATAAAAAATTGTTAGGTTGATAACGCAATAAATATAATTGTTAAATATAAATTAAATTTTTTTTTAAGATTTCGTTGTATATTTAAAAATAATTAAATAGGTTTACGCTTTGAATAATTTTTAAAATAAAACCCCAATTAATATATGAAGAAGTTCATTACACTTTCTGCAGTTGTCTCGTTATTGTTCAGTTGTGGTTCTGGAGACAGAGGAGAGCTACTAGATGGAGTACAAGGGAAACGCTGGATTACCGAAAAGCCACAGGGAATGGCTTTTATTCCGGGTGGATCTTTTACAATGGGTAAAACTCACGAAGATTTACTTGGAGCACAAGATGCACCAACGCGCGAAGTTACTATTGGTTCTATGTATATGGATGAAACGGAAGTTACAAACAATCAGTACCGCAAGTTTGTTGAGTTTGTCAAGGATTCTATCATAAGAACCCGTTTAGCGATTATGGCAGATGATATGGGAATGGATCAAACAGCAGGAGGAATTGGAGCGTTTGCATTTCAAGAAGTTGAAGATCCTTCTTTAAATCAAAATCAAAGTGCTTATGACCGTTATATGTATGATAACTATTACAGTATGGCAATGGATGATGATGAATATGCTGGTCGCCGTTTAAATAAAAAAGCACGATTAATCACAGATCCGCGTCGTTACCCGGATGAATATTATGTAGAGGTTATGGATTCATTATACATTCCGGCAAACCAAAACATTAACGGTATGGTAAGTTTCGATGTTAAGAAATTGAACTTTAAATATTCATGGTGGGACGAAAGAGGATATGTAAACGATGATTCTAACGATGTTAGAAACCGCCAGGCAAAATATCTGAAAACAGAAATTGTAAATGTTTATCCTGATACAACCACTTGGGTTAAAAATTTCAATTATTCTTATAACGAACCCATGTTTAAAGAATATTTCTGGCACGAAGCCTATGGCGAATATCCGGTGGTAGGAGTAACACAACACCAGGCTAAAGCTTTTGCCGCTTGGAGAACATTATATAAAAAAGCATACCACGCTGACCGCAAGATGAACCATAGCTTATATGAATACCGCGTTCCGAGTGAATCAGAATGGGAATATGCAGCTCGTGGCGGCCTTAAAAATGCAATGTATCCTTGGGGGGGACCTTATATTCTTGATGAGAAAGCCTGTTTCTTGGCGAACTTTAAACCAAAGAGTAATGATTACGCACAAGATGGAGCTTTATATACAGCAGAAGCACGATCTTACAAACCAAATGGTTACAACTTATATAACATGGCTGGTAATGTTGCAGAATGGACGGATACACCTTATGATGAATCAACGTACATTATGCAGTCTGGTTTAAAACCTAAAGACAGAACTACAGCATCAAATCCCTTAAGAGTTGTTCGTGGTGGTTCTTGGAGAGATGTTGCTTACTTTTTACAAGTAGCAACAAGAGATAAAGAAATAGCAGACTCAGCTCGTTGTTACATCGGATTCAGAACAGTGGTTTCAGCGCCAGGACCGGGATTGTTAAACGAAGCAAAAGCACCACAAAGTGGTAGAAACGCAAAATAATAAAACAAATAAAATTACATAATTACATAAACTAACTAAAAATTAAATATTAAGATAAGATGGCTATACCTAAAAAAGTAATGACATTCTGCTACGGAATGGGAGCATCGGTAGTAATCATTGGTGCATTATTTAAAATTACGCACATGGAGTTTGGACCTTTAAATGGTAACAATATGCTAACCGTTGGGTTATTAGTAGAAGCAATTATATTCGCGATTTCAGCTTTTGAACACGAAGAAGATTTAGATTGGGCAAGAGTTTACCCTGAATTAAAAGGTGGAGCTCCCAGAGCTATGCAAGTAGCAGGTAATGTTGGCGTAACCGGTACGGTAGCTACAACAGCTGTTGGCGGATCACAACCGGTTCAAATACAAACTTCTTCAGCCCCTGTTTATGCGGCAGCTTCAACACAAAGCGCAGTTGCAGTGCAACAACCTACGATGGAAAGAGGTTTATTGTCTGAAAAATTAGATAATATTTTAAAAGAAGCAAAAATCGACGGTAACTTAATGGAGAGTTTGCGTGAAAGCATTAAAAACTTTGAAGCAGCCGCAAAAGGAATCGCTCCTACTGTTGAAACAGTTGCGTCTTCAAACAGATATGCAGAAGAAATGGCACAAGCAGCTCAACAATTAGAATCTTTAAATTCTATGTATAAAGTTCAGTTAGAAAGTGCTACTAAAAATGCGGATATTAACAGAGAAGTAGCTGAAAACAATTTGAAATTGAAAGAACAGATGATGTCTTTAACATCAAATTTATCAACTTTAAATGCAGTTTATGGCGGAATGTTATCTGCTATGGGTAAAACAGCTAATTAGTATTAACTTTTAAAACAATCTAATTAGACATGGCAGGAGGAAAATTAAGTCCTAGACAAAAGATGATTAACCTGATGTATTTGGTGTTTATCGCAATGATGGCAATGAATGTATCGGTAGAGGTTATTACAGCTTTTGGTTTGATGAACGAAAAATTTGAGTCGGCAAATAAAAGTGCTGAAAGTACAAACCAAGTATTGTTTGATGGTTTAGCATTAAAGGCCGAAGATGAACCCGCACGATATCGAGAGCCATACGAAATGGCTCAGAGTGTGCAAAAACTATCTAATGAATTCTATGCTTATATTGGTTCATTAAAAGAGGATGCAGTAACTGGTTTTGAAGTTGATTCTGAAACAGGAAAGCTTCCTTATGAGCAAATGTCAAAAGGAGCAGGAATTGATGAAAGTTGGTTTGCAGGAGACGGTTATTCCGCTAAAGGGAATGAGATTATTGCACGATTTAAAAAGTACCGTGATGATTTTAAAACCATTTTAGGAAACGATGTGAAGTATAAATTTTTGGTTGATGATATTGAGTCAAAAATGAATACAAATGATGTTAAAAACGTAGATAACCAGGATATTCCTTTTTTAATTTATCATTTTAGAGGATTCCCTGCAGTAGCTTCGTTGGCTTATTTGTCATCTTTGCAAAATGATGTACGCCAATTAGAACATGAAGCTTATAATTTGTTTTTAGGTAATTCATTAAAACAAGCAGCTTCAATGAAGAACTATCAAGCAATGGTAATTCCTGATAAGGCAGTGTATTATCAAGGAGAAGCAATTAAATACAAAGTTGTTTTAGGTCGTTATGATACATCTACGGTTCCAACATCGGTTGTAGTTAATGGAGCAACTATTTCAAAAGATCGTATTAAAGCCGGACAAGTTGAAGGATCTTCAGTTGCTTCTGGGTTAGGTGAACATAAATTTACTGGTAAATTTACCTTTATGGAAGATGGTAAGCCAGTAGTTGTTGATATCTTAAATTCAAACTACGTGGTTGTAAGCCGTCCAAGTTCTGCTACTATTTCGGCTGATAAAATGAATGTGGTTTATGCAGGTTTGGATAACCCTATTTCAATTACTGTAGAAGGTATTACTTCTGATAAAGTAAGTGCTGTTTCAAGTAACGGAGCATTGAAGAAAGTGGGTAACGGCAAGTATATGCTTACTCCCACAGGAGGCAAAGAGGTTGTAATTACTGCAACAGGTACAATGCCTGACGGGAAAGCTATATCTTCAAAACAAGTATTCAGGGTAAAACCTATTCCACGTCCGCAAGCGACAATACGTGGAGTGGCAGATGCAAAAGGTTCAGCAAACAATTTAAAGATTTCTGATATTGGTGCAATGATGGAAGATTTTGATTTCGATGTTAAACTTAGAGTTACTGAATATGTAATCTTTTTTCCAGGTATGGGATCAGAGCGTGTATCAGGAGGCGGAAAAATGCCTGCATCGGCTCAATCTAAAGTTGATAGACTAAAACCTGGAGATAAAGTGACTATAACAAGTATGAAAGTAAAAATTGACGGAGTTAATTTACCTATTAAAGAGGCTTCTGCTGCAACATTTACACTACAATAAATCGGTTTATTATGAAGAATTTTAAAAAATTATGTTTTGCGGTTATCGCATTAACAGTGAGTAATATTTCGATCGCACAGAATAATATACTAAATGCGATGTCTCCGGAAGAAATTGGCGATGAATCAATAGAAAGGATTTATGCTAAAGCTGATGGACCGATTCCGTATGAGTATGTTAATCCACGTGATATGATTTTCGAGAAAATGGTGTGGGAAGTATTGCCTTTAGATCAAAAACAAAATTTGGTTTATTATTTTCCTTTAGAAGAAACTAATAATCGCAAACCATTTTTCAATATTTTGAAAGAGGCTATAATGGCGAAGAAAATTACCAAGGTTTATCAGGATGATGATTTTAAATACCCATTAAACGTTGATAAATTAGATGAAAAATTCTACCGTATAGATACATTAGCTGAAGGAATTGATCAATATATTTTAGAAGGAACGATTGATGAGCAATATATCGATAGAATTGAACTAAGACCTACGGATGTTAAAGAATACCGTATAAAAGGAATGTGGTATTTAGACCGTAATGCAGGCGAATTAAAATACCGTTTGTTGGCAATTGCTCCAATAGTTACGGATATTTATTCTAAAGGGAAAGATTTTGAACAGGCTGTGCCAATGTTCTGGATATTTTTCCCTGACGCAAGAGAAACTTTGTATAATGCTGATGCATATAACGAGAAAAATCCTGCAATGTCAACCAATTACGATTACTTATTAAATGCACGTAGATTTGCCGGTACTATTTATAAGGCAGATAACATTTACGGTGATAGAAACATAAGTGATTATGTTCGTGAAAATGCAATGATGCAACTTTTAGAAGCAGAACGCATTAAAGAATCAATCCGTAATTTGGAAGATGATTTATGGAATTACTAATTTTGTAATTTAATTTATAAAACTCTTATCAATTAGATAAGAGTTTTTTTTTACTATGAAATCGCTAGTAATAAATTGTTTGTTGAAAACAAACACCAATAAGGATAAAGCGATTCCATATGACCGATCAAAAAAAATAGCTACATATGAAAGTTGATTATATTATTGTTGGTGCAGGTCTGGCAGGGTTAAGTATGGCACATTTGTGTCGTAGGTATTGTAAAACCTTTGTCCTTTTAGATGATGATAAAAGAACATCGTCAAAAGTGGCAGGCGGTATGTTTAATCCGGTGGTTTTAAAACGGTTTACTTCTATTTGGGAATCGCAGGCACAATTAGACTTTGCAGAGGTATTTTATCCGGAAACAGAACGTTTGGTAAATGAAACATTCTACCACAGATTGCCGATTTACCGAAAATTTGCAAGTATTGAAGAACAAAATAATTGGTTTTTAGCGTGCGATCATCCTTTAACGACTGCTTATTTAAATCCACAACTTAAAACAGAACAAATTCCACACATACAAAGCCATTACTTCTTTGGCGAGGTTTATCATACGGGATATTTAGATGTTAAGAAATTTGTTCAATCATATCAGAATCATTTGTTTCAAAATCATTTATTGATTAAGGAGCATTTTGATTTTAATGTGTTGCATATTGAAAAAGAACAAGTACTTTACAACCACATTCGGGCAAAGCAGATCGTGTTTGCTGAAGGGTTCTCTATGCTAAACAATCCGTTTTTTAATTACTTGCCGTTAGATGGAACCAAAGGAGAATTGTTGTATGTGAAAATTCCCGATCTAAAATTAAAATCCATTGTAAAAGCAACCGTGTTTATCATTCCTGTGGGCAACGATATTTATAAAGTAGGAGCAACGTATAATTGGCAGGATAAAACCGATGATCGTACAACCGAAGCAAGGTCAGAATTAATTGCCGGTTTAGAAGCACTGATTGATTGTGATTACGAAATTATAGATCACGTGGCAGGTGTACGTCCCACAGTAAAAGACCGTCGTCCGTTAGTTGGATCTCACTACAAACATCAAAATGTTTACATATTAAATGGTTTGGGAACGCGCGGCGTGCTTTTAGGACCTTATCTTGCTGATAAATTGATTCAGAATATCGAAAATAACGTACCTTTGGATGCTAATATCAATGTGGCGAGATATTATAAAAAACTGCAATTAATAAAATAGCATTATGCTTAATATACACGATTTATCCGTATCGTTTAACGGAGATTATTTATTTGAAAAAGTAACGTTTCGGCTGGGAGCCGGTGACCGTGTGGGATTGGTTGGGAAAAACGGAGCAGGTAAATCTACCATGCTTAAAATTTTGTCTGGCGAAGTAGAGGCAGATTCTGGAACCATTGCATTTGATAAAGAAATTAAGATTGGTTTCCTAAAACAAGATATTGATTTTGTGAAGGGAAGAACCATTTTGCAAGAAGCGTATCAGGCATTTGGTGAAATTCTAAATGTAGAAAAGCAGCTGGAGAAAACCAATGAAGAATTAGTTACCCGAACCGATTACGAATCAGAATCTTATCACGAATTAATTGATAAAGTAAGTGATTTGACACATCTTTTTGATATTTTAGGAGGTTATCAATACCAGGGAAATACCGAAAAAATATTAATGGGATTGGGTTTTAAACGCGATGATTTTGACAAGCAAACAGATACCTTTTCGGGCGGTTGGCGCATGCGTATAGAACTGGCAAAGCTATTGTTGCAAAACAATGATATTCTGCTTTTAGATGAGCCCACCAACCACTTGGATATTGAATCCATTATCTGGTTAGAGAATTTCTTAAAATCGTTTGGTGGAGCTGTGGTTTTGGTATCTCACGATAAAATGTTTTTAGATAATGTAACCAATCGGACCATAGAAATTTCATTAGGTAAAATCTATGATTTTAATAAACCGTATTCACAATATCTGGTTCTGCGCGAAGAAATGCGGGAAATGCAATTGGCAGCCCAAAAAAATCAGGCAAAAAAGATTGAAGAAACAGAAAAACTGATTGAAAAATTTCGTTACAAAGCCACCAAGGCTTCCATGGCTCAATCGTTAATTAAAAAATTAGACAAAGTAGAGCGTATCGAAGTTGATGAAGACGATAATTCGGTAATGAATATCTCATTTCCTGTTTCAATCACTCCCGGAAAAGTGGTCTTAGAGATGGAACACGTTACTAAAGCTTACGGCGATAAAACCATATTTAAAGATATTAATCTGTTAATTGAACGTGACAGTAAAATTGCGTTTGTTGGGCAAAATGGTCAGGGAAAATCAACATTGATTAAAGCCATTATGAACGAGTTTGATTTTTCGGGAACAATAAAAATTGGACACAACGTACAGTTGGGGTATTTTGCCCAAAATCAGGCAGAATATTTAGATGGCGAAAAAACGTTGTTAGATACCATGTTAGATGCAGCAACAGATGCGAATCGACCAAAAGTACGCGATATGCTTGGAGCGTTTCTTTTCCGTGGTGACGATGTAGAAAAAAAGGTAAAAGTTCTTTCAGGTGGTGAACGCAACCGTTTGGCGCTGGCAATGTTGCTTTTAAAACCTATTAACGTTTTATTGATGGATGAGCCTACGAACCACTTGGATATCAAATCAAAAAACGTTTTAAAAGCCGCTTTGAAGAATTATGAAGGAACATTGCTTTTAGTTTCGCATGACCGTGATTTTTTACAGGGAATGACCGATAAAGTGTACGAATTTAAAGATCAAAGCATCAAAGAATATCTTGGCGATATCAATTACTTTTTAGAAGAGCGAAAAGCAAATGATATGCGAGATTTTGAGCAGAAGAAAGAACCCGGAAAACCAAAAGAGAAAGAAGTTGAAAAAAAACAAAAAAACTATTCTTATGAAGATCAAAAGCGCCTGAAAACGCTGAATAATAAATTAAGCAAAGCAGAAAGCACCATTACAGAACTGGAAAAGAAAATTACAAAAGCCGATGCGGAATTAGCTGAAAATTACGAAAAATTAATGAACGATTCTAAATGGTTTACTGCGTACGAAAAATTGAAAACCGATCTGGAAAAAACAATGGAAGAATGGGAACAAACCCAGGAAGAAATTGATAACATGTAAAAGTTTATGATACAAAAAACTCCGGTTATTACCGGAGTTTTTTTGTTTTATGATTTCACATTCAATAAAATGGACAATTCGTCTAATTGTGCGTTGTCAATGGTTGCAGGAGCATCAATCATTACATCTCGGCCTGAATTGTTTTTAGGGAAAGCAATGAAATCGCGAATGGTTTCCTGACCTCCTAAAATCGCTGTCAATCGGTCTAAACCAAAAGCTAATCCGCCGTGTGGTGGCGCTCCGTATTGGAAAGCATTCATTAAGAAACCAAATTGTTCTTGTGCTTGCTCTGGCGTAAATCCTAAATGTTTAAACATTAATGCCTGTGTTTCTTTATCGTGGATACGGATTGATCCGCCACCAATTTCGTTACCGTTTAATACCAAATCATACGCATTGGCACGTACTTTTCCCGGATCAGTGTCTAATAAGTGCATATCTTCTGGTTTTGGAGAGGTAAACGGGTGGTGCATGGCGTGGAAACGTTCTGATTCTTCGTCCCATTCCAATAACGGGAAATCAACAACCCATAAAGGTGCAAATTCATTTGGTTTGCGCAAGCCCATGCGGTTGCCTAATTCCATACGCAATGCCGATAACTGTGCACGGGTTTTATTTGCCGGTCCTGATAATACTAAAATTAAATCACCTTCATTAGCTCCGGTAACTTCAGCCCATTTAGCCAAATCTTCCTGATCGTAAAATTTGTCAACGGATGATTTGTATTGATTGTTTGCTTCACATTTCACATAAACCATTCCCGAAGCTCCCACTTGTGGGCGTTTCACCCAATCAATCAAAGCATCGATTTCTTTACGGGTATATGTTGCAGCACCCGGAACGGCTATACCTACTACTAATTCTGCATTGTTGAATACGGCAAATTCTTTGTGTTGAGCTACAGCGTTTAATTCGCCGAATTTCATTCCGAAACGAATATCCGGCTTGTCGTTTCCGTAAGTACGCATCGCATCATCAAAAGTCATACGGGGAAATTTTTCAATTTCGATGTTGTGAATTTTTTGTAATAGATGACGGGTTAATCCTTCAAAAACGTTTAAAATATCTTCTTGCTCAATGAACGACATTTCGCAGTCGATTTGTGTAAATTCGGGTTGTCTGTCGGCACGTAAATCTTCATCACGGAAACATTTCACAATCTGGAAATATTTATCCATACCGCCTACCATCAATAATTGCTTGAATGTTTGTGGCGATTGCGGCAAGGCATAAAATTGCCCGGGATTCATACGAGACGGCACCACGAAATCACGTGCCCCTTCTGGCGTAGATTTAATCAAATAAGGTGTTTCTACTTCACAAAAATCTAAGTTTGACAAGTAATTGCGGACTTCTTGTGTTACTTTATGACGGAATAATAAACTGTTTTTAACCGGATTGCGACGAATATCCAGATAACGATATTTCATACGGATATCTTCACCGCCATCGGTTTCGTCTTCAATGGTAAACGGAGGTAATTGCGATTCGTTTAAAATGGTTAATTCTTTTACCAATACTTCAATTGCACCTGTAGGAATTTTATCGTTTTTAGCTTCGCGTTCAATCACCGTTCCCTTAACCTGAACCACAAATTCACGACCTAACGATTTTGCCACATCCATAACCGATGTTTCGGTACGGGATTCGTCAAATATTAATTGGGTAATTCCGTAACGGTCACGTAAATCAACCCAAATCATAAAACCTTTATCGCGCGATTTTTGAACCCAACCCGCAAGAGTAACTTCTTTATTTACATCGGCAATGCGTAATTCGCCGCAATTATGACTTCTGTACATTTTTCCAAAAAATAATTTGTGCAAAGTTAAATGTTTATGGCAATAAAAGAGCTAATATTCTTGCCTTATTATGCTAATTTGTTTGGAAAAAGTGAAAACGAATGATTATTTATTTCAAAAAATCGGTAGTTTGTGATCAAGGATAAAAAAATGCAAGAAGAACAAAGAGTAAGCATTTTATGAAAAAAAATAATTTTATTACACAAAAGTAAATGTTTTGTTAAAAAAAATGTTTATGTTTGAAGTAAACCAACATAATTTAAAAATTAATGGATGTGAGAAAACGAAAAACCATTCTTTTCTTAGGAATGGCGTTATTTGCTATGTTCTTTGGTGCCGGTAATTTATTACTGCCAGCTTATTTGGGATATCAAACTAAAATTGATTGGACTTCTACGTTCACAGGTTTTTCGTTAACAGCCATTTTAGCTCCTGTATTGGCTATTTTTGCGGTAGCGGTTTCCGGTAATTATTTCACTGATTTAGGTGCACGTGCAAATCTTAAATTTGCCTATTTACTGGCATTTGTAAATGTTTTGTGTATTGGACCGTTAATTGCATTGCCTCGCTCGGGAGCTTCGGTTTTTGAGGTGGCAATACAACCCATTTTACCCGATGCCCAACCGGTTTGGGTTTGTGTATTGTTCTTTGGGGCAGTTATGATGGCATCATTCTCATTAAACTGGATTACCGGAATTTTAGGTAAAATTTTTGGTCCGATATTATTATTCTTTTTAGCCATATTAATCATTCCGGGATTATTTATAGGTGTAACGGTTGATTTACCGCCTACTATAATTGAAGATCGTTTTTATGTAGGTTTTCAGGAAGGATACCAAACAATGGATGTTTTAGCAGGACTCATCTTTGCCGTTTTATTGATTTCCGGAGCCAACAGAAAAGGATATACCCATGTTAACGATAAAATAGAAGTTGTGGTTAAATCGGCAATTTTTGCTGCGGTTTGTATGTTGTTGGTGTATGGTGGTTTGTTTTATTTAGGAGCACATGTATCCGCTGCCCCTTCTGAAATTACGCGGTCATCATTATTAGTTCATATTGTAACCCAATATTTTGGTGCAAACGGTATTTATCTTATTTCTATTCTAATGATTTTAGCTTGTTTAACCACAGCAATTGCGTTAACTGCCGGTGCGGCCAATTTCTTTGAGCGTTTAACGAAAGGAAAATTAGGGTATATTGAAGGGGTAATAACCGTTACCTTAATATCAACATTGTTAGCAATTGTAGGTGTTGACGGAATTATTGAATATGCCGCGGCATTGTTAAACTTTATATATCCGGTAACTTTGGTATTGATATTATCGGTTTTATTATTCGGCAAAACCATTCAAAATCAAAAGCCTTATTTTATTACGTTAATCGTAACTATGTTGGTTTCGTTTATCAGAGTATTGGCAAACTGGTTTCCTAATGAAGAGGTCTTTAGTGCCATTTTAAACGTTTTACCATTGGCACGATTTAATTTAGAATGGGTTCTGCCTGCGATTCTCACCTTTGTAATAACATGTTTTGCTTTGGGAAGAAATTTGAATTTAAAACGAAACCAACCTTTTTAGGTTGGTTTTTACTTATTACTTATCTGTCGGCATCAGCTGTCCAAGTGGCACCGTCTTTTAGATAAAGAATTTCAAGCTTGTCAGCATTGATTCTAATGTAATGAGTTTCGGTAGATCCGATCATTACTGCGGTGTTTTCATGTTTTTCAATTTCAATTCCGGTGATATCCGGAATACTGTCTGAAAATAAAAAATTGTATTTATCTCCAACTTTTACAACCTGTACGTGTCCGTTATCGTTTGATTTGCTTTCATCGGTAGAGGTGTAAGTGACTTTTCCGTTATATCTTCCAATGAAGAAATCACTGTCAGCGGGATCGTTATCATCACTACACGAGGTGAAAACAAAAATTGATAAACATAAAATCCCAAAAATTTTTAAAATACTTTTCATAGCTTTTAATATTTAAAATTATATGTTTTATAAGACAAGCATTGTGCCAATTGCAGAATGTTATAAATAGTGGTGTCTAAAATGTTAAAAAAATAAATTATGGTTATTTTTTCTACATAAAATGTAGAAAATTACTTTTTAAGGTATCGTTTTAAGTAGATAAAAGCAAGTAACGCACCCGTAGTTGTCATGCCCACACCAATTAAAACAGGAGAATTATAAGCATAGCCCAGCGTAATAGGGATTCCACCAAAATAAGCTCCTAATGTATTTCCAATGTTAAAGCTGGCTTGCCCTGCTGCTGCTGCGATATTTTCTGAACCTTTTGCCGAATTAATCAAAATCATTTGTAAAGGAGAACCAATCGTAAAAGCAACCATTCCTGTTACAAAAGCCATTAAGTAAGCCAATGAGCCGATGTGTGCAGTAAAGAAAACAAGAGTAAGGGTAAGTGCCATGGTCATGAAACAAAAAATGACCGCTTTAGTAGGAGAGAAGGTGTCTGCAAGTTTACCTCCTAAAATATTTCCAAAAAACATTCCTAAGCCAACTAAAACCATGATAATTGGTACACGGTCTTCGGCTAAACTTCCTACTTTTGTGACCATTGGTGAGATATAAGTGATCCATGAAAACAATCCTCCGGTACCTATGGAAATGATAGAAACAATAAGCCACGCTTTTGCTTGTTTAAAATAAGACAATTGTTGTTTTAAGTCGCCGGTTGCTTTAGAATTTAAATTTGGAAGCCAGAAGTAAACCGCGGCAATGGTAACCAAACCCAATAAGGCAATGATGCCATAAGTGATTCGCCAGGAATAATGATGTCCAATATAAGTTCCCAAAGGAACGCCTGCCAAGTTAGCAATCGTCATTCCGGTAAACATAAAGGCAATTGCCTGTGCCTCTTTTCCCTTTTGTGCTAATTGGGCCGCTACCACAGATCCCACACCAAAAAATGCACCATGGGGTAGTCCTGACATGAACCGGCTTATTGCTAAGGTGTTATATTCAGGTGCCAAAGCAAATAATCCGTTAAAAACAACAAACAATAACATTAAGAAAAGCAATACGCTTTTTGGAGCTTTTCTTCCTGTAAAAACGGTTAAAATAGGAGCGCCAACTACCACGCCTAAGGCATATAAGGCGATAAAATTTGCAGCTTGGGTAATCTCAATATGTTGATCTTTGGCAATATCTTGCAAAATTCCCATCATGGTAAATTCGGTCATGCCAATAGCCAAGCCACCAAAAGCCAGGGCAATTAATCCTTTGTTCATTGTTGAATTATTAGAATTTGCAAAGGTAATACTTCTTTGTAGAATGATCTTTAAGCGAGTGGTGTTTTATCAGATGAAAAAAAATGTAAAAATTTTATTGTGAGTATTTGATATTTAAATGGAATTAATATATTCGTATTGTAAAATTTAAAACAGTTAAAGGCTTAAAAGCAAATTTGTATGAAACAAGGTATGTCTGAAGATCAACAGTTTATTTTTGATTCTATTTACACACAAGTTCATTCAGGATTTTATAGTTTAGAAGAGATTCAGAACAATATCATCGAAGAAATCGAAGATAATGGTTTTGAAGACGAAATTTCTGAAGAATGGGCACAGGAGCAGATTAATTATGTAAATAATCGTCTTTTAGAAGAAAGCAAATCTTGGGAATCTATAACACACACGCAGCGTTTAATTGAAGCCTTTGACGAATTAGCCGAATCTAAGATCATTGCGCTTCACTATCCGGGATATACCACAGACGAGGGTGAATACGAGGCCACTGAAGTGGAACGTGCCTTGATTGACAATGACGAAAAATCAGAAGGATATTGTTTTTATCACGGACAGGATTTAGAGCGTGCCGTTCGGGGTGAAGGGCTGTATATCAGTTTCCAGAAAATCAATAACGAGAGTGATGTTGTTAGTAAAGAAGTCGCTAAAAAGATTATTGCGATTTTAGAAAAACACGGATTAAAAGTTGAATGGAACGGCAAAGCCACATCTCGTATTTTTATTCCCGACTTTAAATGGCAGAAAATATATAATGAAGACGATCGCGATTTGCTGAATTATAATTATGTAATCGATGCAATTTTAGATAATCATGAATAAAAACAGTTTTTACACTGTTTTTTTTATTTTCTTAATGTAGGTTAATATGCAAGAAAAATGCTTTCTTTAATTTTGTTTCAGTTAAATATTAAATGAAAACATCATGAAAAAAATAGCCTTATTATTTGTTGCAACTATGTTTTCTGTTGCTTCGTTCGCTCAAACAAAATACAATGTAGATCCATACCATTCGTTCCTAAACTTCTCAGTTGGTCATTTAGGGATTTCGTTTGTAGATGGTAGGATGGATAAGTACACCGGTTCATTAGAAATGACTAATGAAGATATTACGTCTGCGAAATTCAATTTTACAATTGATGCAAATTCGGTAAATACAGGTGTCCAAATGCGAGATGATCATTTACGCTCGGCAGATTTTTTTGAAACAGCAAAATATAACGATATTAAATTTGTTTCTACTTCCATTAAAAAAGACGGCAAAAACTATAAATTAAGTGGAAACTTAACCATTAAAGACATTACAAAACCTGTAACTTTTGATTTGGTTTATGGTGGCTTACTAAAAGATGACGGGCAAGGAAACCAAAAAGTAGGTTTTCAAGCAACCACAACCATTGACAGAACGGCTTTTAATATCAATTATGACCCAACAGGAATGGGGGTTGCTAAAGATGTAAAATTCATTGTTAATTTAGAATTCACGAAAGCTAAATAATTTTTTCATATAAATAAACAACAAACAACCAAAAAACGCATCAAGAAATTGATGCGTTTTTTATATCTAATATTAACATCCTCACTTCAACTCCGCTCAGTGTCCGTACATTCGATTTTGATTAATAACCTTTTAATTTTCAAATTGAATACCTAAATCTTTTTGCAAATCTAACGGAATTAAAAACTTCATATTTTCAAAATCTACTTTAAATAAATAATACTCTTTCCTTTCGTAATTATATAGTAGTATTTTTTCATCATAATGATAATAAGACCAATCAAAAACACGATTGGTAGATATTTTATAAATTTTATCTTTTTCTAGTATAAATGATTGAGAATATTTATTATAAATTGTCTCTTGAATAAATACTTCATCTTTCCCTTTAGGAACATCCTCTAAGATGATATAATCTTTTAAAATATATTGTTCAACTTGAGAAAAACTTGAAGCCGAATTTAGCGTTTGCAATAATGCAAATTGTGAATCATATATAAACGTATGCTCTTTTCCAAAAAATAAATGTATAGACAATTTCTTATTATCTTTTTTATCAACCACCTCTCTAAAAAAATAATTCGTTGCTTGTATATCTTCTAAAGATGGCTCATTCAAATTCGAAGAAATAAAAACATCGTAGTTTTCGTCTTTTTTACAAATCAAAAATCCCTTTTTTTTTCGCAAATGAATATATCTTTTAGGTAGAATTATTTTTTCAGAATAAATACCTGGAATTAAATATGTTGAAACTTCATCGTAAAAATAAAAAAAAGTTTTTCCATTTATTCTAACACTTTCAGGTCTATCTTGATTAAATCGTTTTATAAAACCTTCTTGTTTATGGTATAAATCAAGAAATCCATCACCTATCATACATATAATATCTAGATAAGCAACGTGATAATTTTTATAAAGTGGAGCTTCTACTTTCGTATAAGATTCTAAATCTACAATGCTATGATTTTCATTAATTGTAAAAACCTCAAACCTTTGTTGAGAAAATAAATGAGAAGTAAAAAAAAAGATAAGCAAACAGAAATACCTCATAAGAATACATTTGTCCTAAATATAAAAAAAATCCTACTCATTACCGAATAGGACTTTTTTTATAATACGTTCATAATTCGAAAATCTAAAATCATCAAACAAACAATCTCCAAAACTCCACTCAGTGACCGTACATTCGCTTTAAGACTTATGACTGACTAATCATTTAATTTTAAAACAGCCATAAATGCCGATTGCGGAATTTCAACATTCCCCACTTGGCGCATACGTTTTTTACCGGCTTTTTGTTTCTCTAACAATTTACGTTTACGCGAAATATCACCACCGTAACATTTGGCGGTAACGTCTTTACGCAAGGCTTTAATAGTTTCACGGGCAATAATTTTAGCTCCGATTGCCGCCTGAATAGGAATGTCAAACTGTTGACGTGGTATTAATTCTCTTAGCTTTTCGCACATTTTTTTACCTATATGGTAGGCATTGTCTTCGTGAATCAAGGCTGATAATGCATCAACATTTTGTCCGTTTAACAACACATCTAAGCGCACTAATTTTGACTGACGCAATCCAATAGGGTGGTAGTCAAACGAAGCATATCCTTTAGAAACCGTTTTTAATCGGTCGTAAAAATCAAATACAATTTCAGCTAACGGCATATCGAAATTTAATTCCACCCGGCTTTCAGTCAAATACGTTTGGTTTGTGATTTGCCCACGTTTTTCGATACACAAACTCATTACTTGTCCCACAAAATCAGACTTGGTAATAATTGTTGCTTTGATAAAAGGTTCTTCTACACGGTCTAATTTTGATGGCTCCGGTAAATCGGAAGGATTGTTTACAATTAACGGTGTATCAGGATCTTTTTTGGTATATGCCAAGTACGATACGTTGGGAACTGTTGTAATAACGGTCATGTTAAACTCACGTTCCAGACGTTCCTGAATAATTTCCATGTGCAACATTCCTAAAAATCCACAACGGAAACCAAATCCTAATGCTGCTGAACTTTCTGCCTGAAAAACCAATGAGGCATCGTTTAACTGCAATTTTTCCATCGAAGCACGTAAATCTTCGTAATCTTCAGTATCTACAGGATAAATACCAGCAAAGACCATTGGTTTTACGTCTTCAAATCCCGAAATCATATTTTTTGTTGGAGTTGAAGCATCGGTAATGGTGTCACCTACTTTTACTTCTTTTGCTTCTTTAATTCCTGAAATCAGATAACCTACATCACCGGCTGAAATCTTTTGTTTAGGAACCTGGTTTAATTTCAATGTCCCAATTTCATCGGCATAATATTCATTGCCGGTTGCCATGAATTTAATCTTCTGATTCTTTTTGATTTCTCCGTTCAACACACGGAAAATAACTTCGATGCCACGAAACGGATTGTAAACAGAATCAAAAATCAATGCTTGTAAGGGTTCTTCCGGATTTCCTTTCGGAGCAGGAACCCGTTCGATAATTGCCGATAAGATATTTTCAACACCAAAACCGGTTTTTCCTGATGCGTGGATAATGTCTTCTAACTTACAACCTAACAAATCTACAATATCATCGCTTACTTCTTCAGGATTTGCCGATGGTAAATCTACTTTATTCAACACCGGAATAATTTCCAAATCGTTTTCCAATGCAAGATAAAGGTTAGAAATGGTTTGTGCCTGAATGCTTTGTGCCGCATCAACAATTAACAAAGCACCTTCACAGGCAGCGATAGAACGAGAAACTTCGTATGAGAAATCTACGTGCCCGGGTGTATCAATAAGGTTTAAAATATAGGTTTCGCCTTTATAGTTGTATTCCATTTGTATGGCGTGCGATTTAATCGTGATGCCACGTTCGCGCTCCAGATCCATATTATCAAGTAATTGTGCTTTCTCTTCGCGAGCAGTCACAGTTTGCGTAGCACCCAACAATCGGTCTGCCAAGGTACTTTTACCATGGTCAATGTGGGCTATAATACAGAAGTTTCTAATATTTTTCATTAGTATAAAATGTCAAAAAAATAATTTACTCTTTGGGCGTACCGTTCGTCGTTCCTCCTTCGTCGGGCTATATGCTTCAAGTCCTCCTTCTTGCGGGCTTTCCGCTGCTATCCCTCACGCAGTTTCCAAAGGCTATAAAGTGCAAATATAGTTTATTTTTGGGCTTACTTTTTATATCATAATAATTAATTTTTCTTTAAACAATTTAAAATCGTATCTTTAGTAAATTACTAATCAATTAAATACATGTATTATGAATTTAAAAACATCACTTTTATTATTATTTCTATTGTCAATAGTTGAAAATGGAAACGCACAGGCGCCGGTAAGTGGTTATGGTTTTGCTAAAACAAATAATTCCTTTCAAGAAGCTTCAGGTATGTCTGCTACATTAGTAAATATAACTACTCGCGAAAAAATAAAAACAACGGGTTCGGAATATATAGATGACTCTTTTAGAGAAGCAACTGTAAATAGCGGTTCTCAATATTTCGATTTAAGGTACAACAATTATACCGGTTTTTTTGAATATAAAAAATCTCCAAATGAAGTAATAAATCTATCGAAAGAAAAAAATAAAGAAATTAGTTTCAAAGATGGTAAGAAATATTTACTGAAACAGTATAAGATTAATAAAGTTGATAAAGAAGATTATCTACTTGCTGTTGGAAGTAAGGATTCTAAAATTAAACTTTATAAATTAGAGGGGGTTGAATTTATTCCATACAAAGAAGCTTATAACAGTTATCAGCAGGAAAAGTTGCCAGAATATAAATTGAAAAAGCCTTTATATTTTATTGAATTCGAAGACACTATTACACCAATAGAAAAAAGTAAGGATTTAGAAAAGGTGTTTCCAAATCATTCTAAAGAACTTAAAAAAATTATTAGTCAGAAAAACATTGACTTTAAGTCTGATGAAGTTATTTTGATTCAAAGCTTTTTAAATTCATTACTTTAAAGACAAAAAGCTGTTTCATTTGAAACAGCTTTTTAATACTTACTTCCTGGCAAAGGAACAAACTCGGTTTCTCCGGGAACTTTGGGAAATTCTTGAGCCGCCCATTTTTGTTTGGCTTCTTCTATTGTTTCTCTTGACGACGATACAAAATTCCAGTAAATAAACCGTTCTTCAGGAAAAGGTTCGCCACCAAACAAATACACCGTTGTTCCCTCGGTAATTTCAAATTCGCATAAATGGGCATCTTTAGTAATTAAAATTTGTTTCGCACCAAATTCATTATTTTGGTGTTTAATGCTTCCTTCCAAAATATACAAACCGCTTTCGCCGTACAACCGGTTTTTTAAGTTTACGGTTTGTGTTTTGTTTGCCTTAATTTCAATCATATACAATTTACTGTAAACAGGCACGTCCGATTTTTTGTCTTCAAACTCACCGGCTATGAGCTTCATCTCCATGTTATCTTCTTTCCAGACAGGTAAATCGTTTGCATCGATATGAACAAAATTAGGATCCATAGCTTCCAGATTTTTTGGCAAGGCGATCCAGATTTGTAAACCATGCAGGCTTTTATCAACAGTTCTCAAATAATCAGGTGTACGTTCAGAATGTACCACGCCTTTTCCGGCAGTCATCCAGTTTACCGCTCCGGGTTCAATAACAATATCGTTTCCTAAACTATCTTTATGCTTTATGGCTCCGTCAAATAAAAAGGTTAATGTGGATAGGCCAATGTGCGGATGCGGTGCCACATCAAGGTTTTCGCCACTTCCTAATTCTACAGGTCCCATGTGGTCGATAAACACAAATGGACCAATGTTGCGCTTTTGTCTGAAAGGCAATAACCTGCCTACTAAAAAATTACCTATATCGGCTGCTTTTTCTTCAAAAATAAAATCTATATTCGACATATCGTTTATTAATTTGTTTTTCTAAAGATATAAAAAACAAAAATAGTAGCGGTTAATCTATATTAAGTTTAAAATCATCAATTATGACTGAATTTGAAAAATACATACAAGAATACCTGAATTTGATTCCTTCTGAAAACTGGCTGGAAGAACTAAAAATAGTTTCTAATCAAACATTAGAAATCTATCAATCGTTGACCGAAGAACAAGGTAATTTTGCGTATGCCGATGGAAAATGGTCGTTAAAAACCTTGCTGGAACATTTAACCGATACCGAAAAAATATTTCATTACAGAGCGTTGCGATTTGCCCGGAAAGATACGACGGGACTTGCAGGATTTGATGAAAATCAGTATGCGGAAAACGGCACGGCAAATAAACAAAGGCTAAATGATCTTATTGAGGAGTTTCATTTAAACCGGTTACTGTCGCTTGTTTTTTTTAGTAAACTTACCCCTGAACAATTAACCCAAAAAGGCAAGGCAAACGGCAATGAAGTATCGGTAGAAACCATCGGAAAACTTATAGTGGGGCATAATATCCATCATTTAAACATTATTAAAGAACGCTATTTGCCCAAATTGAAATCTTAAAACCAGATTTCTCACTTTAAAAATAATAGATTAATTTTGCAGAAAATTTCATTGAATGATTAAGATAGGAAAAATAGAATTACCCAAACACCCGCTGTTGCTGGCACCAATGGAAGACGTGAGCGATCCGCCTTTTCGCCGTTTGTGCAAAATGCACGGTGCAGATATGATGTATTCTGAATTTATCTCATCAGAAGGGTTGATTCGCGATGCCATGAAAAGCAAAATGAAATTGGATATTTTTGATTACGAACGCCCGGTGGGTATTCAGATTTTTGGCGGTGATGAAGAGGCTATGCAACTCTCGGCAAAAATTGTAGAAACCGTACAGCCCGATTTGGTGGATATTAATTTTGGCTGTCCCGTAAAAAAAGTAGTTTGTAAAGGAGCCGGAGCGGGAGTTTTAAAAGATGTTGATTTAATGGTTCGTTTAACCAAAGCAGTAATCAGCGGTACTAATTTGCCGGTTACTGTTAAAACGCGTTTGGGTTGGGACGACGAATCGATTAATATTGATGAAGTGGCAGAACGTTTACAGGATGTTGGTGTACAGGCTTTAACAATTCACGCAAGAACACGTGCCCAGATGTACAAAGGGCACAGTGATTGGACACATATTGAACGGATTAAAAATAATCCTCGCATTCAGATTCCGATTTTTGGAAACGGAGATATTGATTCTCCACAAAAAGCAAAAGAATACAAAGAACGTTTTGGGTTGGACGGGATGATGATCGGGCGGGCGGCAATTGGTTACCCTTGGATTTTTAACGAGATTAAGCATTACCTGAATACAGGCGACATCTTAGCTCCACCTACAATGAAAGACCGGTTAGAAGCAGCTAAAAACCACCTGATCTGGTCTATGGAATGGAAAGGCGAACGATTGGGAATTGTAGAAATGCGTCGTCATTATACCAATTATTTCAAAGGCATTCACGGTTTTAAAGCACACCGTCAACGGTTGGTAACAGAAGATGACCCAAACCAGTTATTAAAAATTTTTGACGAAATAGAAGATTTTTACAAAGATTATGTGATAGAATCGGTATAGAAAAAAGCCGGAATAAGAAATTATTCAGGCTTTTTTTATTTTATAGTGCTCATCATATAAGCCTCTAACGATTTGATTTCTTCGTCGGACATTGTTTTCAGAATAGCAAAATTGGTTTCCATTACATTATATTGAGAGGGATCTACAATAGGTTCAGCCTTTTTACGTAAAAAATTAAACATATCACCGTTTTGTTCTTTATAAACTTTGGCGATTTCCTTTACACTTGGTCCAATAACTTTTTTATCCGTTTGGTGGCACGAGAAACAAGCTGCTTTATTACTTTCAAATAATTGTTTTCCTTCAGCAATCAATTGTTCTTCAGGGCTTAATGTTTCGGCTACACTTTCAGGATAAAGAGCTTCTTTCTTATCTTCTTTTTTACCGCAAGAGGTGAGTGTTATTGTTGATAAAATACCAAAAAATAATATTTTTTTCATTGTTGTTCGTTTTTACAAAGTTACATAAATATAAATCTTTAACAATGAGAATGGTTTTGTAGTAACGAATATTTAACGATTTTTTATCTGTCAATTTTTGGCTTATGTTTATTGAAAAACAAAAAAGGCTTAACTAAATTTAAGTTAAACCTTTTTGTTTTTTTATGTATAGAAATATTAATTCAATTTCAATTCTTTTTTAACGTCTGCCATTAAATCTGGTCCGTCTGCTAAAATTACGCCAGAACCTATACTTGAATCAAAAACGTATTTATAACCTTTTGCGCGTGCTACTTTGTGAATAGCTTGTTGTGCTTTGGTTAAGATAGGTTCAGATAAAGCCAATTCTTTTTTTCCTAATTCTTGTCGTGCATTTTCTTGAAACATTTGGAAACGTTGTTGCATTTCTTCCATTTCTTTACCGCGAGTTTCGTTTAAGGCATCACCGGCAGTAGCAGCTTCTGCCTGGTATTTTTTCAATTTTGTTTCAAAGTCTTTCTGCATGGTTTCCATTTCGCCTTTGAATTTCTCCTGCATTTTAGTTAGTTCTGCTTGTGCAGCTTTAGATTCAGGCATTGCCGGAATCAATTCTGAAATATTGATGTGGGCAACTTCTTGTGCTTGTGTTGACAAATTAAAACCTACAATCATTATTGCTGCTAAAAACAACTTTCTTAATTTTCTCATTTTTTGATTTTTAATTTAATTTAACCTATAAAACCTTGTGCGAAGGTACTTATTTTTTTTAATTATTGATTATTTTTCTTGCGATCTTCAATCTCTTTTAAACGTTTTTGTTTATCTTCTTCTAACTTTTTCTTGCGTTCGTCGATTTGTTTTTTACGCTCTTCTAAGGCTTTCGCTTTTCTGTCGGCAGCTTCTTTTTTGCGTTGTTCCTGTTGTGCTTTAAGTTGCTGTGCTTTTTCTGATAGTTGTTTGTTCGTTGGGGTAGAAGATGGCTGAGCAGAACCTTTTCCCACATTTTCTTTCCTTTTTAATGCTTCTTCCCGTGCTTTTTCCCGAGCCAAACGAACTTCTTCCTGTTTTTTTAGAATATCGGCTTTGCGTTTTTCTATTTCAGCAAGTTTTGCCTGACGGATGCGTTCGCGTTCAGCTTTTGCTTTTTCAATTCTTTCTAATTGTTCGCGCTGGCGTTTTTCAGTTGGGGTTTCAGTAGGAACAGCAGGCGTGTTTTCTATTTGGTTCGCTGCCAATTGTTCTTTTTCCTCTTCAAGCTGGCGTTGGCGTTCTTCTAATTCATCTCTTTTAGAACGCTGACGTTCTTTAATTTCTATCTGACGTTCTGCAATTTCAAGTTGTTCTATTTCTTTTTTAGATAGTTTGCTCTTATTGCGGGTTTGTTCTAATTTACGCAGCACCTGGTCAGAAATTTCATCGGCAGAATTAACATATAATAATGCTGTTTCGCTACTTGTTGATTTGTCAATTACCGATGAATATCTTTTTCGTTTGGCAATTTCTTCAACAATGGTTGATATTTGATCCTGAAGCGGTTTGGCAAGATTTAATTTTTGTTTGAAATAATCGCCTTCTGTGCCGAATTTTTCCTGCTGAAACTCAAGCAATTCCTTTTCAATGATTTGAATGTCTTCTTCTTTTTCATCAATCAGTTGTTGGGTTAATAAAGGACGTTCTACATTTAACTGATCTTTTAAATCTTTGATCTCCTTTTTTTTACGTTCAATAACAGTTTCCCACTCGGCTGTGCGTTTCTTTAATTCTTTATTAGCTTCTTCATACTCGGGCATTTTGCTCAAAATAAAGTCAGAGTCTATATAAGCAATACGACCTTTTTGTTGTGCAAAACCTAAATTGCATAAGCAAACGAGTAAAATTGAAACTACTTTTTTCATATAATGATATTATTCAAAATGTATGCCATTAAAATTGTTGACCTAACACAAAGTGCGTTTGCCAGCCGCCTATGTTGTTTGTGCCAGGAGCTTTGTCAAATCCATATCCAAAGTCAATTCCCAATAAGCCAAACATCGGCATGTGTACGCGAACACCGGCACCGGCAGAGCGTTGTAATTTAAACGGATTGTAGTTTGAAAAACCTTCATAAGCAGCACCTGCATCAAAGAATGTTAAAACATACGCACTCATTTGTCCTTTTAACGCAATAGGATAACGTAATTCTAATGAGAATTTATTGTACACCGTACCACCAATATAATCTCTATTACCATACTCATCTACATAACTTGGAGACAATTTATTATCTTCATATCCGCGCAATGCCACGTTTTCACGTCCGTCTAAGCTATAATTCATCATTCCGCTACCGCCTAAATAATAACGCTCAAAAGGAATAATGCCCCGGTCGTTGTTATAAGCACCCAAGAAACCAAATTGACCTTGCGTTCTAAGTACTAATTTATCAAAAATAGTGGTGTACCAATCAGCTTTGAAATTAATTTTATAATATTCTAACCAATTGAATTTTTTCTGGTTTAATTTATCCTGATCCACTTTTGCATCGCGGTAGTCAGCAACCGGCATTCCTTTTTCGTCTAAATAGGTTCCGATGGGAATATCTGCACCTGTAACAGGGTTAGATTGTACTGATGTGGTTTTGTATTTATATTCTTCCTGGTTTTCTAAATCTTTGTAATTTACGCCGTTTACCAAAGAGTAAGGGAATGTGAATTTCCCGGATACACTTAAATAAGCTCCCGATTGCGGATAAATAGCCGGCATAAGACCACCGCGGTTATCACGGGATAGTTCAATGGTATAGGCAAGGTTGCGTGAAGTACCATTACTGAAAGCGAAATAACTGGAATTGTAATTATTCAAATCGTAAATCTGAAAACTTAACGAGTGCGATAAGGTAAAGGCATCATCAGGAACCAATAAGCGTTTTGCAATACCTAAAGTAACTGTTGAAATGTTTAAGCCCTGGCTTCTGTCCACATCACCGTTTGTAATGTTGTATGAACTTTGTCTTGTATGTGATAGTGAACCAAATAATGAAGTGGGGCGGCGACCGCCAAACCACGGTTCAGAAAAACTTAAACTATATGTTTGAAAATAGGTTGCAGCCTGTAAACGCAATGACATTTTTTGAGCATCGCCCATTGGGAACGGCGTGTAAGCTTCTTTGTTAAATAAATTACGGGCAGAAAAGTTATTGAAAGACAATGCCAACGTACCAATAAAGGTACCACCACCGTAACCACCTTGTACTTCAACTTGTGACTGACCGTTTTCTAAAACCGGGTAATCAACATCTACCGTAGCAGCATCGGGATCGGCATTTTTAATATCGGGTTGTAATGCTGAGGCATCAAAAATTCCCATGCTACCCAATCGGCGGATAGATTCTATTAAATCGGCTTTAGACCATTTTTGTCCCGGTAACGTACGCAACTCGCGTAAAATAATGTAGTCGTGTGTTTTGTCGTTGCCAGAAACGGTAACGTTGTTAAAATGTGCCACCGGACCTTCCAAGATACGAACGTCAAAATCAATGGTGTCGTTGCGTGTTGCAGTTTCTACCAAATTAACCTGCGACCAAAGAAAACCTGCATTTTGATAAACGTTTTCAATGTTCATTGCATCAGGATTTGCAGGGTTTTTTATACGTTCTTCTAATAAAACGCCGTTATAAACCTCGCCTTTTTGTACAGTTAAAACATTCCGCAAATATTGGCTCGAAAACTCGCTGTTTCCAATAAAGCGGATGTCGCCAATGTAATATTTTCGACCTTCTTCTAAATCAATATTAATGGCTATGCTGTTTTTCTTAGGATTGTATTTTGCCGATTCAGAAAGAATTCGTGCATCCCGGTATCCTTTCGATTTGTAGGTGTTGATGATATTTGCCAGGTCGTTTTTATATTCTTTTTCAATGAATTTCGACGGTTTAAAAATACGTACCGGATTCAACGGACTTTTTTGTTTTGTCTTTTTCATTGCTTTACGCAATTTGGCATTGGTAAGCTGCGAATTTCCGTTGAAATCGATGTCTGAAATACGCACTTTGCTGCCTTTGTCGATATTGATGATTAAATCGGCCGTTTTGTTGTCGTCGTGCATTTTTCTATCAACGGTAACTTGTGTATTGTAAAAACCATCTTTACGATATTTGTTTGTAAGATAATTTTTAGTTGTTGAAATAAGGTTGTCGTTAATAATTTTACCTGCGGTAATTTTTATTTTTTTGTCTTTTTTTCCTGCAGTCGTTTGGGTTGCCGGAACAGCCAGTTGCAAATCTTTTAAAAGCTCTTCTTTTTTACTTTTTTTAACGCCTGTAATCTCAACATCTTTTAAACGAGGTAATTCGTTTAAATAAATTTCAAGGTTTAAAACGTTGTCTTCGATTGAAGATTCATACACCTTAATGTCGCTAAAATAACCGGTTTTCCATAATTTTTTAATGGCATCTGAAATTTCTTCGCCAGGGAAGTTGATTAGTTGGCCTTTTTCTAACCCGGCATAGGTAAAAATGGTCAGTTCGTTAAAATGATAATTTCCCGTTACTTTGATAGTTCCCAAACGGTAACTGCGCGGAGCATTTGGATCTGTTTCGGGAATCAGGTTTTCCTGTGTGGCATTATCGGCTTCTTGGGCAGTTACCGGTTCTTCTTGTGCGTTTGCCACAGCAAAGCTTAGTAGTAAAGGAAAAAGGTATTTTAATTTTTTGCGATGCATTATCCTTAAAAATTATTTATTGATTTGTTCACTTGTTTTACCGTATCGGCGTTCTCGGTTCTGATAAACTTTCAAAGCCTCTAAAAGATGCTCATTAGAAAAGTCAGGCCATAAAACATCGCAAAAATACAATTCTGCATAGGCAATTTGCCATAGCAAAAAGTTACTGATGCGTTGTTCGCCGCTTGTTCTTATCAGCAAATCAACGTCGGGTAAATTATGGGTGTAAAGATGCTTATTAATAACTGATTCGTCAATAGCATCTACCGAAATTATATTATTTTTAACTTTGTTGCAGATTTCTTTCGTGGCTTCAATAAGTTCATTTCGAGAGCCATAGCTTAATGCAAGTGAAAGTGTTAAACGGGTGTTGTTTTTTGTTTTTTCTAAAACTTCTGTTAATTCTTTGCGAACTGTGGCGGGTAAAAGGTCTAAGTTGCCAATTGCATTCAGTTTTATATTGTTTTCTTGCAGTGTTTTAACTTCTTTTTTTAATGCTTTTACCAATAATTTCATCAGCATATCCACTTCAAATTTTGGACGGTTCCAGTTTTCGGTTGAAAAAGCATATAGGGTTAAAAAAGGAATTCCTAAACGGGCACACTGTTCCACGGTACGTTTTACGGCTGTTGCCCCGTTTTCGTGACCAATGGTTCTTAAAAAGCCTTTTTGTTTTGCCCATCTGCCGTTTCCATCCATAATGATCGCTAAATGTTGCGGCAATTTTTCGGAATTTATAGTATTTTCTTCTTTCATTATCTTGGAGCGCAATAACAAGGGTTTTTACCAAAAGTGTACGAAATATTTATGCCTGAAAAAACATACCAGTCTTTAGTATTGGTGTTGCCAAATGCCTGAATGGTTGTTGATGGGCTTGCGGGGTTGTTTCCGTCTAAATTATCTGTAAACGAATATCGGGCACCAACTTCGGCACTAATAACCAGTTTTTTGTTTATCAATGCTTTTACACCCAACGTTACAGGTATGGCAAACGTATATTCGGTATCTTTTTCTATTTGTCTGTTGTACTGGTTAAAGTACGATTCTTTATAAGATAATCCTGCAATTCCGGTGTGTACATAAGGTGTAAAAGCAAACCAGCTGTTGTGAAGATCAAATTCAAAAAAATTAAATTCTATACCAAGCATCAATTCATTCAGTTTGTTTTTTGTGCTCAGGTTCCGGGCTTGTCTCAACGGCATATCAGAATCAGCGTCATTCGCCGAAATAGGCATATACGTGTAATTTATCCGCCATGAATGCCTTGGACTTTTGTTCCAGCGGTACTGAAAACCATAAGCCATATCTGTGGGGTTGATATATTTTGTAGAGCCTATATCGCCAATGTAATTTGAAGCACCAACGGTTAACCCAAGCTCATGTATCTGGCTTTGGGCAGCGTATGTGCCTAAAATAGTTAATATGGTTAAAAGTTTTCTTTTCATTTTATGGATAATTTGCAAATATACTAATGTAAACGAATATATTTTATATTTATGGTGTATTTTACTAATTACACTATTAATTTCTTTTATCTTCTCCCCACAGTAATTTGCTGCGTAAAGTCCGTAAAAAGGTTACCGATGGAAACTCTACCAAATTAACGGTGTGGCTTGCTAACGAGATTTCTATGACCGAATCGTTGCTGATGGCTGCCGTTTCAGAATCTAACGACAATAAAAATTGCTCTTCACGACTGCTGACTTTCATTTTTATTTTACTGCGGTCGTTAATAATCAACGGTCGGGTTGTTAAATTATGTGGGGCAATAGGGGTAATTACAAAACAATTACTGTCGGGGGTTATAATGGGGCCGCCACAACTTAAATTGTATCCGGTACTACCCGTCGGTGTTGATATTATGATTCCGTCTGCCCAGTAGGTAGCCAGGTATTCATTGTTAATGTATGTTTCAACGGTAATCATTGCGGTTGAGTTTTTCCGGGCAACGGTAATTTCGTTTAAGGCAAAATTTACATTGAATTTAGACGTAGCTTCGTCGGGTTGATTAAGCTGCAATAACGTACGGCGCGATAAAGTGTATTGGTTAGAAAACAATAACGGAATTAAAAATCCTATAGATTCTTGCTGCACATTTGCTAAAAATCCCAATCTGCCTGCGTTTACACCTACAATGGGAATGTTTTTGCTTTTTACAAAGTTGGCAGCCCGCAACAACGTTCCGTCGCCACCTATACTTACAAAAAAATTAGTGTCGTCATCAATATCGCTGTGCGATGAAAATGTTTCGTACTCAAAATTCAATACGTTGTTTGCTTTCAAAAGCTGGTAGAATTCCTTTTCAAAAATCACGGTAGCGTTATGTGCTTTAACGGCACGAACTAATTTTTCTACGATTTCTTTGTAGTTGGCTTTGTAATTTTGTGCGTAAATGGCAAACTTCATAACTAAATGTTTAAAAATTTATCTAAATATGCCGAACGTTCTTTTAGTTCGTTCAAATAAGAATCCTGATTGTGTTCAGAAACGATTTCATAACCAAAACGACGAAATGTCTGAATTATTTCATTGATGTTTCCTGCCGATGCTTTTATGGTAATTTGAGCCATACCGTTTTCTGTCGATGAAACAAAAACCCCGAGCAGTTTACAGTTATTTGTTTCAACAATCTGAGAAATTTCACTGATGCTGTAATCCAGATAATGTTTTTGTATTACAATAGCCAACCCGGCATCTTTCATAAACGGGGTGTGGTTTAAAAGAGGAAAAATATCTTCTGCACTATAAAACCCAACGTATTTATTTTGTTCGTCTAAAACAGCTAACAGGTTGCAATCAAACTGAGCACATTTTTCCAGTATTTCGAACCATCCGGCATCTTTCCTGACAAAATAAGGCAACAACGCATAACGGTAATCGCCCACGGTTTTGGTTTTAGAAGGAATAACATCTACGGATGCAATAGAACCCAGGTAAATACCGTCTTCAACCACAGGAAAATGACTGTATTTATTGTCTTCTATAAATGTAATAATGTCATCAAATTTAGTATTGAATGCAAAGGGCTTTGGTTTTGTTTTGATTAAGTGTTGTGTTGCTTTCATAACGGTAAAATTCATTGCAAAATAATTAAAATAATCGGTTTTATAGCGAATATACTTTGTATTTTTGTTGAAATTGGGTTTCAGTGGTCAGTAATCAGCTGTCAGCCTTTAACTTTTTTACCTTATAACTTTATATACAAAAACGATGACAAAATTATCTGTAAACATCAATAAAATTGCCACTTTACGTAATGCACGCGGCGGCAATGTCCCCGATCTGTTAAAAGTTGCAGCCGATGTACAACGCTTTGGTGCGCAAGGGGTAACGATACATCCGCGACCCGATGAACGGCATATCCGTTATCAGGACGCCCGTGATTTAATAGATGTTGTTTATACCGAATATAATATTGAAGGAAACCCGATGGATGATTTTATGAATCTGGTATTAGAATGCAAACCCACACAGGTAACCTTGGTGCCCGATGCTGTAGATGCCATTACATCGAACGCTGGCTGGGATACGGTAAAACATCAGGCATATTTAAAAGAAATTATTACAGAATTTCAACGCAACAATATCCGTACGTCTATTTTTGTAGATCCTGTTTTAAAAATGGTTGAAGGAGCAAAAGCTACCGGAACCGACCGTATTGAATTATATACCGAAGCATTTGCACACCAATATGGTTTAGGAAATCACAAAGCTATTGAGCCCTATACAAAAGCTGCCGAATTAGCCAATAATTTAGGGTTGGGTATTAATGCCGGACACGATTTAAGCTTGGATAATATCGAGTTTTTTAAACAGCATATTCCCGGATTGTTAGAAGTATCAATAGGGCATGCGTTAATTTCAGAAGCTATTTATTTAGGATTAGAAAACGTGGTGTGTTTGTATAATCAAAAGTTGAGAGATTAGTTTTTAAATAAAGAATAAACCCTGAAAGATATTCAATTCTTTCAGGGTTTATTCTTTATATAGATGTTTTTATTTCTTTATCATTTTCTTATTTAGTATTCTACCGTCTTTGGTTTCAATATTTATGAAATAAATACCACTTGTAAAGTTGGTTGATATTTCATGTACAGCTTGTGTTAAATCAGAAACTGTTTTTACAATCCTTCCTTTATTATCAGTTATTTTAATGTTTTTTATTAAGCCTTCAGAATCTTCTACATAAAAATACTCGTTAAACGGATTTGGATAAACCTTTATAAATTTTTCTAAATGTTCATCCACAGCTAATGGGGTGTCTAAAAGAATCCGTGCCAAGGTAAAATTACTAACTGAATTCCACTTTGAAGCACCTCCGATAATAAGTGAATCTGTTGCTTGTAATTTAATATATTGAAGACCATCGTTCTCTAAAGTAGGATCTATATCAACAAAACCATTTCCATTATTAAAAGAGGTGTCTAAAATTCCGTTACTGTCAAAACGGGTAATAGAATAACCTGAATTATATGTGTTTATCTCTTTCGTCCCCCCGATAATAATTTTTCCATCGGGTTGTACTTCCAATCCTGAGTCCGAGTATGTATGTAAAACAATTCCATTAGTTCCAAAATTTGGGTCTAAATTCCCGTTTGAATTAATTTTTGCTAGAAAATTTGATGAATAAGTCATACCAAACCAGTCAATAATATTTCCTTTAAATACAATTGATCCATTAGGTAATTCTTTTGCCGTATAAATTGCTTCATTCACATCAGGTGATGTGTTATACAAATCAATAATTGCTTTACCATTAGTTCCAAATGAAGTATCAAAATTTCCTTGTATATCTACTTTACAGTACGCTGTTTTAAGATTGTTTATATCTGAATAGTCATATCCACTACAAAGTAAGTTACCATCACTTAAAAGAATAGTGTTTCTTGATATAAACTGAAAATTGTTAGAATATAAGGAAAGAATTCCATTATTCCCGAAAGTTGTGTTCAGCAAACCGTTACTTTGTAATTTAACAAGAACGCCCTCTGTAGCGTTAAGTCCGCCCAACATAATTGAACCATCTGACAACAAAATGATAGAGTCAAAGTGTTCTACCATAGGTTCTCTGTAAATGCCGTTTGTAGCAAAGCTTGTGTCTAAAGATCCGTCGTTGTTGTACCGTACTACAAAACCTATATAAACACCAAGGCCGGTTGGAGTAGGTCCTAAATTAGTACCACCTGCAACAATTATTTTTCCATCAGGTTGAATTACAATATCTAAGGGCTCTTCTGAATATTCTACAGCAGTAGTTACTATTCCGTTAGTTCCAAAAGTAGTATCTAAAATACCATTTGCATTGGTTTTGGTCAAAGTTAAACGATAATAACCATCAGGTTTTTTAGAAAAACCTGTGTTTATAATATCTCCATTAGTATCAAAATCAAAACAATTTATTAATAAAGTATTTGGTGTTATTGTATAACTTCCTACTCCAAAACTGGGGTCTAATGCTGCATTTTGTGCAGTGGAATTAAAAAACACGAGTATTAGCAATATTATCATATATGATTTCATAGCTTTCAAATATTTAATTAGCCAGTATGTGTAGGGTATCGGCTGAGATTTTAATTAATTAACATAGAAATTATCTTTTAAATTAGGTCTTTTACCTTCGTTATCAATCAATAAATTTTGAATATTGTCTTTCGATCTTCCAGAAAATGAAACGTTATTATATTTTTCTCTTATATATTCATAAGAATTTTGTTTCGAATTTACTGTAACTCTGTATAAATTAAGGTTTAAATAGATTTTTTTATCTTTGTAATAATAAAAATAGTCTTGTGCTTCTGCCGTTATTCCTAAAAACAGAAGTGCTAATAGAAATATAAACGACTTAAAAATTGATATTACTTAAATGCACCACGGGTTATTAAAATAAAAAAAAATACTTTTCATAACCAAGAAATACAAAATAATTTATTGATATCTATAAGGAAGAGGGATAAATAATTTAAATGTTTTTAAAAGTAATAAAGTGATTTTATACTGTTGTTTTTATATTTGCTTTAGTTTAGTAGAAATATTGTAGTAGGTAAATAAATGTA
>SMEI01000004.1_pt1 | contig 91706 bp, 71 predicted proteins | sample 2456321 | NCBI WGS metagenome assembly SMEI01 (sample SAMN10132588, study PRJNA489261) | soil metagenome | isolation source: day1 control-silt loam soil ammended with composted manure from dairy cow... | place: USA | collected 2015-05-01
GCGACATTCAGCTTGGAAGGCTGACGCTCTACCAACTGAGCTACTTCCGCGTTTACGATTTTTGAATCTTCGTTTGATTTTGTGAGTGCAAATATAGGTATTAAAAAATATTCAATGCAAATTTTTTTTAATGTTTCTTAAGGAATGAATAAAGGCTTAGCTGTAATGATAAAACAATCAAATGATTAAATACCTAATTTAGATTTAATAAAAAATTAACAGGTTTTTAGTTCGGTAGTTGCCGAACTAACAGTAAATTTGCGATGAAAAAAAACAGCAATGATGCAAGATATTTTAGAGTTGGATCTGTTTAAGGAAGTAGCTACACATTACGAAGTGTTCTATAAATTACCGCCGTTAACAGCCCGTATTTATGCACTGTTGGTATTTAATAACTGCAAAGAAGGGTTAACGTTCGACGATGTTTTAGAAACATTTCAGGCAAGCAAAAGCTCTGTTTCGCACAGTATTAATTCGCTGATAGAACTTAATTTTATTGAACAATTTAAAAAAGATTGTGAACGCAAACGTTATTTTAGAGTAAAAAAGAACCTGTTCTTTATCCGTATGGAAGATGTTTACAAACGTTTGATCCGCGAGAAAACAATAACCCAAAAATTAAGAGCATATAGAAAAACACAAGGAAACGAATTATTTAAACAAGAAGAAGTAGATGTTTACATTTCGCATTTAGACAATGTAACAGAATCAATAGAAAAAACAATTCAAAACTTAAAACTCCATATCAAAGACAAATGAAAAATACCATTCAGAATTTTTTAATGATAGCAATAACAGCATCGGTAATAGGCTGTTCTAAAAAAGAAGAAGCACCGCAGGCTGCAGCTCCGGCTTTAGATGTTGTTGCAGCAACTACCAAAGATGTGGTCGGATTTACTACATTTCCGGCTACAATTCAAGGAAAAATAAATAACGATGTTCGTGCCAAAATTCAAGGATACATTCAGGAAGTATATGTTCACGAGGGGCAGGCTGTAACTAAAGGACAACCTTTGTTTAAATTAGAAGCCAATATGTTGACAGAAACGGCAAGCGCGGCAAAATCAGGTATTTCGGTAGCACAGGCAAATGTAAACGTTGCACAGGTCGAAGTAGATAAATTAGTGCCATTGGTTGAAAAGGGAATTATAGGAAGTGTGCAGTTAGAAACCGCAAAGGCAAATCTGGCATCTGCAAAAAGTGCTTTGGCTCAGGCAAAAGCAAATTATGGATCGGCAAGTGCCAATGTTGATTATTCGGTGGTTCATGCGCCAATAAGCGGAGTTGTTGGTCAATTGCCTTTAAAAAAAGGAAGTTTGGTTGGTCCGTCTGACCCAACGGCTTTGACAACCATTGCGGATATTAGCTCGGTATATGCTTATTTTACAATGAACGAAAAAGAATATTTCAGCTTTTTAAACAATGCGGAGGGAAAGACTCTGAGTGAGAAAATTAAGAATCTGCCCCAAGTAGAGTTACAACTGGCAGACGGAAGCATCTATAGCGAAAAAGGTAAAATAGAAACCGTTTCAGGACAGATTGATGCAGCTACGGGAACGGTTCAGTTTCGTGTGGCATTTGCCAATCCCAACAAATTGTTGAGCAACGGAAACAGCGGAACCATTCGTTTACCAAAACAATATGCCAATGTGTTGGTAGTTCCTGAAGTAGCTTCTTATGAACAACAGGGGAAAATCAACGTTTACAAGGTGGTAAATGATACGGCTGTTTCAACGGTGGTTGATGTGGTTGACCGTGTCAATAATATGATTATCGTAAAAGAAGACGAAAAGAATTTAATTAAAAAAGGCGATTTAATTATTGTAAGCGGTGTGGGATCATTAAGAAACAAAGCTGCGGTTACACCTAAAACTGCAAATTTCGATTCTATTGTTAATGCTGTAAAACCGGTTTTTTAATCTGAAAATATTATGTTAAAAACTTTTATCGAAAGACCTGTATTATCTACAGTAATTTCTACTTTAATAGTCATTTTGGGTGTTTTGGGATTAACGGTTTTACCTGTTACCCAATACCCTGACATTGCACCGCCAACGGTTCAGGTGGCTGCTTCATATCCCGGAGCCAATGCACAAACGGTACTTGAAAGTGTTATTGTACCTATAGAAGAACAAATCAATGGTGTAGAAGGAATGGATTACATTACCTCTACAGCCAGTAACGATGGTTCGGCTTCTATTCAGGTTATTTTTAAACAGGGAATTGATCCCGATATTGCGGCGGTAAACGTACAAAACCGCGTTTCTCGTGCCACGCCTTTATTGCCAAGTGAAGTAACGCGTTCGGGTGTAACCACTCAAAAACAACAAACTTCTTCATTGATGTTCTTGTCGTTTTATTCAGAAAATGAAAATTACGATGCAACTTATATCCAGAATTACATGAACATTAATGTAATTCCTGAAATTAAAAGGGTAAATGGTGTGGGAGATGCAAGTGTGTTCGGAGCAAAAAACTACTCGATGCGTATTTGGCTGGATCCTGCAAAAATGGCTGCCTATGGCTTGGTTCCTAACGATGTTACTGCGGCAATCAATGAGCAATCATTAGAAGCTGCTGCCGGGCAATTAGGGGAAAATTCAGGAGAATCATTCCAGTACATCATCAAATACAGCGGTAAATACAAAACCGAAGATCAATATGAAGATATTGTGATAAAGTCGTTAAGTAACGGACAGGTATTGCGTTTAAAAGATGTTGCTGAAATTGAACTGGGAGCGCAAACTTACGGCGGATATTCAGAATTGAACGGAATGCCCGCAGTAGCGATGGCTATTTACCAAACTCCGGGTTCAAATGCTCAAGAAATCATCAATAACATAAAAAAAGAATTAAATACTATTGAAAAAAACCTGCCCGACGGAATAAAATATAAAATCAACTTAGATACCAATGAATTCTTAGAAGCATCAATAGACAAAGTGGTTCACACCTTGATAGAAGCTTTTATCCTGGTTTTTATAGTTGTTTATATTTTCTTACAGGATCTTCGTTCTACGTTAATTCCATTAATTGCAGTACCAGTATCTATTATTGGTACGTTCTTTTTCCTTAACCTGTTTGGGTTTTCGTTAAACCTTTTAACCTTATTTGCCTTGGTGCTTGCCATTGGTATTGTGGTTGATGATGCCATTGTGGTGGTGGAAGCCGTACACGCGAAAATGGAAGAAACCGGTGAAGATGCAACCACTGCCACCAAGAAAGCAATGAGTGAAATTTCCGGGGCCATTGTTTCAATTACTTTGGTAATGTGTGCTGTATTTATCCCGGTAACGTTCATCACGGGGCCCACAGGGGTATTTTACAAACAATTTGGTGTTACGTTAATTGTAGCTATTGGTATTTCGGCATTAAACGCATTAACGTTGAGCCCCGCTTTATGTGCTTTGTTCTTAAAACAACACGGTGACAAGCACGGAAAAAAACGCAATTTTGTACAACGTTTTTTTGATGCCTTTAACGATGCATTTATGGCAATGACCAACAAGTACGGTCGGGCGTTTAAATTTTTGTTTAAACACAAGTGGGTTTCGTTCGGAATTTTAATAGCCTGTTTAGGATTGACGTATTTTGCAAATAAAACCATGCCGGCAGGTTTCGTACCAAGTGAAGACCGCGGTTTTATTATGGGGAATATCGAACTTCCTGCAGGTGCCTCTGTAGATAGGGTTTATAAATTGGAAAAAGAGTTTTCTGCACAGGCAGAAAAAATTCCCGGTATTGAATCGGTAACTGTTATTTCGGGGCGAAGCATTATTTCCGGAGCAGGTTCAAACTACGGTTTCTTGCTGATAAAAATGGAAGGTTTCGATAAACGGGATACACCCGATAAAGAAGCTGATGCCGTAATTGGACAGTTGTTTGGTTTGGCAGGAAAAAATTTCCCCGAAGCTAAAATGATTTTCTTCCAGCCACCAAGTATTCCGGGGTTTGGTATGTCGGGTGGTTTTGAATTGAAGCTGTTAGATAAATCAGGTGGTGATTTAAAAGATTTTGATCAAACCACGCAAAATTACCTCAATGCGTTAATGCAGCGACCAGAGATTATGTACGCACAAACTCCATTTAATACCAATTATGCTCAATATGAAATTAAACTGGATATTGTTCGTGCAAAACAGTCGGGTGTTTCGGTAAGTAATATTTTCTCGGCATTGCAAGGATATATCGGAGGAAATTACGTAAGCGATTTTACCCGATTTGGTAAACAATACCGGGTGATGTTACAATCATTACCAGACGACCGCAAAAACATATCAAGCCTTAATGGAATGTTTGTTCGTACCGCAACAGGAGCAATGGCACCTTTAAGCCAGTTTGTAACCTTAGAAAAAGTGTACGGACCACAATCGGTAAACCGTTTTAACTTGTTTACATCAGCAAACGTTTCGGGTGCACCAAAACCGGGATATTCGTCAGGTGATGCCATTAGAGCCGTTCAGGAAGTAGCACAGCAAAATCTATCGACCAATTACGGTATCGATTTTACCGGATTGTCTCGTGAAGAAATTAATGCCGGTTCACAAACCGTCTTAATCTTCGCGTTGTGTATCGTGTTTGTATATTTTATTTTGGCAGCACAGTATGAGAGTTATATGTTGCCATTTGCGGTAATCTTATCATTGCCAACAGGTATTATGGGAGCATTTATTTCGCAAAAGCTTGCTGGTTTAGAAAATAATATCTATTTCCAGATTGCACTGGTCATGCTCGTGGGGCTACTCGCCAAAAATGCCATCTTAATTGTTGAGTTTGCCTTACAGCGAAGAAAGCACGGCGAAACTATTTTACAGGCAGCTATTGACGGAGCCAAAGCCCGTTTACGACCTATCTTAATGACGTCATTTGCCTTTATTTTAGGATTGATGCCATTGGTTTTTGCCGGTGGGGTTGGATATATAGGAAATCGTTCCATTGGTACAGGCGCAGCTTTTGGTTTGTTGATAGGAACTGTTTTAGGCGTTTTCGTTATACCTGTATTGTTTGTAATTTTCCAGGCAATACAAGAAAAAATAAAACCTATGAAATTTGATCAAAAAGCAATAGAAGAATAAATATGAAATCAATATATAAAATAACTTTTGTAGCAATAGCGGCAGTTTCGTTGCAGTCGTGTATTGCTACAAAAGATTACCAAAAACCACAGGTTTGGGAAAACGCATCGTTTAACACCACCGATGTTGTAAAAGACAGTACCATGCAAAGTGTTATGCCGTGGCAACAGGTTTTTACCGACCCGTTTTTACAACAGCATATCCAAACAGCGTTAGAAAACAACCTGGATATTCGCTCGGCAATTGAAAACATCAATCAGGCACAATCTTATCTTGCACAGGGTAGGGCAGGATATTTACCCACTTTTAGTGTTGGTGCCAATTATACACATTCAGTCAACTCCATAAACACACAGTTTGGTCGTATCCTTGGGCAACGCCAGCGATTAGACCAATTTGATATTACCGGAAGTTTGGGTTGGGAAGCCGATATCTGGGGTAAAATCACCAGTAAGAAAGCGGCAGCCGAGGCTACTTATTTACAAACCGTGGCGGCGCATCAGGCAGTAAAAACACAGCTGGTGGCTATGGTGGCATCGGGTTATTACAATTTATTGGCGTTAGATGCCCAGAAACAAGTAGCTTTAAAAACGATTGAGAACCGTTCAAAAAGCTTGGAAACAAACAAGGCATTGAAAGATGCCGGTAGAGTAACCGAAGTAGCTGTCAAGCAAACCGAAGCACAAATGTTGAATGCTCAGGCTTTATTGTTGGATATCGAAAACAATATCAAGGTTCAGGAAAATTCGTTGAGTATTTTACAGGGAATGTTTCCGCATACTATAGAACGTTCATCGTTTGATACCATGCAGCTTAACATCAATACAGAAGAAGGAATTTCAATTGAAACATTAAACAACAGACCCGATGTATTGGCAGCCGAATTAGGCTTTAGAAACGCTTTTGAATTGACAAATGTGGCGAAAGCTAGTTTTTATCCTACATTAAAACTAACGGCGAGCGGTGGTTTGCAATCTGTAGATTTTGAAAAATTGTTCGACCCCACATCGTTTTTTGCAAGTATTGTAGCCGGTATTGCACAGCCGATCTTAAACGGAAGACAGATTAAAACCCAGTATGAAATCAGTTTGTCGAATCAAGAAAAGGCTTTTGTCAACTACAAACAAACCGTTTTGAATGCAAGCAAAGAAATTTCGGATGCGTTATATGCCATTGATACCAACGAAAAGAAATTGGTTTTAAAACAAAAAGAAGCCGAAGCTTATACCACAGCAGTTAACTATTCTCAAGAATTGCTAAACAATGGTTTGGCAAGTTACTTAGAAGTGTTGACAGCTACTGAGAGCGAATTAAATGCACAGTTAAATATTATTACCACGCAATACAACTTATGGAATGCAAACATTCAGTTATACAAGGCAACTGGTGGTGGTGTAGAATAATAGCTTTTAATTACAGAAATTCTCTTAAAGGTTGCCAAAATTTTGGCAACCTTTTTCTGTTTTGTATCTTTGAAAGAAAAAAAATGAAAAATATAGTTTTTTTATTTTTTATTGTGTTTTCATTTACCGGCTTTGCACAACAGTCATTTCAGTACAAAACCAATCAGCAGCAAACATTTAACCTTCGTGTGGGAATGCATAAAACGTTCCATTACGTAAAAATGGATAAGCAGGACATTGTAAAAAATGATTTGTTTGAGATAGATGAAAAAACCCAAAAGCTTGTCATACCAGAAAACGGATTTTACGAAATATCTGCATCTTTCAATTTTAATCCCAGTACAAGTGTAATAAAATTTAATAGAGGTGGCGTAAATTTTGGTATTGTTCAGATTTCCGATAACAATGAACAGTATGTAGCTGCAACCCGCAAATCATTTGATAAGGATAACCAGGATATGTTTTCACGAATAGAAGTATATCCCACTATTGTTTATTTGCAAAAAGGAGTGGTCATTGCACCTGCGGTTAATTCCGGCTTAATAGGTAACGTGCTTTTAGGTTGTGTGCTTGGTTGCGAAAAAAAGAATAAGAACTGTATCTCGTTTTCCATGAATATAACATTAATAAGTGAAGAAGATGCGTATCAAAAATATTTTTAGCTTTGTTTTTTTATTGATTTGCATACACGGATTTGCCCAGGAGCCTTCGTTATATATCCGTAGTTTACGCAGCATTCATTTAGAAAATAAGCCTTTGGTTCCACAACAAATTAAATTCAGAGATGTGGATATGGTATACAATAAAATCGGACAGTTTTTAAATGAAAGAATTACCGTTTCCTCTTCAGGTATTTTTGAAGTTTCAGCTTTTGCAAACATCAATCCGGGAGTAATCGGCAGTTCGTCTAAAGACAGTATTCACATTGAGTTGTACGTGATGAAAAATCATAACCAGCCTACTGAACAAGTGATCGGAACAACCGTGTTTAAGTACAGTTACGGTAATTTTGATGTGGCGGCCGGATTGATGATTCCTCCAAAAGAAATCCAATTACAACAGGGCGACGAGATTTCCTTATGGGTTAAAATCCTTCCTTCAACAACGATAGATATTAATAAAAGTACAAAATACGACCACGTAAACAAACCCACGGGTATGGAACAAATCACCGGAATAAGGATCGCGAAGGTTTTATAACAAAGGTGCCAACAGTCTGCAAATTGAAGCAAATGCTTTATAATACCATTTTTTGTTTTGCCAGGTTTCAGCAGTAAAAATCCTGCTTGATAAAGCGTCTTCTTTAAATTGTTCCGTTAACTGTTGGGCAATATTTTCATCTAAAATTACAGCCGATAATTCAAAATTAATTAAAAAACTACGCGAATCTAAATTGGTGGTACCCACATAGCTGAGCAATCCGTCAATGCAAATGGTTTTAGCATGCATAAACCCTTTTTCGTACAGATATACTTTCATTCCACGCTGTATAAATGGCTTTAAAAACGATAACGAAGCCGCTTGGACCACTGCCGAATCGCCTTCAGCAGCAATCATTAGCGATACGTCAACTCCTTTTGACACAGCAATAAGCAAAGCTGTTTTAAACGAATCGGTCGGAATAAAATAAGGCGTACACAACTGAATGCTTTTTTGGGCTGCCGAAATACTTAAAATCATTGATTCCATTACATGTGGTGGTGTATTTCCGGGTGATGAAAAAGCAAACGTAACCGGTGTTTTTTTGGTAATGCTTTTTTCAAACGGTGGTAAATAATTATGAGTAAGCGTAAAGGTATTTGTAGAAATACTTTGCCAATGCAGCCAAAACTGTACCTGAAGCATTTTAACAGAATCGCCTTCAAACCTTACAGATGTATCGCGCCAGTACAAATTAAATTTGTTGGGATTGATGTATTTGTCAGAAATATTGATTCCGCCCACATAACCAACTGTACCATCTATCACAATAATTTTTCGGTGGTTGCGGTAATTGCTGTTTGCCAGCGAAGAGAAACGAACCGGCAGGAAAATCTCAAACTGTATGCCTTTCTTCTCGTAGTATTTTTGCCGTTTTGCCAACTTTGAAGATCCAAAATCATCAATGATCAATCGGACTTCAACATTTTGTTGTGCTTTTTCAACCAGAAGATCCAAAATTTGTGAGCCAATAGTGTCTTCATCAAAAATGTAATATTCTAAATGAATGTGGTGTTGGGCATTTTTAAGATCGGTAAACAAATGCTTAAATTTTTCTTCTCCGTTTATTAGAAGTAACGCATTGTTATTTGATGTAGGAATGGCATTACGGGTATTAACCAGATACTCAAAAGCATCGTTTAAATGTGAATCGTAACTATCGGTTAGCTGAATTTCTTTGGTAATAAAAGGTTCTAAATCAATCCAGCGTTCTTCTAATTTTTGTCTGTACCGATAATCTAATTTTTTAAAATATTTTTCTTTTTGAAATTTCTGCCCAAAGAAATAGTACAAAATTACACCGCCAAAAGGAAAAAAAACAATAACCATTAACCAGGCAATGGTTTTTTCGGGCTTACCGTTTTCTACCAAAATGGTAATGAAAGCCGTAGCGTTTATCAGTGCTAAAGGAATCCAATACCATTCTACAATAAACTCCCAGATTGTGTGTAAGTTTTCCATAACTTGCGTTCTTTTGTTCTAAATTACCTATTAGTTAATACATTTGCAATGAATTTTTTTACAAAGTGGTTTTTAAAACCGCACACACAAGCAAACACACAGGTTATGAAAAAATATTTAATTGTCGGGTTGGGCAACATTGGTGCCGAATATGTCAATACGCGACACAATATTGGTTTTAAAGCCGTTGATTTTATGGCGAATGAATCCGGAGCAACTTTTGAAACGGTAAAATTGGGAGCTTTGACCGAAATCAAGGTAAAAAACAAAATATTATTGCTTTTAAAACCCAATACATATATGAATTTATCGGGCAAAGCCGTACAATATTGGATGGATAAAGAAAAAATTACCAAAGAAAATGTGTTAATTATTACAGATGATTTAAATTTACCATTTGGAACCATACGCATAAAAGCCAAAGGATCAGACGGTGGGCACAACGGGTTAAAGAATATTCAGTTAATTTTAAATAGTGCCGAATATCCGCGTTTGCGCTTTGGAATATCTGATCAGTTTAAAAAAGGACAACAGATTGACTACGTTTTGGGCAACTGGACAGACGAGGAATCCACTGCCCTAAAAGAACGCTTACAGGTAGTTTCTGATGCGGTGAAAGAATTTGCCCTGGCAGGTTTAAACCATGCAATGAACAATTATAACGGTAAATAAATATATGAAATCGCTGCTAATAGCTTTTTTGTTGAAAACAAACACCGATAAAAATAAAGTGATTCCGTATGACCGATGAAAAGATAAATAGATATTTACATATGAAAAAAATGATTGCGTTACTGGCTATTGCAGCCGTAACAGTTAGCTGTTCAACCACAAAAGGTGTTGAATCTACCAACTGGCTTGGTAAAAAAGTAACAATGATTTCGGTTGCACCTGAAAACGGAAAGGTAGCTGCAACACGCGAATTTGAAAAAGGATTAAATTTAAACGGATTTAACGAACTCTATCCCCAAACTCATTTTGATCCCGAAAAAGTTCTGGTAGAATACAGTTTTGACAGAAACAAAGCAGAAGGAAATCACGCAGATGATTTTTATAAAGAAGAATTGTTTATGGAAATTCCTGTAAAAGCATTTAAAAAGCAGTATAAAGACGCCGAATTAGATCAGGTAAAACTGGTTTACGGCAAGCATTGTTATTGCAAAGGCGAAGCAGGATATTTTAAAATTACCGAAGGAACCTTGAAAATAGATCATTCCGACAAACAAACAAAAGTAAAACTGGCTTTTAAAGCACCGTCAAGTTCTGTTATTGAAAACGTAGAATTTGTAGTAGAATAAACAAAGAAGATGCCCAACAAGGCATCTTTTTTGTCTGTATATAAGACATATATTTCGTATCTTTGTGTCGATTTATGGTAGAACATTGTGTTCTTTAATAGGGAATTAAGTTAAAATCTTAAGCTGTACCCGCAACTGTAAGCTATTGAACTTATTGTAATTTTTGTGTCACTGATTTTTTGGGAAGACCTACAATAAGATGCGAGCCAGGAGACCTGCCTAATCGTTTTTTAACTTTCGGGAATAAAAGTGATAAAAGGATTCTTCAAAAATCTTTTCATAATTCTATTCCTATAAGTTTCGGGATTAAAACTTAAATTTTTTATATTATGAAGAGAATTACTTTGTTATTCTTATTGTTTTTTACGCAATTTATTTTTGCACAATTTACTGCAAATGATGTCAAATACTACGTAGGATCAGGCACTGAAACTGCCTATTTGGTTGTTGATTTTAAAGATGGAACAGACGATCGTTCATACGCATGGGGTTATCGTTTTAATACAGGAAACGGTGAAACATTTGGAGGAATGATGGCAGCTATTGCCAATGCAGAACCTAATTTAACTATTGATCCGGTAACAGGAGCTGGTTTTTTAAATCATGTTACATTTAATTCGCATACCAGTGTTGGCGGAAGTGATTGGTGGAGTACTTGGTCAGGTACTTCTGCCCAAACATTCGCAATGAATGGAGGAATTTCGGAATCGTTAACAGACGGACGTTGGTATGGGGTTTCTTATGGTTTTAGCAATCCTACATCACAAGCTCCTGTAACGCCCATTGCTGCTTATAGTTCTCAATGGTATGATGCTACAGATATCATTACGTGGTTGGGAACAGGATCTAATCAAAGCTTAGTAGTTATTGACTTTGGTACAGATACAGCCAACGTTGCCGATTCGTATGCCTTTGGAATTAGATATAACGGAACAATCACCGCAGAGAATGCTTTAGATTTAATAGCGACTGAACTAAACGGAGGTTTTGATTACACAATGAGCGGTACAGATGTTGCTTCTGTAACCATTGGATCGCGTACAGAAACACCAGCAGGAACGACCGAATGGAAAGCTTACTCGGGAACAGACCTTTCAAACTGGAAAACAGAGAGCGATTTATCTTTAGTTACTTTAGATAATAACGATTGGTTAGGTTTAAGTATTGGTACACGAAGACCGTTTATCCCTCAGGATATAACCGCGTCGTTATCAACAAAATCGTTTAACCAAATAAAAGTAAATGTGTATCCTAATCCAACGTCAGATGTGTTGAATATTAATACAACAGAGAACATTAACAATGTTATCGTTTATAATTTATCGGGTCAAAAAGTATTGCAGACAAATACTCAGCCAACCGTTAACGTTAGTTCTTTAAATGCAGGAGTGTATCTTTTAGAGGTTCAAACTGAAAAGGGTACAGGTATAATGAAATTTGTTAAAAAATAATATAATCTAACGATATATTTTTAAGATGCCCAACAAGGCATCTTTTTTTATATCTTTAAAAATCAAAAGATTAAATATGAAGTTTTTTTACCTTTTACTCATTTGTTTATATGGTACATATACAAAGGCACAAAACATTCAGGGAATTGTTACAGATAAAACCACGGGCAAACCATTAGAATCGGCCGCTGTTTTTTTTGATAACACCACAACAGCAACCGTAACAAAGCCCGACGGAACATTTGACATAAAAATACCTTTAAATAATAAAAACGCACTCATAGTAAGTGCTGTTGGATACGATTATTTTATTGATGCTAATCCGTCTGCGGGTTTTTTAAAAATTCAGTTAATGCCGGAAGATAACGTCTTAGAAGAGTTGATCATTGACAAAAATGTTTTTACAAGGAAACAAATGCTTCAGGCTTTTCGCTACTTTTTCATCGGAAACACCAAAAACGGCAAGCAGGCAAAAATCTTAAACGAAGACGATTTAGTGTTTTATTACGATATCAAAGCCAACCTGTTTTCCGCGTATTCAGATAAACCAATTGTTATCAATAATGAAAATTTAGGTTATCAGCTAAAGTTCTATTTAGAAACTTTTCAGGTGCAGTTCAATTATCAAACGTTAGATCCTGAAAATTATGTGAATAGCTTTTATTTGGGCTATTCGCAGTTTATCGAAGCATCAAAACCAAAAAATAAGATCATTAAAAATCGTGAAGAAACATATAAAAAATCTTCTGCGGCTTTTTTTAAAAATTTAATATTAAATAATTTAGAATCAGAAGATTTTATATTGGCAGTAAATGGTTGGAAAGTAGATCCGTTAACATATTTTAAAATTAGCAATCAAGGCACTACGGCAACTTTGTGCGTAATACAAAAGCCGGTTCGTAAAACACCTGTAATTGATAAAAACGCTTTTGCAAACGGTGTAATTGATGTCAATAAAATTACCGGGTATAAAGAAACCGAAGTGCCTTTTACCATTCTAAACATGAAAACAAAAGAGCAGTCCATTATGTATTTTCAACAAGAATGTACACAAGTAACCGCTACCGGACAATTGTTAAAACCAACTGATGTGTTATTTGGCGGATTTTTTGGCGATTTAAAAACTGCTGATATGTTACCTTTTGATTTTACTGTTGCAATGCCAGAAATAAAAGCAAATAATGCGGAAACAACTAAAGAAATGCCTGCTTATGCCGATTTTGAAAAAGAAGCAATTGATTTTTATACCTCAAAAGATTATATTTCACATGTTAAAGCTCATAAATCTTTTTCTGATAGATTAAACGTTAAATATAACGATAAAGTTCATGAACCTTTTGCCCTTTGGATTGATAAGAATCTAAAAAACACCTCGTTTACTTCGAAAGAAGAAGCAATAAGACTGCATGACCATTTTGTTTCGACTTATAAAGCTATAAAGAATCAACAAAAAGATATAGAAAAAAAAGAAGATCATTTTCGTAAAATTTATGGAGAAAAGAAGTTTGACGAAATGTATTCAAAGGCTATTTTAGGAGGTATTATTAGTAAAGCTGAATTTTCTAAACCAGAATAAAACCAGTTGGTTGATTTTTGGCAATTTACTTTCTTTACTGTAAATTTGCAAATCTAAACAGAGAGGTGTCCGAGTGGTTGAAGGAGCAAGCCTGGAAAGTTTGTATGTGGGTAACTGCATCGAGGGTTCGAATCCCTTCCTCTCTGCAATTTTGGTTGTAACCATTTAATTAATAAAAAAACAGATTCTATTTTTTACAACTTTTGTAAAATAAATTTAAGTATAAACAAAAAAGAGAATCAATTTCTTGATTCTCTCTTAGTAGCGGGAACTGGACTCGAACCAGTGACCTTTGGGTTATGAGCCCAACGAGCTACCTACTGCTCTATCCCGCGATGTGCGTTTAAATGAATTTTTACTACGATTATAAAACGAAATTCTAAACATTTTTTAAAAGGACATTAAGTCTTAGTAGCGGGAACTGGACTCGAACCAGTGACCTTTGGGTTATGAGCCCAACGAGCTACCTACTGCTCTATCCCGCGATATTGTTGTGCAAATGTAAGGCGACTTTTTGGATTACCAAAACTTTTTGCATAAAAATATAAAATTTAGTGTGTTTCGCTATTATTCGTTAACTTTGCAAATTATTAAAGAAATTATGTCGCACAAAGCCGGTTTTATAAATATTATTGGAAATCCAAACGTAGGAAAGTCCACCTTAATGAATGCGTTTGTGGGTGAGCGTTTATCTATCATCACATCGAAAGCACAAACCACGCGCCACCGCATTTTCGGTATCGTGAACGGTGACGATTTTCAGATGGTTTTTTCGGATACTCCGGGAATCATCAAGCCTGCTTACGAGTTGCAGACTTCTATGATGGATTTTGTAAAATCGGCGTTTGAAGATGCCGATGTTTTGCTGTACATGGTAGAAGTTGGCGAACGCGAGTTAAAAGACGAAGCCTTTTTTAAAAAGATAACCCATGCCAAAGTTCCGGTTTTATTGTTGTTGAATAAGATCGATAAATCAAATCAGGAATATCTGGAAGAACAAGTGGCTTTGTGGAAAGAAAAAGTGCCAAATGCTGAAATTTATCCGTTATCGGCATTAAACAATTTTAATGTGGATACCGTTTTTAACCGTATTTTAGAATTGTTGCCACAATCACCACCTTATTTTCCAAAAGATGCGTTGACCGACAAGCCCGAGCGTTTCTTTGTGAACGAAATCATCCGCGAAAAAATCCTTTTGAATTATCAGAAAGAAATTCCGTATTCGGTTGAGATCGAAACGGAGGAATTTATAGAATCCGATGACATCATTCACATTAAGGCGGTCATCATGGTAGAACGTGACAGCCAAAAAGGAATCATCATTGGTCACAAAGGATCTGCACTGAAAAAGGTGGGAATGGAATCACGTGCCGAGATGGAAAAGTTTTTTGGCAAACAGATACACATTGAACTTTTTGTAAAAGTAAACAAAGATTGGAGAAACAACACGTATCAATTGAGACGTTTTGGTTATAACAACAAGTAATTCGCATAAGCTATCAGCTTAAAAGATATATAATAACAAAAATGGGTTTATAGCTTACTGCTTAAAGCCTAAAGCAACAAAAAATGAGCAACATTGTAGCAATTGTGGGTAGACCAAACGTAGGAAAATCTACCTTTTTTAACCGACTGATTCAAAGACGCGAAGCCATTGTAGATTCGGTAAGCGGTGTAACCCGTGACCGTAACTATGGTAAATCGGAATGGAACGGAAAAGAATTTTCTGTAATTGATACCGGTGGGTACATCAAAGGATCAGACGATATTTTTGAAGGAGAAATCCGCAAACAGGTAGAATTGGCAATAGATGAAGCCGATGCCATTGTTTTTTTGGTGGATGTGGAAGAAGGAATTACGCCAATGGACGATGAAGTTGCTAAACTGCTCCGCAAAGTAACCAAACCCGTTCTTTTGGTGGTTAACAAGGTAGATAACGCCAAACGCGAACAAGACGCCTTTGAGTTCTACAATTTAGGTTTGGGCGAATACGTAACCATGTCGGGAATGAGCGGTTCAGGAACAGGGGAGGTGTTGGATAAAATTGTTGAAATTTTACCTGAACTACCTGAAATTGAAGAAGTACAGGACGAATTGCCGCGCTTTGCAGTTGTTGGAAGACCAAATGCAGGAAAATCGAGCTTTATCAATGCGTTGATTGGTGAAGATCGTTTTGTGGTAACCGATATTGCCGGAACCACCCGCGATGCCATTGATACCAAATACAACCGTTTTGGTTTTGAATTCAATTTGGTTGACACTGCCGGAATCCGCAGAAAAGCGAAAGTTAAAGAAGATTTAGAGTTTTATTCAGTCATGCGTTCAGTTCGTGCCATTGAACACGCCGATGTATGTATTTTGGTTATTGATGCAACCCGCGGATTTGAAGGTCAGGATCAAAGCATTTTTTGGCTGGCAGAAAAAAACCGCAAGGGAATTGTCATTTTAATCAACAAGTGGGATTTGGTTGAAAAAAGCACCATGACCGCCCGCGATTATGAAAACAAAGTCCGTGAAGAAATTGCACCGTTTACCGATGTTCCCATTTTGTTTGTATCAGCATTGACTAAACAGCGTTTGCTAAAGGCTTTAGAAGCAGCCGTACAGGTGTACGAAAACCGCAAGCAACGCATTGCTACATCAAAATTTAACGAAACCATGTTGCCGATTATCGAAAATAATCCGCCGCCGGCAATTAAGGGTAAATACATCAAAATTAAATACTGTATGCAGTTGCCAACCGCTATTCCGCAGTTTGTGTTTTTTGCGAACCTGCCGCAGTATATCAAAGATCCGTATAAACGTTTTGTAGAAAACAAATTGCGTGAGATTTATAATTTTGAAGGCGTGCCCATTGATATTTACTTCCGCCAGAAATAATAGATATATAAGGAAAGATTCAGGTCTTTCCTTTTTTTATATTAGATTTGGACCAACTTAACTTTTTGTTATGGATACACATGAACAAATTAAAACATATATTGACGGATTAAGCGAACCTAAGTGCAGTGATATGCGGCAACTTCATCAGTTTATGTTAGAAATAATACCCAATGGTAAATTATGGTTTTTAGACGGTAAAGACGAAAAGGGAAAAGTAATCGCAAATCCTTCCATTGGTTATGGCGAATTTATAATCAATTATAAAAGCGGATCAAGTAAAGCATTTTATCAAATCGGGATCAGTAGTAACTCTACAGGTATTTCGGTTTACATCATGGGACTTACAGATAAAAAATATTTATCGCAATTTTTCAAAGAAACCATAGGCAAAGCAACTGTAACAGGTTATTGTATTAAATTTAAAACCATAACAGACATTCATCTAAACACGTTGAAAGAAGCAGTAGCATACGGGTTGCAACAAACCACTTCTCATTCTTAAAAAAAACATAAAAAAATCATCTATTTTTATTTGATTTAAATAAGTATAGTGTAATTTTGTCGAAATTTTTTAACAATGAAAAAATTACTAATCTTTTTACCTACTGTGCTTCTTGCAGCTCAAACAAACGCTCAGGAAACTGATTCAATACAATCAAACAAATTAGAAGAGCTTGTTATCGATGCTTATTTTTCAAAAAATGTAAATTCTGCTAACAAAATGCCTTTAAAAGATATCGAAAACCCACAGGTTTACAATGTTATCAGCAATAAAGCCATCAAAGAGCAGGTAATTACCAATTTTAATGATGCACTGAAAAATGCAACCGGGGTGTTCCGCTTATGGGAATCTACAGGTCGTGGAAGCGACGGAGGTGAGTACTATTCAATGCGCGGTTTTTCTACACAACCAACATTGTTAAACGGAATGCCAAGTTTTTCTAACGGAACATTAGATCCTGCAAACGTGGAAAGTATTGAAGTTATCAAAGGACCGTCGGGAACAATGTATGGCGGAAACATCGTGTCTTACGGTGGATTAATCAACGTAACAACAAAAAAACCGTATGAAGCTTTTGGCGGAGAAATGGGCTACGTTAACGGATCTTACGGGTTAAACCGTGTTACTGCCGATATTAATACACCGTTGAGTAAACAAATGTTTCTTCGCATCAATACAGCATATCAAAACCGCAATTCGTTTCAAGATGCTGGTTTCAGCAAATCGCTTTATTTTGCACCGTCGTTAAAATTTATAGCAAACGATCGCTTAACTTTTTATATCAATACAGAGATTAAAAGTTCAGAATCGGCAAATGCACCAATGATTTTCTTAAGCAGATACAGTCCGATTTCCTTTCACTCAATGGATTTGTTTGAACAAAACTACAAGAAATCTTATACCACAAACGATTTAACCATAAAAAACCCAACGTTTAATTTACAGGCGTACGCCGTTTATCAGCTGTCAGATAACTGGACATCTACCACCATTGTTTCAAAAAGCAATGCCAAAACAAACGGTTACTACCATTATTTATGGGATTCCGCTAATGGCGATGAATTTACACGATTTATTACCAAAGGAGAAGCAGAGACTGATGTTACAGGTATCCAACAAAACTTTGTGGGCACTTACAATATTGGAAGTATGAAAAATAAATTAGTAGTCGGATTGGATTACTTCCAAAGAAAATTTTCTGGAGGTGGTACCGGCTATGCAGAATATGGAACGGTTTCTTTGGTAGATCAAACGGATACAATGGCAACACAGCTTACAACATCAGCTGTTGATGCGGCATTATCACAAACTACACAGGATTTATTCAGTGCCGAAACAAAGATTTACAGTGCGTATGCATCAAACGTTATTGAATTTTTACCCAATTTATCGGCAATGTTAAGTTTGCGTATAGATCATTTTACAGGACAACCAACAGCCTATTCAACCGAAGAAATAAAAGACAAAACTACCTTATCTCCAAAATTCGGCTTGGTTTACCAGCCTATTCAGGATAAATTATCGGTATTTGCAAACTATATGAATGGGTTTCAATACATACAACCAGAGGCTATTCCTATTACCGATGCAGATGAAAATATTATTGGTAGAGAAATACGCTATTTTGATCCGGAACAAGCCAACCATTGGGAAATTGGTACAAAAGCCAGCCTGATTAAAGACCGTTTATCGGTTACGGCAAGTTACTACAACATCAATGTAAAAAATAAAGTAATGGGTAGTGGGGTAGATGCCACACAATCTGGAGAAGTAGAAAGTAAAGGTTTTGAAATTAGTGTTTTAGGCAGCCCAATCAATGGGTTAAACATTATTGCAGGTTTTAGTCACAACGAAAATGTTATAGTAAAAGACAACCCAGATGAAGGCTACATAGGTATGCGTTCTGAAGAAGCCGGTCCTGAAAACTTATTCAATTTCTGGGCAAATTATACCGTACAACAAGGTGCTTTAAAGAATTTTGGACTTGGATTGGGAGCCAACTCTGCAAGCAAATTACTAACATTAAACAGATCAACTACCGGAACGTTTGCTTTGCCGGGGTACACTGTTTTTAATGCTGCTGTTTCGTACAACGCCGAAAAATACAGTGCTACGTTAAAAGTAGATAACCTTACCAATGAAAAATATTTTACGGGTTGGTCAACCGTAAGTCCACAATTTGCCCGTTCGGTTTCATTAGGTTTAAACTATAAGTTTTAATGAGAAAAGCGAAAAAGAAAGAAAATAAATTTAAAAAATTAACAGGCAAGCTGCACCTTTGGTTCGGCTTGCTTATTGGTTCTATCGTGTTTTTTATTTCGATTACCGGGGCATTGTATGTTTTTAAAGACGAAATAGAAGGAATTAACAGAAAAGAATACATTCATCATAACGAGCCCGACTACCAAAACAAAGAAAAACTGAACATCCGTACCTTAGAAAAAATGGTGCAGCAACAGGTTAAAGAAAAATATCCGGTACATTGGGTAAATATCCCCGTTGACCGATCGATGTCTTATCAGTTTTTTTATTTTGAGCACAATCAGGAGGCGTGGCATTATTTTGACGAATATCCCATTTATAAATCGGTCTATGTAAACCCGTACAGCGGAAAAGTGCTGCAGGTTTACGATGAAAAAAACGGTTTTTTCAATATAGTGAAAATGCTTCACTGGAGTTTTCTGCTTAATTCTGCCTGGGGAAAATGGCTAACCGGAATTCCTGTTTTAATTTTTGTATTTATGTTGATTTCGGGTATCATCCTTTGGTGGCCCAAGAACAAAGCGGCACGCAAACAACGCCTTTGGTTTAAGTGGAAAAACATTAAAAACTGGAAACGCAAAAATTACGACCTGCATAACATTTTAGGGTTTTACTCTTCTGTTTTTGCTCTGATTTTCTCGATAACCGGGCTTTTTTATGCGTTCTTTTTTATTCAGGCAATGATTTATGTTGTTTTTTCGGGCGGAAAAACGCAGTATCCCGATTTTTCGCATATTACAACCAAAGCTCCCATTGAATTGCGTACCGAAACCACATTAGATAAAATTGCCCAAAAGGTAGAAACATTGTATCCCAATGCTTATGCATTTTCGATAGATTTAGGAAACGAACATTTAGACGATCACGAACATCCGCATTTTGAGGTGTATGTAAAGCATCTGTCGTATTCGTACCATAAAAGCAGCAACTTGATTTTTGATGAGAACTCAGGTGAATTGCTTCACACCCACGATCCAAAAGATAAAAACCTGGGTGAAAAAATGGTTGCCGCCAATTATGACATCCATGTGGGGGCGATTTTTGGATTACCCACCAAAATTATAGCATTCATTGTAAGTTTGCTTTGTGCAAGTTTACCGGTTACCGGATTTATGATCTGGTACGGACGTCGCAAAAAAACAAAGAAAACAAAAACTACCACTTAACTATTTTTAAATAAATCGATAAAAACCCCTTTAAAAAGCGATGTTTCAATTTTTTATGAAGCATCGTTTTTTTACTTTACTATTCGTTAGTGGTTAGATTTCTTTTTTATATCTTTCGTTTTAAAAACACTATTCTTTATGAACAGAATATATCTGAAAATAATACTATTCTTTCTTTCCATTGTGGTTCTTATTGGCGGTTTGATTTATTTAAATCAGGAAAGTTTTATTTTTTATCCCACAAAGTATGCTCCAGAAAAATCTTTTGTTTATCAAAGACATTTTAAAGAAGTAAATTTAAAATCATTTGATCAAAAGAATATTAATAACCTGTATTTTGAAGTCGACAAACCCAAAGGGGTTGTGTATTTTCTTCATGGTAATTCCGGAAATTTATCCACTTGGGGAAACATTGCAGATTTTTATCTTGATAATAATTACAATGTATTTATTACAGATTACAGAGGGTACGGTAAAAGCGAAGGCAAAATATTCAGTCAAGAGCAACTATTCCGTGATGCCCAAGTAGGTTATGATTATCTAAAAAAGTACTTTGATGAAAGCCAAATCATTGTTGTTGGTTATTCCATTGGAACAGGTATTGCATCGTATCTGGCATCAACAAATAACCCTAAAATACTAATTTTGCAAGCCCCTTATTTTAATTTAAGAGAGGAAATGAATTCAAGAATGCCTTTTTTGCCTGAGTTTTTATTAAAATATCCATTAGAAAACAATACATATATCCCTGCTATAAAATGCCCTGTTTATATTTTTCACGGTACAAAAGACCAGGTGATTTCTTATACACATTCTTATAAATTAAAAAACTTATTAAAAGAGAAGGATAATTATTTCTCTATTGCAAATCAGGGGCATATAGGAATCAATGACCACTTTACCTTTCAAAAAAATATATCCGCTATTTTGAGAGATTCACTATGATCTTTCTAAATAAATAGGTAAAAGCCCTTTAAAAAGCGATTTTTCAATTTTTTATGAAACATTGCTTTTTTACTTTTGTAGTATGAAAAAGATACTATTGATAGTGCCCTTTTTAGTGTTCCTGATTTCACTGGGCAGCTCGGCGCAAAACATACAGATAAAAGGAAAGGTAATCGATGAAACAAAAGCACCTGTTTCTGACCTAACGGTTTATTTATCTAAAGCAAAAGATTCTACCTTAATTCAATACGCCACAACCGATGTTGCCGGCTTGTTCTCAATGGATTTAAAAGCTGTTGAAGAGCCTTCTTTTTTAACCTTTTCACTACTTGGTTTTATAGACAAAGTAGAAACGTTTGATAAAATAACCGAAACAAAAGATCTGGGTACGTTAACCATGGAAAACGATTCTGATGTGTTGTCTGAAATTGTCATTGTTACCGATACACCCATTCGGGTGAAAAACGATACGTTAGAGTTCAATGCCAAATCGTTTAAAGTACGTCCCGATGCCAATGTAGAAGCGTTATTGAAAGAATTGCCGGGTGTAGAGATAGATGCCGATAAAAAAATAACGGTGAACGGCAAAGAAGTAACACAGATTCTGGTCAACGGAAAACCGTTTTTTAGTTCAGACGGAACAATAGCCCTGCAAAACCTGCCTGCCGATTTAATCAAAAAAGTACAGGTAACCGATTATAAAACCAAAGCAGAAGAATTCTCTGGCAGAAAAGCAAAAAGTGACGATGCCAGTATTAACCTGACCATTGACGAAGAAAACAACAAAGGTTTAATGGCAAAATTAAATGCAGGTATTGGTAGCATTGTTGATAATGCCAACCGGTACGAAAGCAGCGGGCTGTTGAATTATTTTCAGGGTAATCGTAAAATTTCAGTGCTGGCATCGTCTAATAATATCAATTCTGAAGGCTTTTCAATGGATGAACTTTTTGACAATATGGGTGGCGGTCGTAGCCAGTTGTTCAGCTTTGGCGGTCGTTCGGGCGGGCCCGGTGGTTTTGGAAGCAACACCGGAATTATCCGTACCAACATGGTTGGTGTAAATTATTCAGACCAGTTTTTTAAAGACTTAGAAACCAATGCAAGCTATTATTTAAAAGATACCCAAAATAAAAATAACAACCGTTCGCGCGTGGTAAACCTGTTGCCCGATGGCGATTTTATTACCGAATCGCAATCACAGCGTTTAAACAATAACACCAACCACAATGCCAATGTGCGTTTAGAATACAAGTTAAACCCAACCACCAAACTGTTTGTAAATCCGCAAATTACCGCAAATAAAAACGAATTCAGTTCTCAAAGCACCTCGCAATCAATGGATGCCGACGGAAATCTTTATAATGAAAGCGATGAAAAATCGTTCTCGTCTGCAGATAGTTTTACGTTTACCAACTCTATCCAGTTTAATAAAAAATTAAACGATAACGGCAAAAACATCAGCGTGCAGTTTAGCAACAGCAACAGCAATACCACCGGAATAGGAAACACCAATTCTGCCACATTGTTTTATCAGGATAATCAACCAAACGATATCCGTAATCAGGAAGAACAGTCTAAAAGCACCGCCGACAATTATAGCGTAACCGCAGAATATTCGCAGCCTATCAACAATAAGGCATTTATTGATTTGGGGTACACGTTTGATTACGACAACCAGACCGATTTATTAAATACTTATAATTTCAATGAAACTACTAATGGTTTTACCGATTTTAATGATCGCTTGTCGAACCAGACGCATACAAATATTGTTACCAATACCCCTTATGTGGGCATTAATTATCAAACCGATAAAATAGATTGGTTTGTTAATTCGGGTGTAAATGTTGCAAACTATAACGCATCTGCTGCTTATATGGGTACAGATTATTCGGTAGATAGAAAATTCGTATCGCCGTATGTACGTGCAAATTTCAGATATAAATTAGACCGAAGCAAAAACCTGAGCTTTAATTACAATTATAATGTAACTAACCCCAATGCTACGCAGATTTTAGCTTACGAACGCTTAAACGACCCGTTGCAAACCTATATTGGTAACGAAAATTTAGATCAGGCTAAATACCATTCGTTGCGTTTGGGATACCGTAATTTTAATTTCCAGATGCGTTCAGGGTGGATGGTCTTTGCCAACGCCAGTTTCTATGATTCGCAAATTGTCACATCGACCACTTTTGACGAAAACAGAAAACGTACCACAACCTATCAAAATGTTACAGGAGCATATACCACAGGTCTTTTTGCAAACTGGAACAAATCGTATAAATTTAACGAACACAGCATTCGTTACGGTATTGGTGCCAATGTAAGTTATGCTAAAGATAAAGGATATGCTAACGGAACCCTTTATGATGCCAACAGTTTAACCTTTAGACCCAACGTGTATGTTTCTTGGGATTATGGCGATCTGTTAAACATTGCCCCATCATACAACGTTTCTATAAACAACACCAAATATCAAAATTTTCAGTTGGCAAAAACCGATTATATCAAGCATAACGTAATGCTGCAAACCACAACCTATTGGCCCGAAAATTTTACATGGGGTAATGATTTCAGCTATACGTACAATACCAATATAGCCGACGGCTTTAAAAAAGATTATTTCTTGTGGAACACGGCAATATCTTATACGTTCTTAAACAAAGCCTTAACAGCCAAAGTAAAAGTGTACGATTTATTGAACCAAAACATTGGTACATCGCGTACCATTAATCCCACTACCATTGTTGACCAGGAAAATACCGTTTTAGAACGCTATGTCATGTTTTCATTAACCTGGAAATTCAACAAATTCGGAAACGCAAGCTCCAATCGTAACCGCGGCGGGCGTATGGGACCACCGGGAATGATGAGAGATTTGTAATTTTTTTTCATAAATGTTGGTTAACGGACAAGAGTAAATCACTTGTCCGTTTTTCTATTGATCTGGCTTATCATTATTCCATCAACAAAATACCAATTATAAGTTAACCAGAGGAGAAGACTATGAATTTTAATTCTTACCTTGTTGCATCGGTAAAATAAACATTTAATATAAAACAGAACATCAAAATTATGAACCCACCAAAAATCCATAGAGACGTATTTATATTAGAAAAAAAAGAATACACCACACCACACATGATCCGCATAACCTTAAAGGGAAATGTACAACCTTACAAAGACTGCGTTATTGGCGTAAACAATAAAATTTTTATCCCTCCTGTAGCTGTAAAAAAAGTATATTTTCCGGCAATCGATACAGAAACGGGTAACGTGGTTTTACCAGCCGAAAACGTCCGTCCGGATATACGCACATATACCTACCGCGGTATTGATATGGAAAACAACCTTTTAATAATAGATTTTGTAAACCATGGCGAAAACGGACCCGCTTCTCGTTGGGCACTTCATGCCAAGATAGGTGATGAGCTGGGTGTGGCAATGAAACTGAAAGATACACCTTTACATCCGCAAGCCGATTGGTATTTTTTAATTGGTGACGCCACCGCATTACCTGTTTTAAGCTGTATTTTAGAAGCGTTGCCCAAAACGGCAAAAGGACAGGTTTTATTAGAAGTCCCCACAGCAGAAGACGAGCAAGATTTAATAAAGCCAGAAGCGGTTGAGGTCATCTGGCTGCATAACCAGCATCCCGAAAAAGGTAGTCAATTGGCACAAAAAGCACAAGAAATAATCATTCCTGCAACCCAATCTAAATTTGCTTATATAGCAGCTGAATTTTCAACAGTAAAAACCTTACGCAATTATTTTCGTAAAGAACGTAACTGGTCAACAAATGAACTCAACGCGTACTCTTATTGGAAAGCGGGTGTAGCTGAAGATAAATCAACTGCAGACCGCCAACAAGAAAAGAACAGCTAAAGTTAACACAAAACGTAGCAACAACTTTATAAAAACTTCTCTGTCTTACTAAACCGTCACTTCGAGTAACGGAGTGTATCGAGAAGTCGGCATCTCCTAACAAGAACCCTAAAAATGCCATGGATGCACAGATTTCGTTGATAAAGACCACACAATAGTCTGTCATTCTGAATGCAGTGAAAATCTATAAAGTATTTGAAACCTTGCAGGATAATGAATCGGCGTAATTCGTGATAAAAAACCAACACTTAAATTTTTATTTTTGTTCTTTAATTGAATGACACCTAAGGGCTTAGATTATTAAAAATAAGTCTAAATAAGTTTTGAAAATTTAAATGGTTTAAATACTTTTGCAACGGAAAAAAAGACGTTTTTTAGATGTTTAAACTGTCAAAGTGTTTTTGGGTAATTTGTTTGTTTACAATGACTTGTGTAGGTTACGGACAGGATTTTTCCTTAAATCTGACGGTTTCCGACAGTTTAAAAACAACTGTTAACGACGCTTTTATAATTCTTACCAACGCGGATGGTTTTTCTCAGACGTATCAAACAAATACGTATGGTAAAATGTCTGCAAATTTACCTAAGGGGATCTATCGCTTAGAGGTTAACCACGTTAATTACAAACCATTTTCAAAAGAAATCAACCTGTCGCAAAACAGCTATGAAAACATTTTGCTGCATTTTGACGGTAACCAGCTAGAAGAAATTGTGATTACTGCCAAAGAAAGCAAAGGGTTAGTCACTTCATCTAAAATAGACCGGCAGGCAATGGCACATTTGCAGCCATCGAGCTTTACCGATTTATTAGAGTTACTGCCCGGCGGTAAAGCAAAAGACCCTGATTTAACAGGAACAAATACGATTACAATCCGCGAATTTGAAAAACCCACCGGCGATTACAATACCGGTTCTTTAGGTGTTCAGTTTATGATGGACGGCAACCTGATGAATTCTGCTGCAGATATGCAGGTGTCTTCTTATAGTAGCCACATGGTAGGGTCAGCAAATACAGTTACATCACGCAATACCACCACAACCGGTATAGATATGCGTACCATATCAACCAACGATATTGATAATGTAGAAATTATTCGGGGGATCCCAACGGCCTCGTATGGCGATTTAACTTCAGGCTTGGTTCTTATCAACAGAAAATCGGGCGAAACGCAATGGCAAAGTCGGTTAAAGATAGATGGATTTAGCAAAATGTACTATCTGGCAAAAGGATTTAAGGTTTCTGATAAATGGGACATCAATGCAAGTGTTGATTATTTAGATGCCAAAGCCGATCCGCGCAATACCAACGAAAATTATCAGCGTTTTTCGGGTTCGGTACGTTCTACTGCCCGGTTAAACGTGGGGAACAATCATTTAAAATGGCAAACCAATTTAGACTATAACTTTAGCATGGACGATGAAACAGTGGACCCAGACAGCGGCTATGCAAAGGTAGATGCTTATCAGAATAAAAAACAATATGTATCTATAGCCAATAATTTTGATTTAAAAATTAAAAACGGATTCTTTAACCGTTTGCAGCTAAACACTTTCATTAAACAAGGTTACGAAGATTTAAAACAAACCAAGTTAACACAGCTTTCCGGCCCAACGTCTATATCAATAGCAACAGAACCCGGGGTAAACGATGGATACTTTCCGGAGCTTACTTATATTTCTTACCTGAAAACCGAAGGACGTCCGTTGGATATGTCGTACAAATTAACGGCAGACGCATTGACTTTTACCGGAAATATATCGCACAATATAGAAGCCGGTTTTGACTTTAAGTATTCTAAAAACAACGGCCGCGGACAAATGTATGATGTTTTAAAACCGCCTTTCCCCACAATGACAACCCGCCCCAGAGCGTACCGTGATGTACCTGCATACCAGAACATAGCATTTTTTGTGGGCGACAGAATGCAATATGATTTTGAAAACCACGGCTTGATGCTGTATGCCGGTGCACGCATTTCAAAAATGTTAGGAATGCCTGATGCTTACGCGTTAGGTGAAAAAATATATGCCGAACCACGCATTAATTTACAGTGGAATGCACCTGTGATGCAGATAGCCGGTAAAGATCTTAAAACCGATGTAACAGTGGGATACGGAATGTTATATAAGCAACCTACCCTAATGATGCTGTATCCTAACTTAATATACAAGAATTTCCAGCAATTAAACTTTTACCACAACAATCCCGATTTACGTTATGTGAATTACATGACGTACGTGGTAGATGTTGCCAATTACGATTTGGTTGCGGCAAAAAACGTAAAAAAAGAAATCCGTTTAGATGTATCTTATGAAGGACACCAATTCTTTGTAACCTATTTTAACGAAGATATGAAATCGGGGTTCAGATCCGGAGCGTTTTTTCAAACGTTTTATTACAACCGGTACGATGTCAGCGGATTGGATTTAGAAAACATGACCCAACACCCCGATATAAACGATTTACCTTACGAACAGCAATACCAGTTTTTAGGGTTCAGTACCCAGCAAAACGGCAGCAGAACGTTTAAAAAAGGAATTGAGTTTGGGTACCATTCGCCTCGCTTTAAAAGCATCAATACCCGCATTACCTTAAACGGTGCGTGGTTTAAAACGCTGTATGAAAACTCGGTACCCTATCACGAAAAGCCTACACAATCAATAGGCGGAATTTCGTTTCCTTATGTGGGCATCTATAAAAACGATGACGGTTATATTCACACAGGTTTAAATTACAACTGTATTGTTGATACCTATTTGCCTGCTTTGGATATGAACCTGTCTTTATCGTTACAGGGAACATTGTTCTTTGACAAAGATCGTTCAAAAAGAATTGCCGAGCCGTATGCCTATTACGATAAAGACGGAAATATTTTTGAATTTAACGAGGCTGATAAAACCGATATTTACAAACAATGGCTGGTACGCAATGTATCAGTAACAGATAATATGGCTACGAATTATACTTTTGATGTGGTAGCAAACCTAAAAGCAACCAAGCGTTTATACAGCAACTTAAAAGCGTCGTTATTTGTAAACAGGCTGTTTAGTTATTATGCGCCTTATAAATTTAATGGCACAATGGTGGAACGCAATTATTGGAACGAACCTTATTTTGGAATGGAATTAACTTTTAATTTTTAATATATGAATACCCGATTTTTATTTATGTTTTTAGCCGTAATGGGCTTAACGTTAACCACTGTATCATGTAACAGTGACGATAATACAAATGCTATTGTTGATAACACACCCGCAAAAGTAATCTTATCTTTCAGCGGCGATAATATTTCTAAAATCACAATAATGTCGGTAGAATTTAAAGAAACAAATACCGGTGCTGTAACCACACAAGATTTTACGACAGAACCTTTTGAGATGGATTTGAAAAAAGGATCTTACACGGCAATAGCAAACGGAACGGTTAAATTAACATCGGGTGAAGAAGTGGAAGTAGCCGGAACTGCTGCTTTTGACTTAACCCAAGATACACAAAGTGTAAATATTAAACTGACTATTAAAGCGTTTAGCGAAGATTTTATTATTGAAGAAGTTTTCTTTACAGGCATACAGACTAATGAAGGAAAAAATTACAATTCAGGAAAATACTTTAAGTTAACAAACAATACCAACAAAGTATTAAACACCGGTGGTTTATTGATTATGAAATCAGAATTAACACCTTCGTCAAATCATGATATTTCTCCTGAAATCAGAGCAACCGATTTTGCCGTAAATGGTGTACTAATGATTCCTGCCGAATTAGGGAAAGAGGTAGAACCTGGTGATTTTATTGTAGTTGCCGATATGGCAGCAGACCACAAAGCAGCAAACACGCCGGGATACAATTTAACAAATGCTGATTATGAATTTCCTAATTTAGAAAACGCAACCTTAGGTCAGGTTGATAACCCGAATGTACCTGATGCAGTGGTTATTTTTTCAACTATGAATTATAATATGTTCTTTATGAACAACCGTGGATTGGAGAGTTATGCTATTGCCCGTTTTCCTCAAGGCGAAACCGTTGAAAGCTGGTTGGCAAATTACAAATACGATTACGAATATCCAACCCCAACTAAAGTAATGAAACAAAGTGCTTACAGAGTACCAAACGCTTGGATTCTTGATGGAGTAAACTGTGCCGTGCCTGCAACGTGGGAACACAACCCGTTAGATGCGTCTATTGACAGTGGTTATACATCTTGCGGTACTATTGACAAAGATCCGGAACGTTTTGGCAAAACAGTTCGTAGAATTTCTATAGGAACAATGGAAAATGGAAGACCAATCTATAAAGACACCAACAATTCTGATGTTGATTTTACCAAATCATCGCCATCAAGCTTTGCAAACGGAATTGTTCATTAATAACAAACGATGTCAGCTAATTATTCTAAATTTTTAACGTTTATCATTTGCTGTCTGGGTATTTCTACCCAGGCACAAGATTCGCTTTCTCTGTATCAAAACATAGAAAACCAGTTGAACCAATTTAGAATTTTAAAAAGTGAATATTACTGTAATCCGGCAAATATGGCGGGTTACAGTACTTATTCTTTTTCAAACATAGGTTTAAATTATCAAAATTTAAATAAAGAGGCGTATTTGCTGCAAGAAGGTAAATCGCACAAAACCTTTAGTTTATACACCAATTCTTATAAAGCAACAACTAAAAATACCACGCTTTGGGGTGGTGCATCTTATACCAATACCCAAACTAAAAACGTACAGTGGAACAACACGCTTGATTTAGACCGAACCGCTTCGATGGTTATAGCAGATTCGGTGGGTGGTACCATGAACTTACAGACGTATCGTTTTAACGGCGGGTTGGCAAAAAACTTTACTAAATTTACGTTAGGCGGAGAGGTGGCATATAAGGCAGATTTGAGCTACAAAACACAAGATCCGCGACCTAAAAACGTTACTTCGGATTTATATTTAAAAGTAGGGGGCACGTACCATTTGAACAGTAATTATAACATGGGATTTTCAGCGGGAATCAACCGTTATATTCAAACATCAACCATAAAATTCTCAAGTGAGGTGTACCAAAATGCTTTGTATCAGATGAATGGATTAGGTACTTATAATTTCTATTTCAGCAACAAAACAGAAGGTGCCTTTTATAACGATTTTTCGCACCACTATCTTTTCACTTTTGGCACAGCAGACGATCTATTTACTGTTACTGCCGGAACTTTATTTGGAACTATATCTAAAGATGTAAATATAGGGAATTACTCTTACGAAATAAACAGGCTGGCATTAAGAAAGAGCTTTGCAAGCATTCTCAAAATTTTTAATCTAACGGATTCTTATAAAATTGGCGGAAAAATCAATTACCATAAAACCAACAAAACAGGAACCGAAGTATTATACTCTAACAATACCGGTATATTGCAAAAATTATTAGAGAAAGAAAATTACGAATTTTCAAACAGCGAACTTTCCTTCAAGGTCGTTTTGCAGTATCAAAATAATGGTTCAACCGTTTATTTACAGCCATTTTATACGGTTTCACAAACAAAAGAAAGTAAATATGATCCTGCATCACAACAAAATTTTGATGATCATTTTGCAGGCATCAAATTATGGTATTTGCAACAGTTAAACAAAACCAACAGTTTAAGTTTTACCGCCGATATTTATCAGCGAACGGTAAAAAAAGCGTCTGATTTAAATATGCTCACCTTATCTCAGCACCAAGGAATCAACCAATGGTTAATCAACGATTATAACTTTAAAAACACCAATTATAAAGCGCTGCAGGCAGCTTTAAGATATGACGTTAAAGTGCTGCCAAAACAATCTATTTATGCTATCTTTGCGCTTGATTATTTTAAGTTTTCTAACAGTGCGGTTAATACACAAAGCACATTTAGTTTAGGCATTACTTTTTAAAAATGAACAAATTCTTAATTTTAGTTGTAGCAGTTGTATCGTTAGTGTTATTTGGTTTTTTTCCTGCGGTAAGTTATTACACGGCAAACAATCCTGCGTATGATTCCATCGTTCCATTATATAAAAAGCCAATAAGTCAATGGCCGGCACCTACAATTGATGCTGGTGTAAACTGGCAAGAATTTGAAAGCATAAAACGCGATTCAAACTATTTTAAAACACAAGATTTGCCCGATGTTATCTTAGGCAAAATGTTGTTTTTTGATCCCAAGTTGTCTAAATCAAATCAAATATCGTGCAGTACGTGTCACGACCCTGAAATGGGGTGGACAGACCGTCGCCGTGTGGGGCTTGGGCACGACCATTTACAAGGTGCAAGAAACACGATGTCGCTTTTTAACATAGCCGACCGCACATCTTTTTTCTGGGACGGAAGAGCCGAATCATTAGAAAAACAGTTAAGAGAACCTATTGCTGCCCATAACGAAATGGCAATGAATTTAGACAGTGTGGTTGTAAAACTGAATAAAATAGAAGGATATAAACCGTTATTTAAAGATGCTTACGGAAGTGAAAAAATAACTTTTGACGGTATTGCAAAAGCATTGGCAAGTTTTCAAAGAACCATTAAAAACCAGCCCAGCCGTTTTGATAAATTCATTGATGGAGCACATGATGCCCTTACAGAACAGGAAATTTACGGGATGCATATTTTCAGAACAAAAGCCCGCTGTATGAATTGCCATTCGGGTAAAAACCTGACAGACGAATCGTTTCACAACATTGGTTTAACGTATTATAAACGTAAATACGAAGATTTAGGCAGATACGAAATCACAAAGTTACCCGAAGATGTGGGTAAGTTTAAAACACCAGGCTTACGTGATTTATTGATAACCCGCCCGTGGATGCACAATGGCTTATTTGATAATTTAGAAGGTGTGGTAAATATGTATAACAGCGGAATGCACATGATTGATCCTACAGAGGAACAGAAAAAAGCAGATGGATTATATCCTGTTACTGATGAACTTTTAAAACCTTTGAATTTAACCCCAGAAGAAAAAAAGGCATTGGTAGCTTTCTTAGAATCGTTATCGGGAACAACTTATAAAATGCGTCGTCCGGAATTCCCGGTGGAATAAGTTTTAGTGTAAAAATGCAAAAAGTGTGTGAAAAGTGATTTACATATTTTTTTTATATACTTTTTTTTAACATTTTTGCGTTACACTAAAACTAATAACATTTTATATGAAAAACTTGCTAAGCATTTTTGCTATTATTTGTAGCACTCTTACATTTGCTCAAAAAATTGAATTAAAAGGAAAAATTACCGATACCGATAAAAAACCCGTAGAAGCCGCAACGGTGTATCTCTCTTCTAAAAAAGATTCAACTTTAATTGATTATACCATTACCGATGTTTCAGGAAACTTTAAAATGCCGGTAAAAACAATTGAAAATCCTACTTTTGTTACAATATCTTCTATTGGTTTTGAAGACTTCTCTAAAGAATTCGAAACCATTAAATCATCTGTGGATTTGGGTACCATACAGCTCATTCCCGGTAGCGACGTATTAGAAGAACTGGTTATCACTACCGATGCAGCACCTGTTCGGGTAAAAAAGGATACATTGGAATTTAACGCTGCTTCGTTTAAAGTGCGACCGGATGCTACGGTAAAGGAATTGTTGGAACAATTGCCGGGCGTTGAGGTAGACGATGAAGGCAAAATAAAAGTAAACGGAAAAGAAGTAAGCAATGTTTTGGTCAATGGAAAACCATTTTTTAACGAAGACGGAAAAGTAATTTTAGAAAACCTACCTGCCGAAATCATTAATAAAGTACAGGTAACTGATTATAAATCTAAAGAAGAAAAACTTACAGGTGCATCAACTACCGGTGAAACCCAAACCATAAATCTAACAATTGACGAGGATAAAAACAAGGGACTCTTTGGGCGTTTTATTGCAGGTTACGGTACCGATGACCGGTACGAATCGTCTATGCTGTTTAATTATTTTAAAGGCGATTTCAAGGTTAGTGTTTTGGGTTCGTCAAACAACATCAACTCAACGGGATTTTCTACAAATGAAATATTCGATAATATGTCGGGTGGGCGTAACAGCTATTATACTTCTTCGTCCGATGATGGATCGTACAGTTTAAATGGCATGCAGTTTGGCGGGGGTAAAGGAATTTATCAAACCGATATGATTGGAGTTAACTACAGCGATAACTGGGGTAAAAAGAATAAGGTTAGCATGAACTATTTGTTTAACGAGGTAGAGAATAACAATACCAACAAAACGCGAATGGAGAATTTATTGCCCGATAACCGCTACATAACAGAATCAGAATCAAAGCTAAAATCAAAAACAGGCAACCATACCTTTAATTATGATATTGAGATGGAGCTAGATTCGTTAACCACTTTAACCATTGTACCAAACATTAAGAACACTAATAGTACTAGCAGAAACAGTGGTTTTAGCGAAACACGTAACGAAATGGGCGAACTATTGAACAAAAGCAATAATACCGATTTTTTAAGTGTTGATAATACAATTTTTAGTAATGAGTTTTTAGTGGCACGCCGTTTTAAACGCAAAGGGCGTAGTTTAAGCATTGGTTTTAATAACGAAAACAGAAAAAACACAACCGATCAGTTAAAAGATGCGGCGGCTTATTTCTATCAAACCAATTTGCCCGAAGATATTCGTAACCAAAGCATTAACACTAACAGCCATGCCGATGCTTATACCGTAAATGTAGTGTATCGTGAGCCTATTGCACCTAAACAAACGTTAACTTTTATGTTTAACAATACCTGGACTAATGAATACCAAGGGCGTGCTACTTACGATTTTAATACTGCTACTGGTAATTATAGTAATTACAATAACTTATTATCGTTTCAAAATAGTTTAAAAGGCGTTAAAACAGCGCCATCGGTAGGGTATCAAATCAACGGTGAAAAGTATTTTTTTAGCATAAACAGTGGTACTACTATTAACAACTATAATGTATCATCGCTTTACAATAACGAACGCTATTTAAACCAACGTTTAGATATTTTGCCAAGCGTACGTACGTATGGTAACTACCGTATTGGTAAATCAATGAGTGTTTACGCTAACTACTCGTACACAGAGACTAGTCCTTATATGGCACAGTTGTTAGAATATGTAGATTTATCAAGCACTTTATCAACCACACAAGGTAATAAAGATCTTAAAACAAGTACACAACACAGTTTTTACTTAGGTTTTAATAACTATGACTGGCAATCGCGTTCGGGTTACTATTTATATGCCGGCGGTAGCTATAATGCAAGAAGTATTGGTATGGTAAGCACTTTCGATGAAAACTATTTTAGCACCATAACTTACACCAATATTAACGATACGTATTACTATTGGTCAGGTATTAATTATAGTAAAGATTTTAAGTTAAGCGATAAAAACAAACTAAGTATTGCTGCTGGTTTAGATTTTAATGGCAATAAAAACAAAGGAATACAAAATAATATTTGGTACACATCTAACAACACCTCTTTAAAGCCCGAGGTTAGCGTTACCTTAGATTTAAATAAAAAACTTATCCTAAAACCAAGCTATAGTTATGATATTAACTATATGAAATACGATAATTTGCCTATACAAAAAACCAATTACTTTGTTCATAACGCAGGATTTATGGCAACAGCATACTGGCCTAAGAATGTAGTTTTTGGTAGTGATGTTATGTATCAATACAATTCTAACATTGCCAATGGTTTCAAAAAAGATTATTTATTATGGAACGCCAGTTTGGGATACAACTTCTTAAACGAACGTTTCTTGGCTAAAGTTAAGATATATGATATTTTAAACCAAAACCAAAGTGTACGCAGAACAGCCACTCCAACCAGTATTTATGATTCAGAGGACACCATTTTAAAACAATACGTTATGTTTTCACTTACTTACAAATTAGAAAAATTTGCCGGTAAAAAGAAAAGCAGATTTAATATTGATGAAGACTAATATAAACAAACAGCAGACTTTTTAGAGTCTGCTGTTTTATTTTGTTACTTCAGCTACTGCCTGTATGGTTTCGTCTAAATCTTCATAACTCAAAGCATCGGTGATAAACCAGGTTTCGTAAGAAGATGGTGCAATGTAAATTCCGCGTTCCAGCAATCCGTGGAAAAATGCTTTAAATTCCGGAGTGTCTGCTTTGGCAGCGTCTTCGTAATTTTCAACAGCATTTTCGCAGAAGAAAACCGAAATCATAGAACCCACCCTGTTAATCACAAATGTTTTTTTATTTTCGGTTAAAACTTTTCTTAAACCAGCTTCTAGATAAGCAGTTTTTTCTTCTAAGCGATGAAATAGTTCAGTGTCGGTATTGATCGCTTGCAACATTGCCAACCCGGCTGCCATTGCCAACGGATTCCCCGATAAGGTTCCCGCCTGGTAAACCGGTCCGACAGGAGCTAAATAATCCATAATTTCGTTGCGTGCAGCAAAAGCACCTACCGGCAATCCGCCACCGATGACTTTTCCAAAACAAACGATATCCGCTTTTATTCCGAACAATTCCTGTGCACCGCCTTTTGCCAAACGAAATCCGGTCATTACTTCATCAAAAATCAATAAAGCACCGTTTTCATCACACACTTCACGTAGTTTTTGCAGGAAATTATTTACCGGCGGAACACAGCCCATGTTTCCGGCTACCGGCTCTACAATAATACAGGCAATTTCTCCTTTGTTTGCTTCAAACAATTCTTTAACAGAATCAATATCGTTATAATCTGCTAACAAGGTGTCTTGTGCCGTTCCTTTAGTTACCCCAGGACTTGAAGGAACACCAAAAGTAGAAAGCCCACTTCCGGCAGCAATTAAAAACGAATCGGAATGCCCGTGATAACAACCACGGAATTTGATGATTTTCTCACGACCTGTAAATCCTCTTGCCAGACGAACGGCACTCATACACGCTTCGGTTCCTGAATTTACAAAACGGATTTTATCGATATTAGGCACCATAGAAACGGCTAATTTTGCAATTTCGGTCTCGATTTCCGTTGGTGTTCCAAACGATGTCCCTTTTTTAGTTTTCTCGATAACGGCGTCAACAACCGGTTGGTAGGCGTGTCCTAAAAGCATCGGTCCCCACGAGTTGATGTAGTCAATGTATCTTCTTCCGTCTTCGTCGTATAAATAAGCTCCTTTTGCTTCTTTTACAAAAATGGGTGTTCCGCCCACCGATTTAAACGCACGAACGGGTGAATTAACCCCGCCCGGTATATAATTTTGTGCTTCAACGAACAATTCGCTGCTTCTTTGGTAAATCATTTTTTGTATAATGTAAAATTCTTAATTTGTACTGATGATCACTTCGGGTTCTAATGCTATTATTTCAGGAATAATTATATCGCTATCAATTGTTTTTTCTCCGATTTCTATCCAATTGTTATCTTTTAATTTCGTAATCCTAACTTTATTGTCTTCTTTAGTGATATTATATTTTGGAGAAAGTGTGTCAGATTTCATTTCTAAAAAGTCCATTTCAACAGTATCTCCGTAAAATCTAAGAGATGAAATATAATGTAATTTTTCATCATAAGTTAAATTTGGAAAATATATAGAATTTGAAACTTTGTTTAGCTTTAGATCTTTTTCGTTAACCAAATAAAGCATCGAAACTTGATTGCTTCCACGTCCGGGTCTTAGGTATTCTATTAAAAGATCTTTTGTTGTATCTCCGTTAATGTTACGCAATTCTATCGTTGGTTTATCAACCATTTCAATGGTTAAGGTATCTGAAAAAACAATTTCTTTGCTGTCACTTATTTCAATTAAGAGTTTTTTATAGGCCTCAGTTGTCATTAAATCGAAAACTAATAATTGATTGCGGAGTTTTTGATTACCGATTTCTGATTGAAATAATAAGGTTCTTTCTTTGTGATGATCTGAATGGTCAACCTTATATTTACAACCTAAAGTAAGTAAAATCAATACAATATTTAATAAGAATAATTTCATTTTGGTATAACGAAAGCATCAACAAATTTACTGTACAATCAAACGTTGACCTACTGAAATCGTATTTTCTGATAAATTATTTAACTGTTTGATTTTATCAACTGTAGAATTAAATCTTTGTGAGATAGCATACAGCGTATCGCCTGGTTGTACAATGTAATCTGAGATTGTTTCTGCAAAGGTTGTGGGTTCTACTGTGCGGATAGATGCTACATAACCGTTTTGTAGGACTTCGCGGTCATATTCATACAATTTATAGCGTTCAATAATACTGATTAATTTTTGTGCATATTTTGGATCAGTAGCATACCCAGCTTTTTTTAATCCTTTTGCCCAGGCAGAATAATCGCTTTTATCTAAAGTAAATAAATTTTTGTAATACACGCGGTGTGCGATAAATTCAGAGTGGTCGTTGTAAGATTCTAATGCCGATTTGTATTTTCTAAAACATTCGTCAGGAGCATCATCGGTATGCGAAATGGTTTCTCCTGTCCATTCATCTTTGCATTTAATTCCGAAATGATTGTTGGCTTCTCTACACAAGGTACCATTGCCGGATCCCGATTCTAAAATACCCTGAGCCAACTTGATACTTGCCGGGATTCCGTACGTTTTCATACTCTGCATAGCTACCGGAGCGTATAAACTAATATAATCTTCTACGGTATTTTTTGAAACACTGATTTTTGAAGTAGCAATTAAAACTTCGGTATCATTTTGTTCTAAAAGTGGTTTGTGGGGTTTTGTTATTGTTGGTTTTTCAACAACGGTTTTGTTTTCTTTTACAGTTTCCGATGTTTTTTTTACAACAACTTTTCTTTTAGGGTCGCCATTCCCGTATTCCTCGCTAATTTTTTCGCGTACTTTGGTATTGTGTGCCGCACTGCAACCTACCAGTATAAAGCCCGTGAGAATAATCGTTAAAAATCTTTTCATAACTCCGCAATATTGGATTGAAGTCCTTGTAAACCTCCAGTATGAATTATCAATATTTTTGAATGTGGTTTAAAATAACCTTTTGATATCAAATCAATTACACCAAAAGTTAATTTGGATGTATATACAGGATCCAAAGTTATTAAATATTTCTCAGAAAAATAACGCATAAATTGCTTTAATTGCTCATTTATTTTAGCGTAACCTCCAAAATGATAATCAGTTATCAAATCCCAACGATCGTTTTTGGCATATTTTCGGATTTCCTCAAACAAAAAATCACCCTTTAATGCGGGAAATCCCAAAGCTTTTTGATGTGTCTGTAAACTGTTGATAATGCCCGAAATGGTTCCGCCTGTTCCAACCGCACAGCAAATAAAATCGAATATTTTGTCTTCTTTTGTTAATATTTCCTCGCAACCTTTTACAGCAAATTCGTTGGTTCCGCCTTCGGGAATCAGATAAAAATCACCAAATTTTTCTTTTAAATCCTTCAAAAACTCCGGATTTGTTTTATCGCGATACAGTGTTCTGGTTATAAATTCAAATTGCATTCCGTCTTTTTTAGCTTTATTCAATGTCGGGTTTCCCAAATATTTTTCAGCTAATTCTTCGCCGCGGATTATTCCTATTGTTTCAAACCCATACTCTCGCCCTGCTGCGGCAACTGCCGCAATATGATTGGAAAATGCACCACCAAAAGTCAATAGTTTTTTTAAACCTAATCGTTCTGCCTCTTCTAAATTATATTTGAGCTTGCGGAATTTATTACCCGAAATTTCGCGGTGCAAAACATCTTCTCTTTTGATATAAAGTTCGATTTTGTAAGGATTTTCAAAATCTATTTTTTGATTGAATGATTCTTGTTGTGGAATAATCATAAGTATTTTATAAAAGAAAAAAATTGACGGTTTTTCAAGTAATCTATATTTTGTTCATTGGCATAGGCTTCCCGTTCAAACGAAATGTTTCTGTAAGCCTGTTTCTTGTTTTTAAATTGTATCCATCGTATCAAAAACTCTACAAAATACCATATAAAAAACAGAAGAATCAATAATTCTGATTGTTGCCGAATGTGGATTTTTTCGTGGTTGACAAAACGATTGTTTTCTGTCCAAAATTTATCGCGTACAAAAACAAACGGAAAAACCGTAATTCCCGAAAATCCTTTTGGTACCCAAAATTTTGAAATGATTAGAAGCATAGAAAAAATGATGGATGTGGGATGATGGGTGTGTGTGGTGTCATTTCAGTTTCGTTTTAAAAGCAATAATCATATTCATTAAATGATAAGCTTCATTATAAAGCATTTCAAAAGATGGTTCGTCAATATATTTTCGACGTTGAGCTTTGTATAAACAGGTAATAACTTCAGCAAGAGAACGAACAGAATAGTTTAAAAACCTGTTAAACTCTGCATTTGACTGCATTATTGAACCCTCCGAAATATTTAAAGCAACCGAATCCGAAGCACGAAGAATTTGTGAAGATAAATTATACTGTTCATTTTTAGGAAACTTTATTGAAAGCTTATAAATATTTTCTCCAAAATCCATTGACTTTTGCCAAATATGTAATTTTTCAAACTTAAAGCTCATAAGCTGTTAATTACTTTAGTTAGCCAAATATACAAAAAACATCCAACACCCTTCATCCTTCAGAATACAAAAATAAATCACTAAATTTGTAGTTATGAAGAAAGTTTTAATTGAAGGAGAAGATTATTATCTTTCAGATCGCGGCTTTCGCGTGTTTACCGAAAAATATCTTTTAGATCGCGGATATTGTTGCATGAGCGGATGCAAGCATTGTCCGTACGGATTTAATAAATTAGTGGATCAAATCAGAAAAAAAGTAAAACCAAGAACAATGACGTTTCAAGAAGAAATATTACAGGGAATACCATCACAATTACCGCCATCAGCTTTATATGATGCAACCATAAATCACGCACCAAAGCGTAAAGAAATACTAACTGATGAGGAAAAAACATTAGCTCTTCGCAATGCATTGCGCTATTTTGAGCCGCAGCATCATGCAACGTTGATTCCTGAGTTTAAAGAAGAATTAGAAAAATACGGTCGGATTTATATGTACCGTTTCCGTCCAAAATACCGTATGTATGCTCGTGACATTAACGAATATCCCGGAAAATCGTTACAGGCAAAAGCCATTCAAATGATGATTCAGAACAATCTGGATTACGCCGTGGCACAACATCCACACGAATTAATTACGTATGGTGGAAACGGAGCTGTTTTTAGCAACTGGGCACAGTATTTATTAACGATGAAATATTTGGCGGAAATGACCGATGAACAAACCTTGGTTATGTATTCCGGACATCCGATGGGATTATTCCCTTCGCATAAAAACGCACCAAGAGTCGTAGTCACCAACGGAATGATGATTCCGAATTATTCCAAACCGGACGATTGGGAAAAATTCAATGCTTTGGGCGTAACACAATACGGACAAATGACTGCCGGATCGTATATGTACATTGGTCCGCAGGGAATTGTACACGGAACTACAATTACTGTTTTAAACGGATTTAGAAAAATCGGTAAAGAACCTAAAGGAAATTTATTCGTGACTTCCGGTTTGGGCGGAATGAGCGGTGCACAGCCAAAAGCAGGAACCATTGCAGGATGCATCACCGTTTGTGCCGAAGTAAATCCTAAAATCACGAAAATCCGCCACCAACAAGGATGGATTCACGAAATTATAGAAAATTTAGATCAGTTAGTAGATCGTGTTCGCAAAGCACAGGTCAATAAAGAAGTGGTTTCAATCGCTTATTTAGGAAATGTTGTTGATGTTTGGGAAAAATTCGATCAGGAAGATTTACATATCGATTTAGGTTCTGATCAAACTTCGTTACACAATCCTTGGGCGGGCGGGTATTATCCGGTAGGACAATCGTTTGAAGAATCAAACCAAATGATGGCAGAACAACCGGAATTGTTCAAACAGAAAGTTCAGGAAACCTTATGTCGACATGCAGCGGCAATCAATAAGCACACCGCAAAAGGAACTTATTTCTTTGATTACGGAAATGCGTTCTTATTAGAGGCTTCACGTGCAGGTGCCGATGTGATGAATCCAACCCCAACTTTAGGACGTGAATTCAAATACCCATCGTATGTTCAGGATATTATGGGACCAATGTGTTTTGATTACGGTTTTGGACCATTCCGTTGGGTGTGTGCATCAAACAATCCGGAAGATTTACAAAAAACCGATGATATTGCCTGTGCAGTGTTAGAAGAAATGATTAAAACATCGCCCGAAGGAATCCAGCAGCAAATGAAAGATAACATTCAATGGATTCGAGGTGCACAAGAAAATAAATTGGTGGTTGGATCACAAGCCCGCATTTTATATGCCGATGCCGAAGGACGTATGAACATTGCCAGAGCATTTAACGATGCCATTGCCGCCGGAAAAATTGGTCCGGTTGTTTTAGGTCGTGATCACCATGATGTATCAGGAACCGATTCTCCTTACCGCGAAACATCGAATATTTATGATGGTTCCCGTTTCACTGCCGATATGGCGATCCATAACGTAATTGGAGATAGTTTCAGGGGTGCAACCTGGGTGTCTATTCACAACGGCGGTGGCGTTGGTTGGGGCGAAGTCATTAACGGTGGTTTTGGTATGCTTCTTGATGGTACTTTAGAAGCTGAACAACGTTTGAAATCGATGCTTTTCTGGGACGTAAACAACGGGATTTCACGTAGGAGCTGGGCACGTAACGAAGGGGCTGTATTTGCCATAAAACGCGCCATGGAAGCAGAACCTTTATTGAAAGTGACGTTGCCAAACATAGTTGACGATAATCTGTTAAAATAAAATATGATGAAACTAATTAAATTTTTACCGTTTTTAGCAATAATGCTATTTGCGTCATGTAGTTCGGTTCAGGTAGCTACTGATTATGATAATTCGGTTGATTTCAACCAGTTCAAAACCTATGCATTTATGAAAGACGGGGTTGATAAAATCAACATTTCCGACTTAGATAAAAAACGCATTTTAAAAGCAATTGACGACGAACTGACGGTGAAAGGATACACCAAAAGTGATAATCCTGATTTAGTGATTAATTTGTTTACCGATGCCAAACAAGTGGTAAATGTAAATACGTATTATGGAGGTTGGGGCTATGGTTATTACCGCCCGTGGGGTTGGAATCCGTGGATGATGGGACCTGGTTATCAATCGGTATCCACATCAACTCAAGGAATTTTGTATATCGATGTGTTAAAAGCTAACAACAAAGAGTTAATTTGGCAAGGAAAGGGTACAGGTTATCTTACCCAAAATCAAAAGAAAAAAGACGAGCGTATTAAAGAATTTGTTACAAAAGTTTTAGAGACGTTTCCGAATAAATAAAAGCAAGGTTTTAAAACCTTGCTTTTATTTTATCTACAATTATTTGTGCCAATTTTTCTTTACTTTCTATTGTCCAGCCGGCAATATGTGGAGAAAGTAGAACGTTATCTGCAGTTATAAGGTATTTAAAAGCGTTGGGCAATTCATTGTCTGAAAACATATTCTCAAATGATGATTTTTCGTATTCTAACACATCCAATCCGGCACCTTTTATTTTTCCGGATTTCAATGCTTCAACCAGATCATGGGTGTTTACTGATTTTCCACGGGCGGTATTGATAAACCAAAACGGCTTGGCAAAACCATCGATCAGTTGTTTATTGACTAAATAATACGTTTCATCAGTTTGTGGCGTGTGTAAGCTTAAAATATCAGCTTGTTCTTGTAATTTTTTTAGTGAAACTTGTGTAGCATATTCGTTGCCAATATTCGGTTTAATATCATAACAAATTACCTTGCAGTCAAAACCTTTTAATCGTTGTGCGAAAGCTTTTCCCATCGTTCCATAACCAATAATTCCTACGGTTTTATCTTCAATTTCGATTCCTCGGTTTTCTTCACGTTTCCAAATGCCTTGTCTCACCTCCTGATCAACATAAGAGAGTTTATTCATTAAATTTAAAAGCATTCCCATCGCGTGTTCAGCAACAGCAGTACGGTTGCCTTCAGGTGCAGCAATAAGTTGAATTCCTTTTGCCTCGGCGTACTCACAATCAATATTTTCCAATCCGGCACCCACACGACCAATGAATTTTAGATTTGTTGCTGCATCCAGAAATCGTTGGTCGATTTTAAAACGACTCCGTATAATAATACCGTCGTATAAAGCGATTTTTTGTTCGATTTCTTCTTTAGAGGACGTATAATCTTCGTGATTTTCAAATCCGGCGTGTTGTAATTGCTCAATCAATAAGGAATGATTGGTGTCAAGGTGTAATATTTTCATTTATTTGCAAAATTTTGTCGTTGAGACTTTTGAATCTTTTGGTACAATAAAAACGAAGTTTAACTACCAACTTCCACCTGCGCCACCTCCAGAGAATCCTCCGCCGCCGAAACCACCTCCAAATCCGCCACCGAAACCACCCGATGAGCCTCCGCCAAAACCGCCGCCTCCGCCGCGACCAAGGCTGCTTAAAATAATGATGTCCATTAAATCCAATCCACCGCGTCGTCCACGATTGTTTCCCCCTTTACCACCACCTATTTTACTTGCGATAATCAGAATAATGATGACAACAATGATAAGAAAAAAAACAGAACCACCGCCTTCTGTGTTTTCTTGACGCGTACCTTTGTAAGTACCAGAGAACAGCTCCATGAGTTTGTCTGTTCCAATATCTAATCCGGCATAATAGTCACCTTTTTTAAATTCGGGAATAATATAATTGCGAATAATTTCTCCGTTAATTCCGGCAGTTAAAAGATGTTCTAACCCATAGCCTGGAGAAATCCATATTTTTCGTTCTTTTTCAGCCAAAAGAATAAATACGCCATTATCTTCTTTTGCCTGACCAATACCCCATTTGTGTGCCCATTTTGGGGCCAGCTCTCCTTCATATTCTCCTTGTAAACTTGGAATAATGGCTACAACAATCTGTGTTGAGGTCGTATCGGCATAATGAATCAGCTTTTGTTCTAATTGCTGTTTTTCAGAAGCTGACAATAAAGAAGCGTAGTCGTACACTGATGTCTGCTCGCTTGCTTTCGACGGTTTTTCGGGTATATTGAATTGTGCTAAAAGTACTAACGGAAAAAGCAGTACGATTAATAGTGATATTTTTCTAAATGGTTTCATTAACCTCGTGAAATTTCGTTAGGTAATTCGTTTACATCTTCATTTCCGCGGTATGGAAAATAGTGTTTCAATTGTTTCCCTGTATGTAAAATACCTGCGATCAGTCCTTCTTTAAATTGATTGAGCTTAAAGTGGTTGATGACCTTTTTTTTGGTTTCTTCCCAAAAATCATAAGGAACCACCGCGTCGATACCATCATCACCAATAATGGCAAAATGACGATCTTTAACGCCTATATAAAACAAAACGCCGTTGTGGGCGCTTGTTTTATGCATATTTAGCATTTTAAAAACCTCCTGGGCACGTTCTAATACAGGTAAATCAGAATGCTCTTCTATGTGCACGCGAATTTCGCCCGACGTTTCTTTTTCGGCTTTTACAATGGCTTCAATAATTTCCTGTTCTTCAACAGTGCTTAAAAAATCTTCTGTTAACGACATATTTTTAGAAATTAAATTCTACGTCGGGAGCGTTTTCTGAACCTGCTTCAGATTTAAAGAATGGTCTTTCAGGATAATTGCTTAAGAAAAATTTGTTGGGCATTTTCAACACATACCCATTATAAGCCTGAACCGATTCGTTAAAACGGGTACGTGCTGTTAAAATTTGATTTTCTGTTGATGCTAATTCATCTTGCAGTTTTAAGAAATTTTGATTAGCTTTTAAATCAGGATAACGCTCTACTGTTACTAATAATCTTCCTAAAGCTGACGAAACACCTGATTGTGCTTGTTGAAACTGTTCTAATTGTTCCGGTGTCATGTTTGACGGATCAATATTCATTGATGTTGCTTTGGCTCTTGCACTGATTACTGCTTCTAAAGTTGATTTTTCAAAATCGGCTGCGCCCTGAACGGTTTTAACCAAATTTCCAATTAAATCGTTTCTTCTTTGGTACGCACCTTCAACATCAGCCCACGATTTATCGGCAGCCTGCTTATATTGTAACGCACTGTTTTGATAATTCATTGACAATAAAAAGTATCCGCCGATTAAGACAATCAAAACAATAATGATAGGAAGTAATTTTTTCATAGTAGATAAGTAGTTTAAATTTAAAGTTCGTTTTTAATACTTAATAATTGTTTTTTGATAAGCTCTAATTTTTCAATAATTTCAATGGTGTTCAATGGTTTTTTCTTGTTATTTTTTAAATATTCTTTGGCACCATCAAGCGTAAATCCCTTTTCTTTTACTAAATGATAAATGGTTTTTAGGTTTTTTAAATCTTCAGGAGTGAACATTCTGTTACCTTTTGCGTTTTTTTTTGGCTTTAAAATGTCAAATTCTTTTTCCCAAAAACGTATCAACGAAGCGTTTACGTCAAACGCTTTGGCAATTTCACCTATACTGTAATATCTTTTTTCGGGCAATTCAACCTGCATTATTTCAAATTTTAGCTATGCTAATATACAATTTTTTAAAATTAACTTGCAAACAGTTTAATAATATATTGCAATTGCGTAATATCTACCAAAAATCATTAATTTTGCCCCTATTATGCACTTTTGTAAAGTGTTTGTTTTGAACGATTCATAATTAATATATCGAATGAAATCACAGGATATCAGAAAAAAATTTCTTGATTTTTTTGAAAGCAAAGGACATTTAATTGTTCCTTCTGCCCCGATTGTTTTAAAAGACGATCCAACCTTGATGTTTAACAACTCGGGTATGGCACAGTTTAAAGAATATTTTTTAGGCAATGCTGTCCCAAAAGCCACACGTATTGCCGATACGCAGAAATGTTTGCGCGTTTCAGGTAAGCACAACGATTTAGAGGACGTAGGTTTTGATACCTATCACCACACGATGTTTGAAATGTTAGGGAACTGGTCGTTTGGCGATTATTTCAAAAAAGAAGCTATTGCCTGGGCGTGGGAATTTTTGACCGAAGTGCTGAAAATTGACAAAGATCGTTTGTATGTTTCCGTTTTCGAAGGAAACGAAGCAGAAAACGTTCCGTTTGATCAGGAAGCCTGGGACTTGTGGAAGCAATTTGTTGCCGAAGACCGTATCATTTTGGGAAACAAAAAAGACAATTTCTGGGAAATGGGTGATCAGGGACCGTGCGGACCTTGTTCTGAAATTCACGTAGATTTACGTCCGGATAATGAAAGGGCAGAAGTTTCCGGTCGTTCATTGGTAAATGCAGATCATCCACAAGTGGTAGAAATCTGGAACAACGTGTTTATGGAATTTAACCGTAAAGCCGACGGTTCTTTAGAAAAATTACCTGCAAAACACGTTGATACCGGAATGGGCTTTGAGCGTTTGTGTATGGCAATGCAAGGTGTTACATCCAATTACGATACCGATGTGTTTACACCATTGATTGCAAAGGTTGAAGAAATTACCGGTAAAAAATATACAAACAACGAAATCAAAAACATATCAGAAGAACAAAACCAAACCAATATTGCCATTCGAGTAATTGTTGATCACGTTCGTGCGGTTGCTTTTGCGATTGTCGACGGACAATTACCGTCAAATAATGGTGCGGGCTATGTAATCCGTCGTATTTTACGTAGAGCTATTCGTTATGGTTTTACCTTTTTAGGAACAAAAGAGCCGTTTATTTATCAATTGGTTGATGTGTTATCGGTTCAAATGGGTACATTCTTCCCGGAAATCGTTACGCAAAAAGAATTGGTTAAAAACGTAATCAAAGAAGAAGAAGCTTCTTTTTTACGCACGTTAGATCAAGGTTTACATTTGTTAGATTCTGTAATTGAAAAAACAGAAGGTAAAATAGTTGACGGAGCAAAAGCGTTTGAATTGTATGATACTTTTGGTTTTCCGATTGATTTAACAGCATTGATTTTACGTGAGAAAGGATATGATTTAGACGAAGTTGGTTTTGAAGCGGCACTGAAAGCACAAAAAGATCGTTCGCGTGCAGCGTCTGAAATTTCTAAAGACGACTGGAAGGTGCTGATCGAAGGAAATGTGGAAACTTTTGAAGGTTACGATAAGGTTGAAAACGAAGTGAAAATCACACGCATTCGTAAAGTGGAATCTAAAAAAGACGGAACGTTATATCAAATCGTTTTAGATCATACACCGTTTTATCCCGAAGGCGGAGGTCAGGTTGGAGATAAAGGTAATTTGATTTCGGCGAATGAAACGATCGAGATTTTTGATACAAAGAAAGAAAACAACTTAATTTTACATTTTGCAAAACAATTACCTGGAAATTTAGAGGCTAATTTTGTTGCAAAGGTAAACACCGATTTACGCAATGCGGCATCTAAAAACCATTCGGCTACGCACTTGCTGCATCAGGCGTTGCGAAGTGTCTTAGGAACGCACGTAGAACAAAAAGGATCATTGGTTGCACCAAATTATTTACGTTTCGATTTTTCGCATTTTGCCAAAGTTACCGATGAGGAGCTGCAACAAGTAGAAGCTTTTGTAAATGCACGTATTGCAGATCAATTGCCGTTGATTGAACGCCGTTCAATTCCTTTTCAACAAGCTTTAGATGAAGGAGCAATGGCCTTATTTGGTGAAAAATACGGTGATGAAGTTCGTGCGATTAAATTTGGTGAATCGATGGAGTTATGCGGTGGAATCCACGTACAAAACACTGCCGATATCTGGGCGTTTAAAGTCGTTTCGGAAAGTGCAGTTGCAGCGGGAATCCGTCGAATCGAAGCAATTACAGGAGATGCGGTTCGTTCATTCTATCAAAATCAGGAAGCTACTTTAAAAGAGATTAAAGAAACGCTTAAAAATCCTCAAGATACGTTGAAAGCAGTCCATTCGTTACAAGACGAAAACACGAAGTTGAAAAAACAAGTGGAACAATTATTGAAAGAGAAAGCAAAAAGTTTAAAAGGCGATTTGTTAGCGGAAGTTCAGGAAATTAATGGAATTCGATTTTTAGCAAAACAAGTAGATTTAGATGCTACCGGAGCTAAAGATTTAGCGTATGAAATTGGAGGAACAGCAAACAATTTCTTTATTTTATTAGGAACAGTTAACGAAGGTAAACCAATGTTAACGGCCTATGTTTCCAAAGAAATCGTGGAAAGCAAAGGTTTAAATGCCGGGCAAATTGTTCGCGAATTAGGTAAATATATTCAAGGCGGCGGCGGCGGACAAGCATTCTTTGCAACTGCAGGCGGTAAAAACGCTGACGGCATAAAAGATGCGATTGCTAATGCTGTTAGCTTTGTGAAGTAGTAATATGTCACTTCACGCGTAGTCGAGAAGTTTATATAAAAACAAAAAGAGGAAAGTTAACTTTCCTCTTTTTTAATAAAACCTTATTTCATAAACAAAGTATCTATCTAAACCGAAAATCTCATACCATTTATCGTACTTATCTATAGCTGCTGCAAAATCACAATCTCTGTATGTATTTTCGGCTATTTTAACAGGCTTTACAATCGCACAAAACAAATAGACCTGATTATACGTAAACTTTTGGGCCTCATTTATAAAAATTTTAAAATGGTACTGGTCTTCATTATTCAAATCAAAGTTTCTAATCAAACTATAAAATTCATAAAACTGAAGCATCATTTTGTAATTCGTGTCCGATGTACTTTTGGCAAGAATTGTAGTTGAAATACTATTCCCAATCAAATTTGAAAGCACATTTTTAGAATCAAAATATACTTTCTCATTTTTTAACTCACCTTGAACAAACTCTTTCTCAATGATTTCAAAATTCAAAGATGCCGTTTCATTTGTGACAAATTTGAAATTGTAATAGGAATATCCCTCAAAAGTTTTAAGTGTTTTTTCAAATTTAGTTTCATCCATTTCAGTCTGAATACTAATTTCTTGTGAAAAAACACTTAAACTATAAATGATAGCCAAGATTGATAATGCAATTTTTTTCATGTTATTCATTTTTAAAATAACGAAATGTTTTACGAATGTAGTATTTGAAAATAGTAAAATATCTTGTAACTTTAAAGTAAAATTTGTGTTATGAGATACATAGTTATAGTTGAATATCAGGTTTTTCCGAGCTTACGCGAAAAATTTTTTGATTTGGTACGAAAAGAAGCAGCCACAGTGGTAGAGATCGAATTGGGAACATTGCACGTAACCAGTATGATTGACCGCACGGATCCGAACAAATTCATCAATCTGAAAATCTTTGAAGATTCTGATGCGTATGAGGTTCACAAAAATGGTGAAATTCTCAAAGCATTTTTAACATCTGCAGACGAAATGATTATTGCCGGACCACAGATTGTTTTTGAAGGCTATCAAATGTTTTCATGTGATGATTACACATTGGAACAAAAAAGTGGCGATGATTTATCTGCTTATTTCAAGAGATAACTTTGTATTTTTGCAATAAAAAAGATGCAATTACAAACCATTGTTCCCATAAAACCGCTGGAAAATCCAATAAATTATAAGGCTAAAATAGTTAGCATCGGGAGTTGTTTTGCCGTAAATATGGCACAACGGTTACAGTACTATCAGTTTCAAAACACGGTCAATCCGTTGGGAATTTTGTTTCATCCGGTCGCTGTCAATCGGTTGTTGGAATTTGCGGTAAACGATAAGGTCTTTACCCAGGAGGATGTTTTTCAGCATAATGAAATATGGAGTTGTTTCGATGCGCATTCTGATTTGAATCAATTGGAACAAGAAGATATTATCGAGCAATTAAATATCAAAATCAGTAGGTTTAAAGCAAATGTGGTTGATGCAACACATATTATTTTGACGTTTGGAACAGCATGGGTGTATCGCAATAAACAATCAAATCAAATAGTTGCAAACTGCCATAAAGTACCTCAGAATCAATTTGAAAAAGAATTGTTGGCGGTTGAAACCTGTCTGGAAAATTTAAAAAAGATCGAACAAAATCTTCGGCAAATCAATCCGAATATTCAAATTATTTACACGATTTCGCCTGTTAGGCATATAAAAGATGGCTTTGTAGAAAATCAACGAAGTAAGGCACATTTAATTGCAGCTTTGCATGAATATTTAGAGAAAAAAAAACCGTTAAATTACTATTTTCCGTCTTACGAAATACTGATGGACGAATTGCGGGATTACCGGTTTTTCGGAAAAGATTTAATTCATCCAGATGATTTGGCGGTAGATTATATCTGGCAGAAATTTGTTGAGAATTGTATCCATTCAAACGAAATTCCTACCATGAAAATGGTCGATGAAGTGCAAAAAAGTTTGGTGCATCGTTCGTTTAACCCTTATTCTGACGCACACCAGCAATTTTTAGACAAATTAGTTCAAAAAATTGATGTTCTGTTAGAACAATATCCTTTTATGAATTTTAGATAAGATAAATCAAATCTATCAATTAGTTATATGGTCAATAAAGTATTTTTGTGAAATAATAATAGAACAAAAACATATCGAGAACCTGTAAATAAAGAACTTCTCGATACAAAATTCTTTCCACTTCGTTACAGAAATTATACTCGAAGTGACGGGAAATCCTTAAATATTACTCGAACTTAGGTATATAAATAAAATAAATGTGTTAATTTTTTAACAGCGATTGTTTTTTTTTATACTTTAGACTTTTTAATTATAGAAACTTAAAACAATTTATTTATGAAAATTAATAAACTACTTCTTTTTTTACTGGCGTTGGTTAGTTTAAATTCATGTGTAGAATATGTAGATAACGGTACGGAGCCAGATGGACCGGAAAAGCCAGAAGAACAAGTGTTTGTAGCAAAGCTTTCAGATGACTCTGAGGGAGAATTTGTTGGAGATGAATTTATATTTGAAGCAACATTAAATGGCGTAGATGTAACCTCTGCAACTACTTTTAAAGTAAACGGAGTGGATGCAAAAGGCAACGTATTTAAAGCTATAAAAGAAGGTGAAAACGCTGTGTTGGCTACAATGGACGACTTTACTTCTACGTTTAGATTCACCGTTAAAGAAAAAGACGAAGAAGAACCGGAACCAACAGGTAACAGAATTGAGTATGACGGGAAGTCTTACCCTGTTTCTGAGACACAATGGCTTTTAGCTGTAGATGCTAGTAATAACATAATAGTAAACCCTGTAAATGGGACAGATTGCACTATATGGATTATGCAAACAGTCGAATTTGATACTAATGATGAAATTGAGAATCTATTTGCGACAGCTGTTTTTGTTCCTTTCAAAAATGCAACCACTATTGCTTTTCCTAATGAAGCACCTTCGGCTATAATAGACGCGGAGCTTGGAGGTGTTGTTACTATTAATGGAGTTGATGTGATTGATGAAGTAACAAATTCAACTTATACTTTTGCATCAACCGGCAATTCATCAGGACAAGATGTAATTACAGTACCTCAGCCTTGGACAGGAACCGCAAATTATACGGCAACAGCAACAGGTGAAAGTGGTTCAGCAGAATTGTTTTGGAATGGTAGTTATGAAGCATTTGCTACAAAAATGGGTGCCAAATCGGTAAAAACAATTAGCATTAATAATTTAAAAGATTTAGATCTTAAAAAGTTAAAAAATCTGAATGAAACTCAAATCAAAAACTTAAAAATTGCAAAATAACAACCTTTAAAATTTAATGTTTAGAAAAAAACGCTGCCATACAGGTAGCGTTTTTTTATTGCAAAAAATAAATGTTAATTAGTGTTAAAAATTATTTGTATATTTATAAACTAACATAAAAAATAAATAATATGAAACGTAAAATTTTTACACTGGTACTAACCCTAATGGGGTCAACTTTTTTATTTGCACAACAATGGACAGGTGCTAACAATACAACTGGTAATATTTCACGGACTGGTAAAGTGAGTATTAATACTACAAATACGGGACATAACTTGAATTTAAGTGGTAGTATAGGAATGTCTTCATCTACTACAGAAAATGCGTCAATTAGATTTTATACATCTAATCAGCCATTAGGTGCTTTCTTAATTTCTGCAAATCCAATATTCTATACAGATTACTCTAATGGGCAATCATATCTTTCTTCTTCATTTAAAATAGTAGGCTATGATGCTACAGAAAAGAATTTTGTTATGATTAGAGACAGGATTGGTATTGGTACAGACTCATTATTTTGTGCAGATTGTAATGATTACCGTTTGTTTGTTAAAGACGGCATACGTACCGAGAAAATTAAGGTAGATATTGCAGCAACTAACGGCTGGGCAGATTATGTTTTTGAACCGGATTACAACTTAATGCCGTTAACCCAGGTAGAACAGTTTATTAAACAAAACGGGCATTTACCCGAAGTACCCACTACCCAAGAAGCTATTGCAAACGGTATAGAACTAAAAGAAATGAACATTTTACTGCTTAAAAAAGTAGAAGAGCTAACCCTTTACAGCATAGAACTGCAAAAACGTATAGAAGCTTTAGAAAGTCAGCAAACCAATAAATAAGAACCGCTATGAAAAATATATATTTAATTTTTATAGTGCTCTTGGGGTTTTCTGCCTATTCGCAGGGTGAAAACGATAACTGGTACTTTGGTAATAAAGCAGCGGTTAATTTTGCCGGAGCAACACCGGTGGCATTAACCAACAGTGCCATGAGTGCCTCTGAAGCCTGCGGCAGCGTAAGCGATGCCCAAGGCAATTTACTGTTTTATACCGATGGCATGACCATTTGGAATCGCGAACATAACATAATGCCCAACGGTACAGGTTTAACAGGAACGGTAAACAGTTCACAGGTGCTTATTATTGGTGATTTGGCTAACAATGACAGGTATTATGTATTTACTACAGCCGATTCATATAACAATCAGTCATACACAGCTTATTCCGTGGTAGATATGTCGTTGGGTAGTTTGGGTGTAAACGGTCAGCCGTTAGGAGATGTAGACCCCACAGTAAAGAATGTACCTGTTTTAGATAATAATGGTAACCTTATTACAACCGGTGCAGTAACAGCCGTTCCACATGCTAATGGTACAGATTTTTGGATCCTGATACCAACGCATGATGATCTGTTGGCATTTCAATTTGATGGCACAGGTCTTAATACGACACCTGTGGTTAATAATTTACCATACCACCCAATTTACAATAAAAGTTTCTATGTTAAGGCTTCTCCAAAACTTTCTTATCCAATAGGTTTTGATTACATAGTCGCTGTTTTTTACGGTAATAGTTCAACCCAAGTCGTAAATGGTTTTAATGGCTTTGACAACAATACAGGGGTATTGTTACCTTTATTTGGAAAGTCTTTCACTACTAATAATTATCGACAAACAGCAGAGTTTAACGAGGACGGAACAATTATGTATCTAAACACAAAAGCTTTGAGTAATAATGATACTTATATTTTTAAGTATGATATTATCAATAATATTATTCAGAACATAGCTGTAGCGCTACCTGGAGCAACTCCCGGACAAATACAAAGAAATAAAGAAGGAGATATTTATGTAGCTATTAAAGGATCAACAGATTTAGTACAAATTATAAACCCGAATTCATTTACTGGTTGTAGTATAAATCCGTCGGCTATTTCTTTAAATGGGCAAAAATCGATTCAGGGACTTCCACAGTTGTTTCCTGAACATTATGGTTGTGTAAATAATATTTTATTAACAGCACCTGAAACGCATAATAATTATACCTATCGTGCTAGTAATTCTATTACTACACAAACAAATTATAGTATAAATAATATAAATATTTATATGGAGGCAGGTAATCATATTTTACTGCTGCCTGATACGGAAATTGGTTTAGGTTCAAACTATATTGCAGCCATTAAAGATTGTCCTGTTTTAAAACCATCACAAAGATATTGGACACCACCTGCGGCTGAAAAACAATTTTATGTATTGGGGGCAGAGGATAATATGAATATTGTGTCTGATGATATGAAAGTGTTTCCTAATCCAACGACTAACTCATTTACAATTGATACAGGAAGTGAAAGCATAAATAAATGGGAATTGTTTGATTTATCTGGGAAATCGGTGTTACAAGGCAAACAGCATGTTGGTTCGGTTGAAAACTTGGCAAAAGCTACATATGTTTTAAAAGTATATTTAAAAAATAACGAAGTTAAAACACATAAAGTAATCGTGAAATAAAATTTCCTTTCAAATAAAAACCTCTGCTTATTGGCAGAGGTTTTTGTTGTTATTAAGAAAGTGGTTTAAATTATTTCAACTACTTTTTCTTCATTTTCGGTAACCACTTTGGTTAAATTATGCGAGGCTAAACCTTTCATGGCTTTGTCCCATTTTTTGCCGCTTAAAGCAGCTTGTTCTTTTAAAGTGCTTAATGATAGTTTATTCTCGTTCTTTTCTAAGATAGAAAGAATGATTTTTTCGTCATCTGTTAGTTCGTAAGCTGGAGCTGCTTTTTCTGGGCGCATTTGCGGAAACAGTAATACTTCTTGTATTGATGGGTTGTTGGTTAAAAACATAATCAAACGGTCCATACCAATACCTAAACCACCTGTTGGCGGCATACCAAATTCTAACGCACGCAAGAAATCTTCATCAATAAACTGTCCGGCTTCGTCGTCTCCTTTTTCAGATAATTTCAACTGATCTTCAAAACGCTCACGTTGGTCAATAGGGTCGTTTAATTCGGAATACGAATTAGCAATTTCTTTACCGCAAACCATCAATTCAAAACGTTCGGTCAATTCCGGATTATCACGGTGTTCTTTGGTAAGGGGAGACATTTCTTTCGGGTAATCGGTAATGAAGGTTGGCTGAATATAGTTTCCTTCACATTTTTCACCGAAAATTTCATCAATCAGCTTTCCTTTACCCATGGTGTCATCTACAGCAATACCCATGTTTTTAGCAGCTTCACGAATTTCATCTTCGTTTTTTTCGTTAATATCAAAACCAGTGAAATCAATAATTGCCTGACGCATTGTTACGCGTTGGTACGGTGCTTTAAAATTAATTTTATGTTCGCCAAAAGTAGCTTCACTTGTTCCGTTAACTGCAATGGCACAATGTTCTAGCAGTTGTTCGGTAAACTCCATCATCCAGTTGTAATCTTTGTAAGCAACGTAAATTTCCATTGCCGTAAATTCCGGATTGTGGGTTCTGTCCATGCCTTCGTTTCTAAAGTTTTTAGAAAATTCGTAAACGCCTTCAAATCCGCCTACAATCAATCGTTTTAGATACAATTCGTTTGCGATTCGCATATATAGAGGGATGTCTAAAGCGTTGTGATGGGTGATGAACGGACGCGCAGCCGCACCACCGGGAATAGCCTGTAAAACCGGTGTGTCAACTTCTAAATAACCACGGTCGTTAAAAAACTGACGCATGGCATTGTATAATTTGGTACGTTTTATAAAAATTTCCTTGTTTAACGGATTCACGATTAAATCTACGTAGCGCATGCGGTAACGCAATTCCGGATCGGTAAAGGCGTCGAAAACATTTCCTTCGTCATCTGTTTTTGGCAACGGCAACGGACGTAATGTTTTAGAAAGAATCGAAAATTTCTCTACACGGATACATTTTGCTCCAACTTGTGTGGTAAATAATTCGCCTTCAACACCAATAAAATCGCCTAAATCGGTCAGTTTTTTAAAAACGGTATTGTATAGTGTCTTGTCATCGTCGGTGCAAATTAAATCGCGGTTAAAATATAACTGAATTCTTCCTTCCTGATCCTGGATTTCGGCAAAACTTGCTTTTCCTTGATCGCGCACACTCATTAATCTACCTGCGGTTACAACCTTCTTTCCTTCTTCAAAAGTTTCCTTGATCTGCTTCGTTGTATGATTTACCGGAAACAAATTAGCGGGATAAGGATTGATGCCAAGTGCTCTTAACTTGCTCAATTTCTCTCTTCTGATGATTTCTTGTTCTGAAAGTTGCATAAAATATGTGATTTTTATTTAATCCGCAAAATTAGGTATTTTTCGCTTGATTTGATAGAAATTCTTTAGATTATTTTAGAAGAAGATTTGTGGATAAATGAGTAAATTTGTAAGGAAATAAATTTAAGATATATGAGTTTTTGGAGAGTGATATTGGCTGTTTTCTTGCCGCCATTAGCTGTTTGCGATAAAGGGTGTGGTTCGTTCATTATTGTGTTTTTACTCACATTGGCAGGGTGGGTTCCAGGAATTATCGGGGCTTTGGTTATATTGAACAACCCAAAATACAACAGATAATAAAAAAGAAAGATGAATAAAAAAGTTGAAATTCAAGATTTAGGTCTTAAAGATTATAAAGAAACCTGGGATTATCAGGAAAAATTGTTTCAGGAAATTTTAGAGATCAAATCACAAAATAGAAAAGATGAAACCAATGCTAAACAAACGCCGAATTATTTATTGTTTGTAGAGCATCCGCACGTTTATACATTGGGCAAAAGCGGGCACATGGAAAATATGCTGTTAAATGAAGGTCAATTGGCGGCAAAAGGAGCAACGTTTTATAAAATAAACCGTGGTGGAGATATTACGTATCACGGCCCGGGACAAATTGTTGGGTATCCCATTTTTGATTTGGATAATTTTTTTACAGACATTCATAAATACCTGCGTTATCTCGAAGAAGCAATTATCATGACATTAGCCGAATACGGATTAAAAGGGGAACGGAGCGAAGGCGAAACCGGCGTGTGGTTAGATGTTGGGACGCCTTTTGCCAGAAAGATATGTGCCATGGGAGTTCGGGCTTCACGCTGGGTTACTATGCATGGTTTTGCGTTAAATGTAAATACCGATTTGGGCTATTTTGATAACATTATTCCTTGCGGTATTCGCGGTAAAGCTGTAGCTTCTTTAAATGTAGAATTGGGATTGGAAAAAGTTGATGAAGAAGAGGTGAAGAGTAAGATTCAGCAGTATCTTAAACAATTATTTGAAATAACGTTTTTATAATATATAAGGAGTGTTTTTGCACTCCTTAATATATTATAGGTTTAAAGACAGTTGTTCAGGTAAAAGTCTAAAAGACATTCTGTGGTATTTACAAGGGCCGTATTCCAAAATAGCTTTTCGATGTTGTTTTGTAGGATATCCCATGTTCGTGTCCCAGCCATACATAGGAAACTCTTCGTGAAGTTGCAACATATAATCGTCTCTATATGTTTTTGCCAAAATAGAAGCTGCTGCAATGCTTAAATACTTGCTGTCTCCTTTAATAATGGTTTCGTGTGGAATCTGAGGATATGGTTTAAATCGGTTTCCATCAACAATAATAAACTCTGGTTTAAAACTTAATTGAGAAATCGCTGTGTGCATGGCTTTGATTGAAGCGTTAAGGATATTTATTTCGTCAATGGTGTCTTCATAAATATGAGCAATGCTAAAAAAATGGTTGTGTTTTTCGATAAATTCCCTCAGTTTTTTTCTTGAGTTAATAGAAAGTTTTTTAGAATCGTTGATTAATTCATTTTCTAACTCTTTATTAATAAGAATAGCCGCTGCAGTAACCGGACCCGCCAAGCAGCCTCTTCCGGCCTCATCGGTTCCTACTTCTAATTTTAAATTACTGAATGATTTTAATAGCATAATAAAATGTTAAATATAAATAATAGTTTGGTAAAAATGAAAAGATTACCACAAAATTATTTAATTTTGATATTCTAAAATTAGAATTAATCTATAAATAAAAATGAAAAATAAAATTACTAAGTTGTTCTTAGCATTGTTAACATTATCATTTGGTTATAATGCAAATGCTCAAGTTGAGGATCAACCAATGCCTGACTATGTACGTAAGGCAACTAATATTGAATTTTTAAATAATTTCGCTAAAGAAAAAGAAGCTGAGTTTGAAGTAAACTATAAAAAAGCTGTTGAAATAGCAAGGTCACAAGGCAAATCATTAGGTGGTGTAAATGAAGAAGACGGAAGTGTGTCTGTTTTGAAAGGTTATGATGAAGAAACAGGTAGTTTAATATATGTTAAAACCTTTAGTTCTGTGAAGGCAGATGCTAACATGTTTTTTAATAACGTAGCAGTTGGTAGTTCATTACAAACTGCCAATGCGAAACCACTTCACGCAGATAATATTATTGGTGCGGGTATGACTGTTGGCGTTTGGGATGGGGGTGCTGGATTAACAAATCACTTAGGTTTTACTACGGGAAGATATCAACCGAAAAATAATCCTAATAGCAATCCTTTTTTAAATAAGGCTCATGCAGCGCACGTGGCAGGAACAGTCGCGGCAGGTGAGTTTGGGACTTTCGAAGCTAAAGGGTTTGCTTATGGGGCAACGGTTCATGCGTATTATGGGCTTCTGAATGATCTTTCTTCTATGACAGCAGCTGCAACAGCAACAACAAATCCTTTATATGTTTCTAATCACTCGTATGGTCTTAATTTTGAAGAATCTAGTGCAACTGCGTCTGTGTTTGGACAATATGGTTCAGATGCTAGAAGTTACGATCTGTTAGCAAATAATGCACCGTATTATACGATTGTTTTTGCAGCTGGTAATGACAGGGAGGAGAACTATAATCCAAGCAGACCTGGAGGAAAAGATTTGTTGTCTCAAGGTGGGGTGTCTAAAAATACTGTAGTTGTGGCGGCAACCCGTGGTACAGAAGATTTTTCTGGAATTACGGGAGCTTCGTCTGTTACTTCAGCGGGTAATGGACCGTTCATTACGCCCTATAGTAATTATGGACCAACTGATGATTTTAGAATAAAACCCGATATTGCAGCAAAAGGAGGGGTGTTTGGTATAGATTCCGTTGTTTCTGTAGGTACTGCCTCACCAAGTGCTACGGCTACTATGCAAGGAACCTCAATGGCAGCACCGGCAGTAACAGGAGTTTTTACTTTATGGCAGGGGTATTACCAATCTGTATTTAATAAATATATGAGATCAGCATCTGTTCGTGCACTAATGGCTCATACAGCAAGAGAAGCAGGACCTGCTAATGGACCGGATTTTATGTTTGGTTGGGGATTAATTGATGCTGATAAGGGGCGTCAAATAATTGATCAAGCTGAGGAAAATACTGCTTTGTTTGGAGAATTTGAGATAGCACAAAATACAACTTTTGAATACGAGTTCGAATACGATGGTGCGGAGCCTTTAGTGGCTACGATTGCTTGGAACGATCCCGCGGGAACGATTACGAGCCAAGCAAATCTAAATTTAGCAAAATTAGTAAACGATTTAGATCTTCGTTTGATTAATACAGATAATAATACGGTGTATTACCCTTGGTCATTGGTACATAATATTGGACTTGCAGCTACAAGTACCGGTATTGCAGTGAGAAATGTTGATAATACACGAGATAATATTGAAAAAATAGAGCCTCAAAATGCGGCAGCAGGAAATTATAAACTAGTAGTTTCTTACAAAGGGACAATACAAGGAGGTTCGCAAGATTATACGTTAATCATCTCTGGGGCAGGAGGGCAAATGCCTGAAACAGATGGTTTAGCTTCTGTGGAAGATAAAATATTAAGCGAGCTAAAAATTTATCCAAATCCTGTAAATGTTTATTTGAATATAGACGGAGATTTAGAGGACTTAGAGAATGCTAAAGTTCAGATATTTGATTTAAGCGGTAAAAGAATACAAGATGCCGATTTGAATTTTAATTCAAATAATGCCGGTATTGATGTTTCTGCTTTGAATCCGGGAGTGTATATTTTAAAAATCTCAAAAGGGACAGCAACTCAAAGCTATAAGTTTGTGAAAAAATAAACAAGTAAGTTTTAAATAAGTAATGAAACAGAGGGTTGTTTTTGCAATTCTCTGTTTTTTTTGTGTGTTAAAAATTTGTTATTATATAAAAAAGGTTTAGTTTTGTGCTTGAACTAATTCAAATTAAATTAATATGAGATCAAAGTTTACTTGGATTTTAACTCTGTTCTTCGCTTTAGTTGTGCAAGTTGGTTTTGCACAGAAGCCAGTAACGGGAGTTGTAAAGACGCAAGACGGTGAGCCTATCCCTGGCGCTACTGTTATGTTGGTAGGTACCAATCAGGGTACAGATACTGATGATGAAGGGAAATACACATTAAATTTAAAAAAGGGCGATAAAATCCAAGTAGTTTACGAAGGTTTTAAGCCAACAACAGTTACAGCTACCGATTCAGGTATTTTAAACGTAACTTTAGTAGAAGATGATTCTTGGTTGATACCCGAGGTAATTGTAGATACTTATAGAACAGTATCAAAAGAAGAAAATGCGACATCTGTTTCTTCTGTTACTTCTAAAACCATCGAAGGACGTCCAAACGCATCAATCATTCAAACCTTGCAAGGACAAGTTCCCGGCTTGAATATTATGACAGGTTCCGGACAACCGGGAGCAAGTAGTCAGGTAACCCTTCGTGGTTTGGGGTCTATCAACGGTAACACAGAGCCTTTGTACATTATCGATGGTATCCCAATGTCGTCAAGTCGTTTTCGTTCGTTAAATCCGAACGAGATTGATCGTGTAGATATTTTAAAAGACGCGGGGGCAACAGCCATTTATGGTAACCGTGGTGCAAATGGGGTAATTGTAATTACCACTAAACGCGGTTCGTTTGAATCTGATTTAAGTATTAGATATATTGGAACAACCGGTATTTCATCTATTCAAAGAAATCAGTACAACTTGATGAACACAGCTGAATATGCGGATTTTGTTAGTACGGCGAGAGGGTATTATCCAAGTATAGGTGCAAACCTTACTCCTGCACAAAGAGCAATTGACACTAAATGGACTGATGAGTTTTTTAACGATGCACTTACGCAAACACATACCGTAATGTTTAGTGCTGGTTCTAAAAACCTTTCTACTTTTACTTCTGTGGGATATTCAGAATTTGGTGGAATTTTAAAAGGAACCGATTTAAAACGTTTTAGTTTTAGAACAAACTTAGACGGTAAAAATAACTCAGGGAGGTTAACTTATGGTACCAATGTAAACGCTAACTTTTCCAGATCAAATATGGAAAATGAATCAGGTACTAACGGAGTAAACCAAAACTACTTTTTAGGTGCTTTCCAATCATTACCATATGTAGATCCTAATAGTTATACTAATGGGTATGATTTGTTTCAAGATTATCTGTCAGGTGATATAGGGATCTCAAACGGTATGCCATTATTTTTAATGGATAAAAGAGCTACTTCCGGCTTTGGACAAGATGAGTTTAAATTGTTGGTAAACGGTAATATTGCTTACAAATTAAGCGATAAGTTTAAAATATCTAACCAAACAGGTGTAGATTACCAAACAATTAACCAAAATTCTTGGACAAGATACGATGCGTTTAACGAATATCTTTTTGCTGTACAAGGACAGGATTATCGTGGAAACGTGGGAACGATAGATGAAGATCGTATGGTTTTCAATACAAATACAAACTTACGTTACGAAGATACGTTTAACGATGTACATAAAGTTTCAGCAGGGGTATTCTTAGAGTATCTTAAGGCACATCTTAGATCAAAAAGTATTAATAAAGATGGTTTCGACCCAATTTTTTGGTCTGATGGAGGAATGACCGGTTGGATTGGGAGTGCAGAAAATTTTCAATTATATGCTCCCAGAGCTGCTATGTCGCGTTTTGATGCCGGTTTGTTCTCTTATTTTGGAACTGCAAGCTATTCATATGATAGTCGTTATGGAGTAGATGCTACAGTTCGTCGCGATGCTTCGTTCCGTTTTACCGATGATAACCGTTGGGGAACGTTTTGGTCAGTTTCGGCTCGTTGGAATATCAGTAATGAGAAATTTATGGAAAATTCCGTGTTCAATGACTTAAAACTAAGAGGGTCTTATGGGTCTTCAGGTAATCAGGATATTACTGGAGGAGGAATGTTTAGTGGTGCACAGTTATATGATACGCGCTTTATATCAGCGGTTGGTTATAATGGTGAAACAGGTTTGTCTCTTGGGCAGCTTCCTAACCCAAATTTGCAGTGGGAAGTTATCACACAAGCAAACATTGGTGTTGATTTCGGTGTGTGGAACAACCGTTTAAGAGGTAGTGTTGATGTATATCAAAAACAAACCGATGATTTATATTTAAACAATCCGTTATCGGCTATTAATGGTGCATCTTCATTAAATGCAAACTTTGGTACAATGAGAAACACTGGGGTTGAAGTAAACCTTACTGGAGATATTATCCGCAATGAAAATACCTCATTGTCATTAAGATTTGTAGGTGCGTATAATAAAAACGAAGTCATTGAAATACCTAATGAAAACGGTGAATTCTGGAACGGTACCAGTTTAGTAGGTTATCGTGAAGGACATATGGTAAATGAATTCTACATGCCTGAATATTTAGGAATCAACCCCGATAACGGAAATATGATGTTCCGCAGTAAAGACGGTGGCGTAACAGAAAATCCAAACGATGGAGATAACCAATGGTTAGGGAAATCATCAATGCCTGTGTATCAAGGTGGTTTTGGTATTGATTTTGCACACAAAGGTTGGTTCTTAACTGCTGATTTTACATATGCGTTAGATGCTTGGAGATATGATAACGATTATTATTTCTATACAATCCCAACATTTATTAAACAAAACAACCTGTCTAATGACATGAGAGATTATTGGACACCTGATAACAGAGATGCAACTTTTCCGGCTTTAGCAGGTTCTAACTTCTCTTATGCAAGTGGTTCATCGTTTTATTTGCAAGATGCGTCTTATTTAAGATTAAGATACCTTACTTTAGGGTATAACTTTAATCAAAAAGACATCGACTTTATGAAGTTGTCAGGCTTAAGAGTATATGCACAAGCAGAAAATTTATATACTTGGACCAAATGGAGAGGTTGGGATGCTGAAAGCAGCAGATCTATTGACTATGGTCAATACCCAACACCAAGAACAGTTTCGGTAGGTGTAGAAGTTCAATTTTAAAGTTAAGAGATTATGAAAAAAATATTTTTAAGTGCATTGTTTGCGTCGGTGATCTTAACTGGATGTTCAGATGCTTACGATATAGAACAAGCCGGTTATGTTACAGAAGAAACAGATGCTTTTAAAACAGCAGATGATATAGGTAAAGGGATGCGTTACGTATATAGTTTGTTTCCGGCAGAGCAAGAAATAGCCTTTGATTCTTATTTTACCGATGAATTAGGTATTGGAGTAGGAAATGCCGGACAAGGAGTGAATGACGGTAGTTACACTTTTATCTTGTTGGCAGGTAATGACAACGCAACAGCTATGTGGGGAAGTTACTACGGAGTGGTAAACCGTTTAAACAGAATGCTGGTTCGTATAGATGAATTACTATTAGAACAAGATGCTGATGAGGCAGCTTTGAAAGCACAAAAAGCCAATGCACTTGCTTTAAGAGCTTATTGTCATTACAAGTTGTTTGCATACTTTACTCCTGATTATACCAACCCTAATGGTTTGTCGGTAATTAAATTTGATTTCAAGCAAACAGATGATTATAACAGACACGAAAGTAGAGCTACAGTAGCAGAAATTGTGGCGTTTATTGAAGACGATATAGAAGCAGCGAAAGCGTTGGTAAAAAATGCCAATGGAACACCGGGACCTTTAGAACCGGGAGGTGATGCGGGAGGTTCTGGCTACGCATCAGCTGAAATGATGGACGCTATTTTAATAAAAATGTATTCTATGCTGCAAACAGCAGATTCTTACAATAAGTTAGAAGAGGCTTTTAATAGATTAAGTGAAACAAGATCAATTGCTGATCCAAGTATGCACTTATCAATGTTTGGAGCAAGTGCTTCGTCTGCTGATTTTAATGAAGGTATTTTTAAAATAGACAGAGTTTCTACCGATGGGGCAAATACGCAGTTTGGTGTCGCATCAGCTTGGTATCCAACAGAAGTAGGAACTGCTCCTTATATGGAAATGGGGCGTTCATTGTATAACGAATTAGATAAGTTGGATCCTTCTCAACAAGGGCAACCTTTTAATGATTCAAGAATGGATACTCGATACATTGTGTCGGTACTTAATACATCTGAAGTACAACCAAATTATGCATCTTTGTCTCAAGAAGATTATTTTGATACGGATATCTTGTTAATAGGTAAGTATGATGGAACAGCAATACAAAACAGACCATTAGCGGCGAGTATTTGGATGTTCCGTTATACTGATATGTTGCTAGCGTTAGCTGAGAAAAGAGCTAATGATGGTCAATTAACAGGAGCACATACTATTGGTGATTATTCAAACGTTGAATCTATTATATATAACATTAGATCAAACAGAAATTTAAATATGGATGGTACAGCTCTTAGTATGCCTACGGATTTTTCTACACAACAAGCTGCTTTTGCAAGAATCTTAGAAGAACGCAGAGTAGAATTTGCTTTTGAAGGGCAACGTTACTTGGATATGAAACGCTTAGGAGTTCGTGCGGGTTCACCTGGTTTTGTTAGAGATCCACAAGATTGCGCCTCTACTAACGCTTGTAGTTTAGAACCTACAAGTACAAAATTAACAATGCCAATTCCTCGTACTGAGATGGTTTCTAACCCTAATATGGTTCAAAACCCTGGTTATTAATCAGTAAATTAATATAATTAAAAAGAGATGCAAATTGCATCTCTTTTTTTATGCGTTATAGTTGTCAAAAAAATGTACTTTTGTGTAAAATTTGGCTATATGCGTTTTATTTTATTTTTTGTTTTTCTTTTTTCTATGAGCAGCTTTGCTCAGGTTAAGAAAAGCAATGAAAGAACTAAATTAAGAACTACATTAAATTCTTCAAAAGTTGGAGAAGTAAAATCTGTTGATCGCTTTTCGTCTGTGGATATGTCCGGGAATGATTCACTTAATGTAAAAAAGATCATTACAAAAGCAGGTGATACAGTTGCGCCAATCTCTGCTTACAAAATATATAATGAGCTAACCGGAAGTACTTTGTTCGACACGATTCTTACTATTAAAAAGCAATACAGCTTTAATTATCTGCGTAAAGATATTTTTGGATTGTTACAGTTTAATAACGACGGACAGACCTTTCAATCGTTAGACCCTAATTTTCTTCAGGTAAATAATATTATTAGCGTTGGTTTCAACGCACGCCGGTTCTCGTATTTAAACAAAGAAGACATCAGTTATTACAACGTTCCCACACCTGCTACTGAACTAATGTACCGAAGTGTTACCGGTAAAGGACAAAATTTAGATGCGCTGATAGCTATAAATACCTCTGAACGATTCAATGTATTTGTTGGCTATCGCGGATTGCGTTCGCAAGGAAAATATGTGAATCAGCTAACATCAAACGGGAATTTTAGAATAGGTTCAAGTTATTTTACGAAAAATAAAAGATATCAGTTTAAAAACCACATTACTTTTCAAGACATTTTAAATGAAGAAAACGCTGGTTTGGTCTTTACTAATTTCTTTGAATCATCAGAAGAGCCTTATAACAACCGTGAAAATCTTAGGGTACAAACTGCCGATGCCAAATCTTTATTTAAAGGATTAAGAGGTTATTTCGATCACAGTTTTCAGTTTAATAAATCAGAAAATAACAAGGCATTAATACGTCATCAGTTGGTCTATGAATATTTTTCAAATTTATATGAACAGGCTAATGTAAATCCATTTAATATTCAAAATCCTTATTTTGGTAATGCGTTTTCGACAGGAATTCACGATAAAGTACGTCACACCCGCATTGATAATAACTTTGATTTCGCTTTTGACTCAGAGAAGATTGGTCTGTTTGCTGTAGGCGTTGGCGTATATAATTTTAATCACAGATACCAATCAATAGTTTTTGATGAAGAAAATAACCGCATTGCCAACCGGTTAAAAGATGATATTGTTACATTGGGAGGATCGTATGTGCTGAATAAGAAAAATGTGGTTGCCGATGCATCATTTAAACAATCGGTTGTAGGAAAACCATTAACCGATTTAAAGATCAATGCGGCGTTTAACCTGAATGAATTTTATGGAATCGAAGCTACTTACCGTTTAGAAAGTAAAATTCCTGATTATACCTACCAGTTGTTTCAAAGTGGATTTATCAAATTAAACTGGCAAAACGATTTTTCAAACGAAAAATACAGTACGTTGAATGCCCGAATTGCATCTCCTTTCATTAATTTAGAAGGAACCTATCAAATCATTACAGATAAATTGTATTTTAGTAATGATGCTACTGCGTTGAATGAAAATGGCAGATACACCCAATTACTGGTAAGCCCGAAACAATACGGTAAGGCAATTAATTACTTTATGCTTAAGGCTCAAAAAGAATTTCTGTTTAACAAGTGGGGATTTGATAATACGGTAATGTTTCAGCAGGTGATACAGGATGATGATATTTTAAACGTACCGCAAATTGTAACCAGAAATACCATTTATTTTCAAGACTATGCTTTTAAAAAAGCTCTGTTTTTTCAAATGGGGATCACTTTTAATTACTTTACAAAATACTATGCCAATGAATACCATCCGGTGTTGGGCGATTTTGTGGTGCAGGATCAGGTAAAAATTGGTAATTTCCCAATGTTTGATTTTTTCCTGAATGCTAAAATTAAAACCGCACAGATTTACATCAATGTAGATCATTTTAATGCTATGCTAACCGGATATAATTATTACAATACACCAACCTATCCGTACCGCGATCTAACTTTTAGATTGGGTATGAAATGGAATTTCTTTAATTAAAGTTGTAGCAATACAACTTTTTTCTTTTCTAAAAAGCATATTGTATCTTTGTAGAAATTTATTAGTAATGAATTACGCAAAAAATATATTAGAAACCATTGGCAATACACCTTTGGTGCAGTTAAACCATATTGTAAAAGATTTGCCTTGTAAAGTTTTTGCAAAGGTAGAATATTTTAATCCGGGGCATTCGTGTAAAGACCGTATGGCATTGCAAATGGTAGAAGATGCTGAAGCAGACGGACGGTTAAAACCAGGTGGAACCATCATCGAAGGTACTTCAGGAAATACCGGAATGGGATTGGCGTTGGCAGCCATTGTAAAAGGATATCAATTAATTTGTGTAATTACCGACAAGCAATCGAAAGAAAAAATGGATATCTTACGTGCCGTGGGTGCGAAAGTGGTTGTTTGTCCCACCGATGTAGAACCTGACGATCCACGTTCTTATTACTCTGTTTCAAAACGATTGGCAGAAGAAACGCCCAATTCATGGTACGTAAATCAATATGATAATCCGTCAAATACAAAAGCTAATTATTTGCAAACCGGACCTGAAATCTGGAATCAAACCGATGGTAAAGTGACGCATTTTATTGTTGGTGTGGGAACAGGCGGAACCATTTCAGGTGTTGGGAAATATCTGAAAGAACAAAATCCAGATGTAAAAATTTGGGGAGTTGATACTTATGGATCTGTTTTTAAAAAATACCACGAAACCGGAATTTTTGATGAAAACGAAGTTTATTCGTATGTAACCGAAGGTATCGGAGAAGATATTCTTCCAAAAAATGTTGATTTTTCTATCATCGATCATTTTACAAAAGTTACCGATAAAGATGCGGCGGTTTATTGTAGAAAACTGGCATTAGAAGAAGGTCTTTTTGTGGGCATGTCATCAGGATCAGCCATTAAAGGTTTGTTGCAAATGAAAGGCAAGTTAAAGCCGGACGATGTAGTTGTGGTATTGTTTCACGATTCTGGTTCTCGTTACATTGGTAAAATCTTCAACGACGACTGGATGCGAGAACGCGGATATTTAGAAGATGACGTAGTTACTGCCGCAGATTTAATTAAAAATCATATAGATAAACCATTGGTAACTGTCCGTACCGAAGAATTGGTTTCGCACGCTTTAGAACGTATCAGAGAATATAAAATATCACAGATTCCTGTAATTGATAAAGATGGCTTTGCCGGATCGGTAGAAGATAGCGATTTGTTTGCAGCTTATATGGCTGATGCAAATATTGCCGAAAAACCTATTCGCGAAGTCATGGGGAAACCTTATCCGGTGGTAAACAGAAAGACAAAAGTAGCCGAAGTTTCTAAACTGATTACTAAAGAAAACAATGCGGTTTTAGTGGATCTGGAAAATGGAAAATTCCACATCATTACAAAATATGATATTATAAATTCCATTAAATAACCAAAATCCCCGAAAGCTGACCTTCGGGGATTTTTCATTTATATCTTAATTTTCAAGCGACTGTATATACTCCTGAATTTCGAGTGCTCGTTTTTTGACAACTTCCATCTTTCTGAAATCACCCATCACAAAGAAAAGTGTTCCTTTTTCTTGTTGGTAGTAATACAAGTTAATAAACGCGAATTCTGCATCCCGAAATTTTATCCAGTTACGTTGAGCGGTAACTAATAATTCTTTTTCATTTTTGGATAACTTGTTTAGAAATTGACGGTAACTTTCATTTAATAAAATATCCCATTTTTCGTAGGCTTCTTTCACGCAATTTCGTTGTTCTGCAGTTGTTATGGCATCATTTAAACACTGATTCATAGCATCGTCTATCGGGTGCTTTTCTTCTTGCGAAAAGCAAGAAAAGCTAAATAAGCAAAACAAAAAAATAACCTTTTTCATATAACAAAATTTACACAAATGTACTGATAATTAGGATATTTCAAATTTTCAATTTAAATTTATAGAAAGCTTTTTTATTATGAAAGAAGATTTTTTACATTATGTATGGAGGTTTAAAAAGCTTAATAATACTCCCCTTAAAACAGTTCAGGGCAATGAAATTGTAATAAAAGATTTTGGACTCTTTTTAGGAACCCACGGTCCCGATTTTTTTAATGCCCGAATTTATATCGATAAGCAACTTTGGGCGGGCAATGTAGAAATACATGTCAACGCTTCAGATTGGTATGCACATCATCACGAGATTGATCCGGCTTACGAAAACGTTATTTTACATGTGGTTTGGAATAATGATTTATCGGTTTTAAGAGCAAACGGAACCGAAATTCCCACGCTTGTTTTAAAAGATTACGTTGCCGAAAATGTTTTTAATGCGTACCATCAGTTTAAAAAGAGACCCAAATATATTTTTTGCGAAGATTACATCAATCATTTTAATTCGTTTGATTGGCTGTTGTGGAAAGAAAAATTAATGATTGAACGATTAGAACAGTTTACAAACCGCATTGTTCAGGAATTAAAACAAACCAATAACAATTGGGAAGAATCATTCTACCGGATGCTTTTACGAAATTTTGGTCTGAATATTAACGGGTCTTTCTTTTATGAAATCGCAAAAAAGCTACCTCTAAATATCGTTAAAAAAGAGCGGACGAACGAGCAGCATCTGGAAGCATTGTTTTTAGGAACTGCCAACTTGTTAACCACAGAAACAGAAGATTATTATTTTAGGACACTGCAAAAAACCTATGCTTATTTAAAACAGAAATATAGTTTAACGCAAGTTGTTACTGCACCAACATTCTATAAATTACGTCCGGATAATTTTCCAACAATTCGTTTAATGCAGTTTGTTTCGTTTGTAAATCAACAGCCTTTTATGTTTGATTTGGTAAGGCATCCAGAAAGTCTATGTGTAAATAATCAGTTGTTGGGCGCGGTAGTTTCTAATTACTGGCAAACGCATTACGTTTTTGGGAAAGAGCATAAGCTCCGTAGAAAGTCAATCACAGCATCGTTTTATAATTTGTTGCTGATTAATACCATTTTGCCTTTTCAGTACGTTTATCATCAGCAGTTGGGCAACGATGTGGTAGATGAAATTTTACAGCATTATCAATCGATAAAACCGGAACAAAACAGTATTACCGATATGTTTAAAAAACTCCAGGTGCCTTTGTCGTCGTCACTTGACAGCCAGTCGGTATTGTTTCTAAAAAAGAATTATTGTGATGTAAGACGGTGTTTAAATTGTGAAATCGGTATAAAATTAATGAACAAATGAACGTGCAGTTACCTTATTTTACCAGAAAACAGCGTGGGGGCATTATCGCTTTAATACTATTGATTGTTCTTCTGCAATTGATCTTGTTTTTTGTTAAGAATACAGATGACGGAAAGGAAATGGCAAATTATGAAATCGATGAAAAAGTACAGTTACAGATTGATCGTCAGAAACAAGCGTTGTTGAAAAGTTATGAAACCCAGCCGTTCAATCCCAATTTTATAACCGATGCCAAAGGGTTCAAATTAGGAATGACTACTGAAGAAATTGATAAATTAGCCGCTTTTCGGGCGTCAGGAAAATACGTTAATTCGGCAGCAGAATTTCAAAAAGTAACAGGTGTCTCAACAGAGTGGCTCAATAAAAATGCACCTTACTTTAAATTTCCGGATTGGACACAGACCCAAAACCGACCATCGTCTCAAAATCAAACCAACGTTTCTGTCACAAAAATTGATTTAAACAAAGCTACAGCCCAACAATTAATTGCTATAAAAGGCATTGGCGAATATTATGCAAACGCGGTAATCAGTGAACGCGAGCGGCTCAACGGGTTTGTTTCTACAGATCAGATCAATTTCATAAAAGGGTTGCGTCCCGAAGCGGTAAATGTTTTAAAGCAAAATACTTTTATTAACAAACCGGCAATACAAAAAGTAAATGTCAACAATGCAAGTAAAGAAGAATTAGCTGAAATTCCATACATTACCCCATACATCGCACGGCAGATTGTACTTTTAAGAAGTAAAAGCGATCAACCATTGAAAATTGAAGATTTAGAAAAAATTAATAATTTTCCGCTTGACAAATTACAGATAATTAGGTTATATTTGAATTTTTAGAAAAATAAGCAAAAACAATAACAATAACAAGTTTAAAAATGAATTTTGAGTATAATGAAACCCAAGCAATGATTGCACAATCAATCAAAGATTTTGCAGAAAAAGAAATCCGTCCAAATATCATGAAATGGGACGAAGAGCAGATTTTTCCTGTAGAATTATTTAAAAAATTGGGAGAAATGGGATATATGGGGGTGTTGGTTCCCGAAGAATTAGGCGGATCTGGTTTAGGATATCACGAATATATTACTGTTGTAGAAGAAATCTCAAAAGTAGATTCTTCTATTGGTTTATCGGTAGCAGCTCACAATTCGTTGTGTACCAATCATATTTTAACGTTTGCAAACGATGAACAAAAGAAAAAATGGATTCCGAAATTAGCAACCGGCGAGTGGATCGGTGCTTGGGGACTAACTGAACATAACACCGGATCCGATGCAGGTGGAATGGCTACCACAGCCGTAAAGGACGGTGACGAATGGGTGATTAACGGAGCTAAAAACTTTATCACGCACGCAATTTCCGGTGATGTTGCCGTTGTAATTGTTCGTACAGGCGAAAAAGGCGATTCTCGCGGAATGACAGCTTTTGTAATTGAAAAAGGAACACCGGGATTTTCATCAGGTAAAAAAGAAAATAAATTGGGAATGCGCGCTTCTGAAACGGCTGAATTAATTTTTGACAATTGCCGTGTTTCTGATGCCAATCGTTTAGGCGAAGTAGGTGAAGGATTCATTCAGGCAATGAAAATTTTAGACGGCGGACGCATTTCTATCGGAGCTTTATCCTTAGGTATTGCTAAAGGAGCTTACGAAGCGGCGTTGAAATATTCTAAAGAACGCATACAGTTTGGTAAACCTATTTCCCAATTTCAGGCAATAGGCTTTAAATTGGCAGATATGGCTACCGAAATTGAATGTTCAGAGTTGTTGTTACACAAAGCAGCTTATTTAAAAAATAACAACAAACCAATGACAACTGCCGGTGCAATGGCAAAAATGTATGCCTCTGAAGTGTGTGTGAAAGTAGCAACAGAAGCAATCCAGATTCACGGCGGTTATGGTTATACCAAAGATTTCCCGGTAGAGAAATTCTTCCGCGATTCTAAATTGTGTACCATTGGTGAAGGAACAACTGAAATTCAAAAATTAGTAATTTCAAGAAATCTTTTAAAAGACTAATTTTTTAGAAGATAGAAAATAGATAAAAAGGAAAGACTGTAATGGTTTTTCCTTTTTTTTGTTTTCTGTATATTTGAATAGCTTTTAATACATCAAAAAATGAAGTATAAATAGGTGTTGTTATTTATTGCAGTATATTTGGAGCGATGTTTTATTCAAATAATGAAAACAATAATGATAAATCTCTCTTTTCAAAATGAAATTTTATTTTTTGAATTGCTTTCAGGTCAAAAATCAATTCAAGAATTCGAGAAAAATATCTATGAAAACGATCTTTTAGAAAATGAAATCGGGTCTGAGAACTATTTAAAGCTTATAAGTTTTGATTATAAAGGTGATTTGAGTGAGTTATTTACGATTGTTGAAAATCAAATAATCAAAGAATATCGATTTGAAAGTTGGAAAGTACAGCAAACATTGGAAGTCTTTATAAGTGATCCTGAAAATCTAGATAAACATCTTAATGAGATCTATAATTTATATTTTGGTGTTGGTAAAGAATCGGGTAAAAGAGAATATGATTTTAAATTCTTGAAACATTTAGCGTTGAATTATTTTTATTGGTTAGACGAAGGGTACTTAAAAATGAATTTTGGGGAGAATTGGGAGAAGGAATATCAAGAAAATATTAAGCATTTTGATTTTTATCATCAACAATTAAAACCTTTTTCAGAATTGATATTATCGGCACTGGATAATAAAGATATTGAAATTTTAGAAAATGGAACTTATAACATAACTGAGAAACTTAAGGAAGAACTTGAATTAAAAGATGTTTATCAACTTCAACACCCTTTAAGAGTTGATATTAAATAATTTCAAATTCATAATTCGTAATTAAAAAAATATCCCTACATTTGCATCCATAATGAAAGGAGGTGTATAAATTATGTTGATCATTCCAATTAAAGACGGAGAAAATATTGATAGAGCGTTAAAACGTTACAAAAGAAAATTTGACAAAACAGGAACGTTACGTGCATTAAGATCTCGTAAAAACTTTACGAAACCTTCTGTAACAAAACGAGCTCAATTGCAAAAAGCACAATATGTACAAGGCTTAAGAGATGCAGTAGAAATCTAATAAGTTTTTGAAATAATATTTTTAAAATCGCTAATTAAAGGTAACTTTGGTTAGCGATTTTTTTATGGAGAAATTTTTACAATCATATTACGACTACCTTTTAAAAGAAAAACATTTTTCGCTGCACACCGTAAACGCGTATGTAAAAGATGTGGAAGCATTTTTGAACTTTGCCGAAAAAGATACAACTGATATCGATAAAATTACGTATCAGCACGTTCGCAACTGGATGGTGGACTTGTCTTCGAAAAAAATGAGCAATAATTCAATAAACCGTAAAATTGCCTCGCTAAAAAGCTACTTCAAGTTTCTTTATATTACAAAAACCATCACGTCTTATCCGTTACAGGCACACAAGGCGTTGCGAACCAAAAAAGTATTGCAGGTTCCGTTTTCAGAAGATGAAATGAAAAAAATAGACCGTTCTGATTTTGAAGACGATTATTTTGGATTTCAAAACTATGTCATCATCCTGCTTTTTTATACGCTGGGAATTCGTAAAAGCGAATTGATCAACTTAAAACGAACCGATATCGATTTAAACAAACAAGAAATTAAAGTTTTGGGAAAAAGATCTAAAGAGCGTATTGTGCCCGTCCTGTCTTCAATGCTGCCTGTTTTAAAGGAATTTCTTGAAAATCGCAAAAATCAATTTGGCGAAGACTACAACAAAAACATCTTTTTGTTAAAAAATAGTAAAAAATTAAACCAAACATTTGTTTATAGGTTAATAAATAACTATTTTAGAGGTGTAACATCAAAAGGAAAGAAAAGCCCGCATGTGTTGCGTCACACGTTTGCTACACACATGTTAAACGCAGGTGCCAATTTAAATACGATAAAAGAATTGCTGGGGCATGCAAGTCTTTCGTCAACCCAAATTTATACGCACACCAGTTTGGCAGAGTTGAAAAAAACGTACGGCAAGGCACATCCGCGCTTTAATACCGGAGAAGAAGATTTATGAACCCTTTAAAAATATAAATTTATGAAAGTGAATATTCAGGCAGTTAACTTTAATGTTGATAGAAAATTAGTAGATTTCATAAACAGTCGTTTAGAAAAATTACAACAATATTTTGATAAAATTGTTGGAATAGATGTATCTTTGCGAACAGAAAATACAAGCGACAAAGAAAACAAGTCGGTTGATATTATTGTAAAGATACCTGGTGATGATTTAGTGGTTAAAAAAACAGCTAAGTCATTTGAAGAGGCAACCGATATGGGAGCAGATGCTTTAGAACGTTTACTTGTAAAACGCAAAGAAAAAATAAAAGCTTATTAAAGAATAAAAAAACTAAAAAAAGCTTTTGTTTTTTTAAATAAGTATATATATTTGCAGTCCGTTAGAAATAGCGGACTTTTTTAAATGCCTTTGTAGCTCAGCTGGCTAGAGCAGCTGATTTGTAATCAGCAGGTCGTGGGTTCGAGTCCCTCCAAAGGCTCATCAACAAACAAAGTTGTAAAAATAAAACAGGTTAGGGGAGATACTCAAGCGGCCAACGAGGACGGACTGTAAATCCGTTGGGAAACCTTCGCAGGTTCGAATCCTGCTCTCCCCACAACAAAATTCTTTTTTGCCGGCGTAGCTCAGGGGTAGAGTGCTTCCTTGGTAAGGAAGAGGTCACGGGTTCAAATCCCGTCGTTGGCTCAAAGGTGAATAAAGTTGAACACTAATTATATAACTAAGATTAAATTAATTAAATCATGGCAAAAGAAAGTTTTGATCGTTCGAAACCCCATTTAAACATCGGTACTATCGGACACGTTGATCACGGTAAAACAACATTGACAGCTGCTATTACTAAAGTATTATCAGATGCAGGTTTATCTGAAGCAAGATCATTTGACCAAATTGATAACGCTCCAGAAGAAAAAGAAAGAGGTATTACTATTAATACATCTCACGTAGAATATGCTACAGCTAACCGTCACTACGCTCACGTTGACTGTCCAGGTCACGCGGATTACGTTAAGAACATGGTTACTGGTGCTGCACAAATGGATGGTGCTATCTTAGTAGTTGCTGCTACTGATGGTCCAATGCCACAAACTCGTGAACACATCTTATTAGGTCGCCAGGTTGGTATTCCTCGTATGGTTGTATTTATGAACAAAGTTGATATGGTTGATGATGCAGAATTATTAGAGTTAGTTGAAATGGAAATCCGTGACTTATTATCATTCTATGAGTATGATGGTGATAATGGACCAGTTATCCAAGGATCTGCTTTAGGTGCGTTAAACGGTGAACCAAAATGGGTTGAAACAGTAATGAACTTAATGGCTGCTGTAGATGAGTGGATCGAAGAGCCAATCCGTGATACTGAAAAGCCTTTCTTAATGCCGGTTGAAGATGTATTCACAATTACAGGTCGTGGTACAGTTGCAACAGGTCGTATCGAAACAGGTATCGCTAACACAGGTGATCCAGTTGAAATCATTGGTATGGGTGCAGACAAATTAACTTCTACTATTACAGGGGTTGAGATGTTCCGTAAAATCTTAGACCGTGGTGAAGCAGGTGATAACGTAGGTTTATTGTTACGTGGTATCGATAAAACTGATATCCGTCGTGGTATGGTTATCATTAAACCAGGATCAGTTAAACCACACGCTAAATTCAAAGCAGAGGTTTATATCTTGAAAAAAGAAGAAGGTGGACGTCACACTCCATTCCACAATAACTACCGTCCGCAATTCTACGTTCGTACAACTGACGTAACTGGAACAATCCAATTACCAGAAGGTACTGATATGGTTATGCCAGGTGATAACTTAACTATTACTGTTGAGTTGTTAAGCCCAATCGCATTATCTGTAGGTTTACGTTTCGCTATCCGCGAAGGTGGTCGTACAGTAGGTGCTGGTCAGGTAACTGAAATTTTAGACTAATTCAGTTTTAAATTATATTAATTAAAGTCGGCAGGTTACTGCCGGCTTTTATACGGGTGTAGTTCAAGGGTAGAATAGCGGTCTCCAAAACCGTTGATGGGGGTTCGAATCCCTCCACCCGTGCAAAAACAAATCTTATGGCAAAAGTAGTTAATTATATATCAGATGCGTTTACCGAGTTAAAATCTAATGTTACTTGGACAACATGGGCAGAGGTACAGCGCTACACAATTATCGTTGCTATCTTTACCGTGGTGCTTTCGTTAGCTACATGGGGGGTGGATACTTTGTTTGCCGATGCTCTTGCAGGTTTCTTCAACCTTTTAAATTCATAAATTTAAAAGAAGATGGCAGAAAGTAACATGAAAAAATGGTATGTGGTAAGAGCGGTAAGCGGGCAAGAAAACAAAGTAAAAGGTTACATAGAAAGTGAAATTGTACGCTTGGGTATGGAAGACTACTTGTCGCAAGTTTTGGTTCCAACCGAAAAAGTAGTTTCACAACGCGATGGAAAAAAAATTACAAAAGAACGTATTTACTTTCCGGGCTATGTAATGATAGAAGCAAACTTAACCGGCGAATTACCGCATATAATAAAATCTATTGCAGGTGTAATTGGTTTCTTAGGTGAAACCCGTGGTGGTGATCCTGTGCCTTTAAGACAGGCAGAAGTAAACCGTATGCTTGGTAAAGTAGATGAATTAGCTGTTTCAGTTGATGCAGGATTAATTCCTTATGAAATTGGAGAAACAGTAAAAGTAGTTGATGGTCCTTTTAATGGTTTCAACGGAACCATAGAAAAAGTGAACGAAGACAAACGTAAGCTTGAAGTAATGGTAAAAATCTTCGGAAGAAAAACACCATTAGAATTAAGCTTCACACAAGTAGAGAAAATATAATTGTTACATACACATCAATCGCTTCCAATTGAAAGATGTGCTAAATTTTTTTAAAAATGGCAAAAGAAATTAGTAAAGTAGTTAAACTACAAGTTAAGGGAGGTGCTGCGAATCCTTCGCCACCGGTTGGACCTGCTTTGGGGGCTGCTGGAGTTAACATTATGGAATTCTGTAAGCAATTTAATGCAAGAACACAGGATAAACCAGGAAAAGTTCTACCAGTACAAATTACAGTTTACAAGGACAAATCTTTTGACTTTGTTGTTAAAACGCCGCCTGCTGCTGTTCAATTATTAGAAGCTGCAAAATTAAAATCAGGTTCTGGGCAACCAAACCGTAAAAAAGTTGCTTCTATCACATGGGATCAAGTTAAAGCAATCGCTGAAGACAAAATGGCCGACTTAAACGCATTCGAAATTGAGAAAGCTATGTCTATGGTTGCAGGTACTGCACGTTCTATGGGAATCACGGTAACAGGAAACGCTCCTTTTTAATCTTAAAGAAAAGAAGAAATGGCAAAATTGACAAAAAAGCAAAAAGAGGCTGCAGCAAAAATTGAGAAGAACAAATTATATTCTTTAAAAGATGCTTCTGCATTAATTAAAGAAGTTGCTTCTGCAAAATTTGATGAGTCTGTTGATATTGCAGTACGTTTGGGTGTAGATCCGCGTAAAGCAAATCAAATGGTACGTGGGGTTGTAACATTGCCACACGGTACAGGTAAAGATGTAAGAGTATTAGCATTAGTTACTCCGGACAAAGAAGCAGAAGCTAAAGCTGCTGGTGCTGACCACGTAGGTTTAGACGACTATCTACAAAAAATCAAAGATGGTTGGACAGATATCGATGTGATCATCACAATGCCTGCTGTAATGGGTAAATTAGGTCCGTTAGGTCGTATTTTAGGACCTCGTGGTTTAATGCCTAACCCTAAAACAGGTACGGTAACAATGGATGTTGCTAAAGCGGTACAAGAAGTGAAATCTGGTAAAATCGATTTTAAAGTTGACAAAACAGGTATCGTTCACGCAGGTATTGGTAAAGCATCATTCGGTGCTGACCAAATTCAAGAAAACGCATCTGAAATTATCCAAACATTAATTAAATTAAAACCAACTGCAGCAAAAGGTACTTATATCAAGTCTATCCACATATCAAGTACAATGAGCCCTGCAATTGCTTTAGATCCAAAAGCAGTTTAATTGGTAGTTAAAATTATTTAGTATGACTAGAGAAGAAAAATCAATTGCGATTCAAGATTTAACTGCACAGTTAGCTGACACTAAAATTGTTTACGTTGCAGATATTTCTGGATTAAATGCAGCTACTACTTCAGATTTACGCAGAGCTTGTTTTAAAGCAGGTATCAAGTTAGAAGTAGTTAAGAATACATTGCTTGAAAAAGCAATGGAAGCATCAGAAAACGAATATGGTGATTTACCTTCAACTTTAAAAGGAAACAGTGCTATTATGATTGGCGAGGTTGCTAACGGACCTGCAAAAGTTATAAAAGAATTCCGCAAAAAAGGTGAAAAACCAGTTCTTAAAGGAGCTTATATCAATGAAGAAATCTATATCGGTGATAACTTGTTAGATTCTTTAGTAGCAATCAAATCGAAAGAAGAAGTTGTTGCAGAAATCATTGGTTTATTACAGTCTCCTGCACAAAGAGTTATTTCAGCTCTTAAAAATCAATTTAAAGACGAAGAATAGTAAATACACTATCCCGTTTTTAATGTTCAAAAGAACGCACACAATAAATTATATTATTACAAATTCAAATTAAAAGATAGAAAAAATGGCAGATTTGAAACAATTCGCAGAACAGTTGGTTAACTTAACAGTTAAAGAAGTTAACGAATTAGCAACTATATTAAAAGATGAGTATGGTATCGAACCAGCTGCTGCTGCAGTAGTAGTTGCAGGTGGTGGTGCTGAAGGCGGTGCTGCTGAAGAGCAATCAGAATTTACAGTAGTATTAAAAGAAGCTGGTGCTTCTAAATTAGCTGTAGTTAAAGCTGTTAAAGAATTAACTGGTTTAGGATTAAAAGAAGCTAAAGATTTAGTAGATGGTACTCCTGCTAACGTTAAAGAAGGTATTTCTAAAGACGAAGCTGAAGGATTGAAAAAAGCATTAGAAGAAGCTGGTGCTGTTGTTGAGTTAAAATAATCTCACACATATAAATTTTTACGGTTTAGGCCTTGGAAGTTGTTCCAATGGCCTAAACCATTTTGCATATAAAAAATAATCAATAACGAAGAAAAAAGCAAACAACTTTCCTGGTTTGTTTTTAAAGATGTGTTGGTTATTTAAAAATAGGAAGTATTAAATAGCTGTGTTTTTACACAAAAAATTACTTTTTTAAACCAAAATTTTGTTCATTAATGATTACAAATCATACTGAAAGGTTAAATTTTGCCTCTACGAAAAATATTCCTGCTTATCCGGATTTTTTGGATATTCAGGTAAAATCGTTTAAAGATTTTTTTCAATTAGAAACGAAATCTGATGAAAGAGGTAACGAAGGTTTATATAAAACCTTTATGGAAAATTTTCCCATTACGGATACACGTAACCAATTCGTTTTGGAATTTTTAGACTATTTCGTAGATCCGCCTCGTTATTCTATTGAAGAATGTATTGACAGAGGGTTAACGTATAGCGTTCCTCTTAAAGCTCGTTTAAAATTATATTGTACAGACCCAGAACACGAAGATTTCGAAACCATCGTACAAGATGTGTATTTAGGGACTATACCGTATATGACTCCGAGTGGAACTTTTGTAATCAATGGGGCAGAACGCGTTGTTGTTTCGCAATTACACCGTTCGCCGGGTGTTTTCTTCGGACAATCTTTCCACGCAAACGGTACCAAATTGTATTCGGCACGTATTATTCCGTTCAAGGGTTCTTGGATCGAATTTGCAACCGATATCAACAGCGTAATGTATGCGTATATCGACCGTAAGAAAAAATTACCTGTAACTACTTTATTCCGTGCAATTGGATTCGAAAGAGATAAGGATATTCTTGAGATTTTCGACCTTGCCGAAGAAGTTAAAGTTTCTAAAACAGGATTAAAAAAATACATTGGTCGTCGTTTGGCTGCACGTGTATTAAATGTATGGCACGAAGATTTCGTTGATGAGGATACTGGTGAGGTAGTAACAATCCCTCGTACCGAAATTATTTTAGACCGTGATATTGTTTTAGATAAAGACAATGTTGAGGAAATTATAGAGGCAGACGTTAAGACCATTCTTTTACACAAAGAAGACAGTAACCTTGCCGATTATACGATTATTCACAATACGCTTCAAAAAGACCCGACCAACTCGGAAAAAGAAGCTGTTGAATACATCTACCGTCAATTAAGAAACGCATTACCTCCTGATGAAGAAACAGCAAGAGGTATCATAGATAAATTATTCTTTTCTGACCAACGTTACAACTTAGGTGATGTAGGTCGTTACAGAATGAATAAAAAATTAGGATTAGATACGCCGATCGATAAACAGGTTTTAACAAAAGAAGATATCATCACTATTGTTAAATATTTGATCGAGTTGATTAATTCTAAAGCTGAGATTGATGATATTGACCACTTATCAAATCGTCGTGTACGTACAGTAGGTGAGCAGTTGTCAGCTCAGTTTGGTGTTGGTTTGGCACGTATGGCACGTACCATTCGTGAACGTATGAACGTTCGTGATAACGAGGTGTTTACGCCAATTGATCTGATTAATGCAAAAACATTGTCATCGGTTATCAATTCGTTCTTCGGAACCAACCAGTTATCTCAGTTCATGGATCAAACCAATCCGTTGGCAGAGATTACGCACAAACGTCGTTTATCGGCATTAGGGCCAGGTGGCCTTTCTCGTGAAAGAGCAGGTTTCGAGGTGCGTGATGTTCACTATACACATTATGGTCGTTTATGTCCGATCGAAACACCAGAGGGACCAAACATTGGTTTGATTTCGTCATTGGCTGTTTATGCAAAAGTAAACAGCATGGGATTCATTGAAACACCTTACCGTAAAGTACAAAACGGTGTGTTGCAGATTAATGAAGCTCCTGTTTATTTATCGGCAGAAGAAGAAGAAGAAAAATTAATTGCACAGGCAACTATTAATGTTGCGAAAGACGGAACCATTGAAGACGAAAGAGTAGTAGCAAAACAAGATGCCGATTTCCCAGTAGTTGAACCAAAAGAGTTGAACTATGCCGACGTTGCGCCTAACCAGATTGCTTCTATCTCAGCTTCGTTAATTCCGTTCTTGGAACATGATGATGCGAACCGTGCATTGATGGGATCAAACATGATGCGTCAGGCAGTACCATTGTTACGTCCGGAATCTCCAATTGTTGGTACCGGATTAGAAAAGCAGGTGGCTACCGATTCTCGTGTATTGATCAATGCAGAAGGTGAAGGGGAAGTAGTTTATGTAGATGCACAAAAAATTACTATTAAATACGACCGTACAGACGACGAGCGTTTAGTAAGTTTTGATGCCGACGAAAAAACATACAACTTAATCAAATTCCGTAAAACCAACCAAAGTACGTCTATCAACCTAAAACCAATTGTTCGCACAGGTGACCGTGTTACTAAAGGACAGGTTTTATGTGAAGGATATGCAACACAAAACGGTGAGTTGGCATTAGGTCGTAACTTACAAGTGGCGTTCATGCCTTGGAAAGGGTATAACTTCGAGGATGCGATTGTAATTTCAGAGCGTGTGGTACGTGATGATATTTTTACATCAATCCATATCGATGATTATACGTTAGAAGTTCGTGACACCAAGTTAGGATCAGAAGAATTAACCAACGATATTCCAAACGTTTCAGAAGAAGCTACTAAAGATTTAGATGAAAACGGAATGATCCGTATTGGGGCTGAAGTAAAACCTGGCGATATCTTAATTGGTAAAATTACACCAAAAGGAGAGTCAGATCCAACACCGGAAGAAAAATTATTACGTGCCATTTTTGGTGACAAAGCAGGCGATGTAAAAGATGCTTCATTAAAAGCTTCTCCATCATTACGCGGTGTGGTATTAGATAAAAAATTATTTGCACGTGCGGTAAAAGATAAACGCAAACGTTCTAAAGACAAAGAAGACATTGCTTTATTAGATACACAGTTCGAAGTAAAATTCAACGAATTAAAAGACCGTTTGGTTGATAAATTATTCCAGTTGGTAAATGGTAAAACATCACAAGGTGTAATGAATGATTTAGGTGAAGAAGTATTGCCAAAAGGTAAAAAATACACCTTAAAAATGTTACATGCTGTTGAAGATTTTACACATTTAACAAAAGGTCAATGGACAACCGATGATTATACAAATGAGTTGATTACCGATTTGGTTCACAACTATAAAATTAAATTAAACGACTTGCAAGGAGTATTGCGTCGTGAGAAATTTATGATTACAGTGGGTGACGAATTGCCATCGGGTATCTTAAAATTAGCCAAAGTTTATATCGCTAAAAAACGTAAATTACGTGTGGGTGATAAAATGGCGGGTCGTCACGGTAACAAAGGTATCGTTGCAAAAATCGTTCGCGATGAAGACATGCCTTTCTTAGAAGACGGAACACCGGTTGATATCGTATTGAACCCGCTTGGGGTACCATCTCGTATGAACATCGGTCAGATTTACGAAACCGTTTTAGGATGGGCTGGTAAAAAATTAGGTAGAAAATACGCAACGCCAATTTTCGATGGTGCATCATTAGAAGAAATCAATGCATTAACAGACGAAGCCGGTGTACCACGTTTTGGTCACACCTATTTGTACGATGGTGGAACTGGTGAGCGTTTTGACCAAAAAGCAACTGTGGGTGTAATTTACATGTTGAAATTAGGTCACATGGTTGATGATAAAATGCACGCACGTTCAATTGGACCATACTCTTTAATTACGCAACAACCTTTAGGGGGTAAAGCGTTATTTGGAGGTCAGCGTTTTGGAGAAATGGAGGTTTGGGCTCTTGAAGCTTACGGTGCATCTTCAACATTACGTGAGATATTGACTGTTAAATCGGATGACGTTATTGGTAGAGCCAAAACCTACGAGGCAATCGTTAAAGGTGAACCAATGCCTGAACCAGGATTACCGGAATCATTCAATGTATTGATGCACGAGTTAAAAGGACTTGGTTTAGATATCAGATTAGAAGAATAACATCGTAAAAAGAATGGTGCTTTTTACTAAGCATCATTCTGTTACAAAAGCTTTAAAAAGTAAAGGGTTTAGCAATGAGACAAAATAAAGATAAAAATAATACCGTAAAAAGATTTAATAAAATCTCTATCGGATTAGCATCACCTGAATCGATTTTAGCCGAATCAAGAGGTGAAGTTTTAAAACCTGAAACCATCAACTATCGTACGCACAAACCAGAGCGCGACGGGTTGTTCTGTGAGCGTATCTTCGGACCTGTTAAAGATTACGAATGTGCTTGTGGAAAGTATAAAAGAATTCGCTACAAAGGGATCGTTTGTGACCGTTGTGGTGTTGAAGTTACAGAAAAGAAAGTTCGTCGTGACAGAGTAGGGCATATCAATCTGGTGGTGCCAATTGCACACATTTGGTATTTCCGTTCGTTGCCGAACAAAATCGGTTATATTTTAGGATTACCATCTAAAAAATTAGATGAAATCATTTATTACGAAAAATATGTTGTAATTCAAACAGGTGTTGCAAAACGTCCTGATGGTGAAGAATTAAAGCGTTTGGATTTCCTTACAGAAAATGAGTATCTGGATATTTTAGATACCCTTCCAATGGAAAACCAGTATTTAGATGATAACGATCCAAATAAATTCATCGCTAAAATGGGTGCTGAATGTATTATGGATTTATTAGAGCGTACCGATTTAGATGAATTATCATACCAATTGCGTCACGCTGCTAATAACGAAACATCTAAACAACGTAAAACCGAAGCGTTAAAACGTTTACAGGTTGTTGAGGCATTCCGTGAATCTAACGAAAACCGCGAAAACCGTCCAGAATGGATGATCTTAAAAGTGGTTCCGGTAATTCCGCCAGAATTACGTCCGTTGGTGCCGTTGGATGGTGGTCGTTTCGCAACGTCAGATTTAAATGATTTATACCGTCGTGTAATCATTCGTAACAACCGTTTAAAAAGATTAATGGAGATCAAAGCTCCTGAAGTAATCTTGCGTAATGAAAAACGTATGTTGCAAGAAGCGGTAGATTCATTGTTTGATAACACACGTAAAGCAACAGCGGTCAAAACAGAATCTCAACGTCCGTTAAAATCGTTATCAGATTCATTAAAAGGAAAACAAGGTCGTTTCCGTCAAAACTTATTAGGTAAACGTGTAGATTACTCGGCTCGTTCGGTAATTGTCGTTGGTCCTGAATTGAAGTTATACGAATGTGGTCTTCCAAAAGATATGGCTGCCGAATTATACAAACCATTCGTAATCCGTAAATTGATTGAGCGTGGAATTGTAAAAACGGTTAAGTCTGCTAAAAAGATCATTGATAAAAAAGAACCAGTTGTTTGGGATATTTTAGAAAACGTGATTAAAGGACACCCGGTATTGTTAAACCGTGCTCCTACGCTTCACCGTTTGGGTATCCAGGCATTCCAGCCAAAATTAATCGAAGGAAAAGCAATTCGCTTACACCCGTTGGTGTGTACGGCATTCAACGCCGATTTCGACGGGGATCAAATGGCGGTGCATTTACCATTAGGACCAGAGGCTATTTTAGAAGCTCAGTTGTTAATGTTGGCATCGCACAACATCTTAAACCCGGCGAATGGTGCACCTATCACAGTACCTTCTCAGGATATGGTTTTGGGTCTTTATTATATGACCAAAATCCGTAAATCGACACCGGAGCATACTGTAAAAGGGGAAGGTTTGACCTTCTATTCGGCAGAAGAAGTTAATATTGCAATTAACGAAGGTCGTTTAGACCTGAACGCACCTGTAAAAGTTCGTGCGAAAGATTTTAATGCAGATGGAGAATTGGTTTACCAAATCATTGAAACATCAGCAGGGCGTATCTTGTTTAACGAGGTAGTTCCGGAAGCTGCAGGTTACATCAACGAAGTTTTAACTAAAAAATCATTACGCGATATTATCGGTAAGATTTTAGCAGTTACCGATGTACCTACAACAGCGAAGTTCTTAGACGATATGAAAGATATGGGATACGGATACGCATTTAGAGGTGGATTGTCATTCTCATTAGGCGATATCAAAATTCCAGATCAAAAACAAGGAATGATTGATGATGCTAACAATCAGGTAGAAGGCATCACCATGAACTATAACATGGGATTGATCACCAACAACGAACGTTATAATCAGGTAATCGACGTTTGGACATCAACCAATGCTTTATTGACCGAATTGGCAATGAAGAACATTCGTGAAGACCAACAAGGATTTAACTCGGTATTCATGATGCTTGATTCAGGGGCCCGTGGATCTAAAGAGCAAATCCGTCAGTTAACAGGTATGCGTGGATTAATGGCTAAACCTAAAAAATCGACAGCTTCAGGTGGAGATATTATTGAAAACCCGATCCTTTCGAACTTTAAAGAAGGTTTATCGATCTTAGAATACTTCATTTCAACGCACGGTGCACGTAAAGGTTTGGCGGATACCGCATTAAAAACAGCCGATGCAGGATACTTAACACGTCGTCTACACGACGTAGCTCAAGATGTGATCGTTAATTCAGAAGATTGCGGTACGTTAAGAGGTATTGAGTTTGAAGCATTGAAGAAAAACGAAGAAATTGTAGAATCGTTAGGAGAACGTGTTTTAGGACGTGTAACTATTGACGATGTGGTTAATCCGTTAACGAATGAAATAATTGTTGCTGCCGGTGAAATGATTAATGAAGCACATGCAGCTAAAATTAACGCATCACCATTAGAAAGATTAGAAGTGCGTTCTGCGTTAACTTGTGAAGCCGATCACGGAATTTGTGTAAAATGTTACGGACGTAATCTGGCATCAAACCGTATGGCACAGTTAGGTGAGGCTGTTGGTGTAATTGCCGCGCAATCAATTGGTGAGCCTGGTACACAGTTAACATTGCGTACATTCCACGTGGGAGGTACGGCAGGTAACATTTCTGAAGTTTCTACTATTACAACAAAATTCAAAGGTCGTTTAGAGATCGAAGATTTAAAAGTTGTAAAAGGAGAAGATGCAGATGGTAAAGAAATCGATATTGTGATTTCTCGTTCAACCGAATTAAAATTGGTTGACTTAAATACAGGAATCGTTCTAAATACACATTACATCCCTTACGGATCTACTATTTATGTTAAAGATCAGCAAGTAGTTGAAGAAGGAACCGTAATTTGTAAATGGGATCCATACAACGGGGTTATTATTTCTGAATTTACCGGTAAAGTCGCTTATGAAGACATTGAACAAAACCAGACATTTATGGTGGAGATCGATGAGCAAACCGGATTCCAGGAAAAAGTAATTACCGAATCAAGAAACAAAAAACTAGTTCCAACGTTATTGATTTACAACAAAGACGGCGAATTGATTCGTTCATACAACTTACCGGTAGGTGCCCACTTAATGGTAAACGATGGCGAAAAAATTAAAGCAGGTAAAGTGTTGGTGAAAATCCCACGTAAATCATCTAAAGCGGGTGATATTACCGGAGGTTTACCGCGTATTACCGAGTTGCTTGAAGCTCGTAACCCATCGAACCCGGCGGTTGTTGCTGAAATCGACGGTGTTGTTTCTTTTGGAAAAATCAAACGTGGTAACCGCGAAATCATCATTACACCAAAATCAGGTGAGGATGAACAACGTAAATATTTGGTGAAATTATCAAACCAAATTCTGGTTCAGGAAAACGATTACGTAAAAGCAGGAACTTCATTGTCAGACGGAGCAATTACTCCGGATGATATTTTAAGAATTCAAGGACCATCAGCTGTTCAACAGTATTTGGTAAACGAAATTCAGGAAGTTTACCGTTTGCAAGGGGTGAAAATCTCAGACAAACACTTTGAAGTCGTGATCCGCCAAATGATGCGTAAAGTTCAAATCCAGGATTCGGGCGATACCTTGTTCTTAGAAGAACAATTGATCCACAAAGATGATTTCATCCGCGAAAACGACCGTTTATTCGGAATGAAAGTGGTTGAAGATGCCGGAGATTCTGTAAACTTAAAAGAGGGGCAGATTATTTCTGTTCGCGAATTAAGAGACGAGAATTCTCTATTGCGCAGAGAAGACAAAAATTTAGTAGTAGCTCGCGATGTAATTCCGGCAACAGCAACACCAGTGTTGCAAGGTATTACCAGAGCATCGTTACAAACTAAATCGTTTATCTCGGCAGCATCGTTCCAGGAAACAACAAAAGTATTAAACGAAGCAGCAGTAGCTGGTAAAGTTGATAACTTATCCGGATTAAAAGAAAACGTTATTGTGGGTCACAGAATACCGGCAGGAACAGGTATGCGTGAGTACGATCATATTGTTGTGGGATCAAAAGAAACCAAACAAGAAGTTGATTTAAATTTTTAATTTCAACAAATTTAATAATGAAGCCGCCTTTTTAGGGCGGCTTTTTTTGTGTAAAAAAATGATTTTCATCTATTATAAACGAAGATATTTGTTAAAAGTTAAAAATAATATAATTTAATATTAAAGAATTAAAAAAAAATAATTAAGTTTATCGTTCAAATGACTAATTGTAATTATTATAAATTTATGAAAAAAACTACAATACACTCAAGGTTTAAGATACGGTGGTTAAGCACCCAGACTTTGATATTGATATTTTTAGGTGTAGTGTTGGAGATGATTTAAATAGTGTTGTTATAAATGGTGCGGGTACTTCTGTAATTAGTGACCTAAATACAGGTTGTACCGGTGGGTATGAAGACAGAACAACAGTATTTACACCTGTTGATCTTTTGCCTGGGCAAACGTATAATGTGGATATGAATACTAATTATTCTCCAAATTTGGAATATGCAAGTATATGGATTGATTTTAATAATGATGGTATTTTTGATAATGTAACAGAAAAATTAGTAACTGATTTAGCATTAGATAGTAATCCTGCATTTACAACAGGCTCAATAGCCATTCCGTTAACAGCAACACCAGGTATTCGCAGAATGCGTGTTCGTGTTGTCTATGGTAGTAGCTCAGCAGGGTTTGATGCGTGTTCTTCTTATTCATGGGGAGAAGCACATGATTATAACGTTAATATTCTTGCTCTTACCCAGTGTTCGGGTGCTGTAACAGCAGGTGCTGCGACAGCATCAGCGACAAGTGTCTGCGCAACAATTCCTTTTAATGTATCTCTTAATGGAGTTACTATAGGTGGAGGTATTACCTATCAATGGCAAAGCTCTCCGGCAGGTGCAAATACTTTCACAAACATTAGTGGTGCTACAAATTTATCTTATGTTGTAGCAAACCAAACAGCAGCAACAGATTATCGTTGTGTGGTAACATGTACCAATAGTAATAGTACTTCCACATCTACAATTGTTTCTGTAGGACAAAATCCTTATACACAATGTTATTGTACGCCTACTTATTCAAACTCTTGTAGTAATACAAGTGAGAATATAAATAGTTTTATAATAACAGGAGAAGGAACTTCTGAAATTAGCGATTTAGATACCGGATGTAGCACAGGTAATTACCAAGATAGAACATCTGTTTTTACCCCAGTAGATTTGTTGCAAGACAGTGAATACGATGTGCAAATCAATACGAACTATGGCTCGGCACAATTTGTATGGGCTAGTATTTGGATTGATTTTAATGATAATGGTGCGTTTGAACCATCAGAGCAACTTGTGAAAGATGTACCAATGGTTGCAGCCCCAGGTTTCCTTAACCTCTCTATTGCAATTCCGGATACAGCTCCGCCAGGAGTTCACAGAATGCGTGTTCGTGCAAATTATAACGCCACAATTGATGCGTGTGCAAACGGTAGTTGGGGAGAAACACACGATTATGACGTAAATGTTATTGCTGTTACTTGTTACAGACCAACTGATATACAGCTATCAGATGTTACAAAGAACAGTGCTTTGGTAACGTTAACACCAAATGCAAAAAACACAGGAAGTGTTACATACGCTTATGAAGTTCGGGAGTCTGGTATGCCAGGAAGCGGAACTACAGGGTTAGGTGCTTCTGGTACGGCAACAACCAATCCATTTACCGTTACAGGATTACAACCATCAACAAAATACACCGTTTATGTAAAGACAGTTTGTTCATCTACCGACAGTAGTGGCTGGACTAAAAGCGATGTAATGAGCACTATGTGTGATTATCCTGAATTAATCACGGCGCCAAGTGTAACAGTATGTGGAGAGCAGGAAGTAGATTTAACAGCTATTTATGATGCAGGAACGGTATTATGGTACGACGAAGAAATAGGTGGTAATTTGGTTCATACCGGTGCAACTTTTACAACCCCATTATTAACAGCAGATACTACTTATTGGGTAACCTCTGAAAACTCGTCTGTGGATGCTACAGCTCAAGTAGGAGATGGTGTTTCTACCGGCACTACAAACGGAACCTTTTTGTTTAATAGCTATGGAGGTTATAAACACCAGTATATCTTTACAGTAGCTGAGCTTAAAGCAGCAGGACTGATAGCGGGAGATATAAAGGGACTTGAGTTTGAAGTTGTTTCTCCAGGTGTTGCCAATAGAGATAATTTTAGCATTTCATTAGGTACTACTACTCAAAACAGTACAACGACCACTCATATAGATAATAGCCTTCTAACCGAAGTTTACAGTAATGCAAGTGAGATATTCGCTGTAGGAACGCATACTTTTACTTTTACCACGCCTTATGTTTGGGACGGTATCAGTAATCTGGTAGTACAGACTAATTGGAGTAACGAAGATTATGGAGGTAATAGTGGTGCGTTAATGTATCATTCTACTTCTCAAAGTATGACAACATATACTTATGCAGATAATCAACCTGCTACTGCATTTTTAACAACCAATACAGGTTCTGTTAACGGTAGTGGTTCTACAAACACAAGTACAGATCGACCAAATACGGTTTTTGTAACTTCATGTAAATCTATGAGAGTAGAAGTAAAAGTAGAAGTCGATCCCAAACCGGCCTTTGAGTTATCAACAGATATGGTAACTTCATGTGCAGGAGGTAATTCAGAAGTTGTAACCATTACAACCAATTTAGGTGGCTACGATACCTTTGTATGGACACCAACGGTTGGACATTCAACACCACACAAGAACAAGAATATGTTTTATCGGCAAGCCAGTCAAACGGTATTTGCGAGCATTTAAAAACAGTTCGTGTTTTTGCAAGCGAAAACCCACAAGCAGATGCAACATTGGCAAGTACTTATGATTTATGTAAAAACGAAGTAGCCGAACTAAAAGCACTGGAAGCTGTTCCTGCCGATGTAACAATAGGTATGCCTACTACAACGACTAGTGCAACGAGTGAGATGTCAGCATATGTGTACAGTGAAGTTTATTCAAAACAACAATATATATACAGTGCAGCCGAATTAATCGCCCAAGGTGTAACCACAGCAGGTTATATAGACGAATTATCTTTTGAAACAATTAATTCAGGAGCAAGTTTAACAAGTACAGAATATACTGTAAGAATGATGTCAACATCAAACACGACGTTTGGAAGCACTGATTTTGAAACAGGAAATTTTGTAACGGTATTTTCAAGAACCAACCATGCCCATACGTTCCAAGGACTTCAAACAATGACGTTAGACAGTCCGTTCTATTGGGATGGTCAGTCAAACATCTTGGTAGAAATCACACAAGAACGTGGTACGGCAACAGGTACCAATAATGCACAAACGTATTACAATACCGTTGCGGGAAGTGATGTGGGTATCTATACTACAAGTGAAACAGATCCGGATCCGTTAACAGGAACAGTAACTAATAACCGGTTAAATGTGAAGTTTGGGTTAACTCAGGCAAAAGTAACGTGGAGTCCGACAACTAATTTATATTTAGATGCCGCCACAACTGTACAATACACCCCTGGTACAGATGCTTCAACAGTTTATGTTATATCAAGTGGAGCAATGAACCAGGTATATAATGCAACAATAACCGCACCAACAGGTTGTGAATCGGTAATTCCTGTTACAATCAACGTGGTGGATGTAACAACACCTGTTGTACAAAACCAAACCTTCTGTCAGGCAACACCTGTAAGCGATATTGTAGTAACGGGAGGAACAAGTAGTACAACCTATAATTTCTATAATTCTGCCACTGCCACTACCCCAATAACCACGATTTCTAAAACAGGGACGTATTATGTAGAAGCAGTTCAGGGAGATTGCAAATCAACACGTGTAGGATTTACTGTAACAATCACAACATTAGCAATGCCAAATGCGCAGCTAACCCAATATTCATGTGGTAGCGGTACCGTGGCCGATTTAGTTGCAACCGGAACAAGTGGAGCACAAATCAAGTGGTATGACTCAGCAACCTCAACAACCCCATTGGCGTTAACAACCCCATTGGTAAACAATACCACTTATTATGCCTCACAAATATTAGGAAGTTGTGAATCAGGAAGAATAGCCGTATTGGTAAATGTAGGCCAGGGACCGGCTTCATTAACTCCTCAAACCATTTCAGTTTGTGGAGCATTGAACTACGGAAATGTAGATTTAAATCAAATTGCCGGTTCAGAACTGGTATGGTATCCGTCATCAACATCACAAACACCGATACCAAATACCTCGCAGATAGTAACCGGAACCTATTATGTTTCACAAAAGGTAACCGGATGTGAATCACAACG